>JRYC01004189.1_pt1 | contig 11649 bp, 11 predicted proteins | sample 235301 | NCBI WGS metagenome assembly JRYC01 (sample SAMN03074211, study PRJNA261470) | activated sludge metagenome | biome: Common Effluent Treatment Plant; feature: Wastewater; material: Activated sludge; isolation source: activated biomass of a common effluent treatment plant treating...
CCGGCGCGACAACCTGATCCGGCAGTCGCGAATGCGCTTCGGCCGGCCGCGCGAGAAGGTCGAGCGCACGATCGCTCGGCTCATGGGGTAGGGCTGTCCCAGCACAGCGGGCCCGACGGTGCGTCGTTCACACGATCAGCCGCGACACCTGGCCGGCACCGTTCACCCATGGCACCGAGAGCACGTCCTGCTCGGCGAGCGCTGCGGCACTGGTCGCGAGAAACCGCTCGGCACCTCGGCCGCCGCTCACCGCGAACGCGGCCTGTGCGAGGTTCATCACCTTCGCGGGCCCACCGGTCGTCACCGTCAGCACCCGGAAGTTCCGCACGCCGAATTGCTCCAGCTGACCGCGGGCCCGGGCAAAGGCGAGATAGCCTTCGTACTTGCGGGCGAGGCTCTGCCGCTCGGGCGAGCCATGGCGCACGTTCGGCTCGGTGCAGCGATCGACCTCGACGAAAAAAAGACAAGGCTCGCTGCGTGTCGCTCCCTCGAGGGCCAGCGCGAAGATCCAATCGGGGTAGAGCGGGCGATCGCGGCCGGGCACCTCGAGCCCCCGGGCTCCCGATCCTCCGGTAAGCTCGTCGGCCTGGAGCAGCAGGAGACCCGGTACGCCCGCGCAGGCGCGCCGGAAAGCAACGCGGATGTCGGCGACCGCCAGCTCGTGCGGTACCAGGAACGACCATGCCGAGAGCGTGCGGTTGCGCTCCGTCCAGTCGCGTGCCAGCGCCCTGGTGAGGCCGGCCGCGGCCAGCGCCTTGGCGCCGCGATGGCCCAGCGCATAGACGATCGGCCGCGAGCCGCCGCCCTCGCGACGACGCCAGACCCATTGGGCGGCCGGTCGGTCGACGTAGCGCGCCCGCGCGAGCCTGGTGAGACGATGCCGAACCCGAGCGCCATGGAGCCGCTGCAGCTGGCGCGTCGTCAGGAAGCGGTTGTCGTGGAGATCGCGGAAGATCGCGAGGTCACGCTCGGTCAGGACGAGCCCACCCTTGGATCGCCTGCCGCCGTGACGCCCCGTCGCGCCTGTCTCGCTTCGCGCAATCATCCTCTTATTCTAGCAGAGGCCGTGCGGAAGACGGGCGGGGCTGTCCCCAGGCAGCGGCGGTAGGCACTGCCGATATTGCGAATGGATATGAGCAATATCTCGCGGCGTGAGATGCCAACCAACAGATTGTTTTTATGGAGAAATACTCTGCCGATCGGAAGCGGTAGAACAGGCCGGCAAAATCCCCCGCATGCTCCGCTGCATTGAAGAGGTGTTGACCGGTCGGCCTGCGCCGCCACACTGCCCCGGCATCCCTGCAGGGAGCCGATCATGCCCCAGCACAGCTCGACCCGATTGCAGCAGAAGCGCCCCGGGCTCGAGGTCGAGAGGGCCGGCTTGACGGCCCCGTCCCCACCATCTGCCGAGGCCCGATTGAGGCCGGTCGTGGTGGTCGCATCGCGCGGCTTGACGCTCACCGCGAGCGCCGTGCTCGGGCTGTTCTTCANNCAGTTCGCCCGCGCCGCCGGCATGAAGCGCCCATCCGCGGCCGAGCAGCTGCGCGATCTCGAGCGGCGCGGGCTGTTGGGGCACTTCGGCAATGTCGGCATGCGCGGCTTCGGCAAGACCCCGAAAGTCTACTTCCTCAAGCGCAAGGGCCACGAGCTGCTGCTGCGCGAGAGCGACATCCCACCCGACCTGATCGGTGCGCATCGCGAGACCCACGTCGAGGCGAAATGGTCGCCGCAGATGTTCCATCGCCTGCACACGGTCGACCTCATGATCGCTGCCGAGGTGGCGGTTCGCGCCCGCCCGCAACTCTCCATGGTGCGCACCTTCATCGAGTACCGCCGCGTCAGGCGAGGCACCCAGATCACCAACGAGACCACGGATTACGTCGCCGTCGAGCCGACCTCGGAAAACCGCATCGTGCCCGATGCGGCCTTCGTTCTGGAGAACGTCGAGAGCGGCAAGCGCGGGCTGTTCTTCGTCGAGATGGACATGGCGACCGAGCGCATCGTCAGCACGATCACCCGCGATCGGCGCATCACGCTGCACTACAAGCTCAGCCAGTATGACCGCTACCTGCAGAGCGGCCGGTTTGCGCAGAGCTACGCCGCGTTTGGCACGTTCGGCTTCTTCACCCTGCTCTTCGTGACGTTCGGCGAGGCCCGGGTCGACCATATCCGCCATGCCCTGCTCGACCTGCCACCGGAGCTCGCCACCTATTACCGCTTCACCACCTTCGAGGCGGCCATGGAGGATTTTCTCGGCGCGGTCTGGAAAACGAGATCGGTTGATGATAATCAACGGCATTCTCTTGTACGATAAGTGGTATCCGGGAGGACGGTCATGCAGCTGCTGCTCAAGCGCGGTCAGGGGCTGGGCGTGAACAAGATGGCGTCGCCCGTCTTTCACCTGTGGGCCAAGTTCGATCTCGATCCCGAAGAAGACGAATTGATCAAAAAATACCAGATAGCCAACCATGTCCTCGTGGAAGGCGACAACGAGAAATATCTATGGCGATCCATCCGATGGTCTGCTGCAATATCTCCTCTGATTGTGGTAGGAATTTTGTTTTTGACTGAGTCGTGGGATTATGCGGTCCTTGGAGGGATTGTTGCCTTTTTCATCCTAACCTACGGCATCTTTCACTCGATTCGCGACGAGATAATCATAAGTGACATGCTCAGGGGGCGCTCCTTCAAATGCAGGAGCGTCACGAGCCTGGTGGAGAAGGAGGACGCCATCACGCAGATGGCCTTCCGGTTCCGGCAATTCATGGAGACCCTGAAGACCTGGGGCGGCCAGGAGGTGATCCGCTTGGAGCCCAACACGCCACCCAGGCTGGAGCTGGTCGAGCCCGCCCGTGCGGCCTCTTGACCGTCTCCGCAGTGCCTTCCAGCGCACCCGCGCTCTTGACGAGCTGCGCACGCTCCGTACCCGCCTGATCCGGCACCAGGCCGAGGCGGAGGACAGGGCAGCCTCGCTCGTCGAGCGCGTCACCGAGGCTGTACCCGAGGCGCTTCGCGACCCCGCCACCGAGCTCGTCATGCGCCTCTTGGGCGAGGACGGGGCCTTTCTGATACCAGAGATCGACGTCGATGCCCGGCACGGCATAGCTGAGCTTTGGAAACTCAATGGCATCGTCCAACGCCAGCTCGGCTACTTCGAGGATCAGGACAAGGCCCGGCTGCTCGAGGCGGCGCTGGAGGCCATGCTCGCTGCCCTCATCGAGCATCTCCCACCCGAAAGCCTCCCCGACACTGCCGAGGAGGCCATGGTCGGCTTCCGCGTGCCGCTCCATGCCCTGATGCAGGCGCCGGCTGCCGCCATCGAGGGACTCCTGCGCAGCATCGCCGCCGAAGAGCTAGGGCCCGCCGATCTCTTCCCCGGCCTGCGATCGCGGCTGCTCGGCAACCTCTACGCCGCTTCCGGTATCGACCCCGAGCGGGCGGAAACCAGCCGCAAGCCGATCCTGCTACCGACCCGGGCCACCGGCAAAAGCCCGGCCGAGCTGGTCGCCATCTATCTCGCCGGCACGCCCTTTGCTGCCTTCCTCGAGACCGGGCTGCCCTTCCACCTCCCGTTCTCGGCCCGCTTCGAGCACACCCACGTCGTCGGCGGCTCCGGGCACGGCAAGACGCAGCTCCTGCAGCAGCTCATCCTCGGCGACCTCGCAGCGCTCCAAAAGGGCAAGGGCTCGCTCGTCGTCATCGACAGCCAAGGCGACATGATCGGCACGATCACCCATTTGGCTGCATTCAGCCCTCACGTCCCGGACAGCCTCGCCGATCGCCTGGTGCTGATCGACCCCAACGATGTCGAGCACCCGCCGGCCCTGAACCTGTTCGACTTCGGCCTCGAACGCCTCGAGCGCTACAACCCGGTCGAGCGGGAGAAGCTGATCAACGGCGCCATCGCGCTCTACGAATACATGTTCGGAGCGCTGCTGGGTGCGGAGCTGACCCAGCGGCAGGGGGTGATCTTCCGCTATCTCGCCCGGCTGATGATGGTGGTGCCGGGCGCCACGATCCACACATTGCGCGGCTTCATGGAGGAGCCCGAGACCACCCGCCCTTATTTTCCTGCCCTCGACCCCAACGCCCGGCATTTTTTCGAGACGCAGTTTTTCTCCAAGGCGTTCGACGATACGCGTCAGCAAATCCTCACCCGGCTGTGGGGCATCCTCTCCAACAGCGTGCTCGCTCGGATGTTCTCACACGAGCGCAACCGGCTCGACATGTTCGAGGCGATGAACAGCGGCAAGGTGATCCTGATCAACACGGCCAAGGACCTGCTCAAGCAGGAGGGTTGCGAAATCCTCGGCCGCTTCTTCATCGCCATGATCGCCCAGGCCACGCAGGAGCGGGCGGTCATCCCGGCCGACCGGCGCCGGGCAACCTTCCTTTATGTCGACGAGGCGCAGGACTATTTCGACGAGAGCATCGAGCAGCTACTCAGTCAGGCAAGAAAGTACAAGGTCGGGCTGATCCTCGCGCATCAGAACCTCGACCAGCTTGAGCGGCGCCTGCTCGCCGCGGTGATGGCCTCGACTGCGATCAAGCTTGCCGGCGGCATGTCGGCGAAGGATGCTGTAGCCCTCGCCCGGGAGATGCGCTCGGAGCCGGAGTTCCTGCAGGGCATGTGCAAGCGCCGGAAGCACACCGAGTTCGCCTGCTGGGTCAGGGGCCTTACCGCGCGGCCGATCCGGCTCACTGTGCCGTTCGGGAGGATGGAGCGCCTCGAGTGCATGAGCGACGAGGAGCACGGGTTACTTCTGACGCAGAACCGCGCCCGCTACTGCGTCGCTGCCGATGGCAGCATGTATCCATCTCAGTCGCGCTCGCAGCCAGCGGGCAGCTTCACCATCAGCGAGCACGAGCTGCTGTAGGAAGGCGCCTTCGATGCTGCTGCCTACCACGGACGACATTCAGAAGCTCTTGCACAACAAGAGTATCGACATCGCCGGCCCCAGCCTACCCGGTACGCTCGACCGCGCAAGCCTGAGCGTCATGGAGAGCTAGTTGGCTAGAAACATCAAATCGTTCTATGAGGTAAAACTATGACCGGCCTACTTCCAATATTTGATAGATGTTTTGATGACATCTTCTCAAACGATCGTCGCATGTCACTATTATTTGATAACTCTTCATTGATATCCGTAGCTGATATAAGGGTCAGATTATGTCTTGCCATACTAACTGGACAAACGCTTGTTGCGACACCAAACTTCCTTGTTGATCACAGATCGTGTGTGAGATTTTTAGCCGACAAGTCATGGTTTGATTTTATCATGTCGGAAGGGCTGCTACGAATTGCACGGCCATTCAAAGGAGACTGGTCAAAGTATCTAACTATTATTTCCGGCGGTGATCCCGCGGAGCCTCCTCTTGAAATGTCGTCAGACAACAACAATCAGGTTTATAACGAGGTCATGCGACTGCGCGATAATGAAAAGAATTTTGAGGCGGCAAGCCAGCATTGGCGCCGTAGCTTTCCATGGGTCGAGCCGCTTATTCGTAAACTGCAACAAAATGACCAGAGCGGAATTGGAGATTTCGTTGACGAACCAAAAAGACCAGACTATTGGCCATACTTTATCGGCGCGGGACAGCAATGTGCAGACGCTACAACGATACATAACTTTACAAATGAAATATCGTGGCAAAGTATAAATGGAAGAGGAGCAGCATTTAGAGCTATAGATAAGCTATATGAACGTCGTGTTATTGATAAGAGAGGTAGTAATGATCTGTACAAAGCGGCGATAGAGGCAAAGTTTGCGCATACACAAGATTGGCTTGAGGCTAAAATGGTGACACAACCGGCTGTGAAGCTTACTTCTTCAGAAGAGACTGTAGAGACGGAGATTAGCTATTCTGGAGAATTACCGCTAGTCAGTCAGGTAATGGATGACAAAGTAGGGCTTGAAGAATTGAAGAGAATCTTAGATGGACGTGTTCTTGCCATAAGAGAACGATATATAGAAAAGCTCAGCGAAGGCGACCCGCTGGAAACGACAAAAGCTCTTGAAGAGTTATGTTATGTTGCTGCCGAGAATATCGGTAGCACGGCAAAGACTGCGCGCGTGCAGCTATGGCTTGCTGGAGGTGCAGCAGCATTTTCCTTAGCTAAAGTGACAGCGAGCGCAATGAAGTCGGAAAAGCTGGTAGGCTCGCGTCGCGTGTTTTGTACCTTGGTAGGAGTATGGGGAGTTTCTGCTGCGGCTGCGGTTGTGCTCGTTGGGGGAGGACTATTGGGCCCGGCAAAGCGACAGGTGACGCTAAATCTTAAGAATGAGCTGGTGAAGGGCGTATCGATGATATCCTGATAGGTAGGAATGCAAAAGAATACAGAGGCTTTGGTGGAAGAAAAACAAAGCCACCTATCTTGGTGGCGTAAGTAAGGGTTTCAACGCATCTATGTCAACGTCTTGAATGGCCGTGCTGTATATTTATATCTCTGCCTTCAATAGTTTGTAGGATGGCAGCGCCGAACGAGTAAACAGCAATGGCTACGGTTACAAATGTCAAGAATGGCGCTAGAGGTATAGAAACCATGCTTATTCCAGAGGCTGCGCCTGCGCTGGTAGCGGAAATGAACAATTCTGCCCATGGCAGAAGCTTTTTGCGCTTACTGCGAGTATCGCGAGTCACGTTGTCTGTCACGGGTTCCTCCACATTCCGGAAGATTTGATTGGGCATCAAATCTTCCCAGTATGGAGGAACCCGTGGCAGACCTTCCAGCGGCATCGCTCTCTCCTGCATGAGCTTCCGATCGAGAGCCTGCCCAGCTCCAGCGTCAGCACAAGCCTGAACATCATGGATAGCTAGTTGGAGGAAAAGCCATTGATTTACACTTTGACCACCGATCGCTTTTTCTATAGTAACATACACTACGATTTATTCAATAACGCCGATACGTTCTACCCTGTGACCATGTAAACCCGAGCGATCTTTGTTTCGTCTGCATTCACTCTTGACACCTCACAGCTAGGTCCCATATACGTCACGTGACGAGTATGAGAGAGGTAGGCGATGCGCATCTCAATGCGGGATCTGGGAGGATTGGCAGTGTTGGCGGGCGCCCTGAACGGCCGGAAGATGCTCGCCAAGCTCCTGGCGCACATCGGCCAGGAGCCGCTCACCCCTGAGCCGGTGTTCCTGGACTTTGCGTGTGTCGAGGTAGCGACCGCAAGCTTCCTGCGCGAAAGCGTGTTGGCGTTCCGTAATGTGGTGCGGGGTCGCCGCTCGAACCTCTATCCCGTGATCGCCAACGCCAACAACACAGTGACGGACGAGCTCGCAGTCCTGGTCGCACCGCATGGCGATGCGCTCATGCTCTGCGCCTTAGAAAACGATGGCCGGGTGCACGACCCGCGCCTCGCCGGCGATCTCGATCCTAAGCAGCGCGTCACTTTCGATCTCGTTCACCAGCGTGGAGAGACCGATGCGGGGGAACTGATGCGTGAGCATGGAGAGAGTGAGGGGGTGAAACAGACGGCCTGGAACAACCGCCTCGCGACGCTTGCCGGGCTAGGCTTGGTGGTCGAACTGAGCCAGGGCCGCGCGAAGCGCTACCGGCCCCTCTTCACGGAGAGCTGATCCATGGGGGTAGAATTCATCCGCAAGGCGGCGCCGTCTTTCCGCAAGGGTCTAGACCGCAAACGGCTCCAACTTGCCACGCCTGCACTCTTCACCCGGCAGCCGGCCTGTGCGCCGCGCACCTATGCTGCCACCTTGCGGGCCGGCAAGCACTTGGCGGTGGGTGAGAAGCTCGGAGTGCGGCTGGACGGCCATCAGATCGTCGCGTTGCATGGCCTCGAGCCGGTGGCGATCTTCGACAGTCCGCCCGCTGAATTGCTAGACGCGCTTCAGGCCTCGCATGGTGAGGCATACGGCACGGTCCAGGAAGTGCACGACATCGCCGAGACCGTCGAGATTTCCGTATGCTGATTGCCCGCCCACACCCGTCGGAGGCCCCCCGCAATCCTGGCCGCGAACGCCGTCTCTGGCACGATGGCGCACGGCATACGCCATCGCTGGGATGTATCAACTGCCCAGATCGAAGCATTTGCGGGGGACTTCAGCTCGGTCGTGCGCTCTTCGACTGCCTCGATCTATGCTGCCAAAACCCCGTGGACTGTGATGCTCTCTGTCGGCGTAAGCCAGAGAAGTTCGCCCAGAGGGTGCGAGAGGTTGGGGGCTTCTTATTTGATAATGTTCCGCGTGCACCCGTGCTCGATACGGCGTCGCTGCCAGCGCTTGTGCCAATGCTCTTCCACGGCAGCCGGCGGGTGGTGCCCTTCCAGGCCCCGGCCGCCTGCCTGCCGCTGTACCGTGTGATCTTCCGCCAAGACGGCCGGGGCCGCTACGCGAGCCCGGCGGGTCTGGCGGCAGCTTTCAGCATCGCGCCCGGCACGCCAGTGATCCTGTCGGGGACGGCCACCGATCCGCCATTAGAGCGATGGTGGTCGCTGAGTATACGGCGTCGCGAGGCCATCCGCACCCTACGCGGCCTCGGCATCGCCCTGGTGACGACGCCCAACTACAGCCTGTTCACGGATCAGCCGCGTTGGGACGATTTGTACAGCATGAAGCGCATTGCGCTTGTGCACGAGGAGTTCCTGAGCGAGGGCCTGCCGGCGGCGCTGCATGTTAATGCCCGAACAGAGCGCGACTGGAACCGCTGGACGGCTTACATCGCTGGGCGAGAGGAGGTGATGCATATCGCCTTCGAGTTCGCGACCGGTGCCGGCCGAGCGGGGCGGGACGTCTGGTATGCGGATCAGCTTGTGCGCCTCGCCACAGCGGTTGGCCACCCGCTGCATCTGGTGGTACGCGGCGGGATCAAGGTGCTACCTGCTCTGGTAGCTGCCTTCGCTGGCATCACGGTATTAGATACTTCGACTTTCATGAAAAGTATGAAGCGGCAGCGCGCCTCGCTCACGCCCACCGGCTCGGTAACTTGGTGGCCGTCCCCGACAGCGACGGATGCACCACTTGATCGGCTGCTGGCAGATAATTGGTCGGCCGTCGCCGCTTCCTTCGTCCCGATCCTTGGCCAACCGGTGCCGGCACCCATCTCGGCGGCAGGATGACATCACCCACCCTGAAGCAACTGACCTTCAATGCAGTAGATGGGCTCGCCTTTGCGGCTGCGCGCAACCGCCTCGACCCCGCCCGTCCGCCTGCATACTACACACCGAGCAGCCTAGGGCCGTTGCTAGAAGTCCTGCATCTCGCCGCTGGCGGCCAGTTGCCTGATCCAACGTCCGGAAACTGGCTGGTGCTGAACGGTGCGGCGCCACTTGTTGCCGCGCTTGGACAGAAGCGCGAAAGCTGGGTCTGTTCCACCAATCGACGGATGGGCTTCATCCGCGCGGTGCGCAGTGGCCCGGATGGCGACAACCGGCTGGCCGCCTTTCTAATGGATGCGCAACGGGCCGCTCGTGATACGGCAGGCCTGCCCAGCCCCGCACCAGGGCAGCTGACCGCCGCCATGCAGGAGTTGGAGAGCAACATCCATGAGCATGCCGGCGCTACGGATACAGCGTTTCTCGCCTTCCGAGCAGCCCCGGGGGTGTTCGAGTTCGTGACAGGCGACCGAGGCATCGGCATTCTAGCCAGCCTCCGAAGCTGCACTGCCCATGCTGGCCTGCCAGATCACGGCAAGGCACTGGGAGCGGCGCTCACAGACGGCATTTCGCGCCATGGCCCTGACAGCTGTCACGGTCATGGTTTCCGGCCGATGTTTGTCGGACTGCTCAATCTGATCGGCTCGTTGCGTTTCCGCTCTGGCGATCATGCGCTGACGATGGACGGTACCAGTCCGAACTTGGCGACAGCACAAATTGCTCAGAAGCCAGCCATCGACGGTTTCTTCGCTAGTGTGCGTTGTCACATTCGCAGTAGCTGACGATAGCTAAAGGCCGAACATCCAGCGGCGAAACCGCAAACGTCCGTCTGGTAGGCTGCGGGCCATGAGAGCATCGCTCGCACAGCGATGTTCGACTTTCCCTATTTTGTCCCTTTTCCGGACAGTGTGCTAGCATGAGGCCATGCAACGCAAGGCCTTCTCCCCCGTCCCGATAGCGGCACCAACCGGCGAAAACCGGACAGTATCGTTGCGGCGGCCGCCGAACGCCGAGCTGCGCCCGCGCGAGTACCTAACCGACGACGAGGTGACCCGGCTGCTCGAGGCCGCCCGGCAGCGCCCGGGTCGCTATGGCTTTCGCGATGCCACCATGATCCTGGTCACCTACCTGCACGGCCTACGCGTCTCCGAGGTCTGTGGCCTGCGCTGGGATCAGCTCGAGTTCGGTCGCGGCGAGCTCCACGTTGCCCGGCGCAAGAACGGCAAGCCCGCCGTCCATACCCTGCGCGGCAGCGAGCTTAGGGCGCTGCGTCGACTCCAGCGCGAGCAGACGCCTGCCTCGCCCTTCGTCTTCACCACCGAGCGCCTGGCGCCGATGAGCCCCGACGGGTTCAGGAAGCTCCTCGCCCGGGTCGGCGCCGTGGCGCGGCTCCCCTTCCCCGTCCACCCGCACATGCTGCGGCACGCCTGCGGCTACGAGCTGCAAAAGCAGAATCTGCCGACCCGCGTCATCCAAGCCTGGCTCGGCCATGCCGATATCCGTCACACCGTCCGCTACACCGAGCTGTCCTCGGTACCGTTCAAGGAGGTCTGGCGCGGCAAGGATTGACCAGCTCGGGCGAGTCGGCCAGCTGCGGTTTGCTATTTGGACAAGGTGGAGAACCCTAAAAGCTCCAACAAATTCAATGCCGCCGATGGCGGATTCCTGGTGGCCCTTTTTGGACACCTCCTGGCTGGACGGGCCACGAGCGGATCAAGGGCGGGAGCGCATCGGCCGACCCGTCTCGATAGGCTCTAGAATCTGGCAGCGGACAGGGGTCGGCAGTCACCCGACAACGCTGCCGAGGCGCATTCTCTGCCTCGCGACCCCGACTCGTTTGGGCATACTCAAAAGACACCACAGAGTGGGGCAGCCCGGGCGTGTCAGTTTTCGAAGTCGGCTGCAGTCGAGGTGACGAGGCGTCGGAGTTCGGCCCAAGTCTTCTACACCCTCCAAGTTACGCTTCGCGACCTGCGCTCCCGGGCACGCCAGCCGCTCAGAGCTAACTTCGAGGCCTACCTCGACGCCTTCTCGCCGAATATTGTGACAAGGCCGATACGGCTTGGTCCGGAGGCGAGGGGGTCAAGGTCGCATGCTTCGTCCCAGCAAGCACCGATCAGAAGGCCTGAGCCACGGGCTAGTCGTGTTCTTGGTTCTGGTGGTCGGCACTACAGAAGCATTCCTAGCTCATCGCGAATACAAGCCTTGCGATGACCGGCGCCCGAGATGTCGCGCAATGCCGGCACAGTGTTGGCGCAAGCCTCGATCGCATAGGGGCAACGGGTGCGAAAGACGCAACCGGATGGCGGGTTTGCCGGGCTCGGCGGGTCGCCCTGGAGCAGGATGCGCTTGCGCCGGCGTTTCGGATCCAGGCTGGGTGCCGCCGACAGCAGCGCTGCGGTATAGGGGTGGCGCGGCTCGGTGAAGACCTCCTCAGTCGGCCCTTCCTCCATCACGCGCCCGAGATACATCACTATCACGCGGTCGCAGAGATGCCGGATGACGGGCAGGTCGTGGCTGATGAACA
>JRYC01002155.1_pt1 | contig 11645 bp, 10 predicted proteins | sample 235301 | NCBI WGS metagenome assembly JRYC01 (sample SAMN03074211, study PRJNA261470) | activated sludge metagenome | biome: Common Effluent Treatment Plant; feature: Wastewater; material: Activated sludge; isolation source: activated biomass of a common effluent treatment plant treating...
TAGCCGAGGTCGAGCAGGCCGGCGAGGCCGACCACGATGTTGAGGCCCCAGCCCAGCATCACGTAGGTGATGACCAGCGTGGCGATGTCGACGACGCGGCGGTCGATGCCGGGCAGGAAGGGCAGCAGCACGGCGAGGATGCCCAGCGCCGCCATCAGCCAGGGCATGGCGCGCAGCACGATGCCGCGATGCGCGGCAAACGCCGGAGCGGCGGCCTCGGGCCGTCCCGGCTGCCGCGAGCGGGCCAGCATGACGGCGGCGCGAAGCGCCACGATCGCCGGGACCGCCAGCGCCGCCCAGTTCAGCACCATCGCCTCGAAGGGCAGCAGCAGCGCCAGCGGCGACTGCACTCCGCCGGTCAGCAGCGGCGCCAGCAGCAGGGCGGCGGCGACGGCGGCGAGCGCCAGCGGTGCCGTGGCGTTGCCGAGCCGCATGTAGCCCATGGCGGCCGAGCCCAGCACCGCCGCCAGCACGGCGAAGGCTACCGCACCCGGGTGCGGCCGGAGCGTCAGCTCGCCGGTGCCGCTGACCGTCTCGAAGCCGACGATGACAATGGTGAGCAGGAAGGTCACGCCGCCGGCGAGCAGGGCGTCGCGCCAGACCCTGGCGGGGTCGGCGTCGGCCGCGAGCTTGGCGGGGCCTGCGACCATGGCGGCGGGGGCGGCCATGCTCAGACCTTCTCGATCTCGGGCCGGCCCAGCAGCCCGGTCGGCCGGAAGATCAGCACGAGCACGAGGATGCCGAACGCCGCCACGTCCTTGTACTCGACGGAGAAATAGGCCGACCAGAAGGCCTCGATCAGGCCGATGAGCAGGCCGCCCAGCATGGCGCCGGGCAGCGAGCCGACGCCGCCCAGCACGGCGGCGGTGAACGCCTTGATGCCAGCGACGAAGCCCAGATAGAAATCGATGATGCCGTAGTAGAGGGTGACCATCAGCCCCGCCACCGCCGCCAGCGAGGCGCCGATGACGAAGGTGAGCGAGATGGTGCGGTCGACGTCGACGCCCAGCAGCGAGGCCATCTTCATGTCCTGCTCGCAGGCGCGCTGCGATCGCCCGAGGGCCGTGCCCTTGATCAGCCAGGTGAAGCCGATCATCAACGCGATCGTCACCACCCAGATGATGATCTGCATCCAGCTCAGCGTCACCGAGAAGCCTGCGGATTCGGCGATGGTGACGCCGCCCGGGATCACCGAATGCAGCGGCTTGCCGCGCGCGCCCTGGGTCAGCTGCACGTAGTTCTGCAAGAAGATCGACATGCCGATGGCCGAGATCAGCGGCGCCAGCCGGGGATGGCCGCGCAGCGGCCTATAGGCGACCCGCTCCACCGTCCAGCCATAGGTCGCGGTGAGCACCACCGCCACCACGAGGACGATCATCAGCGCCAGCGGCACCCAGGTGATGCCGCCGTAGCCGAGGATCATGAAGACGATCAGCGCGTGGAAGGCGCCGATCATGAAGATATCGCCGTGGGCGAAATTGATCATGCCGATGATGCCATAGACCATGCTGTAGCCGATGGCGATGAGACCGTAGACGGCGCCGAGGGTCAGGCCGTTGATCAATTGCTGCGTGAAGTAGAGCATCCGGCGCCTCGACCTCCGCGCAATCATTGGCGGAACATCGCTGCCGGAGGCCGGAAAGCCGCGCGGTCGGCAGGTCGATTTCCGCATCGCACTGCAATCTGTTGAGCAGATGCCGTGGCGCCGTGCAAGGGCGGTCGCGACGGAGCCGCTGCGAGCAGGTGGGTACGGCTGTGACATTCCTGCAATAGACCGATCCCGCACCGCAGCACGGTATGTTCGCCGACTTACTGGAAATACTCCAGACTGATTGTCGTCGTGACGCGGTTGCGGCCGTCGCGCGGATGCCTAGGTTCGGTCGCATGATCTTGTGCGTGTGCAATGGGCTCTCGGAGCGCGACATCCGTACCGCGGCGGCGAGCTGTCGCGGCTCGACGGTCGGTTGCGTCTATCGCTGTCTGGGCTGCAGGGTGCGCTGCGGCAAATGCGTGCCCTATGTCGCCGACGTCGCACGCGAGGCCATGTCGGCGACCGAACGCGCCGCCGCCTCGCCTCCCGCCAGGGCGATGGTCGAGACCGCTGCGGCCGAGATGCTGGTCGAGGCAGCCTGACCATTCCGGCCCGGCGGACATCGCGGTGATCGACGCCATCTGCACCGTCACCCGGCACACGGTCCTCGGGAGCACCCTGGACGACCGCCGCTGCCGCGGCTTCGCCTGACAGGCCAGCGGACCTAGGAGCCGGTCAGCTCCTTCACCTTCTCGAGATCCCAGCCGTCGGCAAGCGCCGTCATCGCTTCCGGGCCGTCGAGATTGCTGCCTTCCAGCATCAGCGAGACCTTGCCGCCGAGGTCGAGCATGAGCTGGCCGCTGCGGTCGGCCGGATCGAAGATGACGACGCCGTTCTGCTTGCCGATGCGCACACGCTTGGCATTGGGCTGGGCCGCCATCATCGCCGGGTTCATGAACATCGAGGCGATACCCTGCATGAAGCCGCCGCCGGTCATCAGCCTGGCCTCGATCCGGCTGTCGCCGCCATCCTTCCGGTAGGTGCGCTGGACAACATTGCCCATCATGGGCATAGCCGCGTTCGCACTACCGTCGTCGTCACTGGCCGTCCAGCCGACGGGTGCGGGAGGAAAGGTCTCGAGCAGCTGGCCGTTGAGCCGGCCGCGCAGCGCCTGGATGGCGAACTCGAGCTCGCCGATGGCGCCGCCGACATCGCCTTCCTCGTAGTAGGACTTGGCCTGCTCGAGCTGGTCGGTGATCTCGTCGGCCCGGGCGACCAGGGCCAACAATCCGCAAGCGGCTCCCGCGAGGATGGCCAGCACGGCATGCATGGTCGAGCTCCAGCTTCCGGGATGCGCAGGTTCGCTTGGGTATCGCCCTCTCCAGGGCCGTGTCAACGCGCTCCCGCCTTGCAAGCGCCATCCGGCATCGCTACATCCGCCCTGCCCCGCGGAGAGGTGCCGGAGTGGTCGATCGGGGCGGTCTCGAAAACCGTTGTACCGCGCGAGCGGTACCGTGGGTTCGAATCCCACCCTCTCCGCCATCGACCTTAGGTTGAGAATATCCATTGCGGCCACCGAGACTACGGCATAACCCCTTGTCTTGGCATGATTTCCTCCTCGCTTGGCAATTGACGCTCGGCGGCCGAAAGCGGTGAAAATACTCTGTCCGACGCGGTTTTCTCCGTTGGCCGTTGACTCGGGCCATTCGACACCTCGCCGTGTAAGTGATTGAGATTAAGTCATTTTTTGGCATTCGGCAAAATCGCGAGTTCGAACTTGCACTCCTTACCCGTAAGCGACCGTCGAACTCCTACGCTGCGGCACGAGCCACGCCGCAACATCCAACGCCCCATCAACAGATCTGAGGTTCAAGGATGCGGAATGAGGTCGGATTTGCCGAGCGGCAGAACGCGTCGGCCAAGGCCAAGCAGGCGCTGATCGAGCGGGCGCGCGCCATGGCGCCGACCAACGATCCGGCGTTCGCCGAGCGTCAGGCCCAGCGCCGGGCTGTCGCCATTGCCCGCGAGGCGCGTGTTGCCGAGCGGCGGGCTGCCAAGGCGGCCGAGGCGGCGGCTCGGGCTGCTGCGGAGGCCGAGGCCTTGCGCGTCGCCGAGGCCGAGCGCGTGGCAGCCGAAGCAGCCGCTGCGGAGTTGGCCGCACGGCAGAAGGCGATTCGTGATGCCAAGTACGCTGCACGGAAGATTCGCAGGGGATGACCCAGCGGTCGTGGTGATGGGGGCTGCTCGGCGACGGGGCGCCTGGCTCATCGGCGTCGGGCGCGCCTCCCCCGAATACCCGAATCCCTGACTGCTGCGGTCGGAGGAGCGACGCGCACTGCGGCACGCCGAGCAAGCGCGGCGTTCCGCGCGAATGCTGCGGCGCCCTGGCGGTACCACGCTTGACAATCGGCGGTACGCCTCGGTCAATCCCGTGACCATTCCGAGGGAGGAATCATGCGCCCGATCGCCGCGTCAGTTCTAGCCGCCCTGCTGGTCTCGACGGCGCCGCTCGCCTGGGCCGCGGATCCGAAGCCGGGTGGTGCCATCAACGTCGCCACCGTGGGCGAGCCCCCTACCCTCGATCCCATGGAGAGCCCCGCCGACGTGGTCGGCATCATCACCCAGCACATGTTCGAGACGCTCTACACCTGGGGTGAGGGCTGGCACGTCGTGCCGCTGCTGGCGGCGAAGGCGCCCGAGATCTCGGCCGACGGCAAGACCTACACCATCGCGCTGCGCTCGGGCGTGAAGTTCCACGACGGCACCGACATGACCTCCGAGGACGTCAAGGCGTCGCTCGAGCGGTGGATGAAGGTGGCGCAGCGCGGCAAGCAGGCGGCGGAGAAGGTCGAGAGCCTGACCGCACCCGATGCCAACACCATCGTCCTCGAGCTCAAGGAGCCGTTCGCGCCACTCCTGCCGCTGCTGGCGCTGCAGACCAGTGCCGCGATCATTCTCCCGGCCGAGAAGCAGGCGCAGCCGATGACCGAGTATGTCGGCACCGGCCCCTACATGTTCAAAGAGCGCAAGCCCGACCAGTACGTGCAGCTGGTGAAGTTCGACGGCTACGTGGCGCGCGACGACGCGCCGGACATGTTCGGTGGCAAGCGCACCCCCTACCTCGACGAGATCCGCTTCGTGCCTGTGCCCAACGCCAGCACGCGCATCGAGGGTGCGCTGAGCGGTCTCTACCACTATGCCGATGCGCTGCCGGTCGAGTCGCTGCCGCGGCTGCAGGGGCAGGATGCGGTCAAGCCGCTGATCTTCGAATCGTTCGGCTGGCCGTTCATGTTCCTGAACGCCAAGGAGGGGGCGTTGACCGATCCGGCGCTGCGCCGGGCGGTGCTGGCCAGCCTCAACTTCGAGGACATGCTGGCGGCAGCCTTCGGCAGCACGGACTTCTATCAGGCCGTGGGCGCCTGGTATCCGGAAGGCGCTGCGTTCCATACCGATGCGGGCTCCGAGGCCTACACCGAGGCTGGAGATTCCGAGCGCGCCAAGAAGATGGCCGAGGAGGCCGGCTACAAGGGCCAGCCGATTCGGATCATGGTCAGCAAGCAGTATGATTTCCACTTCAAGATGGCGCAGGTAGCGGCTGAATACCTGCGTGCCGCCGGCTTCGAGGTCGACCTGCAGGTGATCGACTGGGCGACGCTGCTGCAGCGGCGCAACGATCCGGCGGTCTGGGAGATCTTCTACACCCACGCGCCGATCCTGCCCGAGCCGACGCTCTACTCGTTCTTCAACAGCGCAGCACCGGGCTGGTGGGACACGCCGGCGCATACCGCCACGCTGACCGCCTTCAACACCGAGCCCAATCCCGAAGCACGGGCGGCCAAGTGGGCGGATCTGCAGAAGCTGATCTACGAGGAAGTGCCGGTCATCCGGGTCGGCACCTTCAATGCCCTGGGCGTGCAGAACAGCAAGCTCGAAGGAGTGACTCCCGCCGCCTGGCCGTTCTTCTGGAACGCCTCGCTCGCACAGTAACAGGCTCGGAGGGGTCGCCGCCGGTCGCGACCCCTCCGCTTCGCGGTGCTTGGTCGTCCGCGGCGGCAGGCCCGACCCGCTCGGGAGGAGGCTAGGTCGACGTGTCGAAATACATCCTGCAGCGGCTCCTGGGCATGGCGGCGGTGATGTTCATCGTGGTGACGATCGTCTTCGTCATCGTGCGGGTGACCCCCGGCGATCCGGCTGCGGTGATGCTCGGTCCCGATGCCACGCAGGAGGATATCGCGGCACTGCGCGAGCGGCTTGGCCTTAACCGGCCGATTCTCACCCAGTACGTGCTCTACTTCGGACAGCTGCTGCGAGGTGACCTCGGCCAGTCCATCTTCCTCGACCAGCCTGTGCTCGTGGCCCTGGCCGACCGAGCGGAGCCGACGGTCAGCCTGACGGTGCTGGCCATCACCGTCGCCGCCCTGATTGCCGTGCCGATCGGCATTCTCGCGGCCTACCGCCGCGGCAGCGCCTTCGATCAGGTGGTGGCGACCATCGCGATGATGAGCGCCAGCATCCCCAGTTTCTGGCTCGGCCTGCTGGCGCAGCAGATGATCGCGGTGAAGCTCGGGCTCCTGCCGGTGGCGGGATACGGCCCGCCTGGAGCCGGCTTCCTGGAGCGCATGCAGCATCTGATCCTGCCGGCCCTGATCCTGGGCGTGGTCAGCTCGGCGCTGATCCTGCGCTTCACCCGTGCCAGCATGCTCGACGTGTTGAACGACGACTACGTGCGCACCGCTCGCGCCAAGGGGCTCAGCGAGTTCAAGGTGGTGATGAAGCACGCCTTCAAGAATGCGCTGATCCCGGTGATCACCGTGCTCGGCCTGACAGCGGCGATGCTGATCAGCGGCGCCGTCGTTACCGAGAACGTCTTCAACCTTCCTGGCGTCGGCAATCTCGTGGTCTCGGCGGTGCTGCGCCGCGACTATCCGGTGATCCAGGGCGCCCTGCTGGTGGTCGCGGGCCTCTACGTGCTGATCAACTTCCTGATCGACATGCTCTATCTCGTGGTCGATCCGCGGGTGAAATACTGATGGCCGCTGCGGCTGCCGTTGCAGCACCGCAACCGGGCCTGCTTCGCCTCGTACGGTCGCGGCCGACGCTGGCGGTGGGACTGGTCGTCCTGATCGCGATAACCCTGCTGGCCACGCTGGCGCCATGGGTGGCGCCGTACTCGCCGTCGAGGCTGTCGATCGTCAACCGGTTGAAGCCGCCGAGCGCGGTGAACTGGTTCGGCACCGACGAGTTCGGCCGCGACGTGCTCAGCCGCTCCATCTTCGCTGGCCGTATCTCCCTGCTGGTCGGCTTTGCGGTGGTGATCGTGGCCTCGGTCATCGGCGTCACGCTGGGCCTCGTCGCTGGCTTCTTCCGGCGGCTGGACACGCCCGTGGCCCGGCTGATCGACGCCATGATGGCGTTCCCCGAGATCCTGCTCGCCATCTCGCTGGTGGCGGCGCTGGGCCCTTCGCTGACGAACGTGATCGTGGCGCTGTCGATCGTCTATGCACCGCGTCTGGCGCGCATTGTCCGGGCCTCGACGCTGGTGATCCGTGAGCTGCCCTATGTCGAGGCGGCCAGGGCGCTGGGCGTGTCGACACCGCGCATCCTGGTCTCGCACGTGCTGCGCAACCTCGTCTCGCCGGTCCTGGTGCAGGGCTCGTTCATCTTTGCCAGCGCCATGCTGGCCGAGGCGGCGCTGTCCTTCCTCGGCGTCGGGGTCAACCCGGAGATCCCGACCTGGGGCAACATGATCAACGCTGGCCGCGATTATGTCGGCACCGCCGACTGGCTGATGCTCTTTCCTGGAATCGCCATCGTCGTCGCCGTGCTGTCGCTGCAGATGATTGGCGACGGGCTGCGCGACCTGCTCGATCCGCGCCTGCGCAAGGATCTGTGAGGAGGAACGTGATGATCGACCCGGTAGCGGATGCGGGCAAAATCGGGCGTCCCGTCCTGCTCACGGGCGTTCGTCCCATCGGCTTCACGCCAGGAATTCCGCAGGCCGCCGTCGACATCCTGATCGGTGGAAATGGCAGGATCGAGAGCTTGGGCCGCGAGCTCCCGCATAGCACCGATACGGAGGTGATCGCGGGCAACGGCGCCTACGTCTCGCCCGGCTGGTGCGACCTGCACGTCCATGTCTGGCATGGCGGGACCGATATTTCGATCCGGCCCAGACAGTGCGGGCTCGAGCGCGGCGTGGTCACGCTGGTGGACGCCGGCTCGGCGGGCGAGGCCAACTTTGCCGGCTTTCGTGAGTTCGTCATCGAGCCGGCGCGCGAGCGCATCCTCGCCTTCCTGAACATCGGCTCGATCGGGCTGGTCGCCTGCAATCGCGTCAGCGAGCTGATCGATATCCGCTCGATCGACATCGACCGCACGCTCGCCTGCATCGAGGCCAACCGTGAAGTCATCCGCGGCATCAAGGTGCGCGCCAGCCATGTCATCCTGGGATCCTGGGGCATCACCCCGGTGAAGATCGCCAGGAAGGTGGCGCGGATCGCCAAGCTGCCGCTGATGGTCCATGTCGGCGAGCCGCCGCCGATGCTGGACGAGATCTTCGAGCTGCTCGACCCGGGCGACATCGTCACCCACTGCTTCAACGGCAAGGCCGGCGGCAATATCCTCGACGACGAGCAGATCTTCGCGCTCGCCGAGCGATGCGCCGCCAACGGCGTCGTCCTCGACGTCGGCCACGGTGCGGCGTCCTACGCCTTCCGCATCGCCGAGGTCGCGATAGCGCGCGGGCTGATGCCGCGGACGATCTCGACCGACCTGCACCTGCGCAGCCTCGACCGCCCGGTTTGGGATCTCGCCACGACCATGGCCAAGCTGATGGCGGCGGGCATGCCGTTCGAGGAGGTGGTGGCGGGCGTGACGACGCGCCCGATGGGGGTCGTCGGGCTGCCGACGGACGATCTGCTGGCGCTTGGCCGTCGCGCCGAGCTGACGGTGTTCGATGTCGTGGAGGCGGACCTCGGCATCGCCGACTCGATGGGGAGTGCGCGACAGCTCTCCCGGCTCATCGAGCCGCGCTGGACGATCGTCGGCACGGAGGTCGTCCGCGCCTCTCGCCATCCCACGGTCTCGTCCGGTCGCTGTCCCAGCTGTGGGGCCGAGAGCTGATGGAAGCCCTGCCCGAGGATGTCGTGCTCGCCGTCGACGATCTGAGGACGCACTTCGTCTTTCGTGGCTATTCCGCGAAGTCGGTGGATGGCGTGACCTTCACGCTGAAGCGCGGCCAGACCCTGGCCGTGGTCGGCGAGTCGGGCTCCGGCAAGTCCGTGACCAGCCTCAGCATCATGCGGCTGCTGGCGGAGCCGGGCCGGATCGTCGGCGGCTCGATCCTGTTCCGCGACAGCTCCGGCACGGTCCACGACCTCGCCCGGATCGACCAGAAGGCCATGCGGCGCATCCGCGGCCGGGAGATCGCGATGATCTTCCAGGAGCCGATGACCAGCCTCAACCCGCTCTACACGGTCGGCGACCAGATCGCCGAGATGGTCATGCTGCACGAAGGCGCGGGCCGCCGCGAGGCCCGGGACCGGGCCCGCGAGATGCTGGATCTCGTGGAGATCCCGGCCGCCGCAAGGCGGATCGACGACTATCCGCACCAGATGTCCGGCGGGATGCGCCAGCGGGTAATGATAGCACTGGCGCTGTCCTGCAACCCGTCGCTGCTGATCGCCGACGAGCCGACCACGGCACTCGACGTCACCATCCAGGCGCAGATCCTCAACCTGATGCGGCGGCTCCAGCGCGAGATCGGCATGAGCGTGCTGTTCGTCACGCACAATCTCGGCGTCGTCGCCGAGCTGGCCCATGAGGTGGCGGTGATGTATGCCGGGCGCGTGGTCGAGCAGGCGCCGGTCGAGGCGCTGTTCGAGCACCCGAAGCATCCCTACACGCTGGGGCTGATCGCCTGCATCCCCGATGTCCGACGCGACATCGCCGCCGACGGCTCGCGCCGGCCGCTCCACCCGATCCCCGGCACCGTCCCGCCGATCACGGCCCTGCCGCCCGGCTGCTCGTTCGCACCCCGCTGCCCGTATGTGGAGGACGCCTGCACAACGGCGGTCCCCGCACTGGTGGCTGCCGAGGCAACCCATCTGTCTCGCTGCCGAAGGCACGCCATCCTATGAGTGCCGACCGGATCGTGCCGCTGCTCGCCGTCGAAGGCCTGCGCAAGCATTTTCCGGCGGCACGCGGCGGCGTGGTCCAGGCCCTCGAGGACGTCAGCTTCTCCGTGCCCCGTCGCAAGATCGTCGGACTGGTCGGCGAATCGGGCTCGGGCAAGACCACCGCCGGCCGCTGCGTGCTGCGGCTGATCGAGCCGACGGCGGGTCGGGTGACCTTCGACGGTACCGACCTAGCCAAAGTCGACCGCCGCGAGTTGTTGGCGCTCCGCCGGCGCATGCAGATCGTCTTCCAGGATCCGTTCTCCAGCCTGAATCCGCGCATGACCGTCAACGGCATCCTGGGCGAGGCGCTGGACACGCATCGGCTAGCCAAGGGTCGGGTGGCTCGGCGAGCGCGGATCGGCGAGCTGCTGGAGCTGGTGGGCCTGCATCCCGACCACGCTAGGCGTTATCCGCATGAGTTCTCGGGTGGCCAGCGGCAGCGCATAGGCATCGCCCGCGCCCTGGCGGTCGAGCCGGAGTTCCTGGTCGCCGACGAGCCGGTCTCCGCCCTCGATGTCTCGGTCCAGGCGCAGGTCCTCAACCTGCTGCAGGATCTGCAGAGGACGCTCGGGCTCAGCATGCTGTTCATCTCGCACGACCTCGCCGTCGTCGAATACCTGTGCGACGAGATGGTCGTGATGTATCTCGGCCGGGTGATGGAGCGGGGGCCCAGCCGGACCATCTACGCCCGGCCGCGGCACCCCTACACCAAGGCCCTGCTGGCGGCCGCCCCGATCCCCGACCCGAAGGCCAAGCGCGAAGGCGTCGTCCTGCAGGGCGACATCCCGAGCCCGCTCGACCCGCCTTCCGGCTGCGTGTTTCGTACCCGTTGCCCGCATGCGCTCGACGCCTGCGCGGAGACAATCCCGCCCTTGCTCGAAGCCGATGGCAGGGCTGTGGCCTGCCTGCGCGACGCCGAGCTCAACGGTCGCTAGCTGTCCATCCCCGAGGACCACTCACGTGACCCATGGTTTCGCACTCATTGGCGCTGGCCTGTTCGGCGAGCGTCATGCGCAGGCCTACAGTCGTCACCACGCCGTGGATTTCGCGGCGGTATGCGACCTTGACGAAGCCACGGCCAAGCGCGTCGCCGAAGCCTACGGCGCTGGTCGCCATACGACGAGGCTGGACGACATCCTGTCTGATCCGGCCATCCACGCGGTCTCGATCGCCACGCCCGACCACGCCCATCGCGCCGTGGCGGTCGCCTGCGCCGAGGCCGGCAAGCACATCCTGGTCGAGAAGCCGCTGGCGACCACGGTCGACGACGCCGAGGCGATCGTTGCCGCCGCGGCCAGGGCCGGCATCACCTTGATGGTCGACTTCCACAACCGGGTGAACCCGCCGATGGTGGCGACACGGGACGCCGTGGCGCGCGGCGATCTCGGCACTGTCTCCTACGTCTATGTCCGCCTCAGCAACACGGTGGCAGTGCCGCAGGACATGTTGAAGTGGTCGGACCGCAGCTCCGCGCTGTGGTTTCTCGGCAGCCACATGGTCGACATCGTCGGCTGGATCCTGAACGACCGCCCGGTGAAGGCCTACGTCGTCTCACGCGAGGGCGTGCTCAAGGGCATGGGCATCGACGCCCCCGACTTCCATGTCGCTACGGTCGAGTATGCGAAGGGAACCGTGGCCGTATTCGAGCATGCCTGGATCCTGCCGCGCACGCACAACACGGTGAAGGACCTGAAGCTGGAGTTTCTGGGCAGCAAGGGCGCAGCCTATGTCGACGGCTCGCACAACCGCGCCATTGAACTCTATACGTCCGAAAAGGGTGCCTTTCCCGACATGCTCGTCCCGCCGTTCGGACCGCATCTCACCGGTTTCGTGCTCGATGCGGTGGTACACTTCATCGATGCCGTGACACTCGGCAAGCCGGTCCTGGCGACCGGTGAGGATGGGCTGGCCAATACCAAGATTATTGCAGCGATGAT
>JRYC01038864.1_pt1 | contig 11607 bp, 13 predicted proteins | sample 235301 | NCBI WGS metagenome assembly JRYC01 (sample SAMN03074211, study PRJNA261470) | activated sludge metagenome | biome: Common Effluent Treatment Plant; feature: Wastewater; material: Activated sludge; isolation source: activated biomass of a common effluent treatment plant treating...
GATGAGTTTCAACATCGAGGCGAATATTTGGCCGCTCTATGGCTTGACAGGGACGGACTTCAACGACCCTGAAAAGCGGACGAACTGGTTTACCTCCACCCTTGACGACATGGGCAAGTTTGGGCCGTCTCTGTGGGCCCCCATCAACATTGCGACGGCGATAGTCTTGAAGAACCAGGGGGAGGATGAAGCCGCCGCAAAATGGGCGAACAGGCTCATCCCTCAAACCGCCGTCGTCAAAGCCCTGACATCTCAGTTCATGGGTAGACCCGTAGAACTAGACCCTGTAATCCAACTATTCAGCGGAAACGGATTGGGCGACACTCACGCCCTCGACCCCTACGAACGCCGCAGGGTGGGCAGGGCTATTGCCGCCATGATACAGGACGGCACATTGACACAGGAACAAGCCATAGACTTGGCGGAGAGCCAGGACGGCCCACTATGGGACGAGGCGGTGCAACGCGCCGCCAAGATGCGGAACTTCGGTCAGATGACCTCATGGTTGTTCGGCGTAGGCTTCAAGGGGCGCAACCCCGAAGAAGCGAAAGTGGACGAGTTCTATTCCGCATATTACAGGTTGAACAACCTGAATAACGAAGGCTTGATTGCCCCTGAAAAGTACAAGGAAGGGTGGGATAACCTGCGCCAGCAATACCCGTTCATGGACGCCCTATTGTTATCGAGGAAGTCCGGCCCAGACCGTGAGCGCGCCTATGCCTATAACGTACTCGGCAGAGTTCCGCCCGGCGGAGCCTCGGAGATATACAAGATCGTTGGCATTGACCCCAAAGTGGCGCAGGAGTTCTACGACAACGGCGGCAACATGACGGGCTGGGACGACGCGAAGAAAGACCGCTTCTATGCCGCCATGAAAGACCTCGGTGCAATGCTGGCAATCCCCGACCATGCCACGCGGCAGGATTGGACGGCGGCGCGCGGCGATTACAAGACCATGCAAGACCAAATGAAGGTCTTTTACGGCGACGATATTCTCGACAAACTTGACGAGTATTACGGCATGGAAGACCGCAAAAAAGCAAAACTATTCATGGACAGTCACCCTGAAATTACACGCGCGCTGGACTTCCAGAAACAAGCCACTGTCAACAACCCCGCCTTGATGGAATACTACGGCGGCATTAAAACGCTGGAAAGTTACTACAAAAGCAAGATGTACGACAAACTGTACGAGAAATACGGAGAAGGCATCGCGCAGACGTGGAGCGAATATTACGCCCTCAAACTGACCGACCCGAAGGCGGCAAACCGATTCAAAAAGGCTCACCCCGAACTGGATAAATACAGCAAGGAAAAGCGGAAACTGGAAGTGGAGTTCGACAGAATGATTATCGAGTACGCCGCCAAACTCCCCGATGAGCCGCGCCCCGAACTCAGGGAAGACGCCAGCCCATCCAACCCGGTGCAGGAGAACTTGTCGTCTTACGCCCAGCAACAAGCCCCAACGTTCCAAGACTGGCAGGGCATATTGGGCGACACCTTAACGACCATCATCACCACCACCTACGAGCAGGGCAAGGCGTTACCCAGCGCCGCCCAAAGCGAGTTGGACAGGATGGCGGAGCGGTACGGGTACGCCGACGGCGACGCGCTCTACCGAGCCGTACTTATTTCAGCCAATAAATAAGTGTGGTAGAATAACGAAAAAGACGCTCCCTCTGAAAAGACGCGGCGACCCCTCAAAAAAGGGAGTCGCCGTTTTTTTGTACATTTCAAACATCGAAAGGAATATAAAACATGACTGCAAACCAGCCCGACAGTGACGCGCTTGAATCGGCTGAACAGGGAACGCCAACCCCTAGTTCACCCGCCCAAAGCCCGACACCCTCTGATGGTCAAGTCCCCGCTTGGTTCAAAAATTATTCTGAACAGTTGGACGCTCGCTTGGGTGAACTTGATAGGACGTTCAAGACCTCTCAGGGAAACGCAAGAAAGACAGAAAACGAGTTCCGAAAATGGATGGGTCAAGTTGAACAACTGGAAAAACGCGGCATTCCCCGCGAGGATGCGATTTCGCAAATTGAAGCGGGTCAACAAGACTCCCAATGGCGAAACACCATCGAAAAACAGTTAAGTGATTTAACTTCTTTGCTAAAGACACAAGGCAGTGTCGGAGGCGTAGAGCAAGCGGTGACAACAGTTTTGTCTCAATACGGACTCGATCCCAAAGACCCCTTTGTGGCGTCGAAGATTCAAGGAAAGTCGTTTGCGAACGACCTTGAATTGAAAGCCTTTGCAGGGGAGGTGCTTTTGGAGAAGACGAGATCACCACAACCCAACGCCGCCCAAGTTGCTTCCTCACCTAGCCAAGCGACTACAAGAGTAAACCTTGACGATCTGTATACTCAAATGGCGCAAGCCTACAAAGAGCCTACAAAGAACAGGGAACTTATCAAGTCGATTGAAAAGCAAATCAAGGAGGCGGGCGGATAACTTTATAGGAGAATAACATGGCTCTTTCTGGTATTCAAACCACCAGCAATCTCTCCAATGCACGCTGGGCAAAATTTGTCCCGGAGTACATTCGTGCCGCCGACTTTGAGCGCGTGTACGATGCGCTGGCAATGGAGAACGTAATCCCCAACTCACAGATGAGCGACCTGTATCGCGCCTCGTCTGTAAAACTCGAATTTGCATCGGAAATCGAACCGAGTACCGCGACCATTCCAGAAACGCTGGATGTGTCCGCTTCGGCTCTGCGCGATGCAGTCGTTACCGTGACGCCGACCAGCCGCTACGGTTTGATCGAAGCCTCGGAACTGTTGATGAACTCGTCCGGTACCAACTACGCGGCGGAACGGTTCTACGCGCTTGGCAAGCATTTTGCCATGACCGTTGACCTGCTCGCTAAAGACCTTGCCACACAAGGCGGCGCGGTTGTACGCGCGGCGGCTCGTACCTCACTGGACGCTGGAACTGCGTCTAATTTGCTCAAAGCATCCACCTTCACCAACGCTCAAAGCAACTTAATGGACAAGCAGGTGCAAGGGCTTCAAACGGGTGGCGGTATGCGCTGGTTTGCCATCATGCATCCCTTCGCTCATGCCGACCTTCGTGCGGACACCCCCATCCTGACGACTGGCGAATACCAGAAGTCGGAAATCGTGTTGCGCCATGAACTCGGTGAACTTGGCCCATTCAAACTTGTTGTTACCCCCAACGCTAAAATGTTCTATGGCGGCGGTGCGGCAAACGCCAGTGCCATCGAAACGACCTTGAATGGCGACGTTAACGCATTGGCAACAACCTTCGTCGCTACGGCTAACACCAACATGGACGCTGGCGACTTTATCATGGTTGGTACGCACGAAACGGGCGATACCCACTATCCAACCAATGAGCGCGTCCAAATCACCAATGTCAACGGCACGACTATCACCATTTCAGGCTCCGGGCCCAACGGCGGTTTTCGCTACGATCACGCCTCTGGAGAAGCCGTGTCAAACGATGACAGTGTTGCGGCGGTTGTGTTCGGCGGGCCGCGTTCGCTGGCGAAAATCTACGACCCCGCTGTAGGTGAGTACGGAGAAATCCTGCCCCCGAAACGCGTGGGCGCGCTCGATCACATCTTCCAACTCGGCTGGAAGTTCTACGGCAACTATGCCCGCTGGAACGAAAGCCAGATTTATCGCGCGGAAGTCGCAGTCGGCGCAGACGCGTAATAAGGAGAACAACATGGCTCTTTGGAGAAACAACCTTGCCAAACTTTCCACCAAAATCGCATCGTATCAGGTTTTGAGCGCGGATGTTGGCACAATCTTTACCNNGAGTTCTTTGTCGCCGCCAATCAGTCGTTTGTTATCGCCAGTTACGGCTCGGCGGACAACATTACCACCTTCAACGACTTGACCGCAGACAGCATTACCATCAACACTTCCGCCGAGCGCATCGGTTTCGGCTCGACGTTCGTGTGGGATGGGACAGGCTGGCTCGCGTTCAACCACTTGGGCGCTGAGACACAGACCCCGACCATCGCCTAGTAACAAGATTGGGGCGGGCGTAAGTCCGCCCCTTTTTATGAAAACGGCAATCGTGATAGGCAACGGCGAAAGTTTGAAACGGACGCCGTTGCCGAAACTACGACACGATACTTTCGGTTGCAATCGCATCCACCTTTTACCCTTCTCGCCCACGTACTATGTGAGGGTTGAACCCCCACAGTGGGACGGGACATCGCAATCCTTTTATGACGAGTGCAGGATACACATAGCCAACGGTGAGAAGTGCATCTTTCCCGACGGCGACTGGCAGACGATACTTGGCGATCACCCCAACATTGAATGGATAAAGACGTGTCATCACTTCAAGTATCCTCACACCAGCCCCAAGTTTCCTAGAGCGTGGCATCTGCCGTATATCTGCGACGCCAACACGGTCATTACCATGATGCAAATAGCAGTATTGAAAGGCTATGAACGCATCGTTTTAGTGGGATGCGACTTGGAGGGAGGTCATTTTGACCTGACTGATACGGGAGTCGTAGAGACGGAACGGCTGACACGACTGCATGAAACGGCAAAACGAGACTGCCCGATACCGATATACAACGCGACACTCGGAGGCAGATTGAACGTTTACGAAAGGATTGACATTGCAGACCTTTGATTACGGATACTCGCGCGTGACCGTGAAGTCGGCGGGGGTGAAATTCTACGCCCCGTTAACTATCTCGGAAAAGTATTGCACTTGAAAAGGACATTCAAAACGGCGCACGACGCAAAGCACTACGCCCATCGTGTTGCAGAAAGGCTCTCGCATGGCAAAAAAGAAATTCCAAGTCATCAAGGCTGATACAGGGGATTACAAAGGGATTGTGCATGAAGGCAAGCCCTACCGCTTCGGCTACAACGACACATTCACCATATCCGATGAGGGCTTGGCGCGGGAGTTCGATGCGGAGTACGGCAAAAAGGGAAAGCAAAAAGTAGCGATTACCCCCTATAGCGACCATACTACACACGAGACTGGACATCGGTATACCTTCGGCGCATTTAGTTCGCAACAAGCAAGAGAGAATTACGACAATATCTTTAGAAAGAAACGCAAAGGCGGCGCAACGAAAGCGCGGAGGTAGATAAGTAAACACAAAGATAATTGATTATAGAGGTTAACATGTCATATAGTACATCTTCTTTTCAACTCACTCACCTCATGCAAAAGGCGTACCGCCGCGTCGCCAATGTCCGCACGTCCACCGCCACAGGCGGAAGCACAACGACCATTGTTGACGCAAAACTACTCGACTATCTTGAAGACAGCAACGAGGACGATTATCTCAACAACTGGACGGTGTTTGTTGTGACAGATTCGGCGGGAGCGGGAGCAGACCCCGAAGGGAAATTCAGCATCATCTCGGACTATACCGCCGAGACCGGAACGATTACCGTACCTTCTTCGCTCACCACTGCGGTTGCCTCGGGCGACACGTACATGTATTGCACTCCCGAAGTGCCGATCTACGACATGATCGAGATCGTCAACGATGCACTGGTGTATCTCGGTAAAACGCCCAGCGTCGATTCCACCCTGACCACTGCCAACAACCAGACTGAATACACCCTGCCGCTTGCGATAAAAGGCAGGAAGATTGTGATGATTGAAGTACAGGGACAAATCAACGACGCGAATGACAATCGGTATTACCTTATCCATGACTGGAAGGTGGTGGAATCTGCGATAGGCTCTACCGCCACCCTGATTATTCCCCAATATGTTTCAGGCAGGACGATACGAATCACCTATCTCGACTATCACCCCCGCGTGGACGCCTACGACGATTACATTAGCGAGTACATCCATCCTGAACTTGCCACCGCCTCGGTAGTGGCTCATGCAACGCGCTGGATTAACACGCAAAACAAAGGCAACGACAAGTACCTTTTACAGCGGGAGGATAAGGCGTTCAACGATTTGGACATCGCCAAAGCCACCTACCCCATTTCGTTACCCGTAGAACAAGTGCAGGGCTTCCCGTATTGGAAAACCCCTGAACCCATCGCGGAATTTCCACCTTTACCGTTCTCGTAATGCTCAAACCTACCGACCCCTTCGACATCAAATTATCCAGCGGGCGTGAAACCCGCGCCTATGGCATTGTGTTGGATGAGGGGGCAGGCGCGTTATCCATCGGCGCGACGGCGGCGGACGACAGTGTATATATCAGGAACGTGGGCAAACGCCCCGGCGACTTCGATTAACTGCGCGGTTGTATGGGCGGGCGGGGGGTGGAAAAGTTCAACGATAACGACGAAGGCTTTTGGGATTCGCTCAACGCATGGACGCTGACCAAAGGACACGTTCATAACGGAATATTGCAGGAGTTCGGCAAGGGACTGCGAACCGCACAGGACAACCTTTCCGACAGCAAATCATGGAAGGCAATGTACAGCGGCACGCGCTCGATCTCCGTATCCTTCACGGCGGATACCACTGCCGATTACGACAAAGCCTATATGTGGGTGCGCTGGGTGGGTTCGTCTGTGGCGACCAACGCTTTGACGTTCAAACTGCATAGCGATAGTTCGGGCAGTCCGGGAACGGTGTTGCAGACCGTGACCAAAGCCGTGACAGACGTGGATGGCGATGCGCCCTCGGTATTCATGGAGTTTGACTGGTCGGGTACACAAAACCTTGTTTCAGGCACGACCTATCACATCACGCTGACAGGCGCAACCAGTTCGACCAAAGACACGCATTGGGAAGTGGCGGCGGATGCGGACGGCACTTCGAGCAAAATCAGTTCGGACGCCTCCACCTACACCAGTCCAGCCGTTTCATTCTCCGCCTTGTACCGCATCACCGATGCGGACACAGCGAGACGCTTCTTCCCGTTCTTTTTGGACAATCATTTGTACGTGGTTGACCAAAAGGATGACGGCACTACCGCTTCACAGTTGTACATCAACGGAGATAAAGGACAGGCGACGGGCGGAAGCACGACAACCTTGATCGACACCAACTTTGGCTGTAGAACCTCCGCATGGTCGGATAACGTGCTGGCGGGCGCGACCCTCAAGTTCAAGAAAAATAACAGGTGGTATTACGCCACGATTGCCAGCCACACGGGAAGCACATACACGTTTAGTTCCGCCACTGCCGTTGCGCCCGCTTCGGGCAATCCCTATCACATTTATAGTACCAAATACTGGACGGAGATTACAGGGCATGGATTAGGCGTGGTGACAGGCGAACCCGCCACGTTGGGAGAGAACGTCTACTTCCCGCAAGGTGACAGCACGGCAATCCGTTGCATGGCAAACGACTTTACTGCTTCACAGGCGCATAAATTTCGAGCCGAGGCGGGGACGAACCCCTACGCCACCTTCCTCAAAACCTCCTACGATAAAAGCGACGGCGCGATTGTATGGCGGGCGAATAACGACAGTGTATCCGTATCGTATGCAAAATACGTTGCCTATGCCACAAATTTAACCTTCAACACGGCGATTACGTGCGGCGATAAAGCCTACCCCATTACAGGGGTCAACGAACAGCCGGGGCAGTTATACGTCTACAAAGAGAACGGAGTGGGGGCGGTGGCAGGCGGGCAGTTCGTAAACCTGCAATCGGGCAATGAGGACACCCCCGATGAAAGCAACGGCTCTGCCTCGCTGGTGGTTGAGAAGTTCATGTTTTACTCGTGGCTTCATTCGGTGGTGAGGGTGTACGGCTCGTCCTTTGACGACATTGGGCAGGATTACCGCTCGCAAGGCTTACCAGACGGACGCGAGGGTGAAGCCGCTTTTATGGACGCGTATATCATCCTGCCGTTGTTTGCAGTGGACGCGGGTTCAGGTATCTCGTCCGTGCTTGCCTTTGACGGGATTGGCTGGCACGAGGTTATTCGCGGCTATGGAGCGGGCAAACGCATCCGCATGGTCAAGGTGCAACCCAACCCCAATGCCCGCAACCGCATTTGGTTTGAGATCGGCGGGGAGTTGATGTTCATCGACATGCCGCTGAAAAAGAGTTCCCCGTTGCTCGACAGCGGCATGAAGTACCAGCACGAAGCGGTGATCGAAAGCGCAATCATCGACATGGGCGCGGCGAGCGACATGCCGAAGTTTATCAAGTCCCTTTCGGTGACGGTCAAGAACCTAAGCGCGGAAGGTCGCTCGGTGAGGATCGATTACCAGACCGACAAGGACTGCCACACGACGACTTGGACGAACGCGACAGACTTGTTTGAATCGCCTGAAAGCACGGCGAAACTCAACATCAACAATATACGGCGGTTTGTGTACCGCATGATATTGACCACCAACAGCGCAACCCTCCCCATCGACATCGAAGGTGTTGTGCCGAACGGGTACGCTAGAACACCGTTGAAACAGGTATTTAGTTTGAGGATTAAATCGGGCGGGATATACGCCAGCGGCACACAAACAAAGATGAGTACGAACAAACTGTGGAAGTGGCTGATGGATAACGCCCGCTTCCCGTATGCCGTACGAATGGAAAGCAAGTACGAAGAACTGGACGGGTACTACGTCATTGTGCATCCGCCGCGCAATCACCCCTACCAACCCCCAAGACCGGGGCAGAGCGGCGAGAGCGTGTTGAGCCTGGTGCTGGAAGAAATATGAAACTAAACGTTCCCAAGCGCGTCAAGTATCGCGGGATATGGCGGGACAGACCCGTAGAGCCGATTGCCATTGGCGGCATCGGCAGGTCGTACATTGCCGCCGAACAGGAAGCCTTTACGGGGATGATTGGCGACGTCAAAGCCTCCGTTCCCGAAGAACGCTTTGCAAGAGCATTAGACAGGCTGGGAATTTCGTACCAGTTCCGTTTAGCGTTGGGCGGGGCGCGTAATGCGCCCGGCTTCTTTGAACTGGACTTTTTATTTCCCCGCGCGGGTATTTACTTTGCCGTCGAGATCGACAGTTTGTTCAGTCATAGAGACAAGAAGTACAAGGACGCCCTGCACGATGCAATGGTGTTGAAGGAACTGGATTATTTGGGACTGTTCCCGCGCGTGTTCCACTTCGACCAAGACCGCGATTTGTCCTCGCAGGAGATCGCCGACAAAACCGCGCGGACGTACTTTTCATAGGTGAGCCATGCCAACCAATAACTTGATTGCCGTCAACAGTATCTTCGTGAACGAAACCCCGATGGTCTTTTTGGAGGGCGCGGCTCACGCGTTCAACTTCAACTATTTGGGAACAGGCACGATTGATTCGGCTACCTTTGCCTTATACCGCAACAAGACCAATGTTAGCGCGACGGCATTATCCACCACCACAGGCACGGTGGCAGGCAGGACAATTTCGAGCGGGCTGGCGACGTTTTCGCTGGCGGGCGATTACATGTTGATTTGTTCCGCCGTTTCGGGGAGCGACGTGGACAAACGCGCCTTGAAAATCATGATAACCAAATTGGGAGCGTTCTAATGATCGCAGACTTGATGGACAAGATCGGCAGGAACGTACCCCTCACCTCCATTGAACTCAACGAGTTGCGTAATGAGTTTCGGAGCATGGATGAGGTAAAGAACCTTGTCAAAGGGTGGGTGCAGGCGGGGACGAGCAACCACATCTTTGTGCCGCCGATGCAGGTGATTTACTCAAAAGTGTTGCAGGTGGATACCGCTAGCCTAACCATCAACATACCGAGCGTGTATAAGCACTTGATGATAATGGGAAGTGGGAGAATTAATGGAAGCGGTGGACAACCTGCTGTTTTTACAATGTGTCAGTTCAATGGAGATACAACGGCAGGAAATTATCAATGGGCGCATTTCGGACAATCATTGGGAGTGGCTTTCGCCATTCATGATACTAGCGAACCAAGTGCCCGATTCTGGTATTTTGTGGCGGATGGAGAGGCAACAAATAGTTTTGTCGGAAGTGCTGTAACTTTTATTCCCCATTATAGATCGTCGTGGTATAAAATGCTTTCGACTATAGGCGGAAAATCTCTTACGGCAGGAACCTCGACGTCAACCCGTCATGGATTGTGGAAAAGTACAAGTCCAATCGAATCAATAACCATATTCCCTGACCCAACTTACGCAAGCGCAAAAATCGTTGCAGGAACTTTAATTTCAGTCTACGGTATTTTATGAAGAAACTAATTGTACTCACTGTACCAGCCTTCCTTGTTCTTAACATCCAATGGCACTATGACCGCATGTGCGCGATGGTCTTTTCGCCTCGGGCGCATCTAACCTTACAAGGCGTGATGTGCGAAACTGTGCTGGGCGATAAACCATTGACTGATTTACTAGAACGACACGAAAGAGTACAAAAGCAAGTAGAGTGCAAGATTGCCAACCCCGATAAAGAATTTGTATGCGACCCCCGTTGGACACCGCCATCAAAAAAGAAGGACTTATAGATGAAAGATTACCCAACAGGCAAGCACGAGGAAGAACTGCTCAACGCCCCCCCCTGCGATGGTGGGCTGGCGCGTCTCGCTGTCGTGCGACCTGTTTCCCGAAACGGGCGATTCGTTTGCCAGAATCGGTGCGGCAGGTGCGGGCTTGACCGCCATCCCCTGGAATGCTTCATGGGATGCCGAAGTTCAAAGCGAGGTGGAGGATGCCCACCTATGTTGATGTAATCGTTCCGCCGCTGGACTTGAACGTGGTTGTTCCCATCGGCGCGAACGCTTATGCCTACCTGTATTCCAAAGACATCCTTGTGGACGAAAGCGGAAACATACTGGTGGATGAAAGCGGGAACACCCTGACCGCCATACGCGCCGACCTGCAATGGGTGTATCAAGTGAATGTTCCGCCGCTGGATTTATCCGTGACGGTGGAGGAGGCTACCTAATGGCTAATCGAGACGTAACCAGCGATGCAAGCAACACCGACAAAAGCACACCCACACCATCCGATAAGGTGATGGTGATTGACGTTGCCACCAATCCAGACACGCTGAAAGAAAGTACGATACAGCAAATATTGAATGCGATAAACGGGTTGACCGAGGATACGTCACCCGATGAATCGGCGGACTTTGTTGAAACGTATGACACCAGCGCAGGCACGGCTAAAAAGGTGCTTCCTAAAAACCTAAACGTGGGGACGCGCTTTATACAATTAACCGTGGCCGACCCGAACACGACACCCTCGACAGGCGACAGCAAGGCGGCGGTTGTTATTCCTTCCACACTAAACGGGTACAACGTGGTCAGTGTTTTAGGCTTTGTGACAACAGTATCTTCATCTGGCACACCTACCCTTGCTTTACGCAGGCTTCGTTCAGGTTCGGCAGTGGATGTTCTTTCGACTAATGTAACGATTGACGTGAGTGAATATACCAGTTCGACGGCGGCTACAGCGGCGGTGATTAATACATCGAACGACGATCTGGTAACCGCAGATATTCTGTTGGTTGACCTTGACACGGTAGGAACGTCTGCGAAGGGACACGCCTTGCTAGTTGGAGTTCAAAAACCATAATGGCAGTCGATGATGGATATACCGTAGCCCTGTTACACATGGACGGGGCAGACACCTCCACGACCTTTACCGACGAAAGCGGCAAGACGTGGACGGCGAACGGGAACGCGCAGATTGATACGGCACAATCCGTGTTTGGCGGTGCTTCTGGTCTATTTGATGGGACAGGGGAT
>JRYC01002729.1_pt1 | contig 11595 bp, 7 predicted proteins | sample 235301 | NCBI WGS metagenome assembly JRYC01 (sample SAMN03074211, study PRJNA261470) | activated sludge metagenome | biome: Common Effluent Treatment Plant; feature: Wastewater; material: Activated sludge; isolation source: activated biomass of a common effluent treatment plant treating...
GTCGCGCCCCACCATGGAGGGTGCCGGCGTGCATCTCCGCCGCGCCTTCGGCTTCGGCGAGACCGCCGAGCACGATCCGTTCCTGCTGTTCGACGATTTCCGCAACGACCGGCCCGACGACTATCGCGCCGGCTTCCCCTGGCATCCGCATCGCGGCATCGAGACCATCACCTACGTGCTGGCCGGGACGGTGGAGCATGGCGACAGCCTGGGCAACCGCGGCAGGCTCGCGGCGGGCGACGTGCAGTGGATGACGGCCGGCAGCGGCATCCTCCACCAGGAGATGCCGCAGGGCGACGCCCGCGGCCGGATGCACGGCTTCCAGCTCTGGGCCAACCTGCCCTCCGGCCTCAAGATGACCCGGCCGCGCTACCAGGACATCGCCGCCGGCGAGATACCGGAGGTTGTCGACGACGACGGCACGCGGGTGCGGATCATCTGCGGCGAGTTCTGGGGACGACGCGGCCCTGTCGACGGCATCGCCGCCGATCCGTGCTATCTCGACATCGGGATTCCGGCCGGTCGCCGCCGCACGCTGCCGATCGAGAATTCGCGCCATGCCTTCGCCTACGTGTTCGAGGGCTCGGGCAGCTTCCGCGACGCCTCCGAGCCGATGGGCGTGCTCACCGAGCGGCAGGCCGAGGGCGAGGAGGTGGTCCGGCGCGAGCCTGCCGGCGACCGCTCGCTGGTGCTGTTCGGCTCGGGCGACGAGATCACCGTCGAGGCGGGCGATGCCGGCATCCGCTTCCTGCTGGTCTCCGGCAAGCCGATCCGCGAGCCCGTCGCCTGGCACGGGCCGATCGTGATGAACACGCATGACCAGCTGGTCCAGGCGGTCGGCGAGCTGCGCAACGGCACCTTCATCAAGCATCGCTGAGCGCCGGCGGGCGCGGTCCTGGCGAGGTGCTCGGATGGCCCGAGCCGCCGCTGTCGGCCGCGGCGCGGCGGCGGCCGGGTGTGCGGCGCGGGTTTTCCCGCGCGGGCCGGCGCCTCGGTCAAGCGGCGCCGGGCTCGATTCCGGCCAGGGGATCCTCCTCGCCGGCGATCGACTGGTAGACGATCTCCCGCTCGGCCTGCAGCCAGAACTCGAGGTCCCGGCCGGCCGGGCGGCCGGCCTCCCGCCACAGCTCACGCGCATGCGTCTCGATCCGCCGCCGCAGCTCCGGATCCAGCGCCTGCCGGCGATGCATCGCCGCCTCGTCGACCTTGCCCATCTGCGCCATTCCATCCTCGGAGCTTCGGTCAACGCCCGCCGCGACCTCGGGGTTGCAGTGTCGACCGCGCGCTTTCCTGTCGCGGACTTGCGATCATTGGTGCGCAACGAAAGGCTTGACCGGCCGGTGTGACCGTCGCCTGCTTCCGTTTCGAGCTCGAAAGGAGGCCCGTGCGATGACGATCAAGTCCATCCTCGAAACCAAGGGTCGTGCCGTCGAGACGACAGGGCCGGACACCACGGTGGACGAGGCTTCGCGGCGCATGCGCAACAGGCGGATCGGCGCGCTGGTCGTGGTCGACGACGGCGGCAGGATCGTCGGCATCGTCTCCGACCGCGGCCTGCTCTGGGAGCTGGTCGACCACGGCGTCGCCGTGCTGCAGGAGCCGTTGAGCCGGGTGATGACCAGGCAGGTCGTCACCTGTTCCGAGTGCGACGAGGTCAGCTCGATCATGGCGGTGATGACCGAGCGCCGCATCCGCCATATCCCGGTGGTCGACGGGGACGGCAGGCTCGGCGGCCTCGTCAGCATCGGCGACGCGGTCAAGTATCGCCTCGACGAGATCGAGCACGAGGCCGAGGCCATGCGCGAATACATCACCAGCGCCCGCTGAGGAGCGGCGGACCCCGGTGCCGGCCGGCAGCCGGCTCGCGGCTCAGCGCGCCACCGCCGATTCCCCGGCCAGCGTCAGGGCGAGCCAGCCTGTCTCGGCATGCCGCTCGCACAGGGCGTGCAGGGCGATGATGATCGGCACGCCGATGAAGGCGCCGGGAATGCCCCAGAGGAAGGTCCAGAAGAACACCGCGAACAGCACCATGAACGGCGACAGCGACAGGGCTGCACCGGCGATGCGCGGCTCGAAGTAGCTGCCCGAGAGGAACTGGATGACGTTGAGGCAGAGGAAGATCGTCAGCGGCGTCCGCCAGTCGTCGAACTGCATGATGGCGAACAGCGTCGGCAGCACCGTGGCGACGAACGGCCCGATGACCGGGATGTAGTTCAGCACGAAGGCGATGACGCCCCAGGCCATCGCCAGCTCCAGCCCGACGAGCGAGGCGAAGGCCCAGATGGCGATGCCGGTGGAAACGCTCATCAGGGTACGGACCAGCATGAAGCGCTGGAACTTCCCGGCGATCGCCCTGAAGGCTTCGAGGAGCGGGCGACCCTCGAGCTTGCGGCGGGCGACGTCGACCTCGAGCAGGCCCAGGATGATGAAGACCAGCGTGACCAGGGTGAAGCTGAGCAGGCCCTGGACGCGCAGCGAGATGTCGCGGGCGATGCCGACCACCCAGCCGGCGCTCACATGCTCGGCCAGGATGGCGGCCATGTAGATGCCGTGCTGTTCCAGCCAGTCGGCCTTGGCCTGGTAGATCTCCTGGAACCGCCCGGCATTGGCGATGAGCGAGCGGCCGACCTGGCTGACCCCCCACGCCGCGATCGAGGCGAGGCCCGCCACCACGATCACGGTCAGCACCAGCGTCAGCATCATGGCGACGATGGTCGGCGCCAGCCGCTGCATGGCGCGCTGGAACGGCCAGACGATGGCGATGATGAAGATCGCGAAGACCACCGGCGCCAGCACCGGGCGGGCGAGATAGAGCGCGGCCAGCACCAGGATCGCGGTGCTGATCCCCAGCATCGCATGCACCACACGATCCCTGGTCATTGGACGTCGGATCCCGGTTTGCCGCGCGAGAAGTGGTGTCCGAACGTGGTGGAAAGCGGCGGCGCACGCAATGGCGCGCCGGGCCGGGAACGGGCCGCCGATCGGCAGGCGGCAGGAGATCGAGTGCGCGGCCGGACCGGGCCATGTCTCGACCGGGCACCTGCCTTCGGCAGAGCCGGTGCGCCGGCTGGCCGATGGCTAGTCGCCCGTGGAGTTGGGATCGGTATCGAAGCCGCCGAACAGGTCGCGGATGAAGCCCGGCACCAGCGCCGACAGCGGATTGACGCTGACCTGCGGCTGGTCGAGCGCGCCGCGGACGCTGAAGCCGGCGGCCAGCAGCGCGTCGGATCGGCTGCCCGACATCAGCGAGCCGATGATCGGGATGCGGCCGAGGGTGCGGTTGATCATGTAGAGCGGCGCCACCGTGCCGCGCAGGTCGATCTGGTTGCGCGCCATGTCGATCGTCCCGTCGGCCCGCACGCCGATGTCGCTGCCGACCAGCCGCGCCGTATCGACGGTCATCACGTCGTTGCGCAGACGGAAGGGGACCACGAGGCGGGTCACCGGCACGCCTCGGCCGCTGAGGGCGTTGCCGAGGCCGCTGATCGAGGCCAGCGAGGCGATGCGGGCGATGGTCGGAGCGCCCCACATGGTGAAGTTGCGGATCTTGAGATCGCCCTCGGCGCCGAGCCGGCTGCCCGACTGGTCGAGGGTGGCGTCGAGGCGGAAGGTGCCGCCGCGCACCCCCTGGTCGGACGCGGTGATCGAGCGCAGCACCCAGCCGGCGTCGGTGCCGCGCACGGCGAGATGGGTGTTGCGGCCGGCCGGGCCGAGCTCGAGGGTGATGTCGCTGTCCTGGATGGCGGCCTGCGCCGTGGCGGTGCGCCATTGGCCGCCGGTATGCTCGAACGAGCCGATGAGCTTGCCGAGCGGCGTCTCGCCGAGCTGCAGCCGGCGTGCGGAGAACGCCAGCGCCATGTCCGGCAGGCCACCGGCCGAGCCGCCGCCGGAACCCCCGCCCCCGCCGGAACCCCCACTCACGAGGGGACGGGCATCCAGGCTGCCGATGTCGACATGGCCCCGCCAGACGCCCCGCTGCTGGAACAGGTTGGCCGTGAGGTCGCCCAGCGGCGAGCGCGCCTGCGTCAGCTCGATCCGCTGGGGTGCGAAGGGATCCAGCGCCGCCGCCCCGTGGCCCTCGACGGTCCAGCCCGGCATGGTCAGCCGGGCGAGATCGACGGTCAGGCTCCTCGCATCGACCTGGGTGAGCTTGGCGACGAGCGTGCCCGCCTGGCCCGCCGTCTTGGTGAGCTGCAGCTCCGGCACGGTCACGCTGGCGCGGGCCAGATCGACGTTCAGGTCGGCGGTGCGGATGGCATTGGCCTGCTCGGCGACCTGGGCGCGCACGGCGACGGTGCCGCCGAGCTGTGCGGGCCAGGCGAAGCCCAGCCGCTCCACGCCCGCCCGGTCGAGCTGGCCGCTGGCGTCGACGCGGCGGACGATCTTGTCGGCGGCAGGCTTTTCGGTCTGCATGAAGTCGACCGTGACCGGCACGCCGTTGACGCGGACGGTGCCCTTGCCGCTCACGCCCGAGGTCTGGGCCACCAGCGTCAGCAGGTCCGAGCCCAGCGAATAGCCGTCGAACGCGTCCTTGACCTCGAGGTTCGTCAGCCGGGCGTTGGCGCGATAGGTGATCTTTTCGGGCGGCAGGGGATCGATCAGCGGCAGGCCCAGCGTCAGCGCGGTGGCGTGCCGGCCGCTGACCTGGTTGGCCGAGAGGCCGGTCTTCTTGCCCAGCTCGATCGGCGGGGAGTCGAGCAGCCGCAGCACCGCCGGCAGCGTCGAGCTGAGATCGAGCTTGGCCTGCAGCCGCGCCACGCCCGCACCGGTGATGTTGGACAGCGTCACCTCGGTGGCACCCAGGGTGATGTCGCCGGTCCGGCCGCCGGGCGCGCTGACCGTCAGACTGTCGCCGGCGAGGCCGACCCTGCCGGAGAGGCCGTCGGCGGGCGGAAAGCCGTCGAGATAGATGACCCTTGCGCCGCTGAACTCGAAGCTGCCCGCCATGTCCTGCTGGCCGGGACGCGAGCCTCGGCCGCCGATCTTCAGCGTGGCATGGCCGAGCTTGCCAGCCGGCACGTGCTCGGCGAGCCAGGTGCGCGCATCCGTGGCGACCTTGGTCGGCCAGAGCCGCAGCGCCTCGTCGACGTCGAGATCGTCCGGATCGACCGTGACATCCGCCGTGACCCCGCCCGGGGTGATCCCGATGCTGCCCTTGGCGTCGAAGATGAAGCCTTCGCCGGCCAGCCGCAGCTCGTCGATCGAGGCTCCGTCGAGCCCGGCGTCGATCCGGCCGCGCAGCCTGGCGCCGTCGAGCCTGAGCGGCGCCAGCCCGAGCGATTCCGAGGCGATGCGGCCGCTCTGCCCGGTGAGATCGACGCTGGCGGGCCCGGTCGAGCCGGTGCGCGGATCGACGCTGAAGGCGACGGTGCCGGAGACCGGCAGGACGAGGCCGGCCAGCGGCAGATCGCGGGCGAAATCGGCGAGGAGGCTGGGCTCCAGGCTCTCCAGCTCCATCGTGACGTCGAGCTGTGGCGGCGTGGCGGCGGGGACCGCCTTGGCGGTGATCCTGCCGTCGCCGAGCCCGGCCGAAAGCGAGGTGTCCCAGACCCCGTCGGTCCGGACCATGGCGAAGACGGCATCGCGCGCCGACACCTTGGCGCCCAGCGCCTCCTCGACATAGTCGAGGACCGGTGCGTGGACCTCGATACGGCGCAACGAGGCCAGGCGCGGATCGGCGCCCTCCGGGCCGCCGCCGAGCAGGGCCTCCAGCCCGCCGCCGCCCGCGGTCTCGCCCATCGGCACCTCGGCCAGCTTGCCGTCGAAGCTGAGCGCCAGCTTGCCGTTCGCATCCCGCGACAGGCCGATCCGCGGCAGCTCCAGACCCACCTCGACCAGGTTGATCCGTCTTTCGAGGATCAGCGGCGCGAGTGCCACGGTCCCGCGCAGCCGGGGCGCGCTCGCCACCAGATGATCGTTCTCGGCCCTGGCCTCGACGTTGCGCACCTGCAGCTCGAGGACGTTCTCGGCGCGATCCCAGCCTATGCTGGGGTCGGTGAACGTCACCGCGAAGGGCGAGCTGCGATCGACCATCGCCTGGATCTGCGGCTGGAGCCAGGCCAGGGGGATCGGCGCGACGCTGGCGCGCCAGAGCAGGCCGCCGATGGCCACCGCCAGCAGCACGATCAGGACGAGAAGGACGATGCCAAGGCGCCGCATGGTATCAGCGAATCCATTGTGTCCCGGCAGGGTTCATCATATGCCCACCGGTCCCTCGGTCCAGCGGCGGCTTTTCGCGATGCTTCCACTTGTCTCGCCCGGGTGCCGGCGAATCTGTATCAGGGCCGGATCGGAGGATGCATCAGTCGGACCTGTCGATGCGGGACGTCGGTGAATGGCTGGCAGGGCTGGGGCTCGGGCGCTATGCGCGGGCCTTCGCCGACAACGCCGTCGACGGCCGGCTGCTGCCGACGCTGACCGCACAGGATCTGCGTGATCTCGGCGTCACCAGCGTGGGCCATCGCCGCAGGCTGCTCAACGCCATCGCCGCCCTCGAGCCGGTCGAGGAGGCGCGCCCGCGGACCGAGCGGCGGCAGCTCACCGTGCTGTTCGTCGATCTCGTGGGCTCGACGGCGCTGGCCCGCCAGCTCGATCCCGAGGACATGAGCGCCGTCATCCGCCGGTTCCAGGACTGCGTCGCGGCCGAGATCGAGCGGCTGGAAGGCTACGTCGCCAAGTACATGGGCGACGGCGTGCTGGCCTATTTCGGCTGGCCGCGCGCCCACGAGGACGAGGCCGAGCGGGCGGTGCGGGCCGGGCTCGCCATCGTCGCCGCCGTCGGCCGCCTGCCGGTGCTGCCGACGGCCACGCTGGCCGTCCGCGTCGGCGTCGCCACCGGCCCGGTCGTCGTCGGCGAGCCGATCGGCGAGGGTGCGGCACGCGAGGAGACCGTCGTCGGCGACGCGCCCAACCTCGCGGCCAGGCTGCAGGCGCTGGCGCCGGCCGGCACCGTGCTCATCGCCGATTCGACCAGCCGCCTGCTGGGCCGGCTGTTCGAGCTCGAGTCCGCCGGCTGGCTCGACGCCAAGGGCTTCGACGGCGGGGTGCAGGGCTGGCTGGTGCGCGGCGAGGCCCGCGGCAGCGACCGCTTCGACGTGCGATACGGCAGCGAGTCCGGGCCGCTGGTCGGCCGCGACCGCGAGCTGGCGCGGCTGCTGGAGGCCTGGGCCGAGGCCGCGGCGGGACGGGGGCGGGCGGTCCTGCTGCTGGGCGAGGCCGGAATCGGCAAGTCCCGCCTGCTCCGGGCGTTGTGCGATGCCGTCGCGCACCATGCCGGCCGGCCGATACGCTGGCAGGCCTCGCCGTTCCATGGCGGCAGCCCGCTCTGGCCGGTGGCGCGGGAGCTGGCCGGCGATCCGGACAGCCTCGCGGCCTTCAGGCGGATATGGGTCGCCGCCGGGCTGGAGCCGGCCCATGCCATGGCGCTCCTGGGCCTCGGATCGGACGAGCCGGCGGGTGCGGCCCGCCCCGGCAGCGACGCGCAGCGTCACCGCCTGCTGGCGAGCCTGCTCGACCGAATGGCCGGTCTGGCCGCCGAGGCGCCCCTTCTCGTGATCCTCGACGATGCGCAATGGGCCGATCCGACGACGCTCGATCTCGTCCGGCTGCTGCTCGATGCCATCGAGAGCCGGCCCATCATGCTGGTCGTCAGCAGCCGGCCCGAAGGCAGGCCCAGCCTGCCGCGGCGAGCGCAGCTGAGCGAGCTGGCCCTGGGCAGGCTCGACGAGGACGAGGTCGCGGCACTGGTGGCCCGGCTCCTGCCGGGCGCCGCACCGGCGGAAATCCGCGATGCGGTGGTGCGCCGCGCCGACGGCATCCCGCTGTTCGTCGAGGAGCTGGCCAAGGACATGGCCGAACGCGGCGACCATGCCGGCGATCCGACCGCGACGAGCGACGTGCCGGCATCGCTGCACGACACGCTGATGGCGCGCCTCGATCGCCTGGACGAGGCCAAGGAGGTGGCGCAGGTCGCCGCCTGCATCGGCCGCGAGGCCGAGCTGCCGCTGCTGGCCGCCGCCATCGAGCTGCCCGAGACGCAGCTGGCCCGGCGTCTGGAGCGGCTCTGCGAGGCCGGCCTCATGGATTGCAGGGGCTCGCCGCCGGTGGCCTACAGCTTCAGGCACGCCCTGGTCCGCGATGCGGCCTATGAGAGCCTGCTGCGCAGCCGGCGGCGCGGCCTTCACGAGCGGATCCTGGCAGCACTCGACGCCGGCCGCGCCGGGCGCATCGTCGATCCCGCCGAGACGGCGAGGCATGCGGCCGCGGCCGAGCTGTGGTCACGGGCGCTGCACGACTATGGCGCCGCCGGCAAGGCCGCCATCGACCGGGCCGCCCATGCCGAGGCCATCGACCTGCTGGGCAGGGCGCTCGATGCCGGGGCGAGGCAGGCGGGCGACACGACCGCCGAGGTCGAGATGATCGACCTGCGCCGCGCCCGCTGCTGGGCGTTCCTCGCCACCGGCGACACCGTGCGCCTGCTGGCGGAGCTGCGTGCCGCCGAGAGCGGCGCCGGCCGCTACGGGCTGGCGCGGCTGAGCTGCCAGCTCCGGGCGCAGCGCGCGCATGTCGAATCCCTGTTCGGCGGCCATACGCGGCGGGCCATCGGCTATGGCCGCGAGGCCGGCCGCATCGCCGGCTCGCTGGGCGATGCCGAGCTGGCGGCGGCGGCGCGCTTCGTGCTGGGACAGGCGTTCTGGGTGGCCGGCGACTATCGTGCCGCCGCGGCCGAGCTCGGCAGCGACGTCGACGCCTACCGCACCGGGCTGCGGATCGCCCGCATGGCCAGCAGCGGCACGCTGGCCGTCGAGGGCCTGGCGGTGCTGGGTGGCAGCCTGGGGCTGCTCGGCCGCTGGGAGGAGGCGCTGGCCCATGGCACGGAGGCGCAGGCGCTCGCCGCCGACACCGGCCGGCCGCTCGACCGGATGAGCGCCGACTGGCATCTGGCCCGCACGCTGCTGGCGAGGGGCGCCGTCGCCGAGGCCGCGGGTCTTCTCGAGGAGGGGATCGGGCTGGCACGCCATTTCGGCATGCGGACGATGCTGCTGGTCCACCAGGCTCTGCTCGGCCACGCGCGCACCGCGGCCGGCCGGCCGGACGAGGGCGTGGAACTGCTCGATGCGGCCCTGGCCGGCGCCGCCGAGCTGCGGCTGCAATACACCTTCGCCCACGCGGTCCTGATGAAGGCCGAGGCCTGCCTCGCCATGCAGCGGATCGACGAGGGGCGCAGGCTGGCCGGTGAGGGCCTCGGGCTGGCGGAGGCGCACGGCTATCGCGCGCTGGAGGCGACGGCGCTGCGGCTGCTGGGCAGGCCAGCCGAGGCGGGCCAGATCGCGGCGCAGCTGGGCCTGGCGCCCGAGCTGGCGCTCCTGGAAGCCGTCAGCCCAGGACCTTGAGCGCCCCGTCCGCGACCAGCTTGCAGCCCAGCAGGAACAGCAGCACGTAGACGATGTCGTAGAACCGCTCGCTGGAGAACCGCCGCACCAGCCAGACGCCGGCCCAGGTCGAGACGATGGCGAGCGGGAACAGCGCCACCGAGGTCAGCAGGTTCTCGCGGCTGAACTGGCCGAGGGCGATGTAGGGCGGCACCTTGATGAGGTTGACGGCGGCGAAGAACATCACGCCGGTGCCGACGAAGATGTCGCGCGGCAGCCGCTGCGGGATGGTGTAGATCTGGAAGGGCGGGCCGCCGGCATGGGCGATCATGCTGGTGAAGCCGGCGATGGCTCCCCAGAACCAGCCCTGCGGCCGCTTGGGTGCCGCCGCCGGCTCGCTCGCGGCCTTGTTCCGGCCGCCGATGAAGCGGCGCAGCGCGAACACGATCGAGATCGTGCCCAGCACCAGCGCCACCGCCGCGTCCGGCACCCGGGCCGCGAACAGGTAGGCCAGCAGGATGCCGACGACAGCACCCGGCAGCAGGATCCTCAGGTTGGTGCGGTCCCAGCTCCGGCGATAGACCCAGACGCTGAACACGTCCTGCACCATCAGGATCGGCAGGGTCACCGCCGCCGCCTGCACCGGCGGGATGGTCAGCGCCATCAGCGGCATGCCGAGCGCGCCGATGCCGGCGAAGCCGCCCTTCGACAGGCCGAGCAGGATCACCGCCGGAATGGCGGTGGCGTAGAAGGCGGGCTCGTTGAGCATCAAGGCGGCGGATCCGCGTCGTTCGCGCGTGCGGCGTTCCTGCCGCGCCGCCGGCCGGTCCACAAGAGACAGTCGGGCATGGGACCGTCGGCGAAGTCGCAGCCCCTCAGAAGCGCTTGGTCGACAGCACGTCGAAGGTGCGGGCGATGGTGTCGACCGCCCGGTCGTAGGTCGCCAGCGCCAGGCAGGCGATCAGGGCGTCGACGATGGCGAGCTGGGCGATCCGGCTGGTCATGGCCTCGGTGCGGAAATCGGTCTCGCGCGCCATGGTGTGCAGCACGATGTCGGCGAAGGCCAGCAGCGGCGACTTGCCGTAGTTGGTGATGCAGATCGTGGTGGCGCCCGCCTCCTTGGCCAGCCGGGTGGCGGTGATGGTCTCGTGCGTGCTGCCCGAATGCGAGACGGTGATCACCGCGACGTTGGGGCCGGTGAGCGCGGCGCTGATCGCCTGGATGTGCGAATCCACCACCACCTTGGACTCGATGCCGATCCGCAGCAGCCGGTAGTTGGCGTCCTCGGCGATCGGTGCTGCGCTGCCGATGCCGTAGAGCTCGACCCGCTGCGCCTTGCCGATGGCCGCCACCGCCCGGGACATCGCCTCGACGTCCAGGACCTTCAGCGTGTCCTGCATCGCCTGCAGGTTGCTGCGGAAGATCTTGTCGATGACGGTGGGGGTGTCGTCGTCGCGGTCGAGATCCTCGTGGATGAACTGCACCGGCCGCACGAGGTCGCGGGCCAGCGCGATCTTGAGCTGCTGGAAGCCGCGGGCACCCAGCTGCTGGCAGAGCGCGATGACGCTGCCCTCGCTGGCGCGGCTGCGCTCGGCCACCTCGGTGATCGACATGTGGACGACGTCGTGGGCGTTGGCGAGGATGAAGTCGGCGATGCGCGCCGCCGTCGGCGCCAGCGTGCCGCGCACCGCCTGCAGCCGCTCCAATGCTCCTTCGAGCCGGGCCGGCGGTCCCTGGGCCATGCGCCTCGCCTACCTCATGCCGCCCCGGCCAGTCGGGGGGCCCGGGCCGAAGTGTCGGGGAGTCTGCCGTTGCGGGCCAGCAGGAAACGCATGCCGACGCGCTCGGCGCCCAGGCCGTCGGTCTCGGGATTGTCGCCGATCATCACCGCCTGCGCCGGCTCGAGGCCGAGGATGGAGAGGCCGGCGAGGAACAGCGCCGGCTCCGGCTTGCCGATGACGCGGTAGGGGATCGGTCCCGTACAGGCGAGGATGGCGCTGGCGAGCGCGCCGGTCTCGGGCACGATGCCGCGGCCGGGACCGGGGTGGGTGCGGTCCGGGTTGGCGACGACCAGCGCGGCACCGCCGCGGGCGGCGTTGGCGGCGGCGGCCAGACGGGCGAACGAGAAGCGCCGGTCGCGGCCGACGATGACGATCTCGGGCCGCTCGACGTCCGGGTCGAGGCCGACGCGCCGGGCATGATCCTCCAAGGCCGGGCTCGCCAG
>JRYC01009855.1_pt1 | contig 11574 bp, 9 predicted proteins | sample 235301 | NCBI WGS metagenome assembly JRYC01 (sample SAMN03074211, study PRJNA261470) | activated sludge metagenome | biome: Common Effluent Treatment Plant; feature: Wastewater; material: Activated sludge; isolation source: activated biomass of a common effluent treatment plant treating...
GGGTCGAACGCCTTCACCTCGCCGGCGATGCGCGTCGGGTAGTCCGCGGCGTCGAAGAGGGTGATGGGGCCGATGCCGGAGCGCCCGGCCCTGGCGGCGGCCCAGGTAGTGGGAGCGTCGTTGCCGAGGGGGTTGAGGGTGCCGAGGCCGGTGACGACGACACGGCGATCCATCTGCTGCATGCCGGTTGCTCCCTCGTTGCTTGCGTTCGTCCTTGGCGCGAGCGGCGCGACAGGCTCACTGCGCTCCTCGATGAGCGGGGCGACCTTCTTCTCGTCGGACACCATGTACTCGATGTTCGAGCGCGTCGTGAAGCGGACGTGCCCCTCGGCGAACTTGTCGGCGATGTCGCACAGCTTGCGGATCGTGTAGACGTCCATCTGGCGCTGCGTGCCGGCGCGGACGGTGAACACCTCCTCGCCAGTCTTCGAGACGTGGCGCAGCACGCCCGGCCGCGGGCGCTCGTGCCATGCCCAGTTGCCGTAGTTCTTCTTCAGCACCGGATGCATGTACTGCATCGGATCAGGCACGCCCGACTCGATGGCCTTGCGCGGCTTGGCAGGAGCAGTCGTGGTCCCGGCTTGGGTCATCGCATTTCCTCTCTCGTGTTTATCGTGGCTGCCGCCGCTTTACCCCGTGCGGTGCCGCGCCGGCCGGAGATTGCCCCCGGCCGGCCGCCATCTTCTTCGTCGCTTACTCTGCCGCGTCCTGCACGGCCGGCTTCTTGATGCCCTTGCGCTCGAAATACTTCTCCGCTTCCTCGGTGAAGTTGTCGGTGCGCACGTAGCAGGAGGTGCGCGGATGCTTGACCATGTTCGGATCGGGCTCGATGCCCAGCGCCTCGAGGAACGCCGGCAGGCCGATACGGTCGATCGTCTCGCCGACACGCTCGTGCTCGAGAGCGTTCTCGGCGAAGAAGTCGATCACGGTGCGAGCGAACTCGCGCAGCTTGTCGAAGTCCTCGTCGGTCTCGAGCTTCATGAACGGCACCACCATGGTGCCCATCAGGTCGCCGATCTTGAGCGCGCGCTTGCCGCCGATCAGGATCGAGACGCCCTTGTCGTCGCCCGGTGCCAGCGCCTTGTGCATGACGTTGATGCAGTGCATGCAGCGCACGCAGCTCTTGTTGTCGATTTCGAGCGTGTTGTCGTCATTGAGCGACACCGCGCGCGTCGGGCACATCGCGACGACGTGGTCGATGGTGTACTTGCGGCCCTGCTTGGCCACGTACTTCTTCACTTCTTCCTGGTTGACCTTGATGTCGTCGCGCCAGGTGCCGATGACCGCGAAGTCGGCGCGGTGCGTGGCGTTGACGCAGTCGTTGGCGCAACCCGAGAACTTGAACTTGAACTTGTAGGGCAGCGCGGGACGATGGATCTCGCCGACGTTCTCATTGATGATCGCACGGTGGGCGCGCGGCTCGTCGTACATCGACATCTCGCAGCGCGCAGCGCCGACGCAGCACATCGAGGTGCGCAGCGCCGGACCGGCGCCGCCGAGGTCGAAGCCCATCTCGTTGAGCTCGTCGAACGCCTTCTGGCAACCGTCCGTCGTGGTGCCCTGGAACATGATGTCGCCGGACTGGCCGTGGAACGCGATCAGGCCCGAGCCGTGACGCTCCCAGATGTCGCACATCTTGCGCAGAATGTCGGTGGTGTAATGATAGCCGGCCGGTGGCATGACGCGGAGCGTGTGGAACTCCTTCGACTTGGGGAACTTGTCGCCGACCTCGGAGAAGCGTGGAATGATGCCACCACCATAGCCAAACACGGAAACCGTGCCGCCCTTCCAGAAGCCGAGACGCTCAGTGTAAGAGTGCTCAAGCTGACCTAGAAGGTCATTCATGTACTCGGCATAAGGTTTGTCCTTGGAGTCACGGAGCCGCTTCAAACCGGTTACGAAACTCGGCCAGGGGCCACCCTCCAACTCATCAAGCTTTGGCGTCTGGCGGTTGTCGAACTCCGCACCAGCCTTGCCAACGCCTGCAAATTTAGCTTCATCCGCCATAGCGATCTTCCCTTCGTTTTCCTCCCTATGAAAGGGAGGGCTGCGATTGCGTTGCCCGGACGCCGACCCAGACGTCCAAAAATTCACTCCTCACCGATCACAGCGGGGATTATCCATCCCTGTCTGGATCGCGCCGGGCTAAGGCCTTCTGGCCTCATTCCGCTCCCGACCTGCGGAGTCGCGTAACACTTGTCGCGGCGCTTATGATCACCAGGTGTGCATTGGCAGATTAGGGGCGATCGTCGCACTCTTGCATATTCGTAGGTTTGCATATTAGAACTGCGATGGATCATCGCACAAGCCTAAAGTCCGACCGTAGAGACTTTATGATCAAGCATCGCGAATATTTGCAATTTCGTTCGCTGTTTGCTGACCTGTCTAGTGGGAAATTACGCTGCAGCGCCATAAGTTGGGGGAATTTTTCGTTTTTCACACCATGCTGAACGAGGTTCAATCGCATGAGTAATCTTCCTGCCGCCGAGGCCTCGCCCAACGCCGCCAACACAAGAGTTGCAGCTAAACCCTTCGATCTCGAAGACAATATTTCCTATCGCACTTGGCGGGCGCATAAGCTTGAGCACTATCCGCGAAGCGTCGATGAGCTGCGCGTTCCTGTCGCGGATCTGGCCAACGTGAGTTGTGAGGAAAAGTCCGCGCTCATTTCGCACTGCAATCGCGCAAACATGGCGATTTACGCCACTTCACCCGAATCAGCAGCGGCAAACGATACCGCGATGCGAACAGGTCTGAGGCAATTTGCCTCCGCGTTTGGCCTGGGTCAGACAGAAGCGCACCGTTCGGCGGAAGATGACGGCATCGTCGCCATCGAGGTGACGGACAGCCAATCGAAGCGCGGCTTCATCCCCTATACCAACAAGCCACTCTCATGGCACACCGACGGTTACTATAATCCCCCCGATGCCCCCATCAGAGCCATGCTATTGCATTGCATGCGGCCGGCACAGGAGGGAGGCATTAACGCGCTGCTCGATCCTGAGATTATTTACCTCCGTTTGCGTGACCAAGGCCGTCAACTCGTGGCAGCGATGATGCATCCAGAGGCCATGACAATTCCTGAAAGCGTGGAAGAGGATGGCAGCGTGCGGCCCGTCTCGATCGGCCCGGTCTTTCTGGTCGATGCCACGGGGCGTCTCACCATGCGTTACACGGCGCGGACGCGGAACATTATCTGGCGCGACGATGAAGATACGCGCGCGGCCGTTGCACTCATGAGCCGGCTACTGACACACGAGGAAGAACCACTAATCATCAAATATAAGATGCAAACTGGCGAAGGGCTCCTCTCAAACAACGTGCTTCACACACGCACCGCTTTCGAGAACTGTGACTCGGCTAGCCGCCTGCTCTATCGTGTGCGCTACCGCGAGCGGATCACGGAAACCTAATCACGAAAGCACGTACAGTTGCGCTTGCACTCAGCGGCGCAGATGAGTGCTGCGGAGAATGAGCAAAGATCAGCGGCACAAGCCGCACAAAAGAGGAAACAACAACGTGGGATACGAACTTGAGAGAGAGCCGGGGATGGTGAACCTCAGCGACCTCGTCATCTATAATCCTGATGTGCGCTCATTTGAGGGACTGCTACGGCTCGTCGCAAAGGCAGCCGAAGACGGCGCGCGCTTTATCAACTTCGACGTCAAGCCGGACTTCCCCGATACGCCGCGCACTTGGCAAACCGACATCGAGCGCGTGTTCGCACTTGGCGGTCGCTTTCTCAGGGGGAAATCGTGACCGAAGGCGGACAGGTTAGCGACATTGGCCTTATCGAGGCGCCCTACCGGCGCGAGGTATTGCTGCAGGATGTCGTGCATGACAGCGGCATGCGAATGCTACGGATCCGAATCCGCGAGGGCCGGCGCTTCACGATCCTCGACATCGATGCACCGACTGCCGAAGCGTGGACCGATATCATGACGAAGTGGGTGCGCGGCGAACTTCCCGCGGATGGTTCTGCCGAACCTGCATCATCTGCCTGACGTTCGTATCTGGAGTGATTGCGATGGAGCAACTGCCCATCTGTCTCAACCTCAAGGATCGCACCGTAATCGTTACGGGTGGTGGGCAATTGGCTGCGCGGCGCGCCTGCACAGCTCTGCGCGCAGGAGCGAGGGTTACGATAATCGCCGATACGCGCAAGGATGCGCTTGACGAAGTCCTGCGGGAAAGAAACGTGACATTCCGTGACGGCTTTCTGACTGATGCCGATCTCGAGGCCGCTTTCATCGTCTTCGCATCAAGCGAAAACTCCATTGACAACGATCGCGTTTGTAAGCTGGCGCGTGCGCGTGGGATCCTCGTCTCTTCGGAGCACTGGGAGAATTGCGACTTCACGATGCCATCGATCATCGACCGCTCGCCGCTGCTGGTAGCGATTTCTTCTGCGGGAACCTCTCCGCTGCTGGTGCGGCTCATTGCACAGCGGCTGGAAGCCACAATTCCTGCTGCCTTCGGTCATCTCACGAAGTTCTTAGGCCAAGCGCGCCACGTCATCGCCAACCGAATTGGCGATCGACTTGCGCGGCGGCATTTCCTTGAAACTCTCATCGATGGTCCCGTTGCAGACCTTGTGCTGGCAGGTGATGAAGCGCGTGCACAAGCGTTGATGCTGCAGCAGGCCGATAAGTTCGGTGCAAGCGGTCCATCAGATGTTGGTGAGGTCTATCTTGTTGGTGGCGGCCCGGGCGATCCAGATCTTCTGACTTTCCGCGCGCTCCGATTGATGCAGCGTGCCGATGTCGTGGTCTATGACCGACTTATCGGCAGTGCCATCATGGAACTGGTGCGGCCCAATGCTGAGCGCATCTACGTCGGCAAAAAGCGCAATGATCACGCCTTGCCACAGGAAGAAATTTCAAAGCTGCTTGTCAAACTTGCGCGCGAGGGCAAACGCGTGCTGCGCCTGAAGGGTGGCGATCCGTTTATCTTCGGACGTGGTGGGGAAGAAATCGAGCTGCTCGCGTCAGAGGGCATTCCGTTCCAGATCGTTCCGGGCATCACGGCAGCGTCTGGATGCGCAAGCTTTGCTGGCATCCCGCTAACGCATCGGGACCATGCGCAGGCATGCGTTTTCGTTACCGGTCACACAAAGAAAGGCCGCCTTTCCGCTGACTGGGCAAGCCTACTGCAACCCGGCCAGACGGTCGTTATCTACATGGGCCTTGCGTATCTGGCTGAGCTGATGAGCGATTTCATTGCGCATGGCGCAGATCCCACACTTCCAGTCGCGATCGTGGAAAACGGTACGCGACCCAATCAGCGTGTTGTTGCAGGGACTCTCGCAACGATCGCAGACATTGCCGACAGTGGGGGGATCACTGGACCTGCACTCACAATCATCGGGTCGGTCGTTACGCTGCGCGACAAGCTCGCTTGGTATAATCCGCCATCTGCTGGAGACGCCGCAGCAACGGCTGCTTTTGCAGTGCAAGACGAGGCTGGTCTTGTACGCGACGTCGCAGCGACAAACTAGAACGATGAAGCAATAATCGGGCTTCGATGTACGAAGCATCGCAAATGCCTCACGACAATCAGCAGAACTTTCGGGACAAGGAGACGACATTCATGGCGATTGAGTTCGATGGACGTGAGATCGAAACTAATGCAAACGGCTACTTAGAAAACCACGAAGATTGGAGCGAAGCTCTTGCCAAGCACATGGCGGCTGAGAGTGGGCTGGCGCTTTCCGATGACGCGATGGCGATTATCAAGTACCTGCGCGACGAATACTTCAACAACAACCAAACACAGCCGAACACGCGCACAATCGTAAAGGCAATGTCAGAAGAGTGGGGCAGATCTGTCGACCAGAAGGACGTCTACGATATGTTCGGCGGCGACCCCTCAAAGATCGCTGGACGTTTCGCGGGGTTGCCTGAGAGCCGGCGTAAAGGTGGTTATTGAGGGTCGAGCCTCGCATACCGCGCATTTACCGCACATGCGGCCACAGAAATGCAAATAGCGCAGCACTTGATTCAGCTGCGCTAATTTTTATTTGGCGTAAGTTCAGCTCGATGGCCGATCAAAACTGGGCAGATCGAAGCTCAACAGCTTACCGCTTGCCTTGCTCTTGCGCACGACGCAGTGCGGCGGCGAGGGCAGATTCTCCTGAATCGGTGTCACGCGGTTTTGCTATTCCGCCTGACGACCGACTGCTCGTCGGTGGCGGAGACGCAGGCCGGGCCGAACCGGCACTCGTGCTAGCGTTGCGCGTGTCGATCGCTCCTGACTTCATCGTAAGCGCAATGCGCTTCCTCGCAACGTCCACGTCCTTGACGCGCACACGCACGACGTCGCCCGCTTTGACGATCTCACGGGGATCCTTGACGAAGCGATCGGCCAACTCTGAAACGTGGACAAGTCCGTCCTGATGGACGCCTATATCAACGAAGGCACCGAACGCGGTTACGTTGGTTACGACGCCCTCCAATGCCATGCCCGGTTTCAAGTCGGAGATCTTTTCGACGCCCTCCATGAATTCCGCTGTCTTGAACTCGGGCCGCGGATCGCGCCCGGGCTTTTCCAGTTCGGACAAGATGTCGGTCACCGTCGGAACGCCAAACCGGTCATCCGCAAAATCACGGGGTGATAACGACTTCAGGAATGCGCTATCGCCAATCATGGATTTGAGAGGACGCTTCATGCGCTCGGCTATGCGCTCGACCACCGCATAAGCTTCTGGATGAACGGCGCTCGCATCAAGCGGATTGGTGCCATTCATAATGCGCAAAAATCCCGCGGCCTGCTCGAATGCTTTCGGTCCGAGCCGTGCAACCTTTTTGATGTCAGAGCGCTTCTTGAATGGACCGTTCTCGTTACGGTGAATAACGATGTTTTGCGCAATCGTCTGATTGAGGCCGGCAACGCGCGCGAGCAGCGGCGCTGATGCCATATTCACATCGACACCAACCGAGTTGACGCAATCCTCGACGACGGCATCAAGCGAGCGTGCCAATGCGCTCTGATTGACGTCGTGCTGATACTGACCGACACCGATTGCCTTCGGCTCGATCTTGACGAGTTCGGCGAGTGGATCTTGCAATCGCCGCGCAATTGAAACCGCTCCGCGCAGCGACACATCGAGATCGGGAAACTCGGCAGCTGCGAGTTCGGAAGCTGAATAAACCGAAGCGCCTGCTTCCGACACCATCACCTTGGTGATCGCCGCATCTGGCAGTTTTTTGATGAGTTCAGATGCGAGCTTATCGGTTTCGCGACTGGCTGTGCCATTGCCGATTGCGATCACTTCGACCTTGTGCCTGATGCACAGTGCACCCAATGCCGCCAGCGAACCGGCCCAATCGTTTCTCGGCTCGTGCGGATACACTGTTGAAGTACCGAGCAGCTTTCCGGTCTGATCGACAACGGCAACTTTGACACCGGTACGAATGCCAGGATCGAGCCCCATTGTGACGCGCGGCCCTGCAGGCGCGGCGAGAAGTAGATCCTTCAGATTCGACTTGAATACATCAATCGCGGAATTATCTGAACCTTCCTTCATGCGCAGCAGCAGATCGACGGCGAGCGAAATGTGAAGCTTCGCCTTCCAAGCCAGCTTGACGGTGTCGATCAGCCAGCGGTCGGCAAGACGCCCTCGATCGGCAATGTTAAATGCCGCCATGATCTTCAGTTCGGCTGGGTGAGGGCGTCCGGGATCTGGCTCGACATCAAGATCAAGCGTCAAGATATCGTCATTACGGCCGCGCAAAAGCGCCAGTGCGCGATGCGATGGAATTTCACGAATTGGCTGGCGGAAGTCGAAATAGTCGGAAAACTTAGCACCCTCCGCTTCCTTGCCTTTGGCGACCTTCGAAGTGATGACGCCGGTCGCCCATAGCCATTCGCGCAGGTTGCCGACGAGCTTTGCTTCCTCGCCGATGCGTTCGATCAGAATCGCGCGAGCGCCGTCGAGTGCAGACTTGGCATCCGCGACGCCTTTTTCGCCATCGACGAACTTGACGGCCTCCAGATCGGGATTGAGTGCGGGATTGGCAAGAAGCGCATCGGCCAGCGGCTCTAATCCCGCTTCGCGCGCAATCTGTGCCTTGGTTCGGCGCTTGGGCTTATATGGCGCGTAAAGATCTTCCAGATCGACCTTCGTGGATGCCGTGCGGATGGCGCGCTCCAACTCCGGCGTCATCTTGCCTTGCTCGGTGATGGATTTGAGCACTGTGGCGCGGCGGTCTTCCAACTCGCGCAGGTAGCCGAGGCGTTCGTCCAGCTTTCGCAACTGTGTGTCGTCGAGGCCGCCGGTGCGTTCCTTACGATAGCGAGCGATAAAGGGCACCGTTGCGCCTTCACCCAGGAGCTCGACAGCAGCGGCAACCTGTTCGTTCTTCACGCCTAACTCGGCGGCGATGCGGGTGGTGATCGTGTCCAAGGCGTACCTCGAAAGTCAATGTCGTTGCAGTACCGTGACGTAGCGCCAAGATATGGGTGATGTCGAGGCGTGTGCTGCATTCTTCGACAGGTTGTCCCCCCGCACAATGCCTCCGGCAAGGCCGCAGGCCCTTCAGGCCGGACGATGCCGCGCAATTGTGAACGCCTGGACCTTGGCGATTGCAATAATCTGGCTGGCAACGCCCAGACCATGTTCATGGTTCATTGAACCACGAACACGATCCATGGGCATGTTTTGAGTGTGTTTTTCACCGCTCCGCCGCTTCACACTTCAACTAAACACCCGCAAGGCACTTGCACGGGGGATTAGGGCGCCGCAAAACTGAAACCGGGAACCGTTCCTACTTCACTGACTTTGCCAACCGGACAAGATTGACGAACTCAGCGCGTAAGCCAAAAGGATCATCGCCTTTGGCCTTGGAAGCCAGCGCGATGACATCGTCATACGTGTAGTCGCCAGTCCACTTGCCACCCTTCAACAATTGACCGAACGCGGCCGCCGCAATTGAGAAGCGCACATCGAGTGATGCTTGATCGATGCTTTGCAATGCGTCCGCGTTCCGGATTGGCATCTCGATCAATCGGCTTGTCTCCTCCTTGGGGAGCTTATAGCGGAGCTTGAGGAAGCCCAGCTCGCCTGGCTTGGCGTCTGCTTGCTGCTCCGATTTGTTGGCCTCAGTCGTGGTGCGGCCATAGCGCAAATCATCGACGAAGCGCCTGCTGCCTGCGGGTGTGATCTCGTAGATCGCGGTAACAGCGTGGCCAGAACCGACATCGCCGGCATCCACTTTGTCATTGTTGAAGTCTTCGCGCCGCAAAGCCCGCGTCTCGTATCCAATCAAGCGATATTCGCTCACCTCCGCAGGATTGAACTCAACCTGAATCTTCACATCCTTCGCGATCGGAAAGAGTGTGGATGAGGCTTCCTCGACAAGCACCTTGCGTGCCTCGTTCAGCGTGTCGATGTAGGCAGCGGTGCCGTTGCCATTCTGCGCAAGCGTTTGCATAAGTGAGTCGTTGTAGTTGCCCTGACCAACGCCGATGATCGACAGGAATATGCCCGACTGCCGCTTTCTTTCGATCACGCTCTTCAATTGGTTCTGGTCGGCGATGCCAACGTTGAAGTCGCCGTCGGTGGCCAAGATCACACGATTGATCGCAGATTTATCAAAATTGGATTCGATCAAACTGTAGGCATCCTCGATGCCCGCTGCACCAGCGGTCGAACCACCTGCGCCCAGCGCATCGATTGCAGCAATAATCTTGGCCTTGTCGGAGACTTTTGTCGGTTCAAGTGCGATCCCGGAGCCCGATGCATAGGTGACAAGTCCAACCGTATCGTCAGGCTTCAGGTTATCGAGCAGCATCTTCAATGAGCTTTTGATAAGCGGTAACCGGTCGGCTGGCTGCATCGAACCCGATACATCGATCAGAAATACGAGGTTGGCACGTGGGCGCGCGGTGCTCTTCAACTCATAGCCTTTGATCGCGATATGAACGAGCTGATGGCCAGGGCTCCAAACGCTTGGCAGCACTGTTATGGTTGGCTGGAAGGGAACGTCCGGTGACTTCGGCGCGGCGTAATCGTAATTAAAATAATTGATCATCTCCTCGATGCGCACAGCATCAGCAGGTGGCAAGTGGCCACCATTGAGTGATCGGCGAATGAAGCCATAGGAAGCTGTGTCGACATCAATCGAGAAAGTTGAGATGGGATCGCTCGCAACCTCTTTGAGCGGGTTGTCACTGACATGTTCGAAGCGATCGCGACTGGTATCCAAATAAGGAGCAGGCGGCACGGAATCGACAAATCCACCTAACTGCGAACCACCGGGCGGCTTGGATTCGAATTTTCCGAAACTCCTTGAACGGCCGGCATCATTGGGTACGCCTAGGATTGCTTGGCCAGATGTGCCGACACCAGTTTCCACAGCCGATGGTGCGGGTGCTGTCGGTAGCTCGGCTGCAGGCTCTGCGATGGCCCGACGGCTTGCTTCATTCTTAGCCTTATCTTCAGTTGCGATGACCTTAGCGGCAGCTTCGTCGCGTTTCGGCAACTGAGCGGGTGCTTTCGCCAAATCCGTTGCGCTGTCTGGAGAGGCAAGGGGTGAATGATTTTCATTCGGCACCGGCTCATTGTGCAAGCCGGGATAGCGCGCACTCCGTTCTTGATTGATATAGTGGAGACTGGCTGGCACAGCGATAAACGCGGCGGCGATTGAAGCAGCGATTGCGTAGTGAGACGATTGCAGACGCATCATGGTTCTCCGGGATTTCGGCGAGTTCATGTGCGTTGGACGGTTGGGCGTGCGCGCTCCTTGGGGTTGCTCGCTCGTTTTTTTGTTTGCTGTTGACTGTGCCTCGTCGAACGCGGCAAGAGCTGCACGCATTGCCGTTGACTGCGCATCGGCCGAAGCGGCAGGGACGGGCAGATCACTCAACGATTTTAACTTGCGGTCGATCATCGGCCTACTCCGTGGCCTCCAGCCGTTTCTTTAGTGTCTTGCGCGCCTCGTGCAGATGCCATGACACCGTATTCTCGCTGACATTCATCACCTCGGCTGCTTCGGCGTGGGTCATGTCCTCAGCGTAGACCAGCAAAACTGCGTCTCTCTGTTGAGGTGGCAACGCACGAACTGCGCTCCAAAGCTCTGCATCGAGAGTTTTGGCTTCGGGCGTATCAAAGGAAGCACCGTCGACCAGGCTCGCGAGCCGATCGGAGCCTACAAGTGCCAAGCGGCGGCCGCGGCGGATTTGATCGATGGCCGTGTTGTAGGTGATGCGCCAGAGCCAGGTCGCGAAGGCAGCCTCGCCGGTAAACCCCCGGATCGCCGTCGCAAGCTTGATTGCAACGTCTTGTGCTACATCCTCGGCTGCTTCTCGAGTGCCACACCAGCGCCAAGCCATCCGGTAGATGCGGTCATAATGCGCCGCTAGAAGCTCGGCAAACGCCCTGCGATCGCCAGCAGCCGCACGTAGCGCCAGGACTTCATCGGTCGCCATTCCAGGCCATTTCGCCGCTTGGTCTGCTGGCATTGCGCCGCCGTCGCAAAGTGTTTCCTGAACCATTAGACGCAGCAGCGTGAGGCCTCCTTGGGGTGGAGGTCGAAATTTTTTTAGAACCGGTCACATTTTCTTCGACGAACCGGC
>JRYC01002865.1_pt1 | contig 11570 bp, 12 predicted proteins | sample 235301 | NCBI WGS metagenome assembly JRYC01 (sample SAMN03074211, study PRJNA261470) | activated sludge metagenome | biome: Common Effluent Treatment Plant; feature: Wastewater; material: Activated sludge; isolation source: activated biomass of a common effluent treatment plant treating...
TCACCGGTCGTGAGCACGCTGAGAAACGGCGTGGCCCGGCCATTCCGATTGCGCGCCAACTCGGCCAGCAGGGGCTCGTGGCTGTCGTCCTGCTCGGAGAAGACGGCTGGGCCCTGTGGGTGAGAATGCACGAAGCCGGCGACCAAGCTCTCGTCACGAGCGCGGCGCAGCGCCCGCACAAGGCTTTGGGTTCGCACCGTGATGTGGACGCCGGACGAGGCGATGATGTCGTCCGGCGCGATCGCGATGACGTCCCTCGAGAGAAACCGCCTTGCCGTAAGGCCGGTCCATGGATCGTGATCGATAACAGCGGTGCTGCAGAGCAGCAGCGCCGCGCCCTCGTGCCTGTCATTGGGCAGGACCAGCGATCGCAGCTGGTCGAGATGGTCCTGCCGCAGGGTGAGACTGGCGCTGCTCTCCACGATCAGACGCCACGCAAGGCAGCGTCAACCCGGCGGAGAACGGTCCAGATCCCGTCGCGGCCTCGCCGCCAAGCTTCGTTGTGCCGACTCCAGCGCTGCCAAGCCCGGTCGGCGAATGCATGCGGCTGATCCGCGGCGTTCGCGTAGGCTCCGGTCCGAGCGACCTTCACCCACGGGAACAGATAGAACATGTCCGTTCCCGTATCCGGCCAACCGCCCGGCACGAGCACGAGCAGATCGGCCTCGACATGGTCGAAGGCACCGGCCGGCAGCGGGTATCCCCCAAAGATCAGGGCCTTTTGGCCGCTCTGATCGACCTCCTCATAGGCGAGCCCTCGATCGGCGAGATAGCGCCGGTCCCTCTCGGGGAGGAACGAGGTCGTGAGACCGGCTGTCGTCTGGTCAATCCCCGTATAGAAGCGCTCGAGGCCCTTCGGCGCCAACTCGGCCGTGGCATCTCGAGCCAGCAGGAGATCCTCCTGTCCGCCTCGCCGCTCCTGCCAGATATTGTAGTTCTCCGGGATGCCGGCGAAGGTGCGCAATACCGCCTCGCCGATGGCCGCCGCGCCCCACTCCATCACGCGGCCGTCGAGCTCGAAGCGATATGATTCCGAGCTGTGGAAGACCAGGAAGCGCTCGACCCCGCCGCCGTGCAGGTCGCTCGTGTCCTCCAGACGCAGCTCCTTCAACCCGCCGTCCCTGAGCATCTGAAACACCAGGTGTTCAGCGACCGGGCGCTTCCCGGCGGCCTCGATCACCTGTCGACCCGTCAATACCGGGTCGTTGCTGACAACCGGGGCGTAAGCGAGATTCTCGTCCCCGATCTCGATACGGTAGCGCGCGTTCGGGCGGAGCGCACGGCCCTCCCGAACGCCAGACGCATCATCGACGACGTCATCCCCAGAAGTAGTCGCGGTCATGGTAGACTCCGTTGCCGAGGCAGGCGGTCAACGGGCCCTTGCCGTTGTCGGATTCGCCATGCCATCTATGTCGCGAATATGGGATGCCTTGAAAAGGCGTCAAGACTACCATGCCGGATTCGACATGACCGACGAGCGTAAGCCATCCGAGATCTTCCCCGAACGCCTGAGAGCGGCCCGTGACCTGCGAGGCTGGAGTCAGAGTGAGCTCGGGACGCGGGCCGGCATGCCGTCCAGCTCGATCGCCCATTTCGAGGCTGGTGCGCGCAAGCCGTCCTTCGACAATCTGCGCCGCCTGGCTAACGCGCTGGCGGTGACAACCGACTATCTCCTCGGCCGCGTTGCCGAGGTGGATATCGCCCGTGACGCCGATCCGCTGTTCCGTGACGTCGGCAAGCTGTCCGGAAATGACCGGGAGCTGGCGCGGGATTTCCTTGACCTGCTCGCCAAGCGAAATGTGGGCAAGCGCAAGGAGAGCGGGTCGTGAATCTCGCCATAAGGCTCAGGCTTGCCAAGCAGAAGGCCGAGGCCTTTCTGCGTGACGAAGGCATCGCCAAGCTAGCGGTGGACCCGTTCGCGATCGCGGCGGGCCGGGACATCGAGGTGCTCGCCAAGCCGAGTACGGCCGACGGCGTGTCCGGCATGCTCCTGCGCCACGGCGATACCTTCGGTATCTGCTATGCCACCCACATTCCCAGCGAAGGCTTCCAGCGGTTCAGCATCGCCCATGAGCTCGGGCACTACTTTCTCGAGGGGCACATCGACCACATCCTGCCGCAGAACGGTGTCCACGAGTCCCACGCCGGCTTCGTTTCGTCCGATCCTTATGAGATGGAAGCCGATCAATTCGCTGCCGGCCTGCTGATGCCGAGCGGCCCGTTCAAGAAGGAACTCGGCCGGCGGAAGCCCGGCTTCGATACGGTCGAACACCTAGCCGGCCGCTGCAAGACCTCGCTGACCGCGACCGCGATCCGTTTTGCCGAGCTGTCAGATGATGCCGTGGCCGTGATCATCAGCACGGGGCAGGTCATCGACTATTGCATTCTCTCCGAGCGCATGAAGTCGCTGCGCGATCTCTCTTGGCTTCGCAAGGGCTCGCCCGTGCCCCGGAACACCGAAACGGCCCGCCTCAATGCAAATCCACGCCGCGTCGCCAATGCTGAGCGGGCAGAGGCCGATATCGATGTCATGGACTGGCTGGGCGGGCGCCGATCGGCGCCGGTTATCGAAGAGGCTGTTGGACTCGGCCGCTACGGTAAAACTTTAACCATTCTCTCATCCGAGGATCTGGGTCGAGAGGACGAACGCGATGAAGAGAACGATGATGAAAGCTTGATTGAAAGCTGGGCACTACGGTTCAACCGGTAGGTTGGGGTGGTGCCTATTCAAAATCGATTTTGTTTCGGCGCTCTTCCTGAGGGACGATGGCGGCGTCTGGTCATGCGAGCCCAAAAGCCGTGTGCTCGACGACGCCCTGATCGTCCCCGTGGGCGAAGGCTGCAATGACGACCGGGCCGGCGCTCGGCATCTGGCGATAGACTGCAACGGTGCTTCCCGGCCCGGCGCCCGTGTGCCCGAGCGGCTCACCTGAGTCTGCCTCGACCATCACCCCAAGCCCGTAGCCGGGCGACCGCCAGGGCCGCCCCGGCATCGCCGAACCGACAAGTCGAGCCGTTACCATCTCTCTGATGAACGCGGACGGCAGGAGCGAACCACCAAACAGGCGGTCGAGGAGTAGCGCCGCCTCGTGCAGCGGACCGACCAGCAGGCCATGATAGACCCAGCCCGGATGGTATCCCTTCGCCGTGCCCATCGCGACGAAGTCGAGGTCGGCACGCTCGCCTGCGAGCCTTGCGAGGCCAATGCCGACGGGCGCCAGGACCGCCTGCTGGAGGACGGCGTCGAGCGGCGCCCCTGCCACCTGCTCAATCATCCTGCGTACCGCGAGGTAGCCGATGTTGGAGTACTGCCAGCTGCTGCCAGGTGCGTATCGCAGCTCGTCGGCACGGCTGCGGCGGAGGACGTGTTGAGGCGTTCCTCAAGGCTGACGAGCACGATGCCGCGCTCCTTCAGGCTGGCTATGGTGGCCAGCAGCTCCGTCAACGACCGGCCCAGGCGGTCGAGCCGGACGACGGCGAGCGTGTCGCCGCGACGCGCATAGTGAAGGAGCGCGATCAGCTCCGGCTGATCCAGGGTGCGGCCGGAACGGACATCGGTGAACACCTTGATCGCACCGGCCTGCTCCAGCCACATGACTTGCTGAAAAACATTCTCCGCAATCGTCGTTGGAAAACAATTATGTAAACCAGGATTCGAACCAACGGTAGCGTCGCCCCGAGTATGCCTTGCCCGTGGGCGTCGTCGCCCCGTGCGCGAAGGTCTCCTGTGCGCCACTCGCAGCGAACGCTAGGAGGAAAGTGTTCGCGACTATAAGCAATACTCTGGCTAGAGAAAGTTGGTCCCACGTGATTGCCTGCGCGACGCAGACAACCAGGAAGCTTACCACAACAAATACCCATTTGCGGTAGAAACCAATGAATACCCTCATGCCATTGACGATAAACCACACGATTGCGGCGCAGCCGGCCACCCCGGCGAAAGCTTCTACGGTCAGGAAGGCCTTTGCAGCTTCGTTCATGGTGGTGTCTCCTCGCCGTACACTACCGCAAGCTCTGCCATTGGCACTGATGGATTGAGATGCGGTTGCATGTTATTGAGAAAGGTTAGAAGCGGTGCGGCAAGAACGGCTTCGGTCAGGTGAGTAAACTCGTTCCCACCAACCAATAGACCAATCCATACTCCGCTTTCGTTCGTGGTAACCCATGAGCCAGAGTGGCCCTTGCGGCTGAAATATCTACGCCAAGGCGGCCAAGGAATAAAGTCGAGGAAGTACATTATGTTTGGTTCTATTTGCACGTGAGGAAATTTATGAAGGCGGCCCTCATACTCTGCCCATTTCGAGACATTGTGAATGCGCCCCCTACCCTTCCTGCCCGGCAGCCTTACAATGTCGTGACCACGAGCTCGAAATGCGTCGTCCTCGTCGCCGACGGTCAGCCGCACTCGTTCGGCACCCAACGGTGCGAAGCACCCGGACGGCCTGAGCAGTGCGACATCCGGGACGTTCGTTTCAGGCTTCAGTTCCGCTTGATAGATCGCACAGCTGCAGTTCGGAGCCAGAATATGAGAACAGGTAAGCGGATAGATCGGACCGGCGTCACTGCCTAGATAGCCACCTACGAATCCAGGGGTAGCTTGGGATTCGCGGCATGACTGGAACCGGACCAGCGGAACGGCATCGACCTCCAACCTGACCCCGATGCACAGCCAGGATCGCAGCTTCTCCAGGTACGATTCGACGACCGCGCGATAGTGCGTCTCAATCACAACTGCGTAGGGAAGGGTTTTTCTGCTTTCGGCGTCGGGGCCGTGAATCCTCTCTAACGAAAGACGTGGCGCGAGCTGTCCGATCGTAAGGCCGCGGCTCATTGCGAGCGCCGTCAAAGCGTCGCCTACTCTCCCCATGAGTCTTATGCCCACATGGCATTCTTCATTGGCCAAATCGACGCCTTTTCGGCCCACTCCCAAGCCCGCGGTCTGGCGCTCAAGGTCCCGTTCCCATTGCAGCGCGGCGGCCTGCGCCGCAGCTTCGTCAAGGGGGAGCTCCTGCAAGATTGAATGAACCGACTCACCTGGTGGATCCTCGAAGACCGTCGTGATCGGCGGCTCCCCTCCGCGGTCCATCACCGATAGCAAATAGCGCTCCCTATCCCGTGCAGCGGACCGCGATACCTCAATCGGTGGAGGCTCGACGATCCATGAAGTTAGTTTGCGACTTTTACTTTTCAGGCGGCGGATTTCTTTGATCATCCGATGAACACTGAATGCGACCAACCCCACGGCCATCAAAATCAGAAGGATGACCGTCCCGATATATGACCAGGCATCTGCCATGCTTCACCCCGGCATTGAGACGGCCAGCCCTACGTCCGACTATGTATGCACTATCTCGCGAGAGCGGTGAGCGCAATGCGCCCATCGCCCGCTCATCTGAGCTGCTCCCCGTTTCGATGGACCTCCAGCTATCGGCAGGGGGCCGGCTCCTCTTCGGCATCATGGTGAGCTTGGCCGAGTTGGAGCGCTCTTCCTGCGCCCGCCGACCCGCAGCGGTGAGCGCTGTGCCGCAGCGGGCTTCGCCTCGGGCGCCACGGGCGCCGGTGCCGGCGCAGAAGCTGGCTTGCGGCCGAGACCGATCTTCCTAGCCAACGCGGAACGCTGCTCGGCATAGGCCGGCGCCACCATCGGATAGTTCGCCGGCAAGCCCCAGCGGCTTCGGTACTGATCCGGTGTCATGTGGTAGCGGGTGGCCAGATGCCGCTTCAGCATCTTCAGCTTCCTGCCGTCCTCGAGACAGACGATGAAGTCGGTGCCGACGGAGCGCTTGATCGGCACCGCCGGCGTCAGCAGTACCTCCGGCGCCTTCTCCTCGGCTTGGCCGGTCGAGTTCAGCGACGCAAACACGCTCTTGATGAGCCCCGGCAGGTCACCGGTGGCCACCGTGTTGTTGCCAACGAACGAGGCGACGATCTCTGCTGTCAGAGCCAGCAGGTTCGGGCGGTCGGTTGCGTTTTCCATGGTTTCATTTCGAGGCTGAAGACGAGTCCGCAAACTATGGCTCTTCATCAGATCGGATTCAAATGATAATCGAGAACATTCACTTCGAATAGCAGTCTCAGATAGAATCAGGCCGGTTCTGGTTCATCAGCCACGGCTGTCCGGTTTAGCATCAGCCCCATTGGAGCAGCATTTGGTTGGGGTGGAGGACCGGCGGTTGTGGGGGGCTGATCAGGCGGTCGATGCGGCGTCGGTGCATGAGGTTGGCGCGCACGAGGCGGACGAAGGCGAGAGGGCTTTGAATGGCGCGCTGGGCGAGCTGAGCCATGCGCAGCAGCAGGAAGGCGATGAGGGCGACGGCGATCTGGATGCGCACGGCGTTCTCGGAGGTGCCGAGGAAGCGTGTGATCTTCAGGGTCTGCTTGACCCAGCGGAAGAAGAGCTCGATGGCGCCAGCGGCGCTTGTAGAGATCGGCGATCTCCTGGGCGGAGGCATCGAGGTCGTTGGAGAGGATGCGCAGCACGGTGCCCGTCTTGGTCTTGACCTGGACCTCGCGCACGGCGTTGCCCATGGGGTTCTGGCGGCTGTTGGCCTGGCGGGCCGGCAGGAAGCCGATGCGGTCGGAGAGGATGGCGGAGCCGGCGGGCAACGGCAGCTCCTCGACCAGGCGCAGCGGCGTGTTGGTCTTGAAGCGGGTGACGATGCGGCAGCCCTGCGCATCGAGTTTGGCCCACCACGGATAGTCATAGTAGCCGAGGTCGAAGACGTAGGTGGCACCGGGCTCGATCGGCATGGCCTTGGCGGCGGTGATATCGTTGACCCTGGCCGGGGTGATGGCGGTGTAGATCGGCCGGTCGGCGTCGGGATCGTAGATCACGTGCATCTTCGCGCCGCAGACCTTGGCGGAGAAGCGCGCCCACCGGCTCGCCGCGGTGAGCCGCAGGCCGGTGGCATCGATCAGATACACGGTGTCGGCGAGGTTGCGCCGCAGGCCGCGATGAGCCCGGCTGATCAGCAGCGCCAGAAGCTCGGCGAACAGCGCGCTCGGCCGCAGCGCATTGGCGTCGGCCAGGGTGGAGCGCGCCACTGGCCTGGCACCAAGATGATAGAGCCGGGCGGCATGACTGTGCAGGCCGCCGACGATCTCGCGCAGGCTGGAGGCGCCGGTGAGCTGGCCATACAGCAGGGCGATGAGCTGGGTCTTCGTCGGCAGCTTGCGGATCCGGAAATCGGCCCCGTGCTGCTCGACCAGCCGTTCGAACTCACCCCACGGCATGTGCTTCAGAAGCCCGTGAAATACGCTATTCTGGTGCTGCATGGCGTTGCCTTCTGCTGTCCCGAAACGTCGCCAAACGCTCGGATCCAGCAGAATCAACGCCATGCGCCCTGTCCACAAAAACTCAACCGGACAGCCGTGTTCATCAGCCGGCTGTCCCGCCTTTCCCTTCCCGCCATCCAGCAGCCGGTAGACGGAGGCACGGCCGATGCCGAGCTTCCTGGCGATCGCCGCCGGCCCGAGCTTCTCCACCTCGCGCAGCCGCCGGATCTCGGCCGCGTCAATCGATGGCCTGCGGCCCTTGTAGACACCGCGCGTCTTGGCCGCCCTGATGCCCTCGATCTGGCGCTCGCGGCGCAGGCTGGTCTCGAACTCGGCAAACACCCCCAGCATGTCGAGGAAGGCCTTGCCGGCGGCCGAGCCGGTGTCGACCGGCTGGTCAGTGGCCTTGAGCGAGACGCCCTTGGCCTTCAGCTCGTGCACGATGTCCTGCAGATCCTTCATTGACCGCGCCAAGCGGTCGATGCGGGTGACCACGAGCGTGTCCCCCGGCCGCAGGAACTCCAGCAGCGTCTGCAGCTCGCTGCGCCCTGCCCTGCCGCTCCCGCTGCGCTTCTCGGCCCGGATCACCTGGCAGCCGGCGGCGCGCAGCTTCTCCTCCTGGAGGGTCAGGTCCTGGCTGGTGGTGGAAACCCGCGCGTAGCCGTAGAGCTGCATGGGCGAGCTGCGCCGTCTTGTTTGCTTCTAGACACGCCAGCGTTACCGCCTCGGAACCTGCCGGGCAACCCTAACGAGACAGAATTTACTGTGACTTTCAGAGCTAAATGGCGTGGTTTCTCTGCCGCTAGGTGACGCCGATGACGAGTGTGCTGCGGGCCGCCTCGACGACATCGTTGGTGATGACGGACAGCCTGTTGATCTTGAGGATGCGCCCGATCTGAACGAACAGGCGTTGAAGCAGCCGGAAGTTGCCGCCGGTGATGCGTGCGATCGAGGCTATCGCCTGCGCGTCGGTGAAGTCGGCGTCGTCGAGCGCGAGCCCGAGCTGCCGCCAGTGGCGGCTGAGCACGAAGGTGAGCTCGTCGCCATGCAAGGGGCGGTAGTGGTGGGCAAAGCCGATCCGGCTGTAGAGCTGGGGATAGCGCGACAGCCGCTTCTCGATGCCGGGCATGCCGATCAGGATGACGCCGATGCCGGTCCGGTCGAAGACGTCGCGCAGATGGTCGAGACCAATGGTTGAGAGCCGCTCGGCCTCATCGACGATGACGAGCTCGGCCAAGTCCGTGCCGATGGCTGGCTCGCCGCAGAGATGCTCGCTGACGCAGGCGTGCAGCCGGACGGTGAGTTGGCCGATGTCGTCGCGCAGCTCGCGAAGCTGGCAGCAGACAGCAGGCGTGTAGAAGATGGTCCGATGCTGGGCGAGAGCAGCGTAGATCTTGGCATCGGACGGATCACGCGCTCCCCAATCGACGAGCAGCGGCTCGGCCACATCCCATCCGGCGTAACGGCGGGCCGAGAGCGTCTTGCCGACGCCTGCATTGCCGAAGCAGAGACCAATATAGCGGTGCTTGCGCACGGCATCGGCAAACTCGGCGAAGCGCCGGTGCTCCTTTGTGACAATGAAGGCTCCCGCGCGCTCGCCGCCCTTCATGGGTCCTCCTCCATGTAGAGGCGCAGCCGCGGCCGAGCCGGTGGTGGCGCCGACTTGGCGGGCCGAACCGACTCGGGCTGCTGATGCTGTCGGGGCAGGAAGTCGGCAACCCGCGCCACGCGCTCGTTGATGGCGGCGCGCAGCGATCGACGGTGCGCACGCCGCGCCGTCTCGATGTCCTTCAGTGTCACCACCTCGCCGGCGTGCTCCTCGCACACCGCGCGGCAGAGAAAGTCGTCGCGGTGAAAGAGCCGGATCTCGGACAGGTCGCGCGGATCGTAGCGTGCGGTGACTGCCTCGCCGATGAAGCCTGCGAGCGTCGGGGCGACGTAGCGCAACCCCTGGAAGCGAATCCCATCGCGCTGCACGCGGCGTGGCTCGGCGTGCAGGATCAACAGAAGGTCGAGGTCCTCGAGGCTGTCAGGAAGGTGCGGCAGGAAGCCTTGAGCGCGCCAAGCGTCGAGCGGGGTCTGGCCAATCCCGCCGTGGACGCGGGCGTGGTAGGTGTCGGCGATGAACCCGCCGATCTCGCGGTCCAACTGCGGCAGCGACAGCGTCGGGGTCGAAGCAGCCTTGCCGCCGGCGAGGTGCCCTGGCAGCTCAGGCAGCAGCTCGGTGTTGAGCGTCCCAAACAGGCGCTCGACCTTGCCGCGACCCTGCGGCCGGGCAACCGCCGAGTAGACGACGCGGAAGCGCAGGGCTGCAGCCACCCGGTCGAGATGCCGGCTGGTGAAGTCGGCGCCATGGTCGACATAGAGCGCCTCGGGTACACCGCAGACCGGCCAGACGGGATCGGCCTTGCGCCAGATCGCGTGACGCAGCGCGAGGCAGGTGTTGAGCACGCAGGGCGCGCCGAGAAACACCATGTAGCCGGCGACCGCGCGGGAGTGGTCGTCGATCACGGTGGTAAGCCATGGGCGCACCGGCTTGCCGCCCTCGTCGAGGACGAGGATATCGAGCAGCGTGTGGTCGGCCTGCCAGAGCGCGTTGGGCGCATGGGCGCGATGCCGGTGGATCAGCTCATAGTGGTTGCCGTAGGCGGCCGGCCCATCGAGCGCGAGCGTCACCATCGCCGGGTCCAGACGGGAGAGAATCGCGTGAACCGTGCCGTAGGAAGGTAGGCGCCAGCCCCGCGCGGCAGCGACATCACGGGCCCGGCGGTGGATGGCGGCAGCCGACGAACGCGGTCGCCTCAGCCCGAGGCCTTCGATCAGCGCGACGAGATCGTCGGGCAAGTGGGCCTTGCCAACATCGCTGCGAGGATGACGGGCCAGACCCGCAAGCCCGTCCCGGCGGTAGCGGGCAAGCCAACGTTGCGCCGTTCGCAGCGGCACGCCGGCTTCTGTGGCGGTGCGCGTGAGAGGGCTTTCGTCCTCGAGATATGGTCGCAGCACAGCAAAGCGCGTCATCGCCTGCGCTTGGCTCTCCTCGCTCAGAGCCGCGAACGATGCCGTCCTTCTCTTGTCTGCCATGGCGGTCTCCTGATGCCGGCTGCGTTCCGAACCGTCCGCAAGAGGAACCCCCAGCGGACGCGTCGGGGCCACCGCCAGGAACGGCCGCTACATCAGCGCAGGCTCTGTCTCATTTAGCTAGTACGCTGCCTCTATCAATCGGGGAGCCTCCAACGTACATCTTCGCCATGACCCATACCCGGATCGGCTACGCCCGCTGCTCCACGGACAAGCAGGACCTCACCGCCCAGAAGGCGGCGCTCGAACGGCTGGGCGTTCCGGTCGAGCGCATCTACACCGACCACGGGCTGACCGGCACCAACCGGTCCCGGCCCGGCCTCGACCAGGCGCTTGCCGCGGTGCGCGCCGGCGACACACTGGTCGTGCCGAAGCTCGACCGGCTGGCGCGTTCTGTGCCGGACGCGCGCACGATCGCCGACGCGCTCGTCGCCCGTGGCGTCAAGCTGGCACTGGGCGCCAGCGTCTACGATCCCGCCGACCCGATGGGGAAGATGTTCTTCAATATCCTCGCCACCTTCGCCGAGTTCGAGGCCGACCTCATCCGTCTGCGCACCCGCGAGGGCATGGCGATCGCCAGGGCCAGGGGAAAGCTGCGCGGCAAGCAGCCCAAGCTCTCCGACAGGCAGCAGAAGGAGCTGCGCCGCATGCACGACACCGGCGACTACGCGATCAGCGACCTTGCCGAGCTGTTTTCAGTCTCGCGCCCGACCGTCTACCGCACCCTTGAGCGGCAAAGGGCCGCCAAATAACTTCAGAGAAACCCCGCCATTTAGCTCTGAAAGTCACAATTTACCGTCTCATCGACTCGTCTCGCTGGAGTATACCCATATAACTTTACTGCTACCGCCACCGAGCAATTCCCCACGCCGGGAAATTGAGCAGAGACTTTTGCTATTTGGACGTGATTCGAAACGGCAAAAAGTCCTTATCCGGCAAAGGGGATAGATGGTATTTTTCGTGACCCCTTTTTGGACGCTTCAGGCGCCACCCATCTGTGGATGGTATAGGCTCAGGATGGCAGACGGCCTTACCCAGTTGATCGATCGCTTGGTCGCCAATTGCGAGCAGGTCAAACTGCTGCAACCGCCGCTGGTACGCGCAGGATTGTGGATGGTGTTCTCCGGTGGCTTTGTTCTCGTGGCCACGTTATCGCATGGCACACGCTCAGGAATGACCGATCATTTTGCCAGACCTGACGTTATGCTGCCATTTGT
>JRYC01026710.1_pt1 | contig 11567 bp, 10 predicted proteins | sample 235301 | NCBI WGS metagenome assembly JRYC01 (sample SAMN03074211, study PRJNA261470) | activated sludge metagenome | biome: Common Effluent Treatment Plant; feature: Wastewater; material: Activated sludge; isolation source: activated biomass of a common effluent treatment plant treating...
AATTTAACAGAGGCGATGTATTACCGGCCCTCTCAAAACGGGGCAGAAGTCGAGATGCGTAAACGCTTGCAGCAGTGGTGGGAGAAATACCGTAAAGAAAACCCTGAGTCAAAAAATAAAAATGAATAGTGATGTGCTAGCCTGCCGCTTGCCCCGGTCGAGGCCTTTTTATAATAATCTTGTTCGCGTCGCGTTTTCGCGTATCGTTCATTTGCTTGCGGCGTTTTTTGCTTTGCCTTCGGCTCTATATGCTCAGGAACCTACGATCAAGGAAATTCTCTGGTCCGACAGCACGCATACGGCGTTGCTCAAACCGGATTCGATAAGCACGGACTCCCTCGATTTTTCCCCCGCCACTGAAAAATCCGATCTTGATGCGCCGATCGATTACACCGCTTCTGCCATCGAAATTCTCGTGCCGGGACGTGTGATTGTTTTGACCGGCAAGGCCGTAGTGAAATACAAAACCGCCACGCTCACGGCCGGGCGCATAACGGTTGACATGGACAAGCGTACGCTGCTCGCCGAGCCGTTGCCGGATTCATTGCGCTCGGCGCCGCTGAAAACGGATGAAGCCGCAAACGGCAAAGCAGCGGTTGAAGACGATCTCCCCACGTTTTCCGATGGCGGCGACAAGATTGTGGGTGAACAAATGGAGTATAATTTCTCCACTGAAAAAGGCCGGGTTTTACGCGGGCGCACGGAGTTTGACGGCGGACATTATTACGGCTCTCGCATCAAACGCGTCGATGATAAAACGCTGAACGTCGGCAGCGGCACCTACACCACCTGCGCGCTCGATGAGAATCCGCATTTTCATTTTTGGAGCCGCCAGATGAAAATCACGGTGCAGGATAAGGTCGTGGCCAAGCCGGTGGTTTTTTATCTGGGAAAAATTCCACTGGCGATTCTGCCGTTCGCCGTGTTTCCCACCAAAACCGGCCGTCATTCCGGATTGCTCATTCCCAAATACGGCCAAAGCTCGCTCGAAGGCCGTTTCCTGCGTGATCTTGGCTATTATTGGGCGGTGAATGATTATCTTGACGCGCGCGCCACCGTCGATTTCTATGATCGCTCGGGCTGGCTGCTGCGCGGCGATTTGGCTTATGTCAAGCGTTATGCTTATCGCGGCAGCATCGGCGGCTCAATCACGCGCAAAAATTTTGCACTCAGCGATACGGAAGAGCGCTCGTGGGATTTGCGCATGAATCACAACCAACCCATTGGGGAAAGTTCGTCGTTGAATGCCTCCGGCACCTTCACCAGCGGCGGGAGTTTCTATAACAACACCACCTCTGACCGGGATCAACAGCTTCGGCAACGCTTGACCTCGCAGGCGACGTATTCGACGCGCCTGGGCAATAACAGCCTCTCGCTGAACCTTTCGGAAAGCAAGGATTTGCAGGATGGCTCGTTCACCCGCACGCTGCCGGCCATCAGCTTCAGCATGCCGCAGCGCCCGCTGTTTGCTCCGAAGAAAAAAAAGAAATCCGGCGGTGTGAGCACGATCAGCCTGGAAGAGATTCCGTGGTATCAAAACATTCAATACAGTTTTTCCAGCAATGCGAGTTATCAAGTCAGCCGCGGCCGGGAAGTCAACGGCGTGGCGCCGCCCAAGCAAACGCTGGGGCGCGCCAATCATGCGCTCAATCTCTCACAATACAGCCCGAAATATTTTGGCTGGCTCTCGCTTTCGCAATCTATTGCCATGCGAGAGGATTGGTTCGATCGCCGTAAAGATTATTTTGCCATCGACACCAGCAAAACCGGCCTTCCTGCTGGCGCTTCTTTGATTTCCTCTAGTCTCGCTTCGCGCGAAGACAAAGGTTTTTTTCAGCGTTACACATTTAACTACACTGCCTCCGCGAATACGAAGCTCTACGGCACTTTTTTTCCAAAAATTTGGTCGATTCAAGCCTTGCGCCACGAGATGTCGCCCAGCATTTCGTTCTCTTATCAACCGGATTTTGCCGGCAGTTTTTGGAAATACTATCAAGAAGTGACGTTGCCCGACGGCACAACGCGAAAGTTTGATCGTTTTGGCGGCACGAGTCAAGGCACAGTGGCAAGTTTGAACTTCGGCCTCAACAATCTTTTTCAAATGAAGACCGGCTCTGAAGAAAAACCGAAGAAGATCAATCTCTTCAACCTCGGATTATCGACGGGTTACAACTTTGCTGCCGAGCAATTCAAGCAAAGCCCGTTGTTTTCCAATTTGCAGGCCAGCCCGGCGCGCGGCGTGTCGGTGAGCTTGAACGCCTCGCACAGTTTTTATGACGTCGATTCCACCGGCACGGAGATTCATCGTTTGCTGTGGAAGAAAAATGGCATCTTCAGCGGAAATTATCTCCGACTCACCAGCGCCTCGTTGAGTGCGAGCATTCAATTGCAAGGGAAAACCGGCGGCGCGCCGGAAGCGGCTCCGGTCTCGTCGCAAAATGTTTTTGAGGAAGAAGATGTGCTCGCGCAACCGCCCTCGCCGTTTGGCCTGTTTCCTCAACAACAAAATTATGTTGATGCGTCGGTGCCGTGGAGTGCAAATTTTGGATTGAGCTACAGCTTGAGCCGCGCCAATCCGCTGCGGCCCACGAAATATGCCCAGCTCAATCTCAGCAATGCGCGCGTGCAATTGACCAAAAATCTCAGCCTCGATTATTCCGCGCAATTCGACCTGGTGCAAAAGGCGGTGATCTATCAAAGCTACAGTGTGTATCGCGATTTGCATTGCTGGGAGATGCGCGTCACGTGGATTCCCTCGGGCACACGCCAGAGTTTTTACATGAGCGTCAGTTTGAAGTCGCCGTTGCAAGATATCAAGCTCGAAAAGCGAGGCGGGCGGTCGAGCGTGTTCGGAGGGTCGTATTATTAGAAAATATTCAGCCTTGCGTTTTTGGTGGATGAAAACTAATTTTAATGCGTTGGGAAATAGGTCTTAAGGATGTACGGGCGGTAGTAGGCAATAATTGAAGCCAACACTATGCGACGTTTTGGGTAAGCAAGGAAAAGCCAAATATGCCTAACTTGATAAAGGATGCTTTTTTAAACGAACTAAGGCAACGATATGGTTTGCTGCATAAGCTCGGAGATAGTCAATCATTATATCAAATAGGCAATAATAAACTGCGTATTTATATTCGGTATTCAAAACAGCATGGAAAGAGAAGAACTTTTTACGGGCTACGAACCTTGGACCTTAAATTACTTGAGGGACATCCAAGTCTATTGTGTTTTTTGTCCGATTCATCTGATGAGCCGTTGATAATCCCTTTCGCAGAATTTGAAGAAGTCTTTCGCTCTATTACACCAGCCAGCGATGGGCAATACAAGGCACAAATTTATAACAACAATGAGATTGCCGAGCTTTACATTGCAAAAGCAGGAAGATTTAATGTCGAGAGATATCTGGGCTGGAATTCGGTTGATATGTTGATGAACTCAACAGGAGTCAAGATTCCAATTCTATCTCACTCTCAAGTTCAGACTTTGTTGGGGGCGATTGGGGTACAGAAAGGTTATAAGGTGTGGATTCCGTCAGTGGATCGGTCAAAACTAGATTGGTCACTTGCTGATGGATTCAAATGTGAAGATACTCTTCCTCCATCTCTTGGGACAATAAAAAGGATCGTAGAAGAGATTGACGTAATTTGGGTTCAAAGGGGAAGCGCTACAGCAAAGGCATTTTTTGAAGTTGAACATTCCACTCCAATTTACTCCGGCTTGCTTCGTTTTAATGATGTCTATCTTGTTGAGCCAATTCACAATGTGACTTTTAGCATAGTTTCGAATGAAGACAGACGCTCAACTTTTATCCATCAACTAAATCGTCCAACCTTTCAAACAAGCGGGCTTTCCAATGTTTGTAATTTTTTGGAGTACAGCAATGTGTTTGGATGGCATCAACGATTAAGGAGGTCAAGAAATGAAAATACCTCGAACCAAGAAAAACATTTGGATCGTCGTTAAAGTCTGGCGCGGTTTTCCTGCGGAGGTAAAAGCATTTCGAAACAAAGAATCAGCTTTAAAGCAAGAAACGCTTTGGCGAAAGCACTTGAATCCGGATTATGATGAAATTGGAGTTTTTCAAATTGACCCGAGAAGGATTTCGGGGTAGATCAAGTTAACGCTGAAAGCGAGAATAATGAGCTGGCAACCAAAATGATCTCTGACCTTGAATAGCATACTTCGTAAGGGGGAGTTTTACAACGTTGTTCGTCAGGGGCGAGGTGTTCCCGCTGTGCCATTGGTGATTGTTGGCATCGAACCGTAACTGTTTGTCAGCAAATGCTGATCTGACGACAATCCCGTTGAACCCCCTGCCAAATTTCGGATATACACAATATTTAGTTGCTGTACATTTGTCCAGTAGCCGGAATTGACAAATCCTAGCCGTCTGTAAAAATTAGGCTTGCATTTCAGGCCACACTCGCCTAACTTTGTGCCATCTTTCGTGAGGAGATACGGCAATCATGGCGAGGACAATTTCGATTTCGAACCAAAAAGGCGGCGTGGGCAAGACGACGACAGCCGTCAATTTGTCAGCGTGCATCGCAGTAGCGGAGAATCCCGTGTTGGTGGTGGACATCGATCCGCAGGCCAACACCACCAGCGGCCTTGGGGTCGACCCGCGCAAAGTGCGCAACAGCATCTACGAAGTCCTTATCAACGATCTCGATATCAATCAAGCCATCATCAATACCGATCTCAAGTACCTCGATTTATTGCCCTCTCACGTGCGCCTGGTCGGCGCGGAAGTTGAAATGGTCAGCGCGCTTTCGCGCGAGCAGATTCTCAAACGCGCGCTGTCGCGGCTGGAAAAAAACTACAAATTTATCTTCATCGATTGCCCACCCTCACTTGGTCTTCTCACGTTGAATTCGTTGACCGCGGCTGATTCGGTTTTGATTCCGATTCAGTGCGAGTATTATGCGCTCGAAGGCTTGAGCCAGTTGCTGAATACGATCCGACTTGTGCAAAAGCATCTCAATTCGCGCCTGGAGATTGAGGGCGTGTTGCTCACGATGTACGACGGCCGTCTCAATCTCAGCCGGCAAGTCGCAGAAGATGTGCGCAAATATTTCGGTGACAAAGTTTATAAAACTTCGATTCTCAGAAACGTTCGCTTGAGTGAAGCGCCGAGCTACGGCAAGCCCATCATTCTCTATGATGCGGTGTGCAGCGGCGCGGAAAATTACATGAGTTTGGCAACCGAGATCTTAAAGAATGGCTACGAACCGGTTAGGAAGAGGGCTGCAAGCGCTCATTCCCGAGCTTAGCAACACCGACAGCGGCAAGTTAGATGCGGTTCGTGAGATCGAAATTGCCAAGATCGCGGCCAATCCTTTTCAACCCCGCCTGGAATTCGACTCTGCCCGCCTCGCGGAACTCAAACAATCCATTTCGCAAAACGGCTTGATCACGCCCATCACGGTGCGGCCGCACGGCTCCGGCTATCAATTGATTGCCGGCGAGCGCCGTTTGCGCGCGGTGCAGGAATTGGGTTACAAAGGTGTGCCGGCGTTCGTGCTGGACGTGAAGGACGATACGCAAATGCTCGAGCTGGCGATCGTAGAAAACGTGCAGCGCGAGGATTTGAACCCGATTGAGGAAGCTCTGGGTTATCAAAAATTGATCGAAGAATGCGATTTCACCCAGGAAGTGGTGGCGCAAAAAGTCGGCAAAGATCGCGTGACGATTGCGAATGCCCTGCGGCTGTTGAAACTCGCGGAGCCGATTCAAGAGAGCGTGAAGAAGGGCGAGTTATCTGCCGGCCATGCGCGCGCGATTTTGACCGCGCCAGACAAGCAAAAGCAGCTTGCGCTGTGGAAGAAGACGATTAAGAATCAACTGAGCGTGCGGCAGGTAGAAAAACTCGCGCGCGCGGAAAATGGCGGCGCGGGTAAAGCTGCCAAGAAAAAAGCGCGCAACGTCACCGCAGATGTGCAGGAGGCGGAAGACATGCTGCGCCGCGCGTTGGGCACGCAAGTTCGCATTGAAAAGAAAGGCAAAGGCGGGATGATCGAAATCGAGTTTTATACCTCAGACGATCTTGAACGCATTCTCGAGTTGATTCAGAAGGGGTGAAGCATCTTCTCAACCTCCATGTTCGTTGCGCCTATTTTTCTCCCCCCCAGACGAAAGCGTCGTAAAATCGAAGCTTCACGTGCGGGTGCGCGATAACACAAACATTCCCCCCAAAAAGAAAATCATATTCCCCAGCCACGCGCCGAGTAGCGGCGGAAGCGAGCCGTTTTGGCCGAGTGATTGCCCGGTTTTGACCATGCCAAAATAGAGAAACGTAATAACCAGCGTGAGCGCCACGCCCACCGCGCCGCCGGAGCGCACACGCCCAGCAGCCAGCGGCGCGCCAAACAATACAATGATGAAGCTCGTGAAGGGAAAGGCAATTTTGAGATAAAGATCGACGTACCAGCGCTGCGGATCGCCGCCGTTATCGGCGACTTCCGCAATAAACTTTTCCAGCTCACGATACGACATTTCTTCTGGGTCTTTTTGCACTTTGACCAGCACTTGCGGCGTGAAGGAAAGCTGCGGCAATTGCAGGGTGTCGAACGGCGTTGCGGTTTCGTTTTCACCGGCAAACGTGCGTTGGTACCCCTCAACCGCCTGCCAATACGTGCCGCGCCAGCGCATCACTTTCGCATCGATGCGGTGTATGATGAACACGCCCTCATAATCTTGAATGCTGATTTTGTTGGCGCTGCTGTCCGCGGCGTTGTAGTAGCCGATGAATACACGGCGGCTGCGGCCACTGCCGTTTGCGGGCGCGCCGTTCTGTTGCTCAGGCAGGCGTTCCTGCAAATAAAGATTCGAGAGACGCGTGGGCAAATTGCGCGGCAGGCGATCGATATACTGGCTTTTCAACTCGGCTTTGCGCTGATTGGCCTCGGGCATCACGATTTCCGCAAAAGCCAGCATGAGCAAGCTCACGAGCAGGGCCAATCCAAAAATGGGCGCAAGAATGCGAAACATCGAAATGCCGGAGGCCTTCATCGCGGTCAGCTCGTTGTATTTGCCAAGCTGTCCAATGCTGAACATGGAGGCAAGCAGCATCGCGATGGGCAGCATCAACACGATGATGTATGGAATGAAATAAAAATAGTAGCTGACAATAACCACGGCCGGCACCTGCCGGTCGATGTAATCCGATAAACGCTCGACCAGATCGATGATGATAAAAATGCTGATGACTGCCACCAGCGAGAACGCCAGAATGAACAGGAATTTTTGAATGAGGTAACGATCGAGCAGGCGCATACGATGCCAAACAAGTGGTTATTGATATTTGCAAGCGTAAATGGAAAATTACCGGACGAAAACTTCAAGCACAGGTATTTTGTTTTAGTGCGCAGTTGTATTCGACTCTGCCGGCAATGAGTCGCCGTTGCGCCGGTTTGAACTTGCTGCTGAAGTTGTGCGCCGTTTGAAGATTTGCGGCAGCCAGGATAAATCCGCGGTGGCGCGCACAGTGGCCGAGCGCATGAGAAAAAAAACCCCGGCAATACCGACGATGATATTGGCCGACCACATTGCCATGAACGGAGAAATGATTTGGCGTTTCGCCAGATCCTCTCCGCTGATGAGCGAGGTCCAATAAATCAAAAAAAAGAGCAGACTGAAACCGCCGGCGGTTGCCATGCCGCCGCGCCGCGCCATGGCGCCGAGCGGCGCGCCGATCAACACGAACACGATGCAGGCCACCGGGATGGAGTATTTTTTTTGAATCTCGACGGTCAGGGATTCAATGCGACGCCGGTCTTGTTGAATCGAAGCCAGTTGACGATTGACTTGCGCCTGCACATGGCGTTGCGTATTCAAAAGATCGACCAGGCGCGCTTTTGGAGTTTGTCCGCCGGAATTCTGTTGCAAATGATTTTGGCCTGCGGACAAGCTGGCCCGTTCGCGCGCGGCTAGGGCGCTGCCCGGCAACGGTTGCATATCTTCCGGCGAGGCGGCCGCAGTCGTGGAATCTTCCGGCATATCGAGCCATTGGCGCAGCGGCTGCGGCAAACCGAGTGCAACAGCGGCGTTGATTTGCCTGTGGCTTTCGGCGATTTCATTGCGATTCTTTTGCACTTCGTCGCGCATGTGTGCCGCGCTTTTTTCACGGTCGCCGCGATACTCCGACTCGCTGCGGCTCAGGAACATGTCATCGACCGGAATGGAAATTCTATGCCGCGGAAACGCAATGCGCCGAAATTCTTCGGACTTCTTGAGATCGATTTCCTGCATTTCGCCGTCAAAGAGCGTCAACACCAGCGCCCCGCTCGCCTGGCTCAACTCGATCAAGCCGCGTTTTGCCGAAATCGTTCGGCTCAACTCCGTGCTGGTATAGTCATTGATGAGCAGATTGCGCGCTTTCGCCACGCCCGCGCTGTCTTCCAGCTCTTGCACGAGCAAGCCGTAATTGGGAATGTCATCATACCACACGCCGGGCTCGATGCTGATGGTCGGCCGCTTGCGCGCGATGTCGCTGCCGAGTAGTCGCGTACGGTGATTGAAATCCGGCAGCACGTTGTTGTTGAACCAAATCATAAAAACCGTCAGGCCGGCGGCAGCGATGATTGCCGGACGGATGATGCGATAAATGCTCACGCCGCTGGCTTCCATTGCGGTAATTTCGTTGTCCGCTCCCAGCCGCCCGAAAGCCATGAGTGTGGCGGTGAGCACGGCCATGGGCACGGCCAGGGCAACGATCCACGCCAGGTTGAGCATGAAAAATTCAAGCACCACGGGCCACGGCAGGCCCTTGCTCAAGATGCGGCTCAATTCACGAAACAGCAGATTGAGCAGGAACAACAGCGTGATGATAAAAAACGCAAAAAAAAACGGGCCGACATGTTCGCGCAGAATGTAGCGCGCTAAAATAAATTTGGGCATGGCGCAATATAACCAACGCCGGATAGCTTTGCTATAAAATTTTCCCGGACTCACTTGCTCGAATGCATTTGCATTCGTGAAGCGCCTTTCAACAACTCTTTCACCGTTTCATAATAGTGCCGCATCTGCGCCTGATAGCGCTCGCCGGTTCCCGGGCCGTGGAAACCAACGTCAATCGCATGCACTCGGCCGTCACGGCCAACGAAAAGCGTGGTGGGATATGCAAAAAAGTCCTCAAGCTGATTTGCGAGGCGGGCTTGCACGTTAGCTTTGGCGGTGCTGCCGCAGAAAATGATGGGGAAGGTGAGGCCGTAACGCTGCTGAAACATGCCGAGATTCTTTTGCGCGGCAGCGAAATCGTCTTTGATTTCAAATGCCAGCGAAATCACTTCCAGGCCGTCGTCGTGGAATTCCTCATAAAGCTGCTGCAAGAGCGGCGCGGCATCCATGCAATTGTGGCACCAACTGCCCATGATGTCGAGCAACAAAACCTTGCCTTGCAAGCGCGGATCGGCGCTGGTGAGCGAATCTCCGGCCAGCGTCACGCCGCTGAATTGAAACGGCGCTGCCGGATTTTTCATGCGCGTTTGGCGCGGGCCGTGAGCCGTTGACGGCAAATCGCGCAGTGGCTTCAGTTTGAAATGAGAGGGTTTATCGGCGCGAACATAAAGCCTGCCGGCCCAATCGCCCTGTGTTTGTTCCAATTCGACCAGCAATGCCTGCCAGCCGGTGAAGCGATTGAGTTGAACGCGATTTTTATCTTGCACGCCTGCCAATAAACCGTAATCGCCGCTGGGATCGAGGATAGTGCCGAAGATCGAATCACCTTTCAACCAAAATGTTGCGGTACTGGCGCTGTCGATGCTGCTGCCATGTTCAAAATAAACGCGATAGGCGCCGACCGGCGGCACGCTGGGTTTTGCTGTGGGCGCTGCTTCTTCCGGCGTTGCCGGCCCGGCGGCAAACGTGAACGAAGTTGTGTCCTCGCGAAAGCGCAAATACTGGCCGAGAAGCCGGCCGTTTTGCCATCGCGCCTGCATCAGCGCGCCGTATTCCGAAAAATTGAGCAGCAGCGAGTCGCCGCGCTGCGTGATTTCAGGAATGGGGGTGCGCTCATCTCCCACGAGAAAATAACCCGATGGCGGATTCGCCGCGAGATCGAGAAACATGTGAAACGGCAGTTGGCGATCGTCGGCGACGTGAGCAATGCCAGTCCAATGTTTTCTTGCGGGTAAATTTGCTTGCTGACAGGCAAAAGAAAGAATTGCAATGACGCCCCATACACGATAATGCTGTTTACTGATCATGCCGTAATTAATTTCGAGTGATCGGCTGTTTATTTGGGCTTGGCAAGAAGTCGTTTGAGCAAATCTCTTTGTTCCTTGAGCAATTTTTGTTGTTCACCTGCCAGGTCGGCTAATTTTTTTTGCATGAGATCAAGCAGGCGGAGTGCATCTTGATATTGTTCCAGCAACCTTGTGAATTCTGCTTGTCGACTTTTGTTCAAGCGGTAAGCAATGAGCGGAGGGCGATTCAAACGCAGGCGTTGCAGCGTGAATACGCCCGTGGTTGACAAAGGGTGAAGTATACCGTCGTCAAGCTCGATAAAATGCTCGGCAGCGAGTTCAAGACGAGGATTCCACAAAACGGGTGAGTCTGGGGCAGCCGGCCAGTAATCTGATTTGTACAAATTGCACCGCATGCAACAATAGAGCAGATTTTCAAGGTTATCTTCTCCACCCGCCGATTTTGGCTGAAAGTGGTCGATCGTCAACTGCCCGGCAGCATCATTTTCCCGAACACCGCAAAATTCACAAGCAAAATCAGCGCGTAGTCTCACTTGTTCTCGAATGTCCGGCGGAATCATCATGCGGGTTCTAACGCGGTTTGTTGAGCCAATTGCCGGCGCAGATCGGTGATCTCCTGCCGTAGAGCCTGATTTTCAGCAGTTGTTTTTTGGACATGACTTGCCACAACCCCCAATTGCGCCAATGCGGTCTCGATCCCTTTTTGTAAATTTGCCGGGTTCTCTTTATCGCGCTGAATTGCCAGTGTCTGTGCTTCGGCAAGATCTTGGCGGGCATACCAGGCTTCCAATTCGGCGCTTTCTGCGGCGGAGAGTTTTACCCCTCTTGTGGCTTTGTCGTGCAATTCTTCGAAATGCTCAGTAGTAGCCATTTTTACTCCTTATTTATTTTTGTACGGAAAAATAAGGATTCGCGGGAGGATTGTCAACCCCAAATCCACCTTGCCTTTGCCGGTGAAAATCAAGATATTTGCCCGTGAGTTTAACGGGAAAGGAATGCGAGACGGAGGCGTTGTGCCATTCAAAAAAAAGTTATGTAGTATTTTCTATGTCGCAAGCGCGATTCTCCTCGCCTTCGGGCCGCAAGCGTTGGCAGACTTGCCACGTGCAAACAACAATATTCCCACCCCGGAATCTTTCTTCGGTTTCCGTCTAGGTTCAGATAAAAAACTCGCGGATTATCATCAAATCGTCGACTACTTCAAAGCGTTAGACGCCGCCTCCGAGCGGTTGCAGTTGCAAAACTTGGGCAAAACCACTGAAGGCAATGATCTCGTCGTCGCGATCATCAGCTCGGCGGATAATCTCAAACAACTTGCCAAATGGCAAACGCTGCAAGGCCGGCTGGCCGATCCGCGCAGAA
>JRYC01003852.1_pt1 | contig 11534 bp, 7 predicted proteins | sample 235301 | NCBI WGS metagenome assembly JRYC01 (sample SAMN03074211, study PRJNA261470) | activated sludge metagenome | biome: Common Effluent Treatment Plant; feature: Wastewater; material: Activated sludge; isolation source: activated biomass of a common effluent treatment plant treating...
CCACTCGGCCCAGAAGTCGACGATGACGGGAAGCGTTCCGCGAAGTTGGCGATCAAATTCGGCGGCCGACGCCACCTCAATCGGGTGTCCGGTGAACAGCGGCTTGTGGCACTTGCCGCAGTTGGGCCGTGCTCCCTGTTCGAGTTTCTCGCGTGGGGCTCGATTTGCCGCGCCGCAGGTCGGGCAGATGATTGTTTCGATGGTCGTGTTTTGCATTCCATTCACCGCACATAAAAGTCAGTTCAATTCAGAACGGCTTGCGCAATCGCGTTTGATTTGCCGGCTTCCACACCACGTCGAGGATTAAAGTGTCCGGAACCCGCAGCTTCAAAAACTCGCCCAGCGCGCCAATCTGTATCGTGTAATTGATCCTATGGTGCTTCATGCACCCGCTTCAGATTGTGCCGGTCGAAATCTGATTTTTACAAGTCGTGTTGATTGATGTGCGAGCACTTGTGGACTGAATTTTAAACATGGTTGCGACGTCAAATATACAAAGACGGCGCCTCGAAGAAACTCGAAGCGCCGTCCTGTTTGCTTGGCAAAATTGCCGCGCCAATCCAAGTCGTAAGGCCAGAGCGCTTTTCGATCCGATGGAACCGGCGTCCACTTCGTCGGAAAATGCCCTGGCCGGAGTGACAACTTAAGCCACTCCGACTGATCTGGATCAGGCGAGCTCGTACCGGTCGGCGTTCATCACCTTGTTCCAGGCGGTGACGAAGTCGCGAACGAACTTCTCCTTGGCGTCGGATTGCGCATAGACTTCAGAGATTGCACGCAGCTGCGAGTTGGAGCCGAATACCAAGTCAACGCGCGAACCAGTCCACTTGACGTTGCCCGACTTGCGGCAGCGTCCTTCGAACAGGTTTTCTTCCGCGTCGGTCGCCTTCCACTCTGTAGCCATGTCGAGCAGGTTGACGAAGAAGTCATTGGTGAGCTGGCCAGGTGTCTTTGTGAAGACGCCGTGATTGGCTCCGCCGTGATTGGCGCCCAGCATGCGCAAACCGCCGATCAATACGGTCATTTCAGGTGCAGACAGCTTCAGCAGCTGGGCACGATCGACCAGCATTTCTTCTGCAGTTACCGCATAAACCTTTTTGGCAAAGTTGCGGAAACCATCAGCTTCCGGCTCCAGCGGCTCGAAGGATTCGCCGTCTGTCTGCTCAGCGGATGCATCCATACGGCCAGGTGCGAATGGCACCTCGACGTTGTGGCCAGCATCCTTGGCTGCCTTCTCGACGGCTGCCGCACCGCCCAGCACGATCAGGTCAGCGAGCGATACTTTCTTGCCGCCCGAAGCTGCGCCATTAAAGTCCTTCTGGATCTTCTCCAGAGCCGACAGAACCTTCGCAAGCTTAGCTGGCTCGTTGGCTTCCCAGTCCTTTTGCGGGGAAAGACGAACGCGCGCGCCATTTGCGCCACCGCGATAATCAGAGCCGCGGAATGTCGAAGCCGATGCCCATGCTGCCGATACCAATTCGGAGACGGTCAGGCCGGAGGCAAGGATCTTTGCCTTGAGGCTGGCGACATCCTTCGCATCGACCAAGGGGTGATCGACGGCGGGAATGGGATCCTGCCAGATCAAATCCTCTTTGGGAACTTCCGGGCCCAGATAGCGGGTCTTGGGTCCCATGTCGCGATGGGTCAGCTTGAACCAAGCACGAGCGAAGGCGTCAGCGAACTCTTCAGGGTTCTCGTAGAAGCGGCGGCAGATCTTCTCGAATGTCGGATCCACGCGCATCGCCATGTCGGCGTCCGTCATCATGATCGGCACCTTTTTGGAGGGATCGGCCGAATCGGGCGCCATGTTTTTGTCGGTCGAGTTCTTCGGCTGCCATTGCATGGCACCCGCAGGCGTCTTCACCTGGACCCATTCATTGCCAAACAGCATTTCAAAGTAGCCGTTGTCCCACTTCGTCGGATTTGTGGTCCATGAGCCCTCCAAGCCGCTGGCAATGGTGTCGCCTCCCTTGCCGCTCTTGTAGCTGCTCACCCAGCCTAGGCCCTGCTCCGCCAGTCCAGCAGCTTCCGGCGCCGGGCCTACATCGGTTGCCGGGCCTGCTCCGTGGCACTTGCCGAAAGTGTGACCGCCAGCGGTTAGTGCTGCGGTTTCGTAGTCGTTCATGGCCATGCGCTTGAACGTCTCGCGCACGTCACGGCCCGATCCCAGCGGATCTTGTTTGCCGTCGGGACCTTCCGGATTGACGTAGATGAGACCCATCTGAACGGCAGCGAGCGGGTTTTCGAGGTCGCGTTCTCCAGTATAGCGGCTGTTCTTGGCTTTGCTGTTGGCAAGCCATTCGCTCTCGGCGCCCCAGTAAATGTCTTCCTCAGATTCCCAGATGTCGACGCGGCCGCCACCGAAGCCGAAGGTTCTGCCACCCATCGATTCGATCGCAACGTTGCCAGCGAGAATCAAGAGATCGGCCCAGGAGATCTTGTTGCCGTATTTCTGCTTGATCGGCCAAAGTAGACGGCGTGCCTTGTCGAGGCTGACGTTATCAGGCCAGCTATTGACCGGTGCAAAGCGCTGGTTGCCCGTACCGCCACCGCCGCGGCCATCTGCAGTGCGATAGGTTCCTGCACTGTGCCACGCCATGCGGATGAACAGACCGCCGTAGTGGCCATAGTCGGCTGGCCACCAGTCCTGACTGTCGGTCATCAATGCAGTGAGATCTTTTTTCAGTGCGGCGAAGTCGAGCTTCTTGAACTCTTCCGCGTAGTTGAACTTCTCACCAAGCGGATTGAGGACAGGCTGGTTCTGATGGAGGATCTTGAGGTTCAGCTGGTTGGGCCACCAATCCCGAATGGACTGGCTGCCAAGCCGAGCATTGGCTGGCTTGCCGTGGATCGGGCATTTGCTGATCTCGTTCATGTGTTCACTCCCTATCGCGTGACGAATTCCTACTACCGGATTCCAGATCCGGGCCGTTGCCTATGGGTCCTAACGAACCGCACCGATTAGGTAAAGTCCGCTTCCCTGATTAATGCGATAAGTCCTGGTTATGATCGAAGTCGCCCGCGCTATGGCCCGGCGAATTTTCCCTTGCCGCCGACGGGCCTTATCGAGGCCACCCATTCGGCAATGACCGGCAACGGACTTCTTTTTTGGTTTGAAATTTTTACGTCGCAGCCGATCTCGATCAGCGATCCCGATCAGTTCGCAGCACGCTCTCCCGCGGCAGGCTTCGATATCAGAGCAGCAGTGCCCGACAGACACCCGCGAGCTTCATTCGCCAAGCACGCCATTGTCGTTATGGCGAGCAGCGGGCCACCAGAGTTGTAGAGGACTGTCGTGAGACCTGAATGCGGCGATGCGTGCCTGCGTCTTTGGCAACATCAAGAATTTTTCAAATGCCCTTGCGCCATCTTCGTTAGCACCTGGAATCTTGCTGGCACTGACGACGACACTTGCCATCACACGCTGCAGAATTGGATCGGCGGCGACTAGAATTTCCAAGTCGTTCCCCTGCTTCTGCTTCATGCGCAGGAACGGCCATGCCCCAAAGATAACGTAAGCACGCTTTGTTGCGGCTTCGCGAATAGCCCGCCCCTGGTCTAAGCCTTCGTCGAAAAACCATCCGGTCTTGTCTGGCGCACCTGACATTTGCCAGAGCACTTCCGTGGCATAATTAACCGTAGGCAATGCCATCGCAATGAATGGCGATTTTGTTTCAGCAATACGTCGTAGAGCCTTGGCAGCACTATCCATGCCGCGAATGCCGGCTGGATCTTCAGGCGGACCGATGATCGCCATCTGATTCGAAAACACCATACGTGGCCAGGATCCATATCCCTTGAGTACGAAGTCTTCGAAGTCGGATTTGCCGTAGTGTGCGATGACAAGATCTGCTTCACCATTGCGCGCGCGGTCGAAGACGCCGGAGCCGGAGTAGACCACGACATCTGAACCAGTGGCCGCCTTGAAGTCTGCGATCAAGGCATCCATAAGCCCGCTGAACTGAGGCGTGTTGACTACGGCGACCCTTATGGGCTTGCTTTCAGCGTGCAAAGCCGAGGCCGAAAAGGCGATCAGCGCGAGGGCGGCCAACGCCCAGCACCACCGGCATACTCCTGCTTTCATATGCATTATTCCGTTCTTCACCGAATTAGCGTCACTCGACAGCGTTTGCGGCGTGAGCGATACTATGTCGGAGAGAATACAGCAACGTCCCGCGGACAAGGTTATGACTCGGCGCATCCTGTTAGCTATCGACGATACGGACAATCTGGAGAGCCGCGGAACCGGGCATCTTGCGCGCCGGCTTGGACAGCAATTGACAGATGACGGACTTGCGCGCGTGCATGGCATCAGCCGCCACCAGCTCTATGTTCATCCCGACATCCGCTACACATCTCACAACAGTTCGCTATGCCTCGACTTGGATTGGTTCGGCGGTGGATTGGATGTGCTCGCCAACATCACACACTCGTTTCTTGCTGAGCATTCGGCGCCGGGTTCTGACGCTGCCTATGCGGTGATGCCCTATGACGAGATCAACGAAGAGGTGATGGCCTACGCGTTGAGCGCCAAGGACACAGTGCTTAACCAACAGATTGCGCGAGATCTTGCCCATCGTGCTGGTGTGCTGCTGGCAGGTGTGACGGGAGACGAAGGCGGCGTCATCGGTGCGCTCGCTGCTGTCGGACTTCGCAAGACCGGCAATGATGGACGCTTCGTCTGGGTTGATGGCGTGCGAGATCTAACGGGAGTCATCACATACGACGCGTTGCTTGGCGCAACCGGCATCGATGTGATCCGACCTTTTGATGGGACGGGGCCAACGGGCGCAGAACGCATCAGCGTCGATCCATGGCCACGTCCGGTCCTGATCAATCACCAAGCTGTTCTGCTTGTCGAAAGAGTGGAGGAAACAAATGCATCCTGTGACTGGCGGATTGTCCCAAGGGAAGTCACCAAGCGCTATTGAACCCGTCGGGCCGCTGACGGCGGGGCGCTTTGCCTTTCTTGTGTTTCTGGGCGTTGTGAGCACTGTCATGCACGAGACCGTGCGGCTACCGTTGCAGTTGCCAGGGCATCACGGTCTTGAGGCGATGGCGTTACTGGTGATTGCTCGGCTGAGTTGCACGTATCCGCTTTCAGCAACGATAACGGCGCTTTCCTCAGCTTTGACAGCCACCGCAATCGGTGCAGATCATGGATGGGTTTCGCCTTTGCTGATCGTGCTGCCAGGCTTGATCCTCGATCTGGGCACGTTTGCGCTGAAGCGGTTGCCAATGGCTTTTCTGCTCGTCGCACTACCTTTCATCGCAGCGTTCGCGCATGCGACGAAGCCGCTGGCTCGATATAGCCTCTGGCAAGGTTTTGGCATGCAATTTGGCTCTTTCCGCCATGGTGTTGCATGGCCGTTCATGACACATTTCGCATTCGGATTTGCGGGCGCGTTGATCGCAGTTCTCATGTGGTACTGGTGGGAACGCACACGAACCAAGGACGCTTAAGACTTCCGAAGTCGCGGCGTCGGCATTCGCTTCAAATTTAAAAACCCCCGTGAGCAATTGCTCACGGGGGTTTTTTCGATGTGGTTAGAAGCAAGCTGGTGGCGTGCCGATATTCAGAATCTTGCTCTCAACCCCACGAATGCAGAGCGGCCAGGCTCGGGATAACCGAAGGAGTGTTCGTAGTCCTCATCTAGTAGGTTCTCGATGCGGCCAAACAGTTGCGCTCGCCCATTGGGCAGCAGGTCATAGGTCATTCCGAGATTGATGACGTGATAGTCGCCAAGCGTCATGACCGGCGTTGGAGTGACTGCTCCGCCGCCACCTCCGCCACCGCCGCCGCCGCCGCCTCCACCACCACCGCCTCCGCCAGTCCCGGAGCCGGTGCGGCCAAGAGCCTTGCTGCCCGCGATATAAAGATATGAGGCATTAACTGCGAAGCCTGCACCGATCACATAGTTGAGGGAGAGCGTTGCTTTGTGTTCCGGCCGGTATTGCTGTTCTTTTGTGCCAGCGCCATCAGATAGGTTCTTTGAATCCATATACGTATAGCCAGCGAGAACCTGGAGGCTCTCGGTCGGGGTCCAGCGGACAGTCGTCTCGACACCCTGGAACCGATACTGATCGAAATTTGCGGCGAACCCATCGTCATCATTCTGGATGAAGTCTTTCGCATCGATCCGGAACAGCGCGACAGTTAGAAGCGTGTTTATCGATGGCAGCGCTTGGTCGACTGCTACCTCGTAATTCTGCGTGCGCTCAGTCCTTAGATCCTCATTGCCACGCTCCGTCTCATATAAGTCGCGCAGCGTTGGGAAGCGGATCTTGCGGGCGACCGAACCGCGCAATGCGGTGAAATCGGTTAGCGCATAACGCAAGCCTGCCAAATAGGTGTAATCGCCATCGTTTGATTCATCGCGATGCTGCGAAGCCCAGCCACCTCCGATAACGCCGGACAGCCGTTCGGTCAACCGCATCTCGTATTCCAAGGCTGTCGAAAAGATCTGGATGTTGCGATCCTGGTTGATCGTGTTGCGGATATTGGCGCACGTCTGCCGCGCCAGTCCTCCACCCGTCGTGATTGCTCCCGAGGTAGTACCACCTAATGCAGTGCACGCCGCCGCCAACCGCGACGCGCGCGTGCCACTTGGATTTGAAGCAACCGAAACCGTCGTGCTGGTGCGCGAAAATCCGCTTGAGTCCCACCCTTCATTGCGACCGTCGAGTGCCAGCGTCAGCAGGTTGCCTTCGCCAAATTTATAAGCCAACTGAACGCCGCCGCCCCAAATGTTGGTGGATGCATCCTCGTGGAATGCTCCGGTGTTGTTCTGAGTGGAAAACGTCAGATCGTCGAAGCCATTGGTCAGTTCGTCCAATTGGTTGAAGAACAACGACGGGCGAACGGTAAAATTCGGCGACAGTTTGAAGAGTGCCGTTCCCTGAATTGAAAGGCTTTCATAGTCATCAACGCGCTCGAATCGAACGCGTCGTGCGAAAATAGATTCGTTCTGCGCCACCGTGCTGACCGGTTTTCCGTACTCGCCTTGCCGATAGCCGATGCTCAGGCCGAATTGTGCCCATGGCGATGCTTCATAGCTTGCGTTGGCGTAAAGCGCCTGATCCTCGCGATCGGAGTTTACGCGCTTGCGGCCGCTTTGCAGAGTTGTCGGGGTGAAATCGTCGGAGAGTTTGAAATAGCCCTGATCGAAGTTAGAAGCCGAACCGAACATTTTGACCTTATCGCTGCCGTAACTGGCAGTGACGGATTCGCGGTGGCGCTTGGGGCCGCCGATCTCTGCTTCGGCAGTACCATGCAGACCGGGTGCGGCACTCTTGGTCACGATATTTATGACGGCCGCATTGCCCCCAGGACCATAAAGAACAGAGCTGCCACCGCGTGTGACCTCGATGCGCGCGATGTTCTCAACAGGTATGGCGCGCGGGTCGAACTGGCCATCAAATGTGGAATTCAGCGGCACGCCATCGAGCAGCAGCTGCACATTGCGTGTTCGCAAACCGCGGATGTCGATTCTCGGCACACCATCACTGCCGTTGCGTACGTAAAGGCCGGGTAGCAGATTGACCGCTTCATCAAGTGTATTCGCGCCTGATTGCTGGATCTGAGCCGCCGTCACGACGTCGACTGTCGTGACCTGTTCGACGATTCGGCTTGAGATATCCGAGCGGCCAGCGCTGCCGGGACCTACTGCATTGCGTTCGGCACTCGAGGCAGGGCCAAGGGATGCTGCAGTGTCGCCTGTTGACGGTACGGGCTCTGGATAGCCGCTGCTTTGTGACGGTCCAGCGACCGACGGTGATGCGCTGGATGATGGCTTTTGCTTCTTTTTGGCAGCCTGCTTTGATGCTGCTTGTGACGCAGATTCCTCGATCTCACCGGAAGAAGAGGTGGATTGGCCAGCAGGCTTCGACTTGGGTGTCTTGATCACCACTTCGGGCAGCGTGAATTCGGGCTGAGCACCAGCTTCGGCGGCGGCCTCGGGCGCCAACGCCTGTTGTGCTGCGGCTGGCCATGCGCCCACCAAACTACACGTCAGCCAAAGTCCTATCCGAAAATTGTATGCGCGGATCACAGTCCCAGCTCCATCATAAGCTCCGACGTGACCTATGTTCATCATGACACAGCTATTTTGACACGGGTGAACTTCCGACTGTTGCCTACAAAGTTGAATTTCGTTGCGGATTCATCACTTGCACTAAGCTGCACGATTTTCGTTTGACTGATTCCGCACTCGATTTTTGAGGGGAGGCAATGACTCGTGCTCGTCAGAGGGATGAAGCCAAACTTGGATCAGCAGGATTGTGCGACACATACCAAAACATGACTTTGGCATTCAGCGTTGGCGGCGCGATGAGTCGAAAATCTGCTGATTGGAAATGAGTACGAGAAAAAAGAAACGCCCACGCAAAACGCGGGCGTTCTATGCTTTTTCAAATCTCGTTTTGTCGCGATTAAAAATGATAATTCAAACCAACTCTGACGTTATGCATTTTATCCGCGAACTTGAAGTCAGCACCGTCATTTTCGAGGTCTGTGTATGTCTTGCTTCCGAAGTCAGCATATGTGTACTCGGCTTTCAGACTCCAGTTATTGGCGAGCATTTGTTCAATTCCGCCGCCAATGATCCAGCCTGCACGTGTCTTGTCGCCAAATCCGGCTTCATCTCCGTCGAAGCCCCACTTGCCGCTGGAGTCCTCATCCCCCAAACCATCGAATTCTCCACCCGCGCTTCTGATTTTCGCCATCGCAACGCCGCCCTTTACATAGACGAGTGCGCGACCAAATGAATAACCCGCGCGCAGCGCCAAAGAGCCAAAGGAATCGTAATCGGTGTAGACTCCGTCATCGCCGTGAATAACGCGCACGTCCTCATTGGTCGCAAACCCGAAATCGAATTCGGGTCCAAAGACGAACGAACCCCGCTGGAAATTGTAGCCAATGGTGCCACCACCGACCAATCCATCCACACCCATGGAGAGGCTCGCCCCAGGTGTACTGTCGCCAAATTCTTCACCGGTCACATCGGTTGCCTTGGTGCTGGAGTGCCCCCAACCGATGTAAGCGCCAATGTATGGGCCCGCCCAATTCGCGGGTGTGTTGACGTGTTTGTCGGCGGCACTTGCATCATGTGCCGAAACAAGAAGGAGTGTGCCCGCCAAGATAAACGCCTTCATTAGCCACCATCCATATATATCGAGATTAAACTAATGAAGGAGCTAACCGATTCTTCAATGAAGGATGATTATCAACGCCGCGTTCGTTTTGCTTTAGATTGAAGCGTGGCTTTGTAACGTCGAAAAATTTATAAAATAAACTTTATATAATTCAATGACGCATCGAGATGTTTTGCACCGATTGGCTTGGAAGTTTCAATCTTCAAAGTGCCGTTGCCAGCTGCTATGGCAGACCTCGCCTAATAGCTGCTGACACGCGCGCTGGAGCGACGACCAGGGTCGGTTGATCCGAAATTGTTTATTGGATTGCAATGCTTGAGCGATTTTCGATCCGATAGAATTGGATCTGTGCTCCAGCCTTCTAGATTGGTCGCAAGTACTTCGACGAACCGGCGTTCACTTCGACGAAAATGTCTCAAAGTACTGGAGTGGTCCGAAGCGCTGGCGCCGTTGGGCGATGCGTTTTGGAAATGATGTTCATGGACTGCCCTTTGAACGGGCGAACGGGCGGTCACTCATTCGAACCGCCCGCATTCGTCCCGCTCAATCACCCATGTACGAGTACTAGAATGCCCGCTGCAATTACTGTCGATCCCATCGCCAAGATGGCCGTCGAGCGCAAAAAGTTGCTCATTTTCCCCTCCATCAAAGATGCATAGACTTTTGCGGCTGCGAGATTTCCAATTTGCGGTGGCACGCCCTTGCAGCATTGAGCGACGCTAGGCACACGCGCTCACACTCCGCCTGCTCGGCCGATGCCAACTTTCTGAAATTGATAGCTTCCCGCTGACACACCCCTCGCTGCGGCGTGCCCATATATGCACTCAAAGTGCATCCCCTAAACGAGACGAATCTTATCTCGCAACCGCGTTGTGATCAACGCACTGCAGCGTAACAATTGCTGATAGAATATTTCGGCAGTGTGACCGTTGCCTTTCGGCTACCCCACATCTGCAGGGCGGATAAAGACCGTCCCGTCGCGCTCGACATGTCCCTGCCTGTATTTTGCGCGCGCAAGGCCTTCAAACAGCCGGCGATTACGCTTGAACGTGTCGAAGGAGCTTTTGCAGCAACCCGCGGTCGAGCCGAAGCGCTCTAGCGCCGTATAGGAAATCAAGATCGAAATTGGCCTTGATCCGTCTTTCATGAGAAAGCGCACTGCGGCGATGTTCCTGTCGGGCGTGGCGGACGACATGAGCGACATGGAAATGACCCTTCGAGATGCAATTGGCGCAACGGGGCTTGGCGCTCAATCATGAGCGGACTGGCACTAACGACCTGACATGAAATATTGGAAGGCAGAACTTGGAACCGGACAACGTAACGATGATGCAAACTCCATGGCGAGCAGGTTTCATCATCATGGCAGAGAGTGGCGAAATTCGTACAATCGTGTTCTGGTGAAAGAAAAAAATGGGCCGGTTGAAACAACTTCAAATATTCAAGCTTCGCTATTTGATGTGAGTTAAATCCACCTGGGCATTTGATATACGCATTTTACTGATTTGCCACCATCAACATGCGGATTGCTTCGCAACTGCGTTATGCAACATCGCTTTTAAAGCTTCATGACAAATCGAGTATGATGTTAAATCCAAAATTCAATTCTGAAAAGTTGAAACTTATACTTGGTGTTGGTGGCTGAAGCCGACAATTCGATGAATCTTAGAGATGCGACGCACCAGCTTTCACGCAGGCTCGCTGCAGTGCGCGAATTGCCTGATCCTCGTCTACTCAACTGGGTGGCTGGGGCGGGCTAAAAATCTAATGCGGAGCGAAGTTCCGCGCTCCGGCTTTCAATTTGCGGATATTGCACACGAGACCACCAAGCCATTTGCAGAGTAGCGACAGCTATCTCAGTCCGGGCTGCTCGGGCTCTGGCTGTTCGCGCCCAGGACTTTCCCTGAGTTTGATCGATTGAGCCCTGCGTCCCATTCGACTTAATCGGTCGCCTGCGGTGGCCCCTGCACTCCTAGCATCCCCACTCCGGGTGCCCACTCTTAGACTTTATTCTGTTTGACTGACTGGTCAGTCATTATGTATTGTGAGGGAAATGGTGATGGAGGATGGGCTTAATGGCAAGGGCTTCAAGCAAACGGCAGGTGGCCGCCGAACAGCGCCGACAAGCCATTCTTGATGCTGCGCTGGAGGTCTTCTCCACTGTTGGGTTTGCCGCAGCACGCCTTGAAGACGTCGCGGAAAAGGCCGGTGTCGCGAAGGGCACGATCTACCTGTCGTTCAAAGACAAGGAGGATCTGTTCGAGCAAATGCTTCTCAACGCTATTCAACCGGTGGTTGAACGCATTGGGCTACTTGCCGCCATGCCGTCGCTGCCGCTCGATGAGTTTCTCAAGAATGTTTTCGACTTCTTCTGCACGCAC
>JRYC01002577.1_pt1 | contig 11514 bp, 11 predicted proteins | sample 235301 | NCBI WGS metagenome assembly JRYC01 (sample SAMN03074211, study PRJNA261470) | activated sludge metagenome | biome: Common Effluent Treatment Plant; feature: Wastewater; material: Activated sludge; isolation source: activated biomass of a common effluent treatment plant treating...
TCGACCCGCTCGACATGGTCCTTGTAGAACCCCCTGGCGAGCTGGGTGCGGCCGCCCGGGCTCGACACCTCGCCGCCGGTCATCTCGCCCGAAAGCTCGTCGACGCGCTGCAGGGCGCTGGTCTGGATGGCGCCCGGGAACGCGCCGCTGAAGCTGTAGGGCTTGCCCTGGATCAGGCTGGCCTGCATGCGCGCCGGCACCGACGCGGCGTGATGCTCGGCCGCGGCGCCACCCAGCCCCTTCAGCACATGGCTGACCTTGAGCGAACGCATCGGGTCGATGGTGAAGCGGCCGAGCGACCGGTTGGCGACGTCGTCGCCATATTTGGTGCGAAGGCCGGTGCGGAACTGGTCGGCGAGCTGCTGCTTGGGCGTGGCGTGCTGCTGGATCGCGGTGCGCGAGGTGAAGGCGTTCTTGAACACGCCGGCGACCTTGTGCCCCAGCCCCTTGGGCGTCGCCCGCAGCGGATTGGCGCCCGTGGGATCGGGATCGAGCGAGGCGCCCCGCTGCTGGGTCTGCGAGATGCGCGCGAAGTCGCCGAGCGAGATGGCCATGATCTATCCGCCTTCCCCAGCCTGTTCGCGGAGCCGCTCGCGCCACGCCACGGCAGCCTGGGCAAACCGCCGGAACCGCTCCTCGAGACGCGCGGCGTCGAGCCCGTCGTCGAGCGGAACGCAGCGCCGCAGCACGATGGCGCCGTCGGAATCGATTCCGAATCGCCCGCCGCCAGTGCCGGCGCCGAACAGCCCGGCATCGAGCAGTGCCGCTTGCCATGCGGCTCCGGCCTCCGCCGGGAGGGGACCCAGGCCGGCGGCCATGACCAGCGCGGCCGCATCGTCGCGGGATCGCAGGCTGACCACCAGGCCGCCGTCGACGACGAAGTCGACCGACCCCTCCGCGGTGGGCTCCGGCGGCGGCAGGCCATGCGCCGCGGACAACGCCGCGGCCAGCCCCGCGAACCGTGCCGCCACCTCGGTCATCCCCAGATCACTCCGCCGGTGCCGATGCCCCGGGGGCGCTCGGCCGGCGCCGCCGGATCGGCGCCGCCGGCGACGGCAGCCGACCAGCGCTCGGCCTCGCCGACATGGCCGAGCAGGGCGGCCTCCAGATCGCCACAGTCGAGCCGCGCCTCGAGCAGCTCGCTCATCACCACCACCGCTCCGGTATCGGTGTCGATGGCGAAGGTCGGACCGCGGGCGGGTGCTGCGAGGTTGGCGGCGAGCAGCCTCGGCAGCATGTCGTCGCGCAGGGATGCGGGGATCCGGCCGATGTCGCTCGCCAGCCAGAGGGCATCGTCCTCGGCGTCGAAGGCCATCAGGACCTCGGTCCCGTCGAGCTTGATGCGCAGCCGGCCCTCGCCGTCCAGGGCCAGCTCGTCGAGCCCCAGCGCGCGGCCGAGATCGGCAACGAGCCCGTCGACGGTCCGACGATCCGGCATCGGCGGCCTCGCCTCAGATCATCGAGAATCGCTGGTCGATCATCAGGCCGCCCATTCCCATCCCCTGTCCCTGCTGTCCCAACAGCATCTGCATCACCACCGAGTTGCTGTCCCCGAGCTGTTGCATGACGCGGTCCAGCTCCTCCTGCAGCTTGTCCCGCTGCATCATCGCCAGCAGGACCGACTTCAGATATTCCATCGGATCGGTCGACTTCGGCTTGACGCCGTGCAGCGGATGCTCGGGATCGCCCCCGACCAGGGTGGCGCCCACAATGCCGTCCAGCCCCTGCTGCATGCGTGCCAGATGGCCGGAGAGCAGATCCTGGCGGACCTGCTCGCGCTGCGGCCCGCTCAGCATCGCGAACGGCCCGTTCTGGACCCGCTGCTGGAAGTCGCGGTTGGCCAGGGCGGTGGCGACGGGAAGCTGCAGCGCCTGGCTGGCCGACACGCCGCCGGCGACGCCGAAGGCGCGGGTGCCGGCCTCGGTCAGCGTGGCGGCGATCCCCTGCGCCAGCCCGGCGAGGTTGAAGTTGTCGTCGAGGCTGCCGGCCAGCCGGCTCAGCAACTGCTGGAAGCCGGGCAGGCCGCCCTGGTCGCGCAGGCGGGTGGAAAGCTGCTCCATCACCGAGGCGGCGCGCGGGTCGTTGGCGCCGTCCAGCCGCATCGCCTCGATCGCCAGCTGCGCCGTCTGCCAGTCCATGCCGGCGCCCATCAGCAGGTTGCGCATCTGGTCGAGCTGATAGGGCTGGGCGTTCCTGATCTCCATGTCGGTGCGCGCCTCGAACCTGAACCGCTCGGCGGCCGGCAGGTCGAGGGCCGAGCCCATCCAGGAGCCGAGCTGGGGGAACATCAGCTCGAGGTTCGCGAAGCGCGAGCGGTCGTCCGTGCTCCGGCCGTAGGCCCCGAGCATCTCCGTCGTCGGCTTCAACTGCTTGGCCGTCAGCTCCATCTCGAGACGCTGCCGCTCCGCGGGGCTCATGCCCCGCAGCATGCCGGCCGCCTCCATCCGCGCCATGTGCTGGTCGACGGCGAAGTCGGCGAGGCCGAAGCTCAATTTCGAGACGACCATGTTGCCGCCGGCCTGGCCGAACGCCGAGGACGCGGCGCCGGCGAGCGCCCGCGCCAGGCCCTTCAGCGCCACCGCCGCCTGCGGGTCGCCGCGGGAGTCGTGCATCATCTGGGCCACCGAGCCCAGCATCTGGTCCAGCGCCGGCAGCCCCCGCGCGCCCAGGCTCTGACCCAGGAGCTGCATCTTGGCCCCGGCATCCGGGCTGCCCGACAGCAGCGCCTGCACGGCATCGCGGGCGCGCTGCGCCGTCTGCCAGTCCATCCCGGCGCCCATCAGCCGGTTCACCACATTATCGATCTGCCAGGGCTGCACGCCCTGCAGGCGCGCCTCCTGCACGAGCTGCGCACCGTCGGCCTGCAGCAGCCGCTGGTCCTGCACCGACTGGCCGAAGGCGTTGAGCTGGCCGACCGAGGCCAGCATCAGCGGACTGAAGGGGGCTACCGGGAAGGGATTGGCGGTGAGCCGCGTCAGCCCGCCGAGCTGGCGGGCGAAGTCCATGCGCAGCTGCGTCGCCGATTCCTCGCGCGGCCGCTCGAAGGGCTGGAAGGGAAAGCCGCTGTAGCCCCAGTCGCGGCGATCGTTGGCGATGACATCGGCCAGCGGATTGCTCAGATGCGCCTGCACGGCCAGCCCGCCCATCGGCCCGAAGGCGGCGGTGCCGCCGACGGCCATGGCGTTCATCACCCCGCGCAGCATCAGCAACTGGCCGTCGTCGCCGGGCGAGCGGGCCTTGATCAGCTCGCCCAGGCGCTGGGCGATGGACTCGAAGCTGCCGAAGCCCTTGGCCTGCAGGCCGGCCAAGGCCGCGCGCATCATCTGGTCGGCATTGGGGTCGCCGCGCAGCTTGGCGCGGACGGCGGTGCCCAGGCGGTCGGCGGTGGCGGCATCCATGCCGGCGCTGCGCAGCATGCTCTCGACCGCCCGCTCGTCGCTGGTCGACACGTTGACGAAGCGCGCCTCCTGCATCGGCTGCGTCCAGGCGTCGCTCGCCGCCTGGCGGTCGACCGCGTGCTGGGTCATCGCCCCCAGCGGGCCGTAGAAGCCGAGGACGGCGGCGTTGAAGCCGGAGAGCTGCCAGGTCGGATCGTTCTGCCGCGACATGGCGCCGACCTGGGCGCCGAACTTCTGCATGAAGTCGGCCTTCATGTCCTCCCTGGCCGCCTCCCGCGCCGTCCAGCCCATGTTCCAGAAGCCGGACTGCCAGCCCATCTCGCTCATCGCGTCCTCGGCGTAGCGGCCGGCGAGGGCGGGGACCAGGGTGTTGGCGACGACGATGCCGCCCGAGGCGCCGAAGGCCTGGGTGCCGGCCGCCGCCAGCGTGTTCATCAGGCCGCGCAGCATGGTGTTCATGCTGTCGTCGGTCTTGCCGCCGAGCGGCCAGCCCCACTGGCTGTCCATCATCTTGCCGAGGCTCTGCATCACCTTCGAGAAGCCGTCGAGCCCCATGCTGTCGCGCAGCCGGCCGGCCAGCGCCGTCAGCCTCGCCGTGGCGTCGGAATCGCCACGCATGGCGGCCTCGGCGGTGTCGACCATCTCCTGGGCGTCCCAGTAGTTGACGCCCGACTGCTGCAGCGCCTGGGTCGCCCGCTGCTTGTCCCACCAGCTGACGCCGTTCTGGCGGTACTCGGCCTGGGTCTCGAGATCGGCACCCTTGGCCATCCACCGGTCGGTCATGGCGCCGAACAGGCCGCCCAGCCGCATCGCCTTGGCGGCCTCGATCTGGTTGCGGATCTCCTCGAGCTTGCTGCGGAAGGTCTGCTCGTCGAGCTTGCTGCGCAGCTCGGTCAGCATGCCTTCGAGATCGAGCTGGCGCGGCAGCGCCATCCCCGCCCCGGATGCCGAGCCCTGGGCCTGCGGCGCGAACTCGCCGGCGCCCAGCGCCGTCTCGGCGGTGACGGAAACCTCGGTCTGGCTCGCCGGAACCCAGCCGATCCCGCCGACATGGGTCGGGCCGGAGACACTGGCCATCTGCGCCTCGCATATATCCAGAGAATACCGTCGCCGGACAATGCTTGAGCGCTAAAGCAATGTCAACCTAGAATTGCAGCTCCCTGGGAGGGACGCCTGCCGGGATCGCCGGCTCGCCGACCGGCCGCACCGTCGCGTCGACCAGGCCTGGCAGGCCCTCCTCGGCCGCCATGGCCAGGAGCGCCGACGCGCGCAATGCCCGGCTTCGCGCCGTGCGCTCCACCCGCCCTCCGGCCAGCGCCGTCTCGACGAGGCCGCGGCAGATGCCGACGAGCGTCGCCGGCGCGATGCCGCGCATCAACCGCCAGTCACCCGGGACATGAAAGGTCGCGGTGGCCCCGCCGGCGAGGCCGGCGGCCTGCTGCGCCAGCTGCTCGACGGTGTAGTCGAGCGCCAGGGCCGCGGAGAGCAGGCCGATCAGCCTGCGCCCGTCCTCGAGCACGAAGAGGTCGAGCTTCTGGCCGTCGATCTGCGCAGCACCGCGTGCCTTGACGACCGGTGTGTGGGCCAGGGATCCGGATGCGGCCTCGCCTTCGGCCGAACGCTGCCAGCGGGCCGCGGCGGCACGCTGGGCGATCTCACGCCGCTGCTCGGGCGTCAGGCTGAGCGCCCGCGCCCGGCCGCCCTTGCGCCCACCCCGGCGCCCCAACTCTGCCGCGATCGGATCCTTGCGCATGCTCATCTCTCGGTCGCACCCATCCTATCCTCGGCGCTCGCGTTCCTTGAACGCTCATGCATCATACGTCTATATAGGGTGCCGAGGAAGGATGGCCCACCGGGCCGCAGCCGAGACAAGGTGCCACTTGCTGACCGAGGACGACGCCCTGAGGCTTCTCGCCGAGATCGGCTATACCGCCGTGCATCACGGCATGGGCGACCGGGCCGCGCCGATCTTCGCCGCGCTTGCGGTGCTGCGGCCGGAGAACGCCGCCGCCGGCATAGGCCGGGCGCTCGCAGCCATGACCGCGGGCCGCGCCGAGGAGGCGGTGCGCATCCTCGAGCAGGAGGCGCTGACCGCCGAGCCGCACAGCCGGACCGCCAGATCGATGCTCGGCCTTGCTTTGCGCTACGTCGGGCGCAATCATGATAGTCGCCGTGTGCTCGAGCAGCTGCTCGCCGACGGCGATGACGATACGAGCGCGCGGCTGGCGCGCCAGCTGCTGAGCGCGCGCTGAGGGTTCCGGGAGACGAGTGCGATGACCCAGGTCGCGGTTTTGACCATGGCCCAGCTCATGCCCGACGAGGCGATGAGCGTGGTCGAGCCGGCGGCCGGCGTGCCGATGCCGACGGACCACGAGATCGCGCGCTTCGAGGCGGCGCTGTCGCCGCCGCTCGCCGTCGGCGAGGCGCCGCCGGCCCTGCCGGCACCGTCGATGGTCGAGGCCATGGACAACCCGGCTACCCTGGGCGACCGCATCCTCGCCGGGGTCGACGCCATGCGCGCCGACTACAAGAAGAGCATGTCCAACATGAACGACACCCTGACCGAGCGCAGCGACAAGGGCGAGATGCTGCAGGTCACCGACGCCATGCGCGTCTATGTCGAGGTGCTGCGCCTGACCATGTCGCAGGAGATGCTGAGCAAGCTGGTCGGCAAGAGCACCCAGAACCTCGAGACGCTGCTGAAGGGTCAGTGAGGAGCCGGATCCTGGTCGGGTGCTGGCGGCGCGGCCTCGCCGCGCTGCTGCTGGCGCTGGCGCTGGCCGGCTGCCAGGTCGAGCTGTTCTCGGGCCTCAGCGAGCGCGAGGCCAACGAGATGCTGGCCATCCTGCTCCGCGCCGGCATGGATGCCGAGAAGGTGCCCGGTGCCGAAGGCACCATGACGCTCACCGTCGACGAGAAGCGGTTCGCCGAGGCGGTGGAGCTGCTCAAACGCCAGGGCCATCCGCGCGAGGCCTTCGCCAGCATCGGCGAGGTGTTCAAGAAGGAGGGCCTGATCTCCTCGCCGCTCGAGGAGCGGGTGCGCTTCGTCTTCGCGCTGAGCCAGGAGCTGTCGCAGACCATCTCCGAGATCGACGGCGTGCTGAGCGCCCGCGTCCATGTCGTGCTGCCCAACAACGAGCTGGCGATGGAGAACGTGGTGCCGTCCTCGGCCGCCGTGTTCATCCGCCACCAGGCCGACGTGCCGCTCGAACGACTGATCCCGCAGATCAAGATGCTGGTGACCAACAGCATCCAGGGATTGTCCTACGACAAGGTCTCGGTGATCCTGGTGCCGGTCGAGCAGGACCAGATCACCGCCGGCGACATCCGGCTGAGCCAGATCGGCGGCATCCGCCTGCATCCCACCAGCGTCAACGAGTTCTGGATGGTGACCGGCGGCCTCGCCGGCCTCGCCATCCTGGGCCTCGCCGGCTGCGGCGTGCTGTTCTGGCTGTGGCGCCGCGCCGCCATGGGCAATGGCGGCGCCCGGCCTGCGGCGACGGCGGCGGCCGATGCCGGCTGAGGCGGCGCAGGCCCTGCTCGCCGCCGATCCGGGGCTTTTCCGCACCGCCCTCGCCTTCAACCGCCGACCGGTCTCCTATATCGACCCGGCGCGGCTGGCGGCCGACGACCCGTCGCTGCCGACGGAGGCCTGGCGCAGGCTGCTGGCGACGCCGCGGCTCTCCGCCCGGCTGTCGCAGCGGATCCTCATCCGCTACGGCCTCGTCGGGCGCGAGCTGTGGGACTTCGAGCCGCGGCGGCGGCGCCTGGCGCTGCTCGACGTCACCGTGCTGCGCCGCATCGCCGTGCGCGCCGGGGCCCTGCTGCACGCTGCCGCCATCCGCCGCATCGTGCTGCGCGACCGCGTGCTGGCGGTGCGCGGCCTGCTCGGCGAGGACGGGCATGCCTTCGCGCTGCGGCGGGCACCGTTCCTGTCGCTGCCGGCGCGGCTACCCGAGGTCCATGACCCGGCTGCGGTCATCGAGCGCGACGGCCTGTCCTGCCTCGCCGCCTGGCTCGCCCGCGAGCCCGAGGCGCTGGCGCAGCGGGTGCGCCTGCGCTTCCCGCCCGGCACGGCGCTCGATGCGCCGACGCCCGGCCTGGAGGGTGACGCCGGCCACAGGACGCTGATGCTCACCCTGCGCGAGGGGGAGGCCACATGGCGGGACTGCTGCGACTGATCCACGGCGACGTCACGCTTGCGCCCGAGAGCCGGGTGGTGCGGGCCGAGGACTATCAGGCCTGGGTCGAGGGCGCCGACTTCCTGGAGGCCGCCAAGGCGCACGCCGCCGAGATCGAGGCCGAGGCCAGGCAGGCCTACGAGTCCGAGAAGCGGCGGGGCTATGCCGACGGACAGGCCGAGGCCGCGGCCAAGGCGGTCGAGCAGCAGTTCGACATGGTGACCGCCACCGTCGCCTGGTACGAGCGGGTCGAGACCCAGATGGCCGAGCTCGTGATGCAGTGCACCGAGAAGATCCTGGGCGAGCTCGACGACATCCAGCTGGTCAGCCGGGTCGTGCACAGCGCCATGCGGGTGATGCGCAACCAGAAGCAGGTGACCTTGCGCGTCATGCCCGAGCTGGTCGATCCGGTGCGCAAGCAGATCGCCGAGATCATGGCCGGCTATCCCGGCGTCAGCTTCGTCGAGGTCACCCCCGACGCCCGGCTGCGCCGTGGCGGCTGCATCCTGGAGAGCGAGCTCGGCATCGTCGATGCCAGCATCGAGGTCCAGCTCGACGCCATGCGCCATGCGCTGAAGCGGGCGTTCCAGCGGGATTGAGCGGCGGGCCGTCGACGCGGCCCGCCGCTCCTGGTCCCGCGGTCAGATCGCTCTCAGATCCTGGTGCACGATCGGCAGCGAACGGATGCGCTTGCCGGTCGCGGCGAAGATGGCGTTGCACAAGGCGGGCGCGAAGGGCGGCACGCCCGGCTCGCCGGCGCCGCCCGGCGGGGCGTCGCTGTCGACCAGATGCACCTCGATCAGCTTGGGCGAGCTGTCCATCCGCGCCACCGGATAGTTGTCGAAGTTGCTCTGCTCGATCGCCCCGCCCCTGGCGGTGATCTCGCCGAAGAAGGCGGCGCTCATCGCATAGATGCAGGCCCCCTCCATCTGGGCCTTGACCCGGTCGGGATTGACGACCGTGCCGGCGTCGACCGCCATCACCACGCGCGGGATGGTCACCTTGCCGTCCGTGCCGACCTCGGCCTCGACCACCGTCGCGACATAGGTGAGGAAGCTGCGGTGTGCTGCGATGCCCATCGCGCGGCGCGGGCCGAGCTCCCTACCCCATCCCGCCTGCGCTGCCGCCAGCTTCACGACATCGGCGAGGCGGCCGGTGTCGATCGGATAGGTGTCGAGCGAGTTGTCGTAGTTGAAGTAGTCGGTGACCCCGCCCTTGCTCAGGTCGACATGCCGCGGCAGGCCGAGGAGAGCCAGCAGGTATTCGACCCGATCGCGCCCGCTCGCCGCCGCCAGCTCGTCGACGAACGACTCGATGGCGAAGGCATGGAAGATGTTCTGCACCGAACGCTTCCAGCCGACGCGGACATGGACGTCGGCCGCGCCGGTCTCCAGGCGGATGTTGGGAATGTCGTAGGGCAGGTCGGTGAGGCCGAAATCGACTTCCCAGGTGTCCGGCTTGCGCTGCCCGGCGACGAAGATCGACATGATCGACGGAAAGACGCTGCGATGGTGCCATGCCTGCGGCATGCCGCTGCCGTCGACCGCCGCCCGGACGTGCTGGGCCGCGGCGGCATGATAATAGCCGTTGCGGACATCGTCCTCGCGGCTCCAGGTCACTTTGACCGGCGCACCGATCGCCTTCGAGATCAGCGCCGCCTCGGCGCCGAAATCGGGCTTCGACTTGCGTCCGAAGGCACCGCCGAGGAGTGCCACGCGCGCCGTCACCTTCTGCGGATCCATGCCGATCGCCTCGGCCACGGTCTTGCGCAGCGCCTGCCCGTCCTGGCAGCAGGCCCAGACCTCGGCACTCTCGGCCTTCACGTCGGCGACGGCGGCGGGGACCTCCATCGGCGCATGGACGAAGTGGGGCGACCAGTAGCTGGCCTCTATCACCTTCTCGGCCTTGGCGAAGGCGGCCTCGACATCGCCTTGCGACCGGCGCACGTCCCCGGGCTCGCCGGCCGTCGTCTCCAGCGCCTTGCGGTAGGCCACCGAGTCGTAGACGGCGTTCGGCCCCAGCTCCCAGTCGATCTTCAGCCTGCGCCGCCCTTCCATCGCCGCCCAGCTATTGGAGGCGATCACGGCGATGCCGCCCAGCGCCTGGAAGCCGACCGGCTCCTTGGCCACCGGCAGCTCGACGACGCGCTCCACGCCGGGGACCTTCAGCGCCTCGGCGGCATCGTAGGCGACGGCCTTGCCCAGGAGGACGGGGCAACGCTCCACCGAGGCGTACTTCATCCCCGGCAGGCGGATGTCGATGCCGAACTTGGCGGTGCCGTGGGTGATGCCCTCGATGTCGACGTTGCGGACCGGCTTGCCGATGTAGCGCCAGTCCTTGCGGTCCTTCAGCTTCACCGAGGCCGGATCCGGCACCGGCAGCTCGGCAGCGGCCGCGGCCAGCGCCCCGAAATCGGCGCTGCGGCCGCTGGCGGCATGAACGACCTGGTGGTTCCGCGCCTGGCATTCGGCGGGGTCGACGCCCCAGCCCTTGGCGGCAGCCTGCTCGAGCATGGTCCGAGCCGAGGCGCCGAACTCGCGCAGGCGCTGGAAGTTCTTGACGATGCTCCGCGAGCCGTCGGTGTACTGGTCGCCATATTTCTCGTCGCCCGGGGCCTGCTCGACGCGAAGGCGCGACCAGTCGGCCTCCAGCTCGTCGGCAAGGAGCTGGGCGAGGCCGGTGCGGATGCCCTGGCCCATCTCCGAACGATGCACGGTGAGCACGACCGTGCCGTCGGGCTCGATGGCGACGAAGACGTTGGGGGCGAACGGTCCGGTGGCCGAAGCCGTCGCCGCGACGGCGCGGCTGCCCGGCAGCATGGTTCCACCCAGCACGAAGGCGCCGAGCCCGGCCGCCATGCCGCCGAGCACGCCGCGACGGCTCAGATTGTCGATGGCCAGCATGTCAGATCTCCGCCGCCGTCTTGATCGCAGCACGGATGCGCTGATAGGTGCCGCAGCGACAGATGTTGCTCATCGCCGCCTCGATGTCGGCATCGGTGGGCTTGGGCGTTTCGGCGAGCAGGGCCGCCGCCGCCATGATCTGGCCGCTCTGGCAGTAGCCGCATTGCGGCACGTCGTGCTTCGCCCAGGCGACCTGCACCGGATGGTCGCCGCCAGCACCCAGGCCCTCGATGGTGGTCACCTTGCCGGCGACGTCGCCGATGGCGATGCTGCAGGACCGGGTGGCCACGCCGTCGATGTGGACGGTGCAGGCGCCGCACTGGGCGATGCCGCAGCCATATTTGGTGCCGGTGAGGCCGATCACGTCGCGGATCGCCCAGAGCAGGGGCATCTCCGCCGGCGCGTCGATCTGGTATGCCTTGCCGTTGACCTCCAACGAGACAGCCATGATGCACCTCCCTGTCGTCGCCTACAGCGTCAGGCCCGCACCTAGTTTTTCTTTATTATAGATAGCGTAACCCTGAATGGGCCGGGCGTCGAGCCCGGAAAAAGCGCGACGCGAAAAGGCCGCCATCGCAGCTGCCGTGGCGGCCTTTTCGCGCGGTGAAGCCGATGCCCGGCGGATCAGGTGTCGAGGAAGCTCCGGAGCTTGCGGCTGCGGCTCGGATGCTTGAGCTTCCGGAGCGCCTTGGCCTCGATCTGGCGGATGCGCTCGCGGGTGACGCTGAACTGCTGGCCGACCTCTTCCAGCGTGTGGTCGGTGTTCATGCCGATGCCGAAGCGCATGCGCAGCACGCGCTCCTCGCGGGCGGTGAGCGTCGCCAGCACCCGGGTCGTGGCCTCGCGCAGGTTGGCGAGCGTCGCCGCCTCCAGCGGCTGGACGGCGTTCTTGTCCTCGATGAAGTCGCCCAAGTGCGAATCCTCCTCGTCGCCGATCGGCGTCTCGAGCGAGATCGGCTCCTTGGCGATCTTCAGGACCTTGCGCACCTTGTCCAAGGGCATGTTGAGCTTGTGGGCCAGCTCCTCGGGCGT
>JRYC01002554.1_pt2 | contig 11507 bp, 9 predicted proteins | sample 235301 | NCBI WGS metagenome assembly JRYC01 (sample SAMN03074211, study PRJNA261470) | activated sludge metagenome | biome: Common Effluent Treatment Plant; feature: Wastewater; material: Activated sludge; isolation source: activated biomass of a common effluent treatment plant treating...
TTGGCGGAGCTGGGCGCGGGCATGTTGAGCCGCCATCTGGAAGATATTCTCGACGGCCGACTGTCGCCCGTTCTCCAGGACGATGTCGGCTTCACCTACGCGCCGATGATTCGCAAGGAAGCGGGCGAGATCGATTGGCGGCGCGATGCCGACTCGCTGGATCGCCATATCCGGGCCATGACGCCCTGGCCGGGAGCGTTCACCTGGTGGGGCGACGCGCCGCTCAAGGTTCTTAGCGCCAGACAATTGGATTCTCTGCCGCCAGGCGTTCCGGGCCAAGTAGTGGCTGTCACCGACGGAGTTGCTGTGACGACCGAGTCAGGCGGGTTGCTGCTGGGCACGATTCAAGCGCCGGGCAAACGGGCCACGGCGGCCGAGGATTTTGTTCGTGGTCATCCTGAATTGATCGGCTCTATCCTTGGCCGATCTCCCGCGACAGATTGAGCGAGTAGCCACAGAATGGATATCCTGGTTTATGGGGCGGGAGCCGTGGGCGGCTATTTGGGCGGAAAGCTGGCGCTGGCGGGGCAATTGGTCACGCTGGTGACCCGGCCCGACACGACCGCGGCCATCAATCGTGACGGCTTGCATCTGACCGAAGGCGGCGACACGCGCCGAGCGCTGGTTCGCGCCGTTGACTCGCTGGCCGACGCGTTGACCGGCTCCACCTATGGTCTGATCATACTGGGCATGAAGGGATATGATTTGGCCGAGGCCGTCGCCCATCTGGCCGCGCTATGCCCTGAACCGGCGCGGGTGATGAGCACGCAGAACGGCATCGGCATTGAGGAGATCATCGCCGGCCGCTTCGGCGCGGCGCGAACGCTTGCCGGCAGCGTCACCATCCCCATCAGCCGCGTTGACTCCAACCACCTGATCGTGGAACGTGCGGGGCGCGGCCTGGGCCTTGCGCCGACCGCTCCCGGCCAATCGGTGGCCGAATGGGTAGCACTTTTCCGCGAGGCGGGGATCAATGCCGGAGCGCGGACTGATTACCGGGCGATGAAATGGTCGAAGGCGTTCCTCAACATCATGGGCAATGCTGCCTCGGCCATCCTCAACCGCCCGCCCGCCGAACTGTATCGCTTGCAATCGATCTTCGATCTGGAGATGCGCATGTTGCGCGAGACGTTGGCGGTGATGAAACGATTGGGAATCGAAGTAATTAATCTGCCCGGCGCGACGGCGCGACCGCTGGCTCGCTCGCTGGCCTATGCGCCGTCATTTCTGTTGCGGCAGGTTTTCACTCAGGTCATCGTTCACGGACGCGGCGACAAGATGCCTTCTTTCCACATCGATTTGAGCAGCGGCAAAGGGCAGAGCGAAGTGGTCTTCCACAACGGGGCGATTGCCGCGGCGGGCCGGCAGGTCTATGTGCCGGTTCCGGTGAACACAGCCCTCAGTGATACACTCCAAAACTTGTGCCGCGACCGGGCGCGGCGGGCCTGGTTCGATGGCCGCCCCGACCGGTTGCTGACCGTTGTCCGCGAATATGAACAAGGTAAGGTGACTATATGAGCGCAGCCTATGCCGGGCATGTCCAGGAAGGTGCGTTGCGGCAAGAGATAGTCCGAATCGGGCAGATGATGTATACCGCCGGGCTATTGTGCGGCTTCGAGGGCAATCTGTCGGTTCGTCTGAGCGAGAATCGAATCCTCATCACCCCGTCGGGACTACACAAAGGGCTTCTACGGCCGGAGCAGTTGCTCGTCGTCGATAATGAAGGGCGCTTAATCAGTTACTCCACCGAGGCGCGGCGTGGCCTGCGACCAACCAGCGAGTTGCCCATGCACCTGGAAGCCTACCGGCAGCGCCCGGATGTTACCGCTGTTGTCCACGCGCACCCGCCGATCACCGTGGCTCTGTCCATCGCCGGTGTGCCCATGGATACGCCGCTTCTGCCGGAAGTGATCGTGCTATTGGGTCAGATTCCGATGGCTCCATACTCCATGTCTTCCAGCGAGGAGGGAGCGAACGCCATCCGCGAACTGGTGCGTCACCACGACGCTATCATCCTGCAGCGCCACGGCACGCTGACCGTGGGCAATTCGCTGACGCAGGCTTTTATGCGTCTGGAGACCGTGGAGCAAAATGCGCGCATCCATTTCATGCTGGCCCAATTAGGTGCAGGTGGGTCGATGGAAGGGCGCGAGTTGGTGAAGCTGCTGAAAATGCGACGTGGGATGGGCCTGGAGCGCGATGGGGACGCGGCCGACTTTCGCCGGTTATGGGGCGTTGGCCCTGACGATCCAATTTAGCCCTTGTTGCCCGGCGCGACGTTTTCGGGCATGACGGGCGTTAACCGTCTCATGGCCGTCAGCAGGCCAAGCAGCAGCCAGAACACCAACCCCGGCTTGGAGCCGAGGGCCAAGGCATCTGCCAGACCGTAAACGTGATGGGCCACCAGCCCTGCCAATATCCCCAGACTGACGGCGCGATAACTCGCACCGCTCCGCGCCACTTGCCAGCCGACGGCCGCGGCCACCAGGAGAATGGCTATATAGACCGCCAACCCCGGCAGGCCAACGTCGAGCGCCGTTTGCAGGAATACGTTGTGGGCATGACCAATGTCGAACCCAGGCGAGAGCGGCAGCGGATATAGGCGAAACGCAACCTGCCTGAATGTGCCGAGACCTACGCCGGTGAAGGGGAAATCGGAGATGGCTGTCACGGCCCAAGGCCACAACTCCTTGCGGAAATTCAGTGTGGTCAATGTGCCGACGGCCGTTTCTTGTGGCGGATCCGCCCATAAATTCCAGACAGTACCTGGGCCGATACGGATGACGAGCAGTATCGCTGCTATGACCAAGCCGGCGAATGCCAGGCGAAGCATCTGCCGCGACCGTGATTTTGGTAACGCCAACGCCCATAGAGCCAACAGGGCGATCAGCCCGGCAACTGTAGCGATCCAGCCCCCGCGTGATTGGGTCAGCAGCAGAATCCAGGCCGTCCAGAGCGTTGCCAGCAGGAAGATGAGCCGCCATAGCGGGGAGGATAGTTCGGCCGGCGGCGCGAAGAGTAGCGATACCAGTAGCGGCAGAAAGAGCGTGATCACCCCGGCCAGTTGATTGGGATGAACGACCAGTCCCCCCAATCCCGGCAATGCTCCTGGATGGAATGGATTTAATTGGGCCAATGCGGGTATCTTGGGGAATTCTTGCAAACCAAAGATACCAATGAAGCTAAAGCCGAGGGCGATTAGTAACGTGAGGCCCAGGAAGCCATAGAGAGCTTGCCGCGAGTTGGCGGTCATGACTATCAGCCGCCATGCGCCCAACCCCAGGATTAGCCCCGTGGCTTTCGGCAATGTTTCTTGTGGGTCGGCCGAGGCCAGAATGCCGATGATGACTACCAATCCCCAAAGAGTCAGGAGAAGATTAAACGGTGTGGAGGGTAATGGTTTGATGTAGACGGAAAATAACCACACAATACCAAGCATGAGCAGCGCCCCCGCAGTAGCCACGGGAAAAGCATCGGGGACGAGAAGAAGGGGTACAGCCAGCAGGAGGACAAGCCATTCCACCCGAAGGTACCAGTGCATCAGAGGTCGGTCCGGATTGTCGTTCGGTGGCCGGCTCGATGAGGAGTTCATAACCTGCCTTCTCCCGCCGGCTGCCTGAGGCTCGAGTTAGTATGCGCCCTTGCCACGAACTACCACCCAGGGGGTCTTGAGCAGGATGTAGATGTCCATCCACAGGGAGTAGTTCTGCACGTAGTATAAATCTTCTTCCGTATGGAGGTGCATCGGTTTGTCGGCGCGGCCATTGATCTGCCACCAGCCGGTCATGCCTTGCGGCACAGCCAGGCGTTTGTGTTGCCATGGTTCGTACTGGCCCACCAGCCAGGGTAGTTCCGGCCGCGGCCCGACCAGGCTCATATCGCCCTTGAGGACGTTGAATAGTTGCGGCAGTTCGTCGAAGCTGGTATGTCGCAGGAAGCGACCGATGTTGGTCACTCGAGGATCATCTACTTTCTTGAAAAGAATGCGGCCGTCTTCGGAAAACTCCGTGACATCATCGAGCATTTTATCCGCGCCGACGATCATCGAGCGAAATTTATACATTGAAAACAACCGTCCGTTCTCGCCCACGCGCTGTTGACGGAACAGAATGGGGCCGTCTGAATCCAGCTTGATCAGCACTGTGATGATCGCCATCGGTAACAGGGCGAGGGTGATCAGGATACTTGACAATGCCAGATCAAACATGCGCTTGATCAGGCGTTGTACATCGTTGAGCGCGGGATCACGCAGGTTGATCATGGGCAGGCCACCGAAGTCTTCGACTGAGGCGCGGTATAAGGCCAGACTGAAATAGTCGGGCACGACCCGCACCTGAACAGGCAGATCATGTAATGCCAGGACAAGATTGTTTATCTGTGCGTAGTCTCGTTGGGGCAAGGCGATGACCACGTCATTGATATCGCTCTGCCGTACAACCTCGCGTGCATCCTCGACGCGACCAAGGATATGCACCATGTATTCGGCCGGCTCCGAAGCTTTGCCTTCTATCTCGTCCAGGAAGCCGGTCAGATTGAGGCCCATTGAGCGATATTCCTGAATCATTTGGCCCACGCGCTGGCCTACATCGCCCGCACCGACGATTAACACACGGCGCTCGGCGGCGGGCATGCGGCCGATGCGAAAGATGAACCGCGCCATGATACGCCATCCGAGCAGAAATATCAGGTCGAACAAGACAAAGAAGACGAATACCCAGCGCGAGAAATTCCGATCCGTCAGGAAGAGTAGCCCCGCGAAGACGAGAGCCGATGCGATGGCGGCCAGAGTGACGATCTGAAATTCGTCCATTGCCTTGTAGATTCGTTTCGGATCGTAGGCGGATAGGACAAGGAAGGAGGACCCCCACAACAGAGGCGCGAGCAAGTAGATATAAGGTGTAACAATCGGCTGGCCGCGCAAATTGGTGAGATGCAGGGGGATAAATGCAACGACTTTTGTGGCCAACACCAACGCCAGTAGCGTCAGCAAGATATCAAGCGCCATCGAGAAGATGGCGTAATTTACTCCAAACCGCCTCAACATAACTTTCCTTCATGCCTCTGATCAGCGAACTGGCGTTCGCTGATCAGAGATATATTGACTGCATGAGTGTCTGACAGACAACGAACATGCGCACACCAACAAAGGCTATTCAATTTGCCGAAGGGCATTCGGTAAATTATCCTAGCCTTCGCGGTTGTGAAATTCAGTGCAATCTTTTCAATTATATCGGCAAGCCATGAGTGGGCAATCAGCGGGACAGAAACATTATAATTCCAGATTGGGGTAAACACCACAAAGTCATCTGTTGATTTAATGTTTGATGTTACGTAGTTTAGAGACGGTGAAGGCGCTCGCGCATGACGCGCACCAAAAACGCCGGGTTGCCGATGATATAGCGCTGCCATAATCGCCGTGGCTCGATGAGGAGGCGTCCCAGCCACTCTAGGCCGTTGTTGGTCATCCACGCTGGGGCACGCTGTAATTCGCCCGAGGCATAGTCAAATACGGCCCCACCGGTCAGAGCGATGTTGGCATCAATGCGGCCCCAGTTATCGTGCAGCCATTGTTCCTGCACCGGCATCCCCATGCCGATGATCAGGATATTAGGTTGTGCGTTGTTGATGTCATTGAGTACGGCCTCGTTCTCAGGATGGCCATCACTCTTGTTGAAATAGCCGTCCCGAACCCCGACAATTTTCAGGTCGGGGTAGCGCGCTATCATCCGGTCGGCCGCCGCTTGGGCTACGCCTGGTTTTGCGCCCAGAAAATAGAAGGAATAGCCATGAGTGGCGGCAAACTCGGCGAGCTGCCACATCCAGTCGGCGTAGGTGATGCGCTCAGGGATGTACTGCCCAAGAATTCGCGCGCCCAACATGATTCCCGCGCCATCGCAGACGACAATCTCGGCCTGATTGAAATAATTGCGCAGCCAAGGGTTTTCTGAGGCCAGATTGAGTCCGTAGACGTTGACGTGCAGCACTTCTGCATGGACTCCGGTGTCGATCAATCTGGTCAGCTCTTTGTGCAGTTGGTCGACGGTCAAGGGGTGAATACCTACGCCAAGAACGTCAACCGCTTTAGGCGACGTGGCCGAATCGTCAGCAGAACTCCTTGGGGTGAGAATGGACATAGAACGAACCTGTTTTTACCGGGTGGCTTTGCAACGCGTCGAGGAATCTTCTAAGAAATAAGGTCTTGGCGATTCGTGGGCGGTTGTTTTCCTGCAAGCAGTTTAAGGAAAAGCTCTGCGTAGCGGGATACAGTTTGCTCGGCGGTGAATTCGACTACGACCCGTGCTCTGCCTCGATCTCCCATTTTTGCAGCGTCGGAGCGATTCGACACCAACTTCAAGATACCCTCGGCTAAAGCATCCGACTCACCGGGCGGGACCAAAAGGCCGGTTTCGCCATCGATCACTAGTTCGGAGTTCCCGCCGACATCGGTAGTGACGACCGGCAGCCCGGCTGCCATCGCTTCCAACACGACGTTTGGCAGCCCTTCGCCAAGGGATGGCAAGGCAAAAATGTCCGCGGCAAGCAACAGGTGTGGCACGTCATCGCGAACACCTAACAACATCACCTTGTCGGTTAACCCGGCGTCGCGGATTTGGCCCTCGATAGCTTCCCTCAGCGGCCCTTCGCCTGCAAAAAGGAAGCGGCATTGCGGGGCTCCGGCCATGATTTGTCGGACGGCATCGACAAGGTAGATATGTCCCTTGACCGAGTAAAGTCGGGCGACGGTAATGACGATGATGTGGCTGTCATCCAGGCCTAATTCATCACGAACCTGCTTGCGTGCGGTCGGCTTGTCCGCTTGCCGGTAGGACTCGGTCTCGATACCCGTGTAGATGGTAATAATTTTGGAAGGGTGGATTTTCTCCATGTCGACGGAGTAATCACGCACCGCCCTCGAAACGGAGGTCATGGTATCAACCAAGCGGGAATTTGTGATCCCCCGATCCAGTGTTCTAACCCAGCCCGGATAGGTATCCATGAGTGAGCGCTGGGATGTGACCCTTACGGGGATGCCGGCCGCCCATCCGATTATCGGACCGAAGATGTTACTGTAGGGCGTGTAGGTCATCAGGACATCGTAATGGCCTTTGCGCATCATTTGCCAAAGGCGACCCACGCCGCGAATGGTTTGGGTGAAACGGGCGAATAACCCCCGCCGAGTCATGTCCTGGAAGCGCAAATTGACCATGTCAACGTTGTGCTGCTGGCGAAAATCCGACACGTAAGTTCCTTTGTCGTACATCGTTGCGATGGTGACCTGGTGACCTTGTGCCTCAAGCCCGTGGGTCAGTTTGATGGCGGCCTTCTGAGAGCCACCGGCTTCCATCTGGGTGAGCAACATTAAAATGCGCAATTGTTGCCCTTCGGCCGGATGTGTCGTGCTGTTATTTAGCTGATCGATGCGAATCGAAGGGATGTGTGCGGGTTCAGTCAACTTCACGAGCATAAGCAATGCGAATGGTTCTCAATTTGACGATGGCTTGGCCGCGAGATGACGATAGAGGCCAACTAAATCCATTGTATATCTTTCAAGGCTGAACCGCAATTTGGCTTGGCGGTAAGCCTCCGCACCCAGCGATGCTCGCTGCTCCGGATCGGCCATGAGGTTGAGGATGGCTCCAGCCAGTTCTGCCGGGTCGAGTGATTGGGGGGCAGCCAGACGGCCATTGATGACGGCCAGAGAGCCAATTGGGGTGGCCGGCGTTTCAGGCAACCGTACTGGAAGACGAGGCGCCAGGAGAACTCCGGTTTGCCCATCAATGACTACCTCGGGGATACCGTCGATCATTGGAGCAATGGCGGGTACACCAGCCAATGCGGCCTCAACGAACACGTTGCCGAATGACTCGCGTATTGAGGTTCCGACAAAGAGGTCGAATGCCTGAACAAGTTGACGGGCGTCGGGGCGAAACCCGGTCATAAGGAAGTGGCCACCGATCCCCAGATGGGTTACCCGTGCGCGCAACTCAGCTTCTAACGGGCCACCACCGACCAGCATAAAGCGCAGATTCTCATTTTTGCGTAGCACGAGCGCGGCTGCATCAATCAGCGTATGGTAGTCCTTGGGGCTGTCCAGACGGCCGATACTGCCCACGACAGGGGCATCACCCAGCCCAAGCGAGCGGCGCAGATTCACGACATCCGCCGCCGGTAATGGTGCGACGGCATTGGTGACGACGTGGATTTTATCGAACGGGGCGCCATAACGATGGTGCAAGAGCATTGCCGCTGCTTGTGAATTGACGATGTTTGCCATCGCCGTTCGTTGCGCCAGTCGATCAAGCTGAAAGAGCGCGCCCGACGTGCGCCGCACACCCAATCTCTCCGATGAAAAGCGGGCGGCCGCCCAACGTCTTGCGTCCGAATTGCTCGAACGGCTCGGACCGCTGATCGACCTTGGTCTCGGATACATCTCGCTCGACCGCAGCACGCCGACGCTCTCCTCTGGAGAGCTGCAACGCCTGCGCCTCGCCACCCAAGTGTCGTCACAGCTTTTCGGCGTGGTCTATGTGCTCGACGAGCCATCAGCGGGGTTGCACCCGGCAGATGGAGAAGCCTTGCTCGTGATTCTCGAGCGGCTGAAGGCGGCAGGTAATTCGCTGTTCGTCGTCGAGCACGATCTCGACGTGATCCGCCATGCCGAATGGTTGGTCGATGTGGGGCCGGGCGCCGGAGAGAAGGGTGGCCGGGTGATCTACAGCGGGCCGACCGCGGGGCTGGCGGATGTCGAGGCTTCCATCACGCGTCGTTATCTGTTCGATAAACAGCCAGCAGTCGAGCGGACGCCGCGAAAGCCCAAGGGATGGCTGCGCTTGGAAAGTGTGGCGCGCAACAACCTGCACGATCTGGATGCCGCGTTTCCGCTCGGCTGCTTGACGGCAGTCACGGGAATCTCGGGCTCGGGCAAATCCAGTCTTGTCAGCCAGGCCCTTCCCGAGTTGGTCAGCGACCGTCTTGGCCGCCCGGTTGCCGTTTCCGAGGAGGACGAGGTCGACCCCCTACTTGCGGCGGCACAAGACGCCATTGCAGGGCGCCTCGTGAGCGGCGTGGAGCACATCCGCCGTCTTGTTCAAGTGGACCAGAAGCCCATTGGGCGCACGCCGCGCTCGAATCTGGCGACGTACACCGGTCTCTTCGATCATGTCCGCAAACTCTTTGCCGAGACGCCCTTGGCGCGAAGGCGCCACTACGGCGCAGGCCGGTTTTCATTCAACGTCGCACAGGGCCGTTGCCCGACCTGTGAGGGTGAAGGCTTCGTGATGGTCGAGCTGCTGTTTCTGCCCAGTGTCTATGCGCCGTGCTCGGCGTGCCACGGCAGCCGGTACAATCCTCAGACGCTTGAAGTCGAATGGCATGGCCGCAACATCGCGCAAGTCCTGCAGATGACCGTAGACGAGGCCTGCGCGGTCTTCGCCGATGAACCGCAGGTGCTGCGACCGCTCAACGTGTTGCGCGAGATCGGACTCGGCTATCTGCGGCTCGGGCAGCCGGCGACGGAACTCTCGGGCGGAGAGGCGCAGCGCATCAAGCTGGCGACCGAACTACAGCGCGCGCAGCATGGCAATACGCTCTATATCCTCGACGAACCGACCTCCGGCCTGCATCCTGCTGACGTCGACCGCCTGATGCGCCAACTGCAAGGGCTTGTCGATGCGGGAAACACGGTCGTCGTCGTAGAACATGACATGCGCGTCCTCGCGCAGGTGGATTGGATCATCGACCTTGGGCCTGGAGCTGGAGAAGACGGGGGGCGCATCATCGCCAGCGGCACGCCCGACAAAGTTGCTGATGTAGCGAATAGTCGGACGGCGAAGTACCTGAAACCGCTCGTGACCGAAAACAGGAACGGAAATAGGAAATAGTCTCTGATCTTTTTTTTTAGGCGATTGACGACCACTATCTTGTCAGGGCGGTCGTCGGTAGCTCGGCAATGCCGCACTCTTGCTTCGGACTGCTATGGGTCATGAGCACGCGACAGCCGCGCTGCGTTTCGACCGCTATCCACCAACAAGAAGACGTGCAGGGAGGTGCAGTTCGAAGCGCCGAATATCCGACGGCCACTTCCGCTTCTGGGACGAACCGCCACTTCTTCGAGTTGCCGCCTATCCCGTAGCCGATGCAGATGGGCCCACGGCAGCAAATGTCCGCGACAGCCTCGTTTATGTCTGCTTTTGTGTGCGTGGGGCCGAGCTAAAGACGAGCGTCAGTTGACGCCTCGGCGAGGTTGCACGGATGGTTGCTGCCGATGATAAGCGAACAGGTAACGGCACTAGCACGCCAGGCGATTAAGAAAAGGATTTTTCCTGGATGTGTCGTGGGCCTGCTGGACAATAGTCGTCAGGATGTCTGCGCATTCGGAACGCCGACATATCAGAGCGACAAGCCCATTTCCGAGTGCAGCATCTATGACGTGGCCTCCCTCACCAAGACAGTCGTCACCGCGACGCTGATGCACCTTCTGATCGACGAGGGACGGTGCAGCCTTTTGGAACCCGTGTGCACATACATTCCCGAGTACGCTCAAAACGGCAAAGGCGGGGTGCTGATCGAGCACCTGATGAGCTACACGGTTCAGCTCGCGTCTCCCTACATCGATGATTGGAAAGGAGATACGACGCTTTGGAAGTTTCCGGAGCTCCTCGAGATCTATTACGGAGCCTCGCTCAAGGCCGCACCGGGTGAGACCTATCTCTATACAGACGCGACCGCCATGCTGCTGGGCGAGCTGATACGGCGGATCGCCGGCGCCGACCTCGATACGCTCGCCGAGCGGCGGATCTTCCTGCCGCTCGGCATGCGCGACAGCACGCTCGATCCCGCGTCGCTGGACAAAGATCGCATCGTTCCCTCGGGCTACCGCCCCAATGGAACGCTGCTCTGGGGCATTCCAAACGATGAGAAGGCGGATGTCGCATACGCGTCCGGCATCCAGTCAGGCCTGGCGGGTCTCTTCTCGACCGTTCCCGACATCCTGAGCTGGGTAGAGATGGTCTTTAACGGAGGGCGCATCGATGGGGGCACGTTCCTCAGTGCTCGCGCGATCGAGCTCATGACGCACGACTACTATCCCGGAAAGCCCTTTCGCAGCGCGCTCGCATGGGGCGATGGGCCCACGCATCAAGCGCTCGACGGCGCCGTCTGCGGAAGCATCCTTGCCAAAGGTGGCTTTACCGGATGCTTCATGGTAGGCAGCCTCACCGCCAGGAAGGCGATCGTCTTACTCTCGAACAGAGTCTATCCCGAGAGGCCCGCGAATTTGGAGCCCTGGCAGGAGTTCCGGAGGTCTATCGTTCAGTGCGTATTTGGTAGGAACAGCCACTGCCGATGAATGCGCCCACGCTGACCGACAAAAACCTGCTGGCCGGCCTTTCCGTCTATCTTCGCCCCGGCGTCCTGATCGTCCTCCTCTTGGGTTTTTCATCGGGGCTGCCACTCGCGCTCTCGGGCGAGACGCTGCGAGTGTGGATGGCCGACCGCGGCGTCGACCT
>JRYC01009590.1_pt1 | contig 11496 bp, 13 predicted proteins | sample 235301 | NCBI WGS metagenome assembly JRYC01 (sample SAMN03074211, study PRJNA261470) | activated sludge metagenome | biome: Common Effluent Treatment Plant; feature: Wastewater; material: Activated sludge; isolation source: activated biomass of a common effluent treatment plant treating...
GTCACCAAGGGCTATGCGATCGGCTCGGCCGGCCTTGCCGCCATCGTGCTGTTCGCGGCCTACGTGCAGGATCTGGAGCACTACTTCCCGACGCTCGACGTCGAGTTCACGCTCTCCGATCCCTATGTCGTGGTCGGGCTGTTCATCGGCGGCATGCTGCCCTACCTGTTCGGCGCCATGGGCATGCAGGCGGTCGGCCGGGCGGCCGGCTCGATCGTCGAGGAGGTGCGCCGGCAGTTCCGCGAGAACGCCGGGATCATGGAGGGCACGTCCAAGCCGGACTACGGCAAGGCGGTCGACCTGCTGACCAAGGCGGCGATCAAGGAGATGATCGTGCCGTCGCTGCTGCCGGTGCTGGCGCCGATCGTGGTCTATTTCGTGATCTCCTGGATCGCCGGCCAGGCGGCGGCGTTCACGGCGCTGGGCGCCATGCTGCTCGGCACCATCGTGACCGGCATCTTCGTCGCCATCNNGGCGCCTGGGACAATGCCAAGAAGTACATCGAGGAGGGCAATTACGGCGGCAAGGGCTCGGATGCCCACAAGGCCGCCGTCACGGGCGACACCGTCGGCGATCCCTACAAGGACACCGCCGGCCCGGCCGTGAACCCGATGATCAAGATCATCAACATCGTGGCGCTGCTGATCCTGGCCAGCCTCGCCGCGGTCTGAATGTCGAAGGGGCCGCGGCGAAGTGCGCGGCCCCTTCGCCTACTGCCGGCCGACGGTGGTGCTGCGGCCGGTGGCGTCGGTGTCGGTGTTGAAGCGGCCGACATTGCCGAGGAGCTGCTGCACCAGCGAGAACTCGTTGCCCATGGTGCGGGTCTTGTCGCTCGACGGCTCGACCGCCATCGCCATGCTCATGTCCTGCTTGTTGACGTCGCGGACCACGCCGCTGGCGTCGAAGTCGACCAGCACCACGTCCTGGGCGGTGATCTCGGTCTGATAGAACGACATCTGCTCGGTGCGCTGGCTGATGTAGTACCAGCGCTCGTTGTCGAAGGTGCCGATCGACGACGGCGAGCCCAGCAGGCGGTAGACCTCCTCGCGGCTGGTGACGCCGGGCTGGACCATCGCCAGCGTTTCCGGATCGAGGCGGTAGCCGTGGTTGTTCACGGTCGGCGAGCAGGCGACGAGGCCGCCGAGCAGGAGAGCGGCGCTGAGTTTGGCGAGACGGGCCGGCATGGGAAGCACCAGGTTATTGGTAGGAGTTTGGCGGTGACCGGACGCGGCGGTTAGCACGGATGGTCGAAGACAGGCAAGACAGGCCCCGGCCGGGCCTGGGCGGGATGTGGCAGCGCTGGCGTCGCAGCACCTCGGAGGCGCGCGCCCGCCAGGAGGCGGCGCATGCCCTCTATGCCGGGCTGGTCGGTCTGGCGCGCGATCCCGCCTACTATCTCGACGGCGGCGTGCCCGACACCAATGACGGCCGGCTGGAGATGGTGGGCCTGCACGTGGCGCTGGCGATGCGCCGCCTCGCCCGCGAGGGGCAGCCGGGAAGGGATCTGGCGCGGGCGCTGATGGAGCTGATGGTCGACGACGTCGACCGCAACCTGCGCGAGCTGGGGGTGAGCGATCTCGCCGTCGGCAAGAAGGTCAAGGGCATCGCCGCCAGCTTTCGCGGCCGGGCGGCGGCGCTCGAGGCGGCGCTCGCCGGCGGCGACCGCGAGGCGCTGGCGACCATGCTGCTGCGCAACCTCTACCTCACCGGACAGATGCCCATCGAGCGGCAGGTGCTGGCCGTGGCCGACCGGCTGCTGGAGCTCGACCAGGCCTTCGCCCGTGCCGATGCTGCCTCCATGCTCGCGGGCCGCCTGGGCGGGCCGGCCGGCGCCGGGACTGGGCGTTGACCCGTCATACCCCCCCTCCTAAGCTGTCCCGCGGTGCAGGGGGGCCGAGCCGTTGCCGCCGGGCGTTGGGCTGCCTACATGCCCGCAGCAATGACGAGCCGCTCGAAGCCAAGCCCGATCGGCGTCGGAGGATCCAGGTGTCGGCTGGAAACGAGCTGTCACGGCTGCTTCTCGTCGATCCCCTGGCCGAGGGCGGGCTCGATTTCGCGGTCGAGGCCTCGCAGCAGGAGCGTGCGAAGCTGAGCCGGCGCTTCGACCTCGTCGCGATCGAGGGACTGAGCGCCACGGGGACCGTGACCAGCGGGCCCATGCCCTCGAGCATCCTGGTCGAGGGCAGGCTGGTGGCCGACGCCGTGCAGACCTGCGTCGCGACACTCGAGCCGGTGCCCGAGCATGTCGAGGCGGAATTCCGCCGGCTCTTCGTATTGGACGACCGTGGAGACGATGGCGAAGCCGAGATCGAGATCGATCCGCTCGACGACCTGCCGGAGCCGCTCGCCGGGCCGATGCTCGACGTCGGCGAGGTGGTGGCCGAGGAGCTGTCCTTGAGCCTCGACCCCTACCCCCGCGCGCCGGGGGCGGAAGGGCTGCCGGCGCTGCGTTCCGGCGACAATGGCGACGGCGGCCCGTTCGCGGCCCTGGCCCGTCGCCGCGGCAGCTGAGCCGGGAGCCCTGCGGCATGACACTGGTGATCGCCCTCGACGGCATGGGCGGCGACGCGGCGCCCCGCATCGTGATCGAGGGCGCCGGCATGGCGCTGCGCGAGCAGCCTGACCTGCGCTTCCTGATGTTCGGCGACCGCGAGCGCATCGACCCGCTGCTGGCGGTCGATGCGACGCTGGCCGGGCGGGTGGAGCTGGTCCACACCCCCGACTTCGTGGCTTCCGACGCCAAGCCCTCGCAGGCGGTGCGCCAGGGCCGAAACACCAGCATGCGGCTCGCCGTCGACGCGGTGAAGTCGGGAGCGGCGGCGGCCGCGATCTCCGCCGGCAATACCGGCGCCCTGATGGGCATGGCGACCCTCGTGCTCCGCACCCTGCCGGGAATCGACCGCCCGGCCATCGCCGCCACCCTGCCGACCCGCAAGAAGCCGGTGATCGTGCTCGACCTCGGCGCCAACGTCGTCTGCACCGACGACAACCTGCTGCAGTTCGGCGTGATGGGCGAGGTGTTCTCGCGCGTGGTGCTGGGCGTGGCCAAGCCGCGGGTGGCGCTGCTCAACATCGGCACCGAGGAATTGAAGGGCGACGACGTGGTCAGGCAGGCCGCGGCCCGGCTCAAGGACGCCTCGCTGCACATCGACTTCATCGGCTTCATCGAGGGCCACGACGTCACCGACGGCGTGGCCGACGTGGTGGTGACGGACGGCTTCACCGGCAACGTGGCGCTGAAGATCGCCGAGGGTACCGCCGGGATGTTCACCGCCGCCATGCGCGAGACCTTCAGCGACGGCTGGCGCGCCAAGCTCGGCTACCTCGTCTCGCGGCCGGCGCTGCGCAAGCTGCGCGACCGCTTCGACCCACGCCGCTACAACGGTGCGATGTTCCTCGGCCTCAACGGGGTGGTGGTGAAGAGCCATGGCGGCACCGACGCCATCGGCTTCGCCAATGCTGTCCGGGTGGCCGCCGACCTCGTCCGCCGGCGCACCAACGAACGCATCATCGAGGAGATGGCCGAGCTCGCAGCGCGGCGTCCCCAGGCCCCGGCGAGAGCAGCTTCCTGAGCCATGATCAGATCCGTCGTCCGCGGCGTCGGCGCCTACCTGCCGGCGCGCACCGTCACCAACGCCGAGCTTTCCACCCGCGTCGACACCTCCGACGAATGGATCCGCGAGCGCACCGGCATCACCCAGCGGCATATCGCCGCCGACGGCGAGACGACGTCGGATCTCGCGGTCGCGGCGGCACGCCATGCCATGGACCGCGCCGGCATCGGGCCCGAGCAGATCGACCTCGTGGTCGTCGCCACCTCGACGCCCGACAACACCTTCCCGGCCACGGCCACGGCCGTCCAGCGCAAGCTGGGCATCGGCCCATGTGCCGCCTACGACCTGCAGGCGGTGTGCGCCGGCTTCGCCTATGCGCTGACCACCGCCGACAACCACCTGCGGCTGGGCCAGGCGCGGCACGCGCTGGTGATCGGCGCCGAGACCTTCTCACGCATCCTCGACTGGAACGACCGCAGCACCTGCGTGCTGTTCGGCGACGGCGCCGGCGCCCTGCTGCTGCGCGCCGAGGCGCAGTCCGGCGAGGTGGCGGACCGCGGCATCCTGGCGACGCGGCTGTGCGCCGACGGCCGCCACTATGGCGACCTCTATGTCGACGGCGGTCCGTCGACGACCGGCACGGCCGGGCATCTGCGGATGAACGGCCGCGAGGTGTTCCGCCATGCGGTGGTCGACCTCGCCGCGGTGGCCGAGCAGGTGCTGGGCGACTGCGGGCTGACGCCGGCGGCGCTCGACCTGCTGGTGCCGCACCAGGCCAACAGGCGCATCATCGAGGCGGTGGGCAAGCGCCTCGACCTGCCGGCCGAGAAGGTCGTCATCACGGTCGACCGCCACGCCAACACCTCGGCGGCGTCGATTCCGCTGGCGCTGGATCATGCCCTGACCAGCGGCCGGCTGCGCCAGGGGCAGCTCGTCTGTGCCAATGCCATGGGCGGCGGTTTCACCTGGGGTGCCGTGCTGCTGCGCTGGTGATCGTCCGCCGCGCCCGCTTTTTGCGCCGAATCGCGTTGCTATTGACGGAAGCCTTTGTCTGGCCTTAGGTTTTCGCGATGGATGGCCGATTGGGAGTGCGCCTCCGATGGTCGGCAAGACCGTGACTCGCGCGCAGCTCGCGGAAGCGGTGTACCAGGAGGTCGGCCTGTCGCGCAGCGAGTCGGCGGCCCTGGTCGACGAGATCCTTTCGCAGGTGGCCGAATCGCTGATGCGCGAGGGGGCGGTCAAGATTTCCTCCTTCGGCACCTTCTCGGTGCGCCAGAAGGGCCATCGCGTCGGCCGCAATCCCAAGACAGGCGACGAGGTGCCCATTCTGCCGCGACGTGTGCTGGTCTTCCGCGCCTCGCAGGTGCTCAAGGACCGCATCAACCGGATCCAGGCCAAGGCCTGATGGCCGCCGGCAGCACCGCCCCGATGGTTCTCGCCTCTCCGGTCGCCGCAGCCCAGCCGGCGCGGCCGGTCAAGTCGTCGACGGCGTTCCGCACCATCAGCGAGGTGGCGGACGAGCTGGACGTGGCGCAGCACGTGCTGCGGTTCTGGGAGAGCAAGTTCCCGCAGGTCCGCCCGCTGAAGCGCGGCGGCGGCCGGCGCTACTACCGGCCCGAGGACGTCGAGCTGCTGCGGCAGATCCGCTCGCTGCTCTACGACGAAGGCTACACCATCAAGGGCGCCCAGAAGCTGCTGCGCGCCAAGCGCAACGCCCGCCAGGGCGAGGAGCCGGCCGAGGCGGCACCCCGGCAGGTTGCGGCGGAGCCGGCACCGGCCCCTGCCCGCATGACCACCACCGAGCTGCGCCGCCGTGTCCGGCCGCTGCTCGACGAGCTGGTCGAGCTGCGCGACCGGCTGCGCAGGGCCATGGGCTGAGCGGCCGGCTCAGCCCTTCACGCCGCTGGTGGCGATGCCGTCGATCAGCCGGCGCTGGAACACCACGAAGACGATGATCAGCGGCACCAGCGAGGCCAGCGACATGGCCAGCAGCGGCCCCCAGGCGGAATCGCCGGTGGCGGCCATGAACAGCCGCAGGCCGAGCGGCACGGTGTAGAGGTTCATGTCGCTGAGGTAGACCAGCGGCAGCAGGAAGTCCTCGTAGGTCCAGATGAAGGTGAAGATGGCCGTCGTGATCAGCGCCGGCGCCATCAGCGGCAGCACCACGCGCCAGTAGATGCCGAAGACGCCGGCGCCGTCGATCATCGCCGCCTCGTCCAGCTCGCGCGGGATGCCGCGGATGAACTGGACCATCAGGAAGATGAAGAAGGCGTCGTGCGCCAGGAACTTCGGCACCACCAGCGGCAGGAAGGTGTTGAGCCAGCCGAGGTTGAAGAAGATCACGTATTGCGGGATCAGGGTGACGTGGGTCGGCAGCATCATGGTGCCGAGCATCAGCGCGAACCAGAGGCGCTTGAGCTTGAAGTTCAGCCGGGCGAAGGCGTAGGCCACCATCGAGCAGGCGACGAGGTTGCCGACGACGCTGGCGATCGAGACGATGAAGGAGTTGACGAAGAACGAGCCGAACGGCACGCCGGGGCCCTGCCAGCCCTTGACGTAGTTGCCGAAGTCGACCTCGGCCGGCCACAGGCTCGGGTCGGTGAAGATCAGCTGCGACGGCTTGATCGAGCTGCTGGCCAGCCACATCAGCGGGTAGAGCATGATGCCCGCGCCCACCAGCAGCACGGCGTGCAGCATCAGCCGGTCGGCTGCGGCATAGCCCCTACCGCTCGGCGTCACCGTAGAACATCCAGTAGCGTGAGGAGACGAAGGCCACCGCGGTGGCGGCGGCGATGATGGCCAGCAGCATCCAGGCCATGGCGGCTGCATAGCCCATCTGGAAGCTGGTGAAGGCCTCCTGGTAGAGATAGAGGGTGTAGAACAGCGTCGAATCCGCCGGCCCGCCCTCGCCGCCGCTGATGATGTAGGACGGTGTGAACGCCTGGAAGGCGCCGATCATCTGCATCACCAGGTTGAAGAAGATGATCGGCGTCAGCAGCGGCACGGTGATCCTGAAGAAGCGGGTGACCGCCCCGGCCCCGTCGACCTCGGCGGCGTCGTAGAGCTCCTGCGGGATCTGCTTGAGGCCGGCCAGGAAGATCACCATCGGCGAGCCGAACTGCCAGACCGCCAGCGTCACCAGGGTGTAGATCGCGTAGTCGGGATGCGAGATCCAGCTCGGCCCCTCGATGCCGACCTTCCACAGCAGCTCGTTGAGCACGCCGTCATAGCTGAAGATCTGCCGCCACATGATGGCGACGGCGACGCTGCCGCCGAGCAGCGACGGCAGGTAGTAGATCGCGCGATAGATGCTGAGGCCGCGCAGGCCGCGGTTGAGCAGCATGGCGATGCCGAGCGCGAAGGCGAGCTTCAGCGGCACCGACATCAGCACATAGCTCAGCGTCACCCGCACCGAGACCCAGTAGCGCGGATCGTCGAGCAGCATCCGCGCGTAGTTGGAGAGCCCGATCCAGGAGGGGGTGCCGAACAGCTCGAAGTCGGTGAGGGACAGGTAGAGCGAGGCCAGCATCGGCCCCAGCGTCAGGGCGAAGAAGCCGATCAGCCAGGGCGAGAGGAACAGGTAGGCGGCGAGGTTCTGCTCGGCCGCACGGCCGACCAACGCCCGTTGCCGGCGGCCGCCGATGCCGACGGCCCCGAGCCCGACGCTCGCCACCTGCCCGTCCCCTTGCCGTCAGGTCTTGATGCGCCGCTCGGCCTCGGCGATGAAATCGGCCGCAGCCTGCGCCGGCGTGGCCTTGCCGAAGGCGACGTTCTCGCTCATCCGCCGCAGCACGCCGGAGACGCCCGGGAAGTTGGGATTGCGCGGCGTGCCGCCGCCCTTCTGCACGAGGGCGATGTAGTCGAGCACGCGGCGGTCGGCGTCGCTGCCGTTCTCGCGCAGCCATTTCTGGCCGGCCGCCGAGGCCGGCACCATGCCGCTGCCGTTGTAGAAGATTCCGGCACCCTCCGGATCCATCTGCATGAAGCGGATGATGTCGATCGCCAGCTCCGTATGCGGCGTCTTGCTCCATACCGCCGTGGAATTGCCGGCATAGGCGTAGTGCAGCGACTTCATCTCGGCGCCGGCGAAGCCGTTCGGCATCATGTTCATGCCGAGGGTGGCGTCCGTCAGGTTCTGCAGCCCGACATAGGAGTCGGTGAGCTGGGGCAGCATGGCGCAGCGGCCCGAGATCAGCCCGGTGCGGCTGAGGTCGTCGCCGGTGGCCAGCGCCTGGATGTCGCCGGGCGGCACGCCGCCGGCCTCGCGCAGCTTCTGCCACCAGACCAGCCATTCGGTGAGATCCTCGGGCTTGAAGCCGAGCTGGCGGTCGGCGGTGAAGAACATCTTGCCCTGCGCGCGCAGGTAGAGGTCGAGCATGATGTAGCTGCCGCTGCCGTCCTCCGTTCCCCAGAACTTTCGGCCCAGCTCCTTGTGCAGGGCCGTCGCCGTCTCGGCATACTTCTCCCAGGTCCACATCTGCTCCGGCACGGGCACGCCCGACTTCTCGAAGGCTGCGGTCGCATAGACCAGCACCGGCGACACGCAGTCGTTGGGGATCGACCAGAGCTTGCCCTCGCGCGTGTTGGCCTGGACGGCGCTGGTCACATGATCGCCGAGGTCGAGCGGCTTCGGCACGAACTGGTCGAGCGGCTGGATGACGCCGCGCCGCGAATACTCGCCCATCAGGTCGAGATTGACGCTGAACATGTCCGGCGCATTGCCGCCGGTGGCCTCGGTGGCCAGCTTGTCGGTGAAGGCGCCGAAGTTGGTGAACTCGGGATTGATCGTGACGCCCGGGTGCAGCTCCTCGTAGCGCTTGAGCACCGCCAGCGTCTGCTGCAACTGCTCTTGCGACTCGACATAGCCGCCGAAGCGCAGCCGGCGCGCCTCCTGCGCCCATGAGCGGCCCGAACGGGCGAGCGTCACCGCCGCCACGATGGCCCCGACCGAGGCACGTCCCAGCGCACGCCGGCTCAATCCTGCCATGTTCCTGCCTCCCGATGTCGCCGGCCTTGGTGGCCGGCGCATTCACGCACCGTCTGTTTAGTGCATCGAAACACTAAACGGCCACCTACTGCACACCCCACTACCCTGTCAAGCGCTGCCGCAAAGATTGACAGTCGCGTCGGGACACCGTAGATGCGGCTGGCTCTTTTAGTAAATCGATGTATCGAGGAGCGCGGCGAAACGGCATGCAAGCGCCCGAGGCCATCAGCATCCAGGACGTGGCCCGCCATGCCGGCGTGTCGGCCAGCACCGTCTCCAACGTGCTCAACAACCGGCACGAGCGGATGCGGCCGGAGACGCTGTCGCGCGTCCGCGACGCCATCGAGACCCTGGGCTACCAGCCCAGCTTCGCCGCGCGCCAGCTCAAGACCGGCCACGCCCGCATCCTCGGCCTGATCCTGCCTTCGGTGGCTAATCCGTTCTGGGGCGTGCTGGCGCGCGAGATCGAGCGCGCCGCCCTGAGCTACGGCTACAAGGTCATGCTCTGCAACGCCGAGCGCAACCCGCTGCACGAGCGCAACTATGCCGAGACCATGCTGGCGCATGGCGTGCGCGGCGTCATCCTCGGCTCCTCGCCCTTGAGCTTCGAGCATTTCTCGCGCCTGGCGCGGCGCGGCCTGCGCATCGCCGCCTTCGACCGCCAGGCGCGCACCGACGGCAGCGAGGAGCTGATCGCCAACAGCGTCACCGTCGACAATGCCCACGGCGCCCGGCTGGTCGCCCGCCACTTGGCCGAGCTCGGCCACAGGCGCATCGGCTTCATCACCGGCCCCCTGCGTACCGCCAGCCGGCTCGAGCGCCAGCGCGGCTTCCGCGAGGGGCTGGTCGAGGCCGGCGTGCCGCTCGACCCGGCTCTCGCCTGGGAAGGTGCCATGATCAGCTCGTTCGGCGACAGCGAGGGCACCGAGCTCGGCCGCGCCGGGGCGCGCGAGCTGCTGGCCCGGCCCGATCCGCCGACCGCCATCTTCGCCATCAACGACATGTACGCGCTGGGCGCCTGCGCCGGGGCACGCGATCTCGGCCTGAGAGTGCCGCAGGACGTGTCGATCGCCGGCTTCGACGACATCCCCTTCGCCGAGGTCGCCGAGCCGCCGCTCACTACCCTGCGCCAGCCGCTGCCGGCCATGGCGCAGAGCCTCGTCACCATGCTGGTCGGCCGCCTCGAAGGCACCTACGCCGAGGCCGCCGCCCACGTCACCGCCGCCCCGCAACTGGTCATCCGCACCTCGACCTCGGTGCCGCGCCCGCGCCGCGCCGCCGCCAGGAAGTGAGACAAGCCATGCAGACCGTGCTGTTCACGAAACTCTTCCTCGGCCGAAGCCTGGAGGAAGTGGCGAGGGCGACCTCCGATCTCGGCTTCGACGGCGTCGACCTGCTGGTCCGCAAGGGCTTTCACATCGACCCGGCCGAGCCGGAACGGATCGCGGCAGCGGTGAAGCTGATGCGGGCCAGCGGTCTCGCGGTGCCCATGGCCACCTGCGACCTCACCGATCCGGCCAGTCCGGTGGCCGAGCCGCTGTTGGGTGCCCTGGCCGGATCGGGCATCGGCGTGCTGCGCCTGGGCTACTGGAAGTACGACCCGGCGCGCGGCTATCCCGGCTTCCTCGACCAGGCACGCCGCCAGCTCGAGGGCTTCGAGGCGCTCGGCCGCCGCATCGGCATCAGGCTCGCCGTGCAGCTGCACGGCGACACCATCCACGGCTCCGGCGCCCAGGCCTACCTGCTGATGAAGGACCGCGATCCGGCCTTCATCGGCGCCTATCCCGACCCCGGCAACCAGGTGGTGCAGGACGGCCGCGAGGACTGGCGCTTCACCTTCGAGGTGCTGGCGCCCTGGCTGTGCTGCGTCGGCATGAAGAACGGCGGCTGGTTCCCCAAGACACTGGAGCGCAGCGGCCAGTGGCGCTGGCATTCCGACTGGATGGCCCTGGCCGACGGCATGGTGCCCTGGGTCGACATCCTGGCCCATCTCGCCAGGCGGAAGTTCGACGGCCTGCTGACCTTCCACAGCCACTACGAGGTGCCCTACCAGCAGGTGCTCGACCGCACCCGCCTCGATCTCAACTTCGCCAGGGCCGCCTTCGCCGCGGGCTCGCCATGAGCGGCGTCGCCGGCAAGGTGGTCGTCGTCGCCGGCGCCAGCAGCGGCATGGGGCGGGCGACGGCGCTGGCGGCAGCGCGCGAGGGTGCCGATGTCGTCCTGGCCGGCCGCAATGCCGCAGCGCTGGACGAGGTGGCGGCATCGTCGGGCGGCCTCGCCGTGCCGACCGACGCCACCGATCCCGAAGCCGTGGGCCGGCTGGTCGCCAGGGCCCTCGACCGCTTCGGCCGCATCGACGCGCTGATCAACGCCGTCGGCACCAATCTCCGCCAGCGCAGCCTGGACCAGCTCACCGCCCAGTCCTGGGCGATGATGATCGAGACCAACCTGACGGCGGCGTTCAACCTGACCCGGGCGGTGGTGCCGCCGATGCGCGAGCGTGGCGACGGGCTGATCGTCCACATCGCCTCGGTGGCCGCCCGCCGGCCGGACATGTCGGGGGTCTCCTACCAGGCCAGCAAGGCCGGCGTCGCGGCCCTCGCCCACGCCACCATGGAGGAGGAGCGGCAGAACGGCATCCGCGTCACGGCATTGCTGCCCGGCCTCACCGACACGCCGCTGGTGCTGCAGCGGCCGACGCCACCCGATCCGGCGATGCTGGCCAGGGCGCTGAAGCCCGAGGACATCGCCGACACCTGCCTGTTCCTGCTCCGCCTGCCGGCCCGCGCCCATGTCGCCGAGCTGGTGCTCGTTCCCAGCCGCTGAACCGGAACCCGCCGATGACCGCCACCGTCGCCGTGCTGCTGGCGCCCGAGATGCGCCGCAAGATCCTGTCGGGCGAAGCCGAGCGGCTGCTGGCCGGGCTGGGCGAGATCCGCTCGGCCGGCGACGAGA
>JRYC01007229.1_pt1 | contig 11486 bp, 9 predicted proteins | sample 235301 | NCBI WGS metagenome assembly JRYC01 (sample SAMN03074211, study PRJNA261470) | activated sludge metagenome | biome: Common Effluent Treatment Plant; feature: Wastewater; material: Activated sludge; isolation source: activated biomass of a common effluent treatment plant treating...
AGTCACAGCCTCGTCGCATCAACGTGCGTTCCTCGTGGAGGTGATGGGCCGTGATTGCGGCTATCTTGCCTTGATGGCCGGCATCGCCGGCGGCGCGGAAGCGATCATCGTTCCGGAAGTTGAGGCCGATCCTGAAGTCGTGGCGGCGGATTTGCGCGCGGCTTACGAACGCGGCAAAGCGCATGCGCTGGTTGTGGTTGCGGAAGGCGCAAAATACAACGCTGAGGCCATGGCGCATTATTTTGCCGATCACAAAAAGACGCTCGGCTTTGATTTGCGTGTTACCACGATCGGACATGTGCAGCGCGGCGGCGTGCCGGGCGCATACGATCGTTTACTGGCAACCCGGTTGGGCGCAGAAGCAACCGAGCAGCTTGCACAGGGCACACACGGCGTGTTGGTGGGCATGCTCAAAAATGAAATCGCGACGACGCCGCTGGCTGAAGTCGTTGCAAACAAGAAGAATCTCGATCTGAGCCGTTTGGGATTGGCGCGTGTGTTAGCAAAGTAATTCAAGTAACGGCCGGCCGGGAGTGAGTAAAGAGAATTTTGGCAGTGTCTGGCTGCCGGTCGGATGATCTTCGAGTGAGGCGTTATATGTTTATTGGTCACTATGCCGTGGCGTTCGCGGCCAAAAAATCTGCACCAAGAACCTCGTTGGGAACGTTGTTTTTTGCGGCACAGTTCATCGATTTGTTATGGCCGATATTTTTATTGCTCGGCCTCGAGCACGTTCGCATCGATCCTGGCAATACCGCGTTCACACCTCTCGATTTTTATGATTATCCCATCTCGCACAGCTTGCTCACGGTATTGGGCTGGGCGCTGGCGTTCGGCTTGATTTACTTTGCGCTGCGCCGGCATGCAAAGGCTGCGGTTATACTCGGCCTGTGCGTGCTCAGCCATTGGATACTCGACCTGATCACCCATCGCCCGGATTTGCCGCTCGCGCCAGGTGCGCAAATTTATGGTGGGCTCGGTTTGTGGAATTCGGTTGCCGCCACGGTTCTGCTCGAGGGCGCGCTGTTCGCGCTTGCCGTGCTGTTCTATGCCCGCACGACAAAGGCAACCGATCGCACGGGGCGCTATGCGTTTTGGGGATTTGTGGTGTTCAGTGTTTTGCTTTATGTTGGAAATGTACTCGGCCGGGAGAATCCTCCGCCCAACACCGAGGCCCTGGCGCTGTTCGGATTGTCGCAATGGCTCATCGTGCCCTGGGGCTATTGGATTGACCGGCATCGCACCGTATCTGCGTAAACAGCGCGCAAGATATGCCCGTGAGGACTGCCGAATTTTGGAAAGTTCAAATGATGCGGTGTTTACCGCAATTTCATTCTCTTTATGTCATCAGGAGCTTGACATGACTAAACTCGTTCTCTTACGGCACGGCGAAAGCACGTGGAACAAAGAAAACCGTTTCACCGGCTGGACGGACGTCGATTTGACGGAAAAGGGTGTGCAAGAAGCCCAAAACGCCGGAAAAGTTTTGAAAGAAAACGGCTTTGTTTTTGATCTGGCGTTTACCTCGGTTTTGAAGCGCGCAATTCGCTCGCTCTGGCTGGTGTTGGATGAAATGGATTTGATGTGGATTCCGGTGCAGCGCTCATGGCGCTTGAATGAGCGGCATTATGGCGCATTGCAGGGTTTGAATAAAGCGGAAACCGCGGCGAAATATGGCGAGAAACAAGTGCAGATCTGGCGCCGCAGCTATGACACACAACCGCCCGCGCTCGAAAAAAACGATGCTCGCTATCCCGGCCACGACCCGCGCTACAAAAATCTGTCTGAAACCGATCTTCCCACCACCGAATGTTTGCAGGACACGGTTGCGCGTTTCCTTCCGGCCTGGCATGAAACCATCGTGCCCGAGATCAAAGCCGGCGGCCGCGTAATCATTGCCGCACACGGCAACAGCCTGCGCGCGCTCGTCAAATACCTCGACAACATTTCGAATCAGGAAATCGTTGAGTTGAACATCCCCACCGGCATGCCGCTGGTCTATGAATTAGACGATGCGTTGAAGCCGATACGGAATTACTATCTCGGCGATGAGGAAAGCGTCAAAAAAGCGATGCAGGCAGTGGCCAATCAAGGCAAGGCGAACAAATAATGGTGGGTAGCTGTTTCGTCGATTGGTGTTTTGTCACAGCTTCAGTGCGGGACACACCTTCATAGGCCACCGATGAACACGGATTTTCACTGATTTTTTGAAAATTCTGAAATCCGTGTTGATCGGCGTCACTCAACAGCTAAATGCAATACCGTTCACTTAGTAGTCCTGCCCCCTTGTGGGGCACTGCAGGAAGATTGAAATTATTTGCGTTAGCATCGGCCCACAAGGGCCGGGACTACGAACGAAATGTTAAGTGAACGGCATTGCCGTTAAAGCTTCTTATTGCACAATGAGCCGGCGGCTAGTTTAAGAACAGCCGAATTCATCTATCGTCCTGGATTGATCCAGCGTTGCCAGTCGCCATCTGAAAGTTCGCCACGTGCAGAGGAGTGCACCAAACGGTACTCGCCCCAGTTACTGACATCCACAAAGATGAATTCCACCCCGCCTTGAATTTCGAAATAGCGCCAGATTTGATAGGGTCGGTTTTCACTGCTGCTGGGATAACGCTCCACTTCATCAGGCTGGCTGTACACGAGCAGCACGCGGCCCATATCGGTTTGCCAGCCTTTACGCAGCCCGGAAAAGCTTTCATTGGCGAATTGTACGCGCTTCAAATAATCTTCGCGAAACTCATTGCGCGGCGTTTCAGGAGATTGGTCGCGCACCTGCCAAAATTTGACCAGGAACTCACGCTTGCCGGGCCCATCCAGCGCGGAGAAAATTTTTTCATCTTCATTCGCCGCAAGATAGCGCATGGTTTTGAATTCCTCATTCAGTTCTTCTTCGGTACGCTCACGGTAGAGTCCGAGCAAAAAATCGTACCCGGCTTCCTGTGAGGCCGCTCGCGAAGCAAGCCTGGTCTCCTCGCGATACACATAGAATTTGTACCGGCTCGAGGCCTGTTGTTGCGAGGCGTGATCCGTGACATTGATCTCCAGAAAATACGAACCGGCCGGCAGCGCCATGACGTTGAACCCGCCGACCTCCACCAACTGTCTGCCGCTCACATGACGCTTGCGCACGGGTAACGTCTTGACTTCCTTGTTCTGGCCGTCTAAAATGCGATAGGCGACGGAATAGCTGCTGTCGCTGGGATACGACAGATTGTAAATCTCCGCATACGTGAACAGCATGGGCAAATTGGCGCCGTACATGCGGCTGGGGTTCGGAATCACCAGGTGATTGTTTTTGTAAAAACGCGAAACCGTGGTATCGCGTGCGATGCGCGACGCGATTTCAAGATCGCTCAAGACGAGCCGGTCTTTGGCAAACGGCGCAATGTTCACCTGAAACGAGCGTACGCCGAAATGTTTGGTGCGCGGGTCGGTTACACGGACATTGACGTCGTAGGTGTTCACCGGCACTTGAAAATTTGCCTGGGTACATAGAATTTGCGTCGGCTTTATCTCGGAGGAATCTGCCGCCACGGTGTGCTCGACCCATTTATAATCAACCACATCGCTATCAGCAATGGCGATGACCACTTGTGATTCAAAGGACGCAAGCAAATCTTCGCCTTCGGCCACGAATTGCAACCGGCTGCGCGGTACGGAGATGTATATTTCGAGTTGGGCGACATTATCATTGATGCGAAATCGCGCATAGTCCACTTCAAAGTGGAGGAGGGAATCCGGCGGCCCGGCAAACAACGGCGAAAAAGCCAACATCGCGACGCCGAAAATCGTGCATAATTTTGGCACGGCGTCTTTGCATACGGTAAGAGGGTGTTGCATGACTTGATTCAGCTCGAGCTAGAGATTTCAGACACTCACGAAATCCAGAATTAGCCACTTAGCTTCCTGCAAGCGATGTCCTTAACATCTCCAAATAATTTATCCCCTCGGCAAAATCGGCGAGAAACGGAGGCGCGGCCTCGCGCATCACGTGCAAACCGAGTTCGTCAAAAAACTTGTTCGCGAAATTCGAGGCGACATCGTCGGGGCGCGAGAGATAATCTGCCGCATAAGCCGAGAAATTGCGCCACAAGGCCTGGCGATCCTTGCCGAACAGGGCGAGCGATTCGTCAAAGACCAGGCCGGCCAGCGCGAACGGCGACACCGGCCAGATGCGACCATCCGGCATATGCGCAAACAAACTCGAATCGCGCCATTCAAACACGGGCGAGGAAAACGACGAAATTTCCGGCAACAGCAGCATGATCTCCGGATGCAGATGCATCCAACTGCCAAAACGCACGAGAATGCGCGCTTCCCACAAGCGCCGCAATGCGCGATTTTCCACGCGCGAGGCTTGAAAATCATCGGGCAGCCGGGCTGTGGGCCAGTACAATGTCAAACGCAGGCGATGTGTTTCTTCACGCCCGCCGAGAAACAGACCCAGCAGAAGCTGCACCGGCCATTCCGCCTGGCGCACGCCGTACCACAAAATGAGACGATCATCGTGCAACGTGCGTTGAAACAAAAATTCATCTGCAAAGAAGCGGCTTGTCGTTAAAGCCGGCTTGCCGGCCCGCACCACGCGCCGCCAAAGCCAAAGCCGCAGCTTTTCCCGCGCCGGTTCGTTTTCATAGCGCGCATCAAGCTCCGCCAGCAGCGCTTCGAATTCGGGGTAATCTTCCGCAAACTGATCCTGCAACATTTCCCAAACGCGCACGGCTGCGCTTTTCCAATGATGTGGAGGCGTGCGATAAATCCGCGCGAGCCGGGCAAACACCGCTTCTGCTTGGCCGTGCCGGACGGTTTCGTTGATTTCCTCGCAGGCGCGATGCGAACGCGCCCACACCGCCAACTCGTTCTCGCGCCAGATCTTTTTGAGCAGCTCGTCCTGCTTCATGGCATCCTGCGGGGCGACCCCGATTTAAAAACGTGTACAAATCACTCCATGAATTGGCAAGCAGAGTAACAAATTCCGCGCTTATTTGCAAGAATAAACACGGAGGAGGCATGGCGGTCCACGGAGTTGAAACGGTTTTTGATTGATGAAAATTGCGTTTTTTCTTCTCGCGCGCGATGCCTCGTGCAAACCTGATGGCGGGCAATTTTGTTGCACAATCATACGCCATATGGCCGCGGCACTGTTGAAGATTTCTGCGAAGAATTCGAAGAACCTATCTCTTCTCATTTAGAAATTCGCCATTCGTTGCTGCCCATGGCCAGCCTCCCAAACCGGAAATCTGCCGGCTCGCAAAAAAAAATCCCGCAGAAAGAAATCGTTCTGCAGGATTTGATCTCGCAAGCGCAGCTCTTCTACGGCTCACACTTTCCGGTTTTCCGTGGTTACGCAAAACGTGCCGTCCGGCAATTCCAGCAGGGTATAATCCCCGAACAAGATCGGTTCGAGGGCGCGCAGGCACAAAAACACGCGCACGGCCAGGCCGCGAATTTCCACTTCGGAATGATCGCTGGCGCGCATTTCGATAAAATGACGCCACGCGCGCACGTTGCCGGTGACGACAATGATGGTCTCCGTTTCATTGGGCAACACGGCGCGCGCCGATTGATTGACTTTTTTGCGCAAATCTGTTGCCGCTTCTGCGCTGAGAATCGCTGCGCCGGAGCGCTGTTCTTCCAATAATTTTTCGGCCAGCGCATGATACTCGGCGTGGCCGCGATCGATGCGCTGCAAAAATTTTTCATGCAACGCCGCGCCGTCTTGAAATTCCGGGCGCTCGACAAAACGCAGGACACGGCCCGTCACGTAGCGTTGCGACAATTGCGAATAGCCGAAGCCGGCGCGGTGCCGAATCAATTCATGCGTCAAGCTGCGCGAAATGCCATAAAGCAAAAATGAGTAATTCGCGTGCTCCAGAACCGAACCGTGGCCGCTCGCCATGATGTTCTTGAAATAACGGGCGGCATTGTCGTTCATCGTGCGTTTCGGGCCGAAGCTGGCATAGCACGTTTGTCCTGCGACTTTGCACAATTGCGCGCCCGGCGTCAGCGCGGTCGGATCTGCGAGATATTGATCGAATTGCAATGCCGCATCAAAACCCGCGAGAAAATTCCGCAATCCCGCCAAATCGACGTGAGGCTTCGCAATCAACGCTACGCCCGGCTGCGTTAAAAACGGCGTGCCGGCGGGGGACTTGTACACCGGCGCAGGCATAGCCGTCAGAGCATTTTGCCATGTTCCGCCCCATTTTTCAAAAAGTTGTTCCGGCGTCATGTTCATCTCACTACTTTAATGTAATCGCCGCGTTTCACTTGATCGGTGAGATTCATGCCGTTGAGAATCGCGAGTTCCTTCAGCATTTTTTCCTCCATGCGCAAGCCGCGCAACACCGTGGCCAGATCGCCGGCGCGTTCCGAGCGCTCGATGCGCACGCGCAACGGCTGCTTTTGCAATGCCGCCTGATTGCGCAGTTGATCGAAGCCGGTCATCACGTTTTTGAAGGTGTTGGCATGATTGCGAAACAGCGCCACGGTGGTATAACCGTGAAATACATAAATTAGGTTTTCTTTTTGGATGAAGTACGACAATACCTGCAATGCGCCGCTTTGCGACTGGACTTGCGACTCCACTTCGTGCGCCGTCATGCCGTGTACGCGCGTGGCCTGCTCGCGCACCACCTGGGCTTGCGCGCCTTGCACGAAATTACTCGCGGCTTGTTTGGGATTATCGCCCTTGCCGAGGCTGAATTCGATCATGGCATTCTTTTCCGCATTCATCATCTGCACCGAGCTGGGTGAATTCACCACCGTCCAACCCGACGGCGTGGGAAATTGAAAGCGCAATTCAGGATGATAGAACACGTTGTTTTCCACAAAGCCCTGGCGCGGGTCCTCGCCATAGACGATGCCGTCGATCAGCCGCAAATAATCTTTGCGATCCAGTTTCTTGGGCGTGTAGGGGATCTTTGTTTGCCATTCCTCGGCAAGCTGATGCACCTTGACTTCGCGGTCGCCGGGATCCGGGTGAGTCGATAAAAAATTCGGAATGCTTTGTCCGCTCTCGCCGCTGAGCCGGCCGATGGTGCGAAAGAAACCAGCCATTTCACGCGCATCATAACCCAACTTGGTGGAATATTCCACGCCCAGGCGATCCGACTCGGATTCCTGGTTGCGGCCAAATTTCAGAAAAAGCAGGCTCAGGCCGACTTGCGCGGCGCCGCTAATCTGGCGAAATTCCTCCGACAAAACCGAGCCCAAGCCCAGGCCAAGCTGCGCGAGCTGCCCTTTGGATNNCCATGACGCGCGGTGATGTGCCCGATTTCATGCCCCATCACTCCCGCCAATTCCGCCTCCGAGTTGAAATGCGCCAGAATGCCGCGCGTAAAATAAACGTAACCGCCCGGCAAGGCAAAGGCGTTGACAATCGGGCTGTCGACCACGCGAAACGTGTACTTGATGTTGGGCCGGTGCGACACACGCGCAATGTTTTGGCCGATGCCGTCGACATACGCCGCCAATTGCTGATCATCGTACACACCGTATTCGGCGACGATTTGCGGATCCGCTTCCTGGCCCAGCGCGATCTCGCTTGATTCGCTCATGAGATTGAAGGTGGATTTGCCGGTCACGTAATCTTTCGTGCAGGAATAAAACGAAAGCGCCGACACGGCCATGAGCAACAACAAAAACATTTAGCGATAAATTCTAATCCTCCACTGGAATAAAATCGACATGCTCAGGGTGTTGCAACTGGCATCACCCAAATGACGCCATCTGTTCTATCGTCAAACACCAACCGCTTGCCGTCTGGCGCCCACGAGCTGTTCATTTCCAAACGGCCGGCAGAGTTGGTGAGATTCAATCTATTCGTGCCATCGTGATTCATGATGTAAATATCCGCATGCAAAATGCGATGGCCATCATCTTCTGCTTGCATGAAAGCAATGTATTGGCCCTCGGGCGACCAATGCGGGCGCTCGCCGCGGCCGAGAGGGCGAATATCGCTGCCCTCCAGAGCGCAACTGAAAAGTTGACTGCCCAGCTCTTCGAATACAATGCGGTCGCCACTCGGCGAAAGCTCGGCGTTGATAATTTGGCCCGAGGGGCGCAGCGGAAGTTTTGTGGTCTCGCCCGCGGCCGTCGTGAGAGATAAGCCGTTTTGTGTCATGAAGACCAGGGCGCGATTGCTGAACATGCGCAATGTCCGATCATTCGCCGCAACGGCCTTAATGATGGCGGGCTTGTTGTCAAGGAACAGCGCGACGCGTTCATTGTCCAGCCATTGGGGCAGGCTGGGCATTTGTTTGCGCGGCTCTGAAATCGCTTTGGAGGTTTTGGTTATGGTGTCGTAAATTTTGACGACATGCCAGCGCCGGCGGTTTTGTACCTGCGCGGCGCGGCCCACTAAAAATTTGCCGTCATTCGACCAGCACATCTTGTAGCCAACCGCAAGATCGTCTGTCAGTTGGTGTAATTCCGAACCGTCGGGCTTGATCAGCCAAATGCCGTCATATTTGGAAGTGGTCAGCGCAATCCATTCGCCGGTTGGCGACCAAACCGGTTGCAGAAACGGCGTCGCGCCGTCCGTCAAGCGCACCGGAGCCTGCGCCAACAGGCTGGTCAGATTCATGATGAGATAAATAAGAAAAAACTTTTTCATAATCGCCTTGCCTTGACTAACGATTGCTTACCGCTTGCACACTTTCAAAGTTTTGGGGGCAAATGTTAAGCGGCGTGTTTATAGACAGCCGTCATCTGCCATCTCTCAGCAACGTTGTTAACGCATGAGCAACAGTTTGCGCACGGCGATGAAATCGCCGCTGATCATTTTAACAAAATAAACGCCGGAGGCAACGCTTGCGCCTTGTGTGTTGCGGCCATCCCATTGCACGCGATGCTCGCCCGGCGGCCGCCAGCCCTCCACCAACATCCGCACGCGCTGGCCCAACGGATCATAAACGGCAATCTCTACCGCCGCAGCCGAGGGCATGAAATACGGAATTGCCGTAACCGGATTGAAGGGATTGGGGAAATTTTGAGCGAGAGTGAATTGCGCCGGCGTTGGCTGCGTTGGCTCCGTCACTGACACACTGCGTGGATGGCCGTGCAACAAATCTTCAAATAAAATTTCACCGCGTTGACTTTTTGTGTTGGATACGGAAATGCTCTCCCAAACCAGCGGAGTCACGCTTTTGGCCGCCACCTGGCGATTGCCCTCGACGAGACTGTCGCGCGCCGTCTCGAGTCGCATGCTGCGCCAGCCGGTCCAATCCAGCGTTTTCTCGAAATGATAAATCACGCCGTCATTGCCGCGCAGATGCCAACGCAAAATGTTTTCACTGCCGTCTCCGAATACGAACATCGCCGCAACTTCATTGTTGTTCAAGCGCAGAGGCGAGGTCAAATCCATGAATACTGCGCCGCTGGAGGGCTCACGAAAAACATAGCGCAACCGGCCGGCGGTGGAGTCGCTCACCGCAGCCTCCGGCGTCAATGAAAATGAAGTCGAATCCGCGACGATGCCAACCGTCTGCGCATGCGAGAGCGGGTCGCTAAAAGGTTGATCGGCGCTCGCAAACGTGCTGAGAATGTCGAGCGCTTCGGGCGCAACCGCGGTCTTGAAGCGCCACTCCAGCGCCTGCGGCAAATTTGTTCCGTTGAGATCACGGATACTGTTTGAAAGTTGTACCGTGAAGATGCGGTTGCCCAGCAGGCTTTCGGTAGGAACAAAACTATATTTGAATAAACCGTTCTCTCGTGAAGCAAAAACGCGCACTGGAACGAGATTATTGGTAAGAGCAAAGATTTTCACATCGGGTGGATCGAGAGTCGTTGGGGACATGGCGCGATTGAAACGCATTTCAATCACGTCGCGGACGAAAATCTCTGTTTGTTTGTTGCGCGGAAAGAAGTCAACCACTGCCGGCGTCTCAGCGTTCAGTGGCATGGTCGTAAAGCGCCAGGAGAATATTCCGCCGCTTTGGCCGTCGCCGTCGCCATCCAGCCCGCGCCCGAATTGATCGCGCGCCGTGCTGTCAATCGTCACGACGTAGGCGGTGTCGAAGTCATAACGAAAATCCGGTGTGAAAACAAACTCTTTGGGATTGTTGGACACGCTGCTCAGCACGCCCGCGACCGGAGGATCGAGCTGAAACGCGGCTTGCACCGAAGCAAGCGTCATGTTGCGCGAAAACGATATGCGAATCGGCTCATACACATAAACGTCTTGCGCGCTGTCGCCGGGCGTAGTCGCTTGCACCGCGGGCGGCGCCTGCGGAATCAGGCGCGCATCGCCGTAGCGAAATGCATGCGCGGCTACCGCCACGGTCGCTGAAAAGGGCTGATATTCCGGCACGTTTACCGCGATGGTGTAAGTGCCGGGCGCCAAGCCGTCAAACGCATAGACGCCGTTGCGAAAGTTGTCGGTCGTGTAAGTCAGATTGCCGGGTGCGAGCGTCAATGAAACGCCGTTCAGCGGCATGCCGGTTTCGGCATCGCTGATGATTCCGCTGAGCGCGCCGGTGGGCATCAAGCCGGCATTAAAATATTCAAAAAAACTCATGGCCAGGGCGCGCGCTTCCAGCCGCAAAAAATCCGGGTTGCGCATCTTCGCTTCTTCCGCAGGATGATCGTGAAAGGTGGCTTCCGAAAGCTCGCCGGGCATTTGCAAATCATTCAGCACGCCCAGGCTGAAGCCGCCGTTGCAGCCGCCGTAAAACGTCCAATCCAGCCGGCTCACGAAGGAAGCGGTGCGATAGCCCTGCCAGAGCCTTTCCGCCATGATGCTGCTCATCACGTCGGATTCTCCCGGCCATTCCGCCTGCCCGGTTCCCATGATGCTGCCGTTGGAGCAGCGCCGCGCCGGATCGCGCCTTTCTTCAAGCAACAGCAACGTGTAGCGCGTCGAGGTATTGACCGAGCCCAGCGCATTATGATGCACGGAGTGAAACCAATCCGCGCCGAAGTTGTTGGCAATCTGCTCGCGCTGACTCAGGCTGATGTCCGAAGTGTTGTTAAAGTGCGTGAGCAGAACGGTGTCGATGTTGGCGGCGACAAGATATTCTTTAAGAAAAGAGGCCACTTTGAAATTAATATCCGCTTCGCGCAATCCGGTGGGCCCGGCATTGACGTTGCCCGGGCCATGCCCGGGGTCGATGCAGATGCTTAGGCCGGCGAGATCTTGTGCGCCGGCGCACAGCGGTAATAAACTAAAACAGATGATGACCCAACGGCGCATACCTAAAAACAGCATCTCGCCCTTTCGTATTTTCATCGTATTTGTTTCGATTTGCTGATGAGTCACGGCTATTCCAAAAATGGTTGCAAGCAAAACTGCACAACGCTAAAAAAGCCATTTTCTCGGAGAATATCAAGCGTGAAAATTGTGGTGAGAAAATTCGTGCCGGCGTTCGAAAAGAATTGCTCGGCGCAAAGGTTTTCAAACAAGTTGAAAGGCGCGGCGCTTTTAGCAGCCTGGTAAACTTCGTCCACAAAAGTGGAAATTCCGCAGACGTAAAAAA
>JRYC01003255.1_pt1 | contig 11476 bp, 13 predicted proteins | sample 235301 | NCBI WGS metagenome assembly JRYC01 (sample SAMN03074211, study PRJNA261470) | activated sludge metagenome | biome: Common Effluent Treatment Plant; feature: Wastewater; material: Activated sludge; isolation source: activated biomass of a common effluent treatment plant treating...
GTGCTATATTTATACTGAGTACCTAATCAACTTATCTTACTATTCAAAAAATTTTTTAAATGCCGTATCAAAAATTATTCCCAAGCCAACAACCAAATGAAAAAATCATTTTAGTCGTCCGGGAACATTGGTTTAGATTATTTATAAAAATAATTACAATAGCTTTACTGTCATTACTGCCATGGGTTTTTAAGATTTTATTGATTGACTTCACAACTTTTCTGAGGAATGAAACGGCAATATTAATTTCTTCGGCTGTGTTTAATACTTATTATCTCGGCTTACTAACTGCATTGTTTATAGTGTTTGTTTTGTATTATCTCAATGTCCATATTGTAAGTGGAGAAAGAGTGGTGGACATTGATCAAGTTGGTTTGTTGTCTCGTGAAGTATCCGAGCTAAACATCGAAACAATAGAAGATGTTAGTAGTCATACCAAAGGTTTATTTGGAAATATACTTAATTATGGGACTGTATTCATCCAGACTGCAGGTGNNAAAAACCAAGGCCTTAATTTAAAGATTGGATTTATTTGATGAACATTTTAATTTTTGCTGGAGGATCAGGCACAAGATTGTGGCCAGCTAGCCGTAAATCTAAACCTAAACAGTTATTAAAATTCGTTGGGGACGATACCCTACTCCAACACACCTATAAGCGCGTCAAAAAAGGCAATAAAGTAAATCAGGTCTTTATTGCTACATCAAATGACTACGAAGCACAGATTCGGAAGCAGTTACCCTCGTTACCAAAAACCCATTATTCTTTGGAGCCCATTCGACGCAATCGTGGACCAGCTTTAGGCTTAGCTGTTTTGATAATGAATCATTTTAGTAATGACAAAATATTTGCAACTGCTTGGGCAGACGATTATATCAAACAAGATAAAATCTATCATGACGCATTAAATCTTGGTGCAAACTACATCAAAAAAAATATCAATTCTGTAGTTGCGATAGGGATTAAACCAACTTCCCCTCATACAGGTTTCTGTTATATACAAACCGGCCACGCTATTTCTCAAAATAAAAGTATTTTCACTGTTAACAAATTTACAAAAAAACCTAGTCAATTGGAAGCAAAAAAATATCTCGCTTCAAAGAATTTTGTTTGGAATACCGGATACTTCATATCCCATACTGATCATATTTTGAACTTGTATAAACAATACAGACATGAAGTTTTCAATCTGTTGATGAAAATTAAGCCATACATTGGTACTTCTAAACAAATCAAAAAGATCGCTAAGTACTACAAGCAAATGCCAGATTTTGATTTCGAAGAAATTTTCAATTCTCACCCAAAACAATTAAAGGCTATTAAGGCAAAATTTGACTGGGCAGATATTGGACGGTGGTCAGTGATTAAAGATATTCAATCTAAACCAAAAAATAACCTTGTAAAAGGTTTGACTCTTTCTCATCAAACAGAAGGGACTTTAATTTATAATTATAATAAAAATCAACTTGTTACTACTGTGCACACAAAAAATTTGATCATAGTTGTCACTCCTGAATCAGTATTAGTAGCTGATAAAGAAAAATCAGAGGAACTAAAGGATCTCATTAGTAAGATAAAGGCCAACCCTAAACTTACTAAGTATTTATAACTTAACTAGCTTCTTGGGCACTAGGACTTAAAGTAACATGTTGGCCCACCATTTCTAATGGATGAGTGGTAGTAATAAAAGTTTGGAACTTTCCTTGTAAATACCTTAATAAGAAGGTGCGTCTGGTATCATCAAGTTCAGAAAGGACGTCGTCTAATAATAGTATTGGGGTATCTTTTTCTCTGGATAAATATTCTAACTCAAGAATTTTTAAAGAAAGTACTTGACTGCGTTGTTCCCCTCGTGAAGAGAAAGACACTAAATAAATACCTTCGCTTTTTAAATCAAAATCATCGCGATGAGGACCGATTAGCGATGTCCCCGCCGAAATCTCTCTATCATTGAGTTTTTCTAAAGCAGTTTTGAATTCAGTTTTAATCTCTTCAATGCTATCACCTGGGATTGTTTCGTATACTACATCTATAGTGCGGTGGAATTGTGATATCCCAGTATAGACCTCAGATATATGCTGATTTAAATAGTTAATAAAATTCTTGCGTTCGAAAATAATTTCTGACCCAATTTCCACTAATTGATCGTTCCATAAACCCAATCCATCTGGCTGGGCTAATCCAGCGCGAATATCTTGCAAAAGCTTATTCTTTTGAGTCAAAACTTTTTTATATCTAACCAAATTATCAGAGTATTCTAAACTCTTTTGAGAAAGTACCATATTTAGATATTTACGCCTTGCTTCTGGTACTTGTGTAAACAAATCTACATCAGTTGGTTCGAATATAACTACGCGCACATAACCCTGTGCTTCTTTTCGTTTTATCTTCACACCATCAATCTTGAAGTTTGCATAGATTCGATCCCGTTTTTCCAAAAAAACTTCTAGGCTATGTTCTTGTCCATTTTGCTCAATATCAATTTTTATTTCTGCATTATTAGTCCCTTGTAAAAAAATAAACTCGGCATCGTCGCGAAAAGATTTAAAAAGTGAACCAAAATAAATCGATTCCATTAAGTTAGTTTTCCCTACTGCATTTGGCCCAGAAAGTACAACCATATCACTGGTTATAGCTAAATCTAAATTAGGGTAATTACGGATATTTTTTATCTGGATGTTAGTAATTTTCATAAGTTATAAGCGTATTGGCATTATTAAATATAAATAATTTGGTTTTTCTTTTGGTTTAAACACGACTGGATTTGTATCGTCAATTATATGGATATTAAGTGTAGCATCTGTTGTGTTTACTAGGAAATCTAAAATATATCGGTAATTCATTATTACTGAACCGGAACCATTTTTTATAGTGCAAGGAATCTCAATAACACTTTCCCCAACACCTTGAGATGATGAATTTATATAAATAGTTTGTTTATCTTCATGATAATCTATTGTTATACTTCCTACCCCTTTAGAAAAAATTCCACTAGTTTTTAATGCTGAAAGAAACTCAGAACGCTCCAAAGTTATAACAGCTCCTGACTCTTCAGGGATAATTTGTGAATATTCAGGATATTGACCATCAATAAGCCTAGTAACCATGTAAGTACCATTCACTGATAAGGCGATTTGTGTTGAACTAATATGCAAATTAATTGGTTCATCAACATTTGCAAGTAGTCTAGAAAGCTCGCCTACACTTCTGTTAGGGAGTATCACAGACATAGAAACGCTAGTTGATACCGGTAGTTTCATTTCTGCTAATCGGTATCGATCGGTAGTAGTAATTGTTAAAATATTATTTTCTAATTTAAAAAGAACTCCTGAAATTTCTGGTTGTGTCTCGCTAGTACTTACTGCAAACAAAACTGAATCAATGGTTTCTTTTAAAGTTCTAGAAGGGATTTCAACAACTGAGCTATTATCAATTTCTGGGATCAATGGAAAATCTTCAGTTGGCAAATATTTTATTTTAGTCTGGTATCTCTCAGTAGCAACTAAAACATCGTTTTCTTTTGTTTCAATTAAAATATTTTCATTAGGTAAATTATTAATCAAATCCAATAACACCTTTGCAGAAACGCAAACTCCACCATCTTGCTCAATTTTACAACGAATTAAAGTATTAATACCCATTTCTAAATTAGTCGCAGAAATTTTAAGTTGCCCGTTTTCGGTTTGGAGTAAAATGTNNCATTTCTAAATTAGTTGCAGAAATTTTAAGTTGCCCGTTTTCGGTTTGAAGCAAAATGTTATTTAAAATTGGTAGCGTTGAACTTGAACCAACAATTCTTGCAACTTGTTGCAAACCAATCTTTAAATTTTCTTGTGTGCAAATTATTTTCATTATTAGTATTAATTAATTAAATAAGATAATACATAATAATAAGGTCAGTGGATAAGAGGATAAGTGCCTTATTAATAAAATTTCTCTTTTAATTAAACTGTTTAATATTCTTTCAGGTTGTGGATTAACTTATTAATAATTAATTATTAAATCTGGATAAATAATTCTTCAATTGTGTATAAATTAAATCTGAAAATTTTTGTTGTTAATAACTTTTTAATTATCCGCAACTTATTATATAGTTATACATAACTTATGCATAGATTTTCTCAAGGATTAATTCAACTTCCTGTTTAATATCATCATTTGCATTAACTGCTTTTTCTACTTTTTCTACACCATGCATTACTGTTGTGTGATCTCGACCCCCGAAAAATTCTCCTATTGATGGAAACGAACTTCCTAATTCCTTTCTGGCAATATACATAGCGGTTTGACGTGGTTTTACATATTCTTTACGCCTAGATTGTTTTAATAAATCTTCTAGGGTAATGCTGTAAAAATTAGCCACTGATTCAGCAATTTTATTTAGAGTAACAGCTTTCTTTTTCGCATTTACTATACTAGCTAAAATTGTTTTCGCTTGCTCTACTGTTAATGGCCTGTTTTCTATTTGCTGATAAACTAAAAGTTTATTTAAAGCACCTTCAAGTTCTCGGATGTTATTTATGATGTTTTCGGCGACAAATTCCACTACTTCTTTTGAAACCTCAACTCCCTTCTTGTTTAATTTAGTTTGGAGGATCGCAATTCTGGTCTCTAAATTAGGGGCGCCAACGTCAGCGACCATTCCCCATTCAAATCTTGATACTAATCGTTGTTCAATAGAAGGAATGTCTTTTGGTAAGCGATCAGCTGTTAATATGATTTGCTTACCTTTATCACGAAGTTCATTGAATGTATGAAAAAACTCTTCTTGGGTTTGTTCTTTACCGGCAATAAATTGAATATCATCAATTAATAGCATATCAACATTCCGATATTGTCTTTTAAACTCATCTATTTTTTTTTGTTGAATTGCTGAGACATAATCATTGGTAAATTTCTCACTTGTGACGTATAAGATTTTCAAAGCAGGGTTACTTGCTAAAAGCTTGTGGCCTACAGCGTGCATCAAATGAGTTTTACCAAGCCCTACTCCTCCATAAATAAATAATGGATTATATTGGGCGCCAGGATTCTTAGCAACAGCAGTGCTTGCCGCATACGCTAATTCGCTATTGTGCCCAACAACAAATGTCTCAAATGTATATTGGGTGTTTAAATTCCCAGTAGATTGCTGCGCATTAATTTGTTTAACGTTTTGACCTGTTTTCTTTGGTTCAGTTGAGATTAAAGCAGGTTGAGATGATGAATCATTTTTAAAATGCCCAACATAATATTTGATAGTTTTTACCTCAGGGGCAATATTTTTTAAAGCTTTGAGCAAATTCGCCTGGTATTTACTAGAAATCCAGTCTTTTGTGAAGTTGCTAGGTACCCCAACTACTACATAATCTTCAGACTTTTCAATAATGCCAGTATTTTTGAACCAAGTATTAAAATTAGCTTTACTTAAGGTAATTTCCAGGTCTCCAATAATAGCTTGCCAAAGTTGTTGGTTAGTCATATTGGCATTATGACAGGATAGTTATCAACATGTAAAATGGTCGAATTTACCGCTTATTTGCAAGGGAAATCATAAAAAGTGTTCATAAGTTGTGGACAAATTGTGGTTAAGATGGAAATTCATAAAAAATACAGAATTTTTTAAGGAATAAATCTGTGGATTAGTGGATAATGATTGACTAAATATTAAGTTTTTATTATAATTACACAAGATATATTTATTAAAGTACTTTCAAGAATGGCAGCAAAACGAACCTATCAACCAAAAGTGAAAAAACGCATGCGTGTACATGGATTTATGAAGCGAATGCTTACTAGAACCGGCCGAGCAGTACTCGCCCGTCGCCGCCAAAAAGGCCGCCACAAACTAACTGTTTAAAGAAATTAAAAATTTAATTTCCATGTTTCCAAAAAAACACCGCCTCTCTAAATCAGCTGACGTTAAAAAAACAACAGCCCGAGGGCGGAGTTTTTTTAATAAATATTTTGTCATCAAAAGCGTCCCCCAAAACGATGAAAAAAAGTTCACTGTCGTGGTTTCTACAAAAATTTCTAAGAAAGCGGTTGAGAGAAATCGAATTAAGAGGATCGTCCGCGAAGAATTAAGAAAAAATATTGATAATATTAAGACTGGTAGTTATGTTTTCTTAATCAAACCACTTGCTCTTAAAATAGAATCAAAAGAGCTTAGGAGTGAGTTGTTTAAAAGTTTAACAATAGCTAAAATTATTAAAACAAGTTCAAATTAATAAACCCTAAATCCAAAAACTAAACTAATATGAAATGAAAGTATTCCTGATTAAATTAATTAAAATATACCAGCGCACATTATCTCCAGACCATGGTTTGTTCAAGGCCCGTTGGCCACATGGCTACTGCCGATATTATCCAACCTGTAGTCAGTATGCAATTGATGCCATTTTGTTGAATGGAAGCATTCGTGGTAGCTGGCAAGCTATAAAGCGGATTACTCGATGTAACCCATTTGCTGTACCTGGCGTAGATCCTGTTCCTAAACTATAATAAACAATATGATAGAAATATATAATACAATCATTTACGAACCGATCCTTAATCTTTTGGTTTGGTTATACAATACGATCCCTGGCCATGATGTTGGTGTGGTAATTATTTTAGTTACTATAGTGATTCGTTTGATTCTTGCACCATTTATGCATAAATCACTCAAGAGCCAAAAGCACATGAGTGCGTTACAACCAAAGATCGCTGAACTTCGTGAAAAACACAAAGATAACCAGCAAGAACAAGCAAAGGCAATGATGTCGATTTATAAAGATAATGGGGTTAGTCCGTTTTCTTCTTGCCTACCGTTAATTATTCAATTACCAATTTTAGTTTCTTTATATCAGGTATTCGCAAAGGCACTAAAAGGAAACCTAGCTGGTTTATATTCTTTTGTCCACAATCCCGGGATGTTAAACCCCAAACTTTTTGGCTTGATAGATCTTTCTCATCCAAATATAGTCTTGGCAATTTTAGCTGGAGCCGTACAATTTGCTCAAAGCTGGATGATTTCCAAATGGCAAACTCCTGGCGCAGGTGATGCCACAACTAAGGCATTGAATATCCAAATGATGTATATTTTGCCAATCATTTCTGTTATTATCGCTTGGAGACTACCTGCTGGACTTCCACTTTATTGGGTTGTTACTACTTTATTTGCGATTGGCCAACAATGGTATATTAACAAAACTCACACTATAGAAATTAAGTAATCGTACCATGGCAGGATACCAGACAATTGACTATATTCAATCAGTAATCAAGGACATTCTTGAGCACGCAGGAATTCAAGCTCGTATTGAATATGAAGATAGCTTGTCAGGTGGATTGATATTTAATATTTTCAGTCGTGACGCAAAATTATTAATCGGTCATCAAGGAACAACTTTATACTCTTTAGAACATATTATTCATGCGATTGTTGCGCGTGGTTTATCAACAGAAAATTTAGAACGAGTCTTTTTTTCTGTTGATGTTGATGATTACAAACGTAACCGCCAATACCAAATCAAACAGATGATTAAAGAAGCGGTGGGTAAAATGAAACTTTCTGGAAAATCAACTTCACTCCCTACTATGCCCAAGTACGAACGGAAATTTGTTCACATGTATATTCAAGAACAATTCCCCCATGTTACGACAGAAAGTGTTGGCCAAGAACCAAATCGGTACATTAAACTTTCTATATAAAGACTAAATTATGGGACATTAATAGTGATTTTGTCACTTTGAATTCCTGTACTTGTTCGAGCATAAATTTGGTAATTCCCAGTTGGTGGTGATGAACTCCAGGTAATGGAATAAACATATTTATTCCCAGTCTTAGAAATATCAGCTTGCCCTATTAAAGTAGACTTATTTCCTTGCTGATAGTAAAAACTAACATCATTATATTTAGCAGGACTTTCAGCGCTTAGGTCTAGAGGGAAATCTGACCCACCTCCAGATACCGACATTTCTAGTCCCCCGCCAAGCGCATAGATTACATTAACACTATCGGTTGCACTCGTTCCATCGTTGTAAACAACTTTTGTAGTTATTGTATGAGTGCCATCTGAATATTTTTTATTTAGTCGTATTCGCCACGGTGATTCTTCTATACTTTCTTCAAACTCACCATCAACCGAAACATCAATTCGCGCAATATTATCCCCTTGCACTGTCATGTTTATCACCAGTGGTGTATCGGTGATCGTGGAGTTATCTGTTGGTGAGGTAATAATGATTTTCCCATCTCCTTGAGGGTTTTCTATCCCGCTACCAGGAGGGTATTTGTAACCATTTGCTAAGGCCCAAGCAACTACTGGATTTTCCCAGGCTGGATTTTTTGGTCGCTCGCTGTGCAGAACTTTGTATACTTCAATTGTAATTTGCCCCGGCGGGGTTAAGTCAGTTGCTGGCTGTCCTGTTAAAGAATCAATTTTGACAGGGATATGCACATCATCGTATTGGGTTGGGACTGAATAATCAGCAAACACGTCGGAACGAGTCTCTGGTGTGTATTCAGTAGGCAGTTTTCCTGAGATTGCGTCTACTGTTACTGTTGTAATTCCGGACGGTTTTTCAAATTGTTCAATCGGTGTATCTTTTAATGCTTCTCTCATAAACTGATTCCAAATTGGTCCTGCCATTAGCACAGCATCTTTCTTCATCGGAACATTATTATTATTTCCCGTCCACACCCCTGCCGCTAGACTTGGAGTAAAGCCCATTGTCCAGCCATCTCGGAAATCTTGTGTGGTCCCAGTTTTTGCAGCAACTGGCCTATTCCCAAGTTGCAGAGCTGAATTACTACCAAACACAAAAGCGCGAGCATTGTTGTCAGACATAATGCTGGTTAAAAGATATACTGCTTGTTCATCCAGAACTTGCTCGCTTTTTTCTTTATATTCTTCTAATGTTTTCCCGTCTTGACTAACAATTTTAAGAATGGCGGTTTTTTCGTTCTTTTTTCCTTTATTGGCGAGAGCTGCATATGCTGCGGTATGGTCAAGCAAAGTCACATCACAACCACCTAACACTAAAGACAAACCACAATCTTTGAATTGAGCATTGATTCCAAGGCTTCGTGCGGTTTCTATAACTTTATCCTCACCCACCAATGCGATTGTTTTTACGGCAGGAATATTTAAACTCCCAGCCAAAGCTTTCCGCATAGGCAATGGCCCGTTTTGAGAAAAGTTAAAGTTATTTGGAGAATACCCACCACCAAAATCTGTTTTTACATCAACTAACATGCTGGAGGGAGAGTATTTAAATTCACGACCAAATGCAGTTACGTAAGCGTACGGTTTAAAACTAGAGCCTGGTTGTTGCAGGGTTGTTGCAATATTTACATTAGGACTAAACAAACAAGTTTTCGGATTACAGTTTTCTGGATAGCTTTCTCCAAAGTAATCTTTACTCCCCACCATGGCTAGGATTTGTCCAGTCTTTGGGTCAATCGCTACTAGCGAAGCATTATAGCCATTGGCAGAAATGTTCTTTGCTGCTCCGTCAGCAACTGCTTTCTCGGCAATCTCTTGGAGCTTGGGGTCAAGAGTGGTATATACTTTTAATCCACCCTCTTGCAAGGTTTGTTCCCCATATTTCTCTGCCAAGTAATCTTGAACGTAGAGTACAAAATGTGGAGCTTTAATTGAGTTTTTAATTTGTTGGAATACTACTTTCTCATCTTTGGCAGTGTTGTATTCATCTTCGGTTATGTATCCCAAATCCTTCATTTGGCTTAGGATGTACTGCTGACGTGCTTCCAGAGCATCAAAATTCGGACCACTTGGGTTGTAGTAGGACGGCGCTTGTGGGAGGGCAGCGAGATACGCACTTTCAGCAATGGTTAGGTCTGAGGCATTTTTTTCGAAATAAGTTTGACTAGCTGCTTGGATCCCATAGGCATTTCGACCGTATGGGATTTCGTTCAAATACATTTTTAGAATTTCTTCTTTGCTGAATCGTGCTTCTAATTCAATTGATAAAATGATTTCCTTAACTTTTCGTACATAGGATTTATCATTTGTCAGCATGGCATTTTTTACAAACTGCTGTGTAATCGTGCTTCCACCCTGACGCTTCTCTCTATATATAATATCTACAATAACAGAACGCATTAAGCCAGTGATGGATATGCCTGCATGATTATAAAAATTTCTATCCTCAGCAACAATTGTCGCATCTTTCAGATTATCATTGATTTGATCGAGGTTTACTAAAGTACGCTTAACCTCACCATGTACTTCGTAAAGCAAGGTCTCGTCCCGGGCGTAGATTTTTGTACTTTCTGGCACATCGCGCCCGAGTAAACGATTTGGGTCAGGTAAAACACGGCTGTAGTAGATAAAGAGAAACGCGATGAATAGCACTCCTNNAGGAACGCAATGAATAGCACCCCTGCCGCACCAATCCGAAAACCCCATGTCCCAATTTTTGTCCACGGGAGATTTCGGATATACCCACGCCAATTTTTGTTATGGGATTTCTGATTAGACTTAGATTGATTATTAGAAAGTGTGGAAACCACCTGTTTAGGCTTTCTGGATTGATTATCAAAATTATAGACCTTCATATTCTTATATTATACTGATTTTGCTTCAAAAAAGGAAATGATGATATACTTCTATTATATTTATACGAATAAAATTTAAAAAAGTAACTTTTAAAGTAATTGAAACTAAGCATGACTAAAGACGAACGAATCCAGGACATCCTGCAACGGGGTGTAAAGCAAGTTATTCATAAAAAACATTTAGAATCCCTTTTGAAGGGACGCAAAAAGCTTCGGGTAAAATTGGGGTTTGATCCGACCAGCCCGTTGATTCATATTGGTAATGGGGCAACTTTATTAAAGCTTCGAGCTTTCCAGGACTTAGGGCATCAGGTGGTTATTATCGTCGGAGATTTTACAGCACTTATTGGTGATAACTCAGACAAAGAATCAGAGCGTCCGATGTTAAGCGAGAAGCAAGTCAAAGAAAATATCAAAACTTACTTTGATCAAGTGTTTAAAATTTTGGATAAAACTAAAACTGAAGCAGTCTACAATTCAACCTGGCTTAAAAAATTAGACTTTAATGAAATCGGGAAACTGGCTGATCAATTCAGTGTGAATGAGTTCATTTCTAGAGAGTTAATAAAAAAGAGATTAAAGGCAGGGAAAAGGGTGGGGTTACGAGAGTTGTTGTACCCATTGATGCAAGGCTACGACAGCGTTGCAATAAGAGCTGATGTTGAGATCGGGGGAACTGATCAATTGTTTAATATGCTGGCCGGAAGAACTTTGCAAGAGTATTTTAAGCAATCACCGCAAGATGTTTTGATGATTGATTTGCTATTAGGGGCAGACGGGAGAAAGATGTCTAAGTCGTATGGGAATACGATTAATATTTTGGATGACGCGCAAACTATGTTTGGTAAAGCAATGACCATCAAAGATGAATTGATTGAACAATATTTTGTTCTTGCTACCAATATTCCGCAGAGACAAATAGAGGAAATA
>JRYC01003730.1_pt1 | contig 11465 bp, 15 predicted proteins | sample 235301 | NCBI WGS metagenome assembly JRYC01 (sample SAMN03074211, study PRJNA261470) | activated sludge metagenome | biome: Common Effluent Treatment Plant; feature: Wastewater; material: Activated sludge; isolation source: activated biomass of a common effluent treatment plant treating...
CATCCCGCTGTTCAAGGACACCCCGGCCTTCGCCCAGTTCAAGGACATGGCGACCTCCGGCATCATCGACGGCTATGCCGGCCCGCCGACCGCCCTGGCCTCCGAGATTTTCGCCGCCAAGATCATGACCAATGTCGGCCAGAAGATCCTGGTCGACAACATGCCGGTCGATGACGCGGTGGCCTGGGGGCAGGCGGAGATGGAGAAGATCGCCGCCAAGCACAAGGGCTGAGGCGAGGACAGGAGAGCGCCGCGCGTGCGGCGCTTCGGCCTGGAGGCGGCGAGCCTGATCGTCGATGCCGCGCTCGCCGAGGCGCGGCGTCGCGATCTGGCACCGCTGGCGGTGGCGGTGCTGGATGCCGGCGGCCACCTCGTCGCCTTCAAGCGCGAGGACCGCGCCGGCATCCTCCGCTTCGACATCGCCTTCGCCAAGGCCTGGGGCGCGCTCGGCATGGGCTTCGGCACCCGCGAGCTGGCCAACCGCTCGGCCACCTTCGTCAACGCGCTCGCCGTCATGTCGGGCGGGCGCGTGGCGCCGTCGCCGGGCGGCGTGCTGGTCGCCGGCGACGAGGGCGAGATCGTGGGTGCCGTCGGCATATCGGGCGACAAGGGCGAGATGGACGAGGCCTGCGCCGTCGCCGGGATTGTCGCCGCCGGCTTCACGGCCCATACCGGCATCCCGGAAGCCTGAGAACGTCGGCGTCGCGCCACGCTGCGGACCTGTTCAGGGGAGCTGATCCAGCATGCGCTTCGATCCGGTACGTCCCGTCGTTCCCGGCGGCTTCGAGGTCGCCATCCCGCCGCTCACCCCCCTGGCGCAGCATTTCAGGCGGGTGCAGGTCGAGGACGTGGCGACGGCGACGCGCGAGGCCATCGCTCGGCTGGAGCTGGGCCGGCTCGACGGCAGGAGCATCGCCGTCACCGCCGGCAGCCGCGGCATTCCCGGCATCGTGCCCATGCTGAAGGCCCTGGTGGCGGCGCTGGTCGAGCATGGCGCCCGACCCTTCGTCGTGCCGGCCATGGGCAGCCATGGCGGCGCCAGCGCCGAGGGCCAGATCGACGTGCTGGCGCGCTACGGCGTGGTCGAGGAGGCGGTCGGAGCACCCATCCGCGCGACGATGGAGACCGTCGTCGTCGACCGGCTGCCCGACGGCACCGAGCTGCACGCCGACAAATACGCCGCCGCCGCCGACGGCATCGTCGTCTTCAACAAGATCAAGCCGCACACCGGCTTCAAGGGCCCGATCGAGAGCGGGCTCGCCAAGATGCTGGTGATCGGGCTCGGCAAGCATGCCGGCGCCCGCGCCATCCACCATTGCGGCATGGCCGTCTTCGCCGAACTGATCCCCCGTGCCGCCGAGCGCCTGCTCGCGAGGCTGCCGGTGCTGTTCGGCCTCGGCATGGTCGAGAACGCCTGGGGAGAGCCCGCCCTCGTCGAGGCGATCCGGCCGGGGCACATCCTGGCCCGCGAGGCCGAGATCCTGGTCGAGGCCAAGCGGCTGATCAGCCGCCTGCTGATGCCGGAGATCGACGTGCTGATCGTCGACCGCATCGGCAAGGACGTCAGCGGCTCGGGCATGGATCCCAACGTCACCGGCCGCTCCGCCACCAACATGCCCGGCTTCGATGCCCCGCCGATCGAGAAGATCATCGTCCGCGGCCTGACCGAGCGGACCCACGGCAACGCCGTCGGCATCGGCCTCGCCGACTTCACCACGCGGCGGGTGGTCGAGCAGATCGACTATGTCGCCACCTACACCAACGCCTTCTCGGCCCGGGTGATGCGCGGCGCCAGGCTGCCGGTGGTCCTGGCCGACGACCGCGACGCGCTGATGGGGGCGCTGCAGACCTGCTTCGGCAAGTCCCCGGAGCAGGCCAAGGTAGTGCGGATCCTCGACACCAAGCACCTGGACACGATCGCCGTTTCCCAGGCCGTGCTCGACGAGATCGCGGGCTCGGACGCCTTCGAGATCCTCGGCCCGGCCGAGCCGCTGCGCTTCGACGCCCACGGCAACCTCGTGGGCGACCTGCAGCACTGAACGCCGAGCCGGGCCCATCGCACCCCGCCGGATCCTCGACAGGCTGACGGGCGTTGTCCTCGATCAGTCCGACATCGGGGAGACGGTCATGCCGACAACCAGCCTGGCCGAGCGCGGTCTGCAGGATCCGAGAGGCACCTTCGCCACGCCCGAAGCCGTCATGCAGTCGCGGGAGCTCCTGCCTGGCGAGAAGCGGGAAATCCTGGAGCGCTGGCGGAGGCTCGGCGACTCGCCGGGCGGCGGCGAGGCGCCCGACCTGGTGACGCGGATCCTGCGCGCTCTGGCCTATCTCGACACCGAGACCGGCACGCACAAGGACATCGAAGGCCAGGGACTCTACGGCGCCATCGGCGACATCGGCGCGGAGCCGCACGGCAAGCATTGACGCAGGGGAGCCCACAGGCACCGCTTCGGCGGAACCCGGCCGCGACGACCGATATGCTGCGTCGCAGGATGGACGAGGCGGAAGGCGAGGCCCATTCTCCGTTGCTGGCGCCGAGCACGCAGTCGCCGCCGCGCCGGGTGAGCACCGCCGACAAAACCATGGGAGGCCGTCATGGCGGAGAGCGTCTACAAGGTGATCGAGCTGGTCGGCACGAGCCCCGACTCCTGGGAGAAGGCGGCGACGGCCGCGGTCGAGCGTGCCGCCCAGTCGCTCAGGGATCTGCGCGTCGCCGAGGTGGTCGAGCAGGACCTCGTGCTCGAGGACGGCAAGGTGAAGGCCTACCGCACCAAGGTGAAGGTGTCGTTCAAGTACGAGAGCTGAATAGGCGACCCTGAACGCGGTGCCCTGCGCCGGGCGGGATCCGACGCAGGGCTTCGCCGTGCCGGCTCAGCCGCCTGGAGCCACCGGCACAGGCGTGGCGTAGCATCACCTCCTCCATCCGCGCCATCTCGGCCCGACCGTCTTCCGCAGGTGTGCCGGCACCTGTAGGTTGGCCCTGCCGGCACGTCCGTCCGGCTCCCCGAGCCATCCGAGACCAGGACGCGAGGCCGCGTGAAGATCGCCATCGCCGGAGCCGGCATGATCAGCCGGCATCATCTGCTGGGCTGGCAGAAGCTGGCGCCCGAGGTCGAGGTGGTCGCGATCTGCGATCCCGACCGGGGCCGTGCGGAGGCCCGTGCCGCCGAGTTCGGCATCGCCCATGTCCATGACAGTGTTGCGATGCTGGACGCGGTGGCGATCGACGCGCTGGACGTCATCAGCCCGCGCCAGACCCATGCCGCCTGGGTGCTCGCCGCTGCCGAGCGGGGCATACCGACGCTGTGCCAGAAGCCGCTGGCGCCGACGCTGGCCGAGGCGGTCGACCTGGTGCGCGCGGTCGGCACCCGCTGCCGGCTGATGGTGCACGAGAACTGGCGCTTCAGGGCCTGGTACCGTCAGGCGCGGCGCTGGATCGACGACGGGGCCATCGGCGACGTGCTGCTGGCGCGGATGGCCAACCTGTCCTCGTCCATGCTGCCGGACGAGCATGGCGTCCGCCGCGGCCTGGTGCGCCAGCCCTTCACCGCTCACGAGCATCGGTTCATCATTACCGAGAGCCTGATTCACCAGATCGACGTGGTGCGGTATTTGTGCGGCCCGCTGCGCGTCGTTGCCGCCAGAACCCACCGCTCGCTGCCCGACATCGTGGGGGAGACCTTCGCCGCCATCTTCCTCGAGACCGCCGCCGGGCGGCCGGTGGAGGTGACGGGCGTCAACGCCGCACCCGGCTATCCGCCACGTGGCGGCGACCGCCTCGAGATCATCGGCAGCCATGCGAGCATAGGGTTCGCCGATGGCAGGCTGCAGCTGTTGGGGCCGGAGCGCCGGGAGGCCGATTTCGACGTCGAGGCGGGCTATCAGCACAGCTTCGATGCGGTAATCGCGCATTTCGTCGATTGCCTGCGTTCCGGCGCGCCGTTCGAGACCGACCCGGTCGACAATCTCGAGACCCTGCGCCTGGTCGAGCACGCCTATCTGGCCGCCGGCCAGCATCTGCCCGGCACCGGAGCCGGCGCATGAGCACCTCGGAACTGATCGGCCTCGCCAAGGACGAGCTCGACACGCCGGCGCTGCTAGGTTCCGGGGGCGACCGGCACCAGCCCGTAGCGCTGCATCACCTCGCGCATCCGCGCCGGATCGGGGGCGCCGCCCGAGGCGAGCGCCGCGATCTCGCGGAAATAGCCGGGGCCGAGCTTGCCGGGGGTGAGGATGCACAGGCAGGTCGCAGGCACCGCGGTGGCGTTGCTGAAGCCATGCACGACGCCACGCCGGATGAAGGCCGACTGGCCCGGGCCGATGGCGACGTCATGGCCGTCGATGCGGAAGGTGACGGTGCCGTCGAGCCCGTAGACGGTCTCGTCCCAGCTGTCGTGAAAATGCGGCACCGGCATCCGCGCCTTCGGCTGCACGGTCATGCGGAAGATGTCGAGGCTGTCGGCGGTGGTGTCCTTGCTGTGCAGGAACTCCAGTGTCAGGCCACCGATCGTGATGGTTTCGGTCAAGCTGGCATCTCCTCCCTATCGAGCGTGGTTCAATATATCCGGCGATGACGTGTCCGCGATCGGCACGGCGGCACCTCACCCGGGCGTGGAATCGGACTCCGGCGGCGGGGCCAGCACTTGGACCGCGCCGGGCAGCACCTCGAAAGTCGCAGGGGTATGCGTCGTGGGCTCGCCGTCGGTGCGCACGCGCATCGGCCGATCGGTCTCGACGACGGCCTTGGCGGCTCGGCCGCGCCACATCCCTTCGGGCGCGTGATCGGCGCCGCGGCGCAGATCGGGCAGGTGCTTCAGCACCGCCCACCAGGGCTGGGCGTCGAGGCTGTAGAGGTCGAGCTTGTGATCGTCGATGCGGGCGGAGGCCGCGACGGTCATGCCGGCGCCGTGATGCCGGCCGTTGCCGATGACCACCTGAACCGACTTGCGCGTCTCCACCTCGCCCTCGATGGCGATGCGGGTGCCGAACGGGTGGGTGGCTCTCCAGGCGTCGAACAGGGTCAGCGGGTAGCCGAGCGGCCCCCAGCGCTGCTTGACCTCGCCGGTCAGCCGGCGCGCCGCCTCGTTGCTGAGGCCGATGGTGGCGGCGTTGAAGAACGGCCGGTCGTTGGCGAGGCCGACGTCGACGCGCCGCGGCCGGGCCGAGGCGATCACCTCCGCCGCCGCCTCGGGCTCGAGCGGCAGGCCCAGCGTGCGCGCCAGGTCGTTGCCGGTGCCCAGCGGCAGGATGCCCAGCGGCAGCCCGGTCTCGATCAGCGCCTCGGCCGTGGCATTGAGCGTGCCGTCGCCGCCGCCGACGATCACCAGGTCGACCCGGTCGCGGCGGCTGCGGATCAGCCTCGCGGTATGCAGGGCGTCGCCGGGGTGCTCGCGGTCGACCGAGATCCCGGCCCTCGTCAGGACGCGCAGTGCCGCATCCACGCTGCCGGCGCCGCTGCGGCTGCGCTTGTTGACCAGCAGCAGGGCACGGCGGCGCTCAGCCACGGTGCGGCGGCCGGTGCTTCCCGGCGGAAGTCGCGGCTGTGGCCGGGAAGGAACATGCCCCGACACCTCCGACGCGATGCCCGGAACCGTTGGTACCGTTCAGCGTTCGTCCCCCAGTTGCCGCGCCGGACGCCTCAACTGAGGCTGGCGCGTCGTAAGTCAAGGGAGAGTCGAATGAACTGGGACCGCATCAAGGGCAACTGGAATCAGGCCAAGGGCCAGGTCAAGGAGACCTGGGGCAATTTGACCGACGATGATCTCACCAAGATCGAGGGCCAGCGCGATCAGCTGGTCGGTCGGGTGCAGGAGCGCTACGGCATCGCCAAGGACGAGGCGGAGCGGCAGGTGAGCGACTGGGAGCGGACCTATCGGTGGTAACCAACCGGAGATCGCCGCCTCGCCGGCGGGAAACTCCAAGGCGCGGGCGCCCTGCGGGGTGCCGCGCCCAGCGCGGACGTGGCGGATGGGTGACGGTATCCAGGGCTACTTCAAGCTGACGCGTTGGAACTGGACGCAAGGGCGTGCGTTGGTATCAAATCCGGCGATGAACGGATGGAACGGCGGGCCGCCAGCGGCTGCCGCAGGGGCCATGAAATTTCGCGACACGCCCGACACCGGCGCCAAGACAGGACAGAAGGTCCCCCGGCCGCGAAAGCAGGCGGAGCGTGGGCTCGATCAATGGTTCACCAAGAAGCTGCACGATCTCTACGATCCGGTCCTCAACGAGAAGATTCCGGAGGATCTCTCGCGCTTGCTCGACGACTTCGCCAAGCGGCCGAATGACAAACCGGAGTGAGTGGCGACAATGGATCACGGTCGGCCCGAACTGGCCGCCCAGGAGCGCCGAAGGATGCCCACGCAGGCCGATACCATCAGGCAGAACCTGCCGTACTTGCGACGTTACGCCCGAGCCGTGAGCGGCGAGCAGCGCACGGGCGACATGGCGGTGCGCACCTGCCTGCAATCGCTCCTCGCGGCTCCTGCCAACGACAGCACCTTCGACCGGCGGCTGCTGTTCCGCGCCCTGCACGACGTCTGGTCGAGCCCGGCCGCCACGGCGCCGGTCGATCCGGCTGAAGTGATCCAGGGGCGGCTGGATTCGCTGTCGCCGCTGCAGCGGCAGGCGCTCCTGCTCACGATGCTCGAGGGCTTCTCGGCCGGGGACGCCGCCTACATCCTGCGCATCGGCGACGAGGCCGAGTTTTCGGGGCTTCTCGCTGCCGCCAAGCGCGGGCTGAGCGCCCAGCCGCCGACGCGGATCCTCATCATCGAGGACGAGCCGGTGATCGCGCTCGACATTGCCAGTATCGTCCAACAGAGCGGCCATGAGGTGGTCGGCATCGCCGCCACCCATGCCGAAGCGGTGGCGCTGGCCGAGACGGAGCGCCCCGGTCTCGTGCTGGCAGATATCCAGCTCGCCGACGACAGCTCGGGCATCGAGGCGGTGGGGGAGATCCTGGGCCACCACGCCGTGCCGGTCGTGTTCGTCACCGCCTATCCGGACCGGCTGCTGACCGGGGAACGCACCGAGCCCACCTTCCTGATCACCAAGCCCTTCGAGGCCGAGCAGTTGAACGTCACCATTTCGCAGGCATTGAGCGTTCGCTCGGCAGCGACCCATCGCGCCGCCTGAGCGGAGCCGCCGGCGATGCGGACGGTGGCGAGGTCCGCGATAACCGGTTGGTCGTCCGCATGGCGCCCGGGCTTGCGGGCCCAGTTCGCCGCCGTGCTGGGCATCGTCCTCCTGCCTGCCGTCGCCTGCTCGATCTGGCTCGGCTATCTCGCCTACCGCGAGCATGCGTCGCGCCTGAGCGCCACGCTGCAGTCGAGCGCCGCCGTGATCTCCACCTACGAGGATCAGCTCCTGAGCGGCGCCGAACGGACGCTCCGCAGCCTCCTGCAGGAGCCGGAGGTGGCGGCGATGCGGGAGCCGGGCTGCAGCGACTACCTCTCCGAGGAATTGCGCCGGTTCGGGAGCTTCATCACCCTGGCGAGGATCGACGAGGCCGGAGTGGCGCGCTGCGCCAGCATCCCCGACCTTGTCGGCGTCGCCTATGACGATCGCGCCTGGTTCGCCGCCATACGGACCGGTGATCGGCCGTTCGTGGTCAGCGAGGTCGTCACTGGCCGGGTGCTCAGGCGCCCGACCGTTGTCCTTGCCCTGCGGGCACCGCAGGTGGAGGGCTTTCTCACCGCCACGATGGACGTCCGCGGCTTCACGCCGAGCGGTGCCCTCACCACGGTCCTGGAGCTGAACAGCAGCCTGGTCCTCGTCGACAACGAGGGCCAGGCACTGATCGAGCCGCGGGATGGCGAGCTCGACCAGAGCCTCACCATCCCGCCGCGCGCCGCCCTGCTGGCCGCGCTCTCCGATCCCGACACCACCTTCGAGGCGGTGGGGCTCGACAATGTACGGCGCCGCTATGCGATAGCGCCGGTCGGTGCCGGCAGCCTCAACGTCGTGCTGGGCACGCCGGTGGGCGGCCGCTGGGATTGGCTCGAAAGCCGGGCTCCGATGATCCTGGCGCCGATCCTGCTGCTGCTGCTGGCGCTCTCGGCGATCTGGGGCGCCACCAACTATCTGGTCAGCCGGCACCTGCGGGTATTGAGCCTGGCTGCCCGGCGATGGAGCCACGGCCACGGGCACGACTGGCCCGACCTCCACGGGGCGCCGGCGGAGCTCGAGGAGCTGGGCTCGACCTTCAGCGAGATGGCCGACCGCATCGTCAGGCGCGAGGACGAGCTCCACGCCTCGCTGGCGCAGAAGGAGGTGCTCCTCAAGGAGATTCACCACCGGGTCAAGAACAACCTCCAGATCGTCAGCAGCCTCATCAATCTCCGCGCCCGAGCCAGCCGCATCCCCGAAGTGAGGACGGCGCTCGAGGCCGTGCAGATGCGGATCAAGGCCCTGGCCCTGGTGCATCGCAATCTCTACGAGCAGGAAGAGCCGACTTCGATCGACCTCGAGCCTTTCCTGATCGAGCTGTGCCAGCTGTTCGGCGAGGCGGTGGGCGACAACGACAAGGTGGAGATCGTGGCCGAGGTCCAGCCGGGACGGGCCAGCGCCGACCGGGCGACGCCGATCGCCCTGCTCATCGCCGAGAGCGTCAACAACGCCCTGCGTCACGGCTTTCCGGACGGTGTGAACGGCACCATTGTGGTGCGGCTGGAGCGGGTCGACAGCAGGGTACGCCTGAGCATCTCCGACGACGGCGTCGGCCGCGGCCCGTCGAGCGTCGACGGCGTGGGGCTCACCTTGTGCCGCATGCTCGCCAAGCAGATCGGCGGGGAATTCGAGCTCGCCGGTCCTCCCGGCACCACGGTGACGGTGACGTTCGCGGAACAGCGGCCGGGCCGGAGCCAGAAGCCCGAATCGCCAAACCGGAATCCCGAGTTGCAAAAGGGGAACCAGGAACCTACTTCCCACGTTGGGACCACGGTTGGCACATAACGAGCAGGGACCCATGACACTGTTCCGAGAGGATGTTGCTGCGCTGATGCCGCATCTGCGGGCTTTCGCGCGCAGCCTCACGGCCGGCAATGCGGCTCTGGCGGACGATCTGGTGCAGGACACGCTGCTCAAGGCGCTGGAGGCCCAAAGCCAATTCCAGCCCGGGACCAACCTCAAGGCCTGGATGTTCACCATCCTGCGCAACCAGCATCTGTCGCTGATGCGCCGCAAGCGCACGCGCAACGAGGTGCCGGACGATGATATCGAGCTTCTGGGCTCGGTGCCCGCCTTCCAGGAAAGCAGGCTGGAAGTGGCGGCGTTCCGCCGGGCCTTCGCCGAGCTCGGACCCGATCATCGGACCGTACTCGTCCTCGTCTGCATCCATGGACTGCCCTACGACGAGGTCGCCCAGGTCATGGGCTGCGAGGTCGGCACGGTGAAGAGCCGCGTCAACCGGGCCCGCTCGGCGCTGAAGCGGATGCTCCTGGGGGACGAGCTGCCGATCCGGCCGACCCGCAGCGAGGCGGCCCGGCTGCGTGAGCGGGCCGGCCAGGCGATCAGCGGGCCGGCGCCGAAGGCCTCGCCAATCGGCGGCCACGCCTCCCCGGTGGCAGCAAGGCCGGTCTTGCGCCAGTAGGAGCGACCGACGGGATCGAGGCAGAGCGGCGCCCGGTGCGCCGCTCTTTTTGTTCAGTCGCCGGAATCGAAATCCACCTGATAGGAGAGCGACATGGCCGAGACCGTACAGCACCCGCGCTCGTCGCGCGCAGCGGCCGTCCCCGAGACGGAAGAGGAGGTCACGCGGGATCTCGAGACGCTGAAGGCGGAGATCGCCGCCTTGCGGGCGGAGCTGCAGAAGGTCGGCCAGGCCGCCAAGAACGTCGGCACCACCGCGGTCGGTGCCGCGAAGGATCAGGGCGCCGCGGCCGTCGACCGGGTGCGCGCCGAGGCCGAGGCCCTGGCCGACAGCGTGGTCGCCCAGGGCCGCAGCCAGGTGGCGGTGCTGGAGCAGCGTGTGCGCGAGCAGCCGCTGATGGCGCTTGGGCTGGCCTTCGCCGCCGGCCTGGTCTTTGCCAAGCTGAGCGGGCGGTGAGTCTGGGGCGGCTGGCCGTCCAGCTCCTCCCTACAGTCGCTTCCGCCCTGACGCCGCCCGGCGGGATACACGCAGGCCGAACGGTGCGCGCGCTGCTGGTCGAGGTCGCCCTGGCGGCGATAGCGCTGGTGTTCGCCGCCACCGCCTTCGGCTTCGCGGTGGCCGCCTGCTACATGGCGCTCGCCGCCTCGCTCGGGCCGGCGGCGGCAGCGGGTTGGGTCGCGCTGGGACTGGCCGTTCTCGCGGGATTGCTGACGGGAATCGTCGCCATGCTTTCGGCCAGACGGGCGCGACGCCACGCCGAGGCTCGGCTGGCGGCCCGGCAGGCCGCCGCCGCACCCTTCAACCAGATCGTGGGTGCAGTGTCGGCAAGCCCGATCAAGAGCCTGCTGGTGGCCACGGCGGCCGGCGCGTTGGCCGGTTGGCTGGATCGCCGGCTATAGCCCGGAACATCACAGGCCCCGTCGACGTTGATTGCCGCACAGACAACAGCGTCACGTGACGCCGGTGCGGAGAACCGAGATGCTGTATTGGGCCCTGGTGTTCCTGGTGGTGGCACTCGTCGCCGGTGTGCTTGGCTTCGGCGGCATTGCCGTGGCATCGGCGGGGATCGCCAAGATCCTGTTCCTGGTGTTCCTTGTTCTTTTCGTCGTCAGTCTGGTCGGAGGCATGATGCGGCGGGGCGCTTCCTGACACCAGCACTGCGAAAGAGACATTCATGCGCGGCCCGGCCCATAGCCGGGCCGTTTTCATTTCCGCCGCGGGCAAAAAAACAGACCCCCGCCGGAGCGGGGGCCAGTCGCGCGGAAAGAACGGACGCAGGTCCGTATGCCATAAACGCGAAGCCCGGCGATTTGTTCCACACGTTGCGCGCGGGCCAATGTTCAGGGTCGTGCCCGCGCTCGCGGTCGCCTGGACAAGGCTCCGGATCGGGCTAGAGTGAGTGCGCTCGCGAGGGTGTGAGATGCGATTGGTTCGAATTCCCCGGGAACCGGCTTCAGCATGATGGGTGGCCTCGCGACAGGATCGGCAACCGGCAAGGCACCTTTGGTGAGCGTCGGGATACCGGTCTACAACGGCGAGAATTTCGTCGAGGCGGCGATCCGTTCGGTGTTGTCGCAGAGCCTCGACGATCTCGAGCTGATCATCTCGGACAACGCCTCGACCGACCGGACGGCGGCGATTTGTCGCGACTACGCCGCTTCCGACCGGCGCGTCGTCTATCGGCGCAACGCGGAAAATCTCGGTGCCGCGCCGAACTATGACCTGGCGTTCGCCATGGCGCGCGGTCGCTACTTCAAGTGGCTGGCGCATGACGACGAGCTGACGCCCGGCTATCTGGAACGGGCCGCGGGCCTGCTCGAGCGGCGGCCGGAGTCGGTGCTGTGCAACAGCGTCGTCGAGTACATCGACGGCA
>JRYC01000978.1_pt1 | contig 11455 bp, 7 predicted proteins | sample 235301 | NCBI WGS metagenome assembly JRYC01 (sample SAMN03074211, study PRJNA261470) | activated sludge metagenome | biome: Common Effluent Treatment Plant; feature: Wastewater; material: Activated sludge; isolation source: activated biomass of a common effluent treatment plant treating...
TGCACCTGGCCCTCGACCAGCAGCGGATTGATCACCGTGCCGAAATCGTCGACCACGATGTAGCGCTCGATCGCGACCTCGCCCGTGGCCTCGTCGATCGACAGCTCGCAGACATGGCAGCCATTGGGGAAGGTCGGCGCCGTCGGCTGCCACGAGGCGTTGCCCTCGAGCCCACCCGCATGACGCGCCACCTCGACCAGGCCGATGCGCCGGTCGGTGCCGACGATGCGGAAATGGCCGTCCTCGAAGGCGAGGTCGGCCGCCGACGCCTCCAACAAATCCGCCGCCAGCGGCTTGGCGCGCTCGATCACCAGGCCCGCCGCCCGCCGCGCCACGACGCCGCCCACCGGGATCGACCTGGAGCCGCCGGTGCCGCGGCCGCTGGCGATCAGCGCCGTGTCGCCCTGCACCGTCTCGACGCTGGCGAGCGGCACGCCCAGCGCGTCGGCCAGGATCTGCGCATAGGCGGTGGCATGGCCCTGGCCGTTGGTCTGGGTGCCGATGAACAGCCGCACGAGGCCGTCCGGCCGGACCTCGATCCGCGCCGCCTCGTCGCCGCCGCCGGCGCATTGCTCGATGTAGTAGGCGAGCCCCAGCCCGCGCAGCCGGCCCTGCGCTGCCGAGGCCCGCCGCCGCTGCGGCAGCCCCGGCAGGTCGGCCCTGTCCAGGGCCGCGCGCATCGCCCGGTCGAAGTCGCCGCTGTCGTAGGTGGCCTGCATCGCCGTGCGGTAGGGCATGGCGGCGGGCTCGATGAAGTTGCGCCGCCGCAGCTCGTCCGGCGCCAGCCCCAGCTCGCGGGCGGCGGCGTCCACCGCCCGCTCGACGGCGTAGGCGGCCTCGGGACGGCCGGCGCCGCGATAGGCGTCGACCGGCGCGGTGTTGGTGAAGGCGCAGCGGACGGCGAAGTGCACCGCGGCGAAGCGGTAGACGCCGGCATACATCCTGGCGCCGCACTCGGTCGGGATGAACGGCCCGTACTGCGACAGGTAGGCGCCGAGATTGGCGACGGTGGTCGCCCGCAGCGCCGTCATCCGGCCATCGCCATCGGTGGCGATCTCGACCTCGGTCACATGATCGCGGCCATGCGAATCGGCGAGGAAGCTCTCGCTGCGCGAGCCTGTCCACTTCACCGGCCGGCCGACGACGCGCGCTGCCCACAGGCATGCCGGATATTCGGGAAAGACGAAGATCTTCATGCCGAAGCCGCCACCGACATCGGCCTGGACGACGCGCATCTTGCCGAGGGGGACGTGCAGGATCTGCTCGGCCAGGATCGCCTGCATGCCGTGCACGCCCTGGCCGCCCGTCCGCAGCGTGAAGCCGCCCGTGACCGGATCGTGCAGGGCGATGCAGGCACGCGGCTCCAGCGGATTGGGGACCAGCCGGTTGTTCACCAGCCGCACCCGGGTGACCTGATGCGCCTCGGCGAACAGCCGGTCGACGGCGGCCGCGTCCCCGGCCTCCCAGTCGAGGGCGAGATTGCCTGCCGCTTCCGGCCAGACGACGGGAGCGCCGTCCTCCAGCGCCGCCACGGCACCGGTCACCGCCGGCAGGGGGCGGTACTCGACGACGACCGCGGCCGCCGCGTCCTCGGCCTCGGCCCGGCTCAGCGCGACGACGATCGCCAGCGGATCGCCGACATGCCGCACCCTGCCCACCGCCAGCGCCGGCCGTTCCGGCGCCGGCATCGGCGTGCCATCCTTGTGCTTGTACAGCATCTTGCAGGGCAGCGGCCCCAGTCCGGCGGCGGCGAGGTCGGCGCCGGTCAGGATGGCCAGCACGCCCGGCAGGCGCAGCCCCGGTGCCACGTCGACGGCCATGATCTCGGCATGGGCATGTGGCGAGCGGACGAAGCAGGCATATGCCGTGCCTGCCGGCTCGACATCGTCGGTGAAGCACCCGCCGCCGGTGACGAGGCGCGAATCCTCCAGCCGGCGGACGGGCTGGCCTATGCCGAACGCGCCCATGGCCCCCACCCGGCCGGATTTCGCTGCGCCAATGCCGAGGTCCTCCTATGCTGGCAGAAGCCGGCGTGCCGGCGACCTCTCCGGCCGCCCAGCCAATCGAGCCGCATGATCCCGCTGCGCGACGACACTCCGGCGCATCGCCCGCCGATCGTGACCATGGCCCTGATCGCGGCCTGTGTCGTCACCTTCCTGTGGCAGCTGGGCCAGGGCAGCCCCGGCATGGAGATCGCCATCTATCGCCTGGGCATGACGCCGGCCGTGCTGCTGGGCGACGCTCCGGCCGAGATCGCCGCCGTGCCGCCGGCGCTCACCCTCGTCACCTCGATGTTCCTGCATGGCGGCTGGATGCACCTGCTCGGCAACATGCTGTACTTGTGGATCTTCGGGAACAATGTCGAGGACCGGCTGGGCCACCTGCGCTTCGCCCTGTTCTATCTGGCTTCGGGGCTGGCGGCGGCCGCGGCCCAGATCCTGCCCGACCCGGCCTCGCAGGTTCCGATGGTCGGTGCCAGCGGCGCCATCTCCGGCGTGCTCGGCGCCTATGTCGTGCTGTTCCCGCACGCCCGCGTGCTGGTGATGATTCCCGTGGGCATCCTGCTGTTCCGCCATGTCCGGGCGGTGTGGGTGCTGGGCATCTGGTTCGCCATGCAGTTCGTCTCCGCCCTCCTGGCCCCCAGCGGCGGCGGTGTCGCCTGGTGGGCGCATGTCGGCGGCTTCGTCGCCGGCTTCGTCGCGATGCAGCCGTTGCGACGACGGATACCGCCGCGCCGCCGCCGCGCCGGGCCCTGGGGCTGAGGCATGGCGGCGCGCGCCGATCCGCGGACCGCGGGGAGCCGCCCGGCGGCCGTCAGGACGCCCGTTGGACCGGGTCGTCCTCGTCCCGCGCATCGCGGGGACCAGCCGGCGGCACCGCCACGATCGCCGACGAGCCCGGGCCCTGCAGCACGACCTCGTAGACCACCCGGCTCTCCAGCACCCGCTGCACATAGTTGCGGGTCTCGGCGAACGGGATCATCTCGATCCAGTCGATCAGCCGGTGGGCGTCGCCGCGCCTCGGGTCGCCGTTCTGGCCGAGCCAGGCGACCACACGCATCGGGCCGGCATTGTAGGCCGCGAGAGCCAGCGCCAGCTCGCCGTCGAAACGGGCGATCTGCTGCTGCAGATAGGTGGATCCCAACCGCGCATTGTAGTCGGGATCGCTGGTCAGGCGGCCCAGGGCGTAGCTCATGTCGAGCTTCTGGGCGATGCCCTTGGCCGTGCCCGGCATCAGCTGCATGATGCCCCGCGCCCCGGCCGGACTGATGGCGGTCGGATCGAACTGGCTCTCCTGCCGGGCGATCGCCAGGCGCAACGCCGGGTCCGGCAGGCCCGCCGCCGCGACGGTCAGCCCCTTGACCCGCGGCACCGGGTGGCTGGCGCGCAGGTCGGGCTCGCTGTTGCGGGTGACCCCCTTGGCGGCCCTGACGGCGATGTCGGCGCGGCCGCAGCTCCTGCCGAGACCGACGACGAAGGCGGCGGCAGCCGGATCCTCGCCGGCGTCGCTGGCGAGCCTGCCGACGAACGGCACCGCCCGCGGATATTCGCCCAAGCTGCACAGCAGCGCCGCCATCCGCGCCGGCTCCGAGCGGGCGAGGCCCGAGCTCCCGGCGGCGACCGTGGTGACGGCCTCGCCGCTGCGCAGCCGCAGACCGAGCTCGCCCGCGGCGAGCTGGCCATAATAGGTGGTGGTGAAGGCGGCGGCGGCACCGAGCCAACGCCTGGCCTCGTCCTGCCGGCCGAGCGCCTCGGCGGCACGACCGGCCCAGTAGCCGGCGCGCGCCTGGCTGATCGGCATCCTCACGTACTGGGCCATCCGCTTGAAATGCCCCAGCGCCGCCGACGGATTGCCGTTGAAGCGCAGCGCCAGCCAGCCGGCGAGCCATTCGGCCTCGGCCAGATCAGCACCGTCGCTGACACCGTGCCGGGCGGCGAGCTTGTACGCGGTGCCGTAGTCCTTGGCCGCGATCGCCCGGCGCACCTCGATCGAACGCTCGTCCCACCATTTGTCCGGGCGGCCGAGCACGGCCGGCGGATCGAGCAGGATGGCGTTGGCCTCGGCGTCGCGCCCCTTGAGCCGCCGCCAGCGCACCCGCTCATATGCCAGGCCCGGATCGTTCTGCAGCGACCGCGGAACGCCGGCGAGAGCCCGGTCGACGCCGGGATCCGAATTGCGCAGCTGGATGCGCGCCGTGGCCAATGCCCGCCTGTCGGCATCGACCAGCGGGAACATCCGCCGCGCCGCTTCGGCCTCGCCGTCCCACAGCAGCCGGTCCAGCCGCGCATGGTGATCGGAGCGGGTCAGGAACTTGCCGAAGCGTGCGAGAAAGTCCTCCTCTTCCACGCGCGGGAAGGAATCTTCGGTCCAGCTCCGTCGCAGCAAGGCCGCAGCATCGCGGTCGCGGCCGCGTTCGAGGAGGGCCTCGGCCAGGGCGACGCGGCCGTGGCGGGTCCTGGGGTCACGGGCGGCAAAGAAATCGAACCGATCGCCGGCGGAGATCGAGGCGTCGATGGCATCCTCGGCACGCGCCTGCAGCTCGGCCTCGGCAGGCCAGCCCGGGTGACGGGCGAGAAACCCGGCATAGGCCTCGAAGGAGGCCTCGGACCGGCGGTCGCGCAGTCGCAGCCAGTCGACATAGGTGCGCAGCAGCGGCTCCTGCACGCCTTTCAGAATCGCATCCGCCCAATCGAATTGCTTCGCCTCGGCGGCGGCCAGGGCCTTGGTCGCCTTGTCCCGGCTGGCGGCGTCCAGGGCCGAGGACGGGCTCGCCGTGCAGATTCCAAACGTCGCGGCGGCCCACAACAGCACCCCCCGCGCCGCCAAACGACCGCCCGCCCTCATGCATCCGTTCCCATGCTGCCACGCCGCGCCATCGCCGATCCGCCCCACCGCCGCGGTGAGCCTGCTTGTCGCCGATCCCGACGCCAACTATGGTCGAAGATGGTTGAGCAACGATGAACAGCCCGGCGGTTGAAAGAGATGTTGCATGGCTCGATTGTGGCGCTTGTTACGCCCTTCCGCAACGGCTGCGTCGACGAGAACGCCTACCAGGACTTGGTGGAGTGGCATATCGGCCAGGGCACCCACGGCTTCGTCCCTGTGGGCACCACGGGCGAGAGCCCGACGCTGAGCCATGCCGAGCACGAGCGGGTGGTCGAGCTGTGCATCGAGGCCGTGGCCGGCCGCCGGCCGGTGGTCGCCGGCACCGGCTCCAACTCGACCGACGAGGCCATCAGCCTGACGCGCCATGCCGCCAAGGCCGGCGCCGATGCGGCGCTGGTGGTCACGCCCTACTACAACAAGCCGACGCAGGAGGGCCTCTTCGCCCATTTCAAGGCCATCCAGGACGCGGTCGACCTGCCGATCATCATCTATAACATTCCCGGGCGCTCGATCGTCGACATGACGCCCGAGACCATGGGTCGGCTGGCGGCCCTGCCCAACATCGTGGGCGTCAAGGACTCCTCGGCCGACATCACCCGGCCGTTGCAGACGACCGCGACCTGCGGGCCCGAGTTCAACCAGCTCTCGGGCGAGGACGGCAACGCCCTGGCCTTCCGGGCGCATGGCGGGCACGGCTGCATCTCGGTGACCGCCAACGTGGCGCCGGCGCTGTGCGCGCAGATGCACGAGGCCTGGGAGGCCGGGCGGCCCGACGAGGCGCTGGCGATCCATCGCCGGTTGATGCCGCTGCACGCGGGCCTGTTCTGCGAGACCAGTCCGTCGCCGGCCAAGTATGCACTGAGCCGGATGGGGCGGTGCGAGGCGGATGTGCGCCTGCCGCTGGTCGGGCTCACCGACGCATCCAAGGCCAGGGTCGAGGCCGCCATGGCCGCGGTCGGGATCAACGCCTGAGACGCTCATGGAAAAGGCCGCCGAAGGGCGGAAGGTCGCGGCACAGAACCGCAAGGCCTTCTTCAACTATCATATCGACGAGCGGATCGAGGCCGGCATCGCGCTGACCGGCACCGAGGTGAAGTCGCTGCGCGAGGGCCGGGCCACGATCGGCGAGGCGCACGCCGGCGAGATGGGTGGCGAGCTGTGGCTGTTCAACGCCTTCATCCCCGAATATGAAAAAGGGCACCAGTTCAACCACGAGACGCGGCGGCCGCGGAAGCTGCTGGTCCGTCGCCGCGAGATGGCGAAGCTGTTCAACGCTGTCCAGCGCAAGGGCATGACCCTGGTGGCGCTGTCGATCTATTTCAACCCGCGCGGCATGGCCAAGGTCGAGCTCGCATTGGCCCGCGGCAAGCAGCTGCACGACAAGCGCGCCACCGAGAAGGAGCGCGACTGGCAGCGCGAGAAGGGCCGGCTGATGCGTGCCGGCGCCGATTGAGCGGCGGCGTTCGCCTGCGTTAACCGTTTCTTCGGTCGCGGACGGTAGAGCCTCAGGCGAGGCAACCCGCGTTGGGCTCCGCATGCTCGCCATTGTCGGCTTCGTCTGCGTCATCGGAATGGTGTTCGGCGGCTACCTGCTCGCGGGCGGCAGCTTCGGCATCATCGTCAAGGCATTGCCGTTCGAGTTGATGATGATCGGCGGCTCCGCCGCCGGCACGCTGCTGATCGCCAACGGGCCGCACATCGTGAAGGGGGCCCTCGGCGACCTGAAGATGGTGGTCGGCGGCCCGAAATGGTCGAAGGAAGACTACCGCGACCTGCTGTCGCTGATGTACCTGATCGTCCGCCTGCTGAAGACCAAGGGGATCCTGGCGCTCGAGCCGCATCTCGACAAGCCGCACGACAGCGAGCTCTTCGGCCGGTTTCCCAAGATCCAGCACGACCACTTCGCGCTCGACTTCATCGCCGACACGCTGCGCATGATGACCATGAGCATGGACGACCCCTACCAGGTCGAGGACTGCATGCAGCGGCTGATCAAGAAGCACCACCATGAGGTGATGCAAAGGGCCGCAGCGCTGCAGAACATTGCCGACGCGCTGCCGGCGCTGGGCATCGTCGCCGCCGTGCTCGGCATCGTGAAGACGATGAGCCATATCGACCAGCCGGTCGACATCCTGGGCAAGATGATCGGCGGCGCCCTGGTCGGCACCTTCCTCGGCGTCTTCCTGGCCTACGGCTTCTTCGGGCCGATCGCCGCCCGGCTCAAGGACTGCTACGACCAAGACGGCCAGTTCTACGCCATCATCCGCGAATGCCTGGTCGGCTACCTGCACGGCCATTCGGCCCCCATCGCCGTCGAGCTCGCCCGCGGCAACGTGCCCAGCATCCTCCAGCCGAGCTTCCACGAGCTGGACGAGGTGCTGAGCGCCCTGCCGGCCGATCCGCTGGCCCGCTGACGGCAGGAGTCGTTCCATGGCGAAGGNNACGCTCAAGGGCCTCGCCGAGTACTTCACCGATGCCAGCGCCAACGAAGGGACGCCCGGTGGCGTCGGCGGCATGCTGAACGGCATCAGCGTGCTGCCGGCCAAGCCGATCTTCGATCAGCCGAGCTCGTCGCCTTCGGCAGCACAGCGGGCGTTGCCGGCGATGGAGATCGACCCCGAGCCGCTCGATTCCGAGGAGCTGGAGCCGGTACGGCGTGCCGAGATCGAGGCCGATCCGGACAGTGCCGAGGCACGGCGCAGCCGGCAGGAGGAGGCCCGCTTCGAGACGGCCAAGCAGGCGATCGTCGAGGCCATCGCGCACTCGCCCGAGCTCGGCGCCTTCGCCGACAGCATCGTCGTCGAGGAGACCGCCGAAGGCCTGCGCGTCCAGCTGCTCGATCGCGAGAACCTGGCGATGTTCCCCACCGGCAGCGACCGCATGGAGGCCCACACCGAGCGCCTCCTGCGCGTCGTGACCCGGGCCATCCTGCCGCTGCCCAATCGTGTCTCGATCCGCGGCCACACCGATTCGCGCCCCTTCGCCAATGGCAGCTATGACAATTGGCGATTGTCTTCCGATCGGGCCAACGCCACCCGGCTGGCCATGCTGGCCGCCGGGTTGCCGACCGGCCGCATCGCCGAGGTGGTCGGCAAGGGGGATGCGGAGCACCTGTTCCCCGCCGATCCCTACGACGCACGCAACCGGCGCATGTCGATCGTGCTGCTGCGCGACGTGCCGGCGCAGGGCGGCCGGGGACTGGTCGAATAGCTGCGGATGGCGGCGGATGGGCGCTGGTGGCCTGTTGGGAGCTCCGTGCCGACGGTCAGGCCGATCGCGCGGCGGCGGCGGTCTGCTGGCGTTCTTCCTGCGCCACGGTGGCGGCGGTGGCGGTGACGAACACCGTCGGACCTTGCGCTTCCAGCGGCCGGGCGGCACGCCGGGTCATGCGCCACAGCGCATAGCCACCGAGCCCCAGATGCACGCAGACGAGATAGAGAACGAAGCCGCGGGCCCCGCCATGCATGGCGAAGGCCGCGGCGCTGGGCCCGACGACACAGCCCAGCGCGTTGGCGAGCAGCAGCGCGCTGCTGGCGCCGACGACCTCCCGGGCATCCAGGAAATCGTTGATGTGGGCGACCGAGAGCGAATAGAGCGGCAGCGACAACCCGCCGAACAGGAAGAACGCCGCGAGCAGCACCGGCAGCGGCAGCGCGGGCGCGACCGCGACGCCGACGATCGCGAGAGCTGCGAGCAGGGTCACGGCGGTGAGGATCGTGCGCCGGTCGAACCGGTCGGACAGGCGGCCCAGCGGATACTGCAGACAGACCCCTCCCAGGACGGCAGCGGCCATGAGGCTCGAGATGGCGGCGGTGCCGAGGCCGATCTCGGCGGCGAACACCGGCCCCATGGCGAAGAGGGCGGCCTGGCTCAGGCCCACGCCGACGACCCCGGCGAACCCCAGCGGCGAGACGCGGAACAGCCGCACCAGGCCGAAGGAATTGTAGGGCGCCATCGCCGGCGCCGGATTGTCGGAGAGCAGGATGGGGACGGCGGCCAGCGACACCAGCACCGAGACGACGATGAACAGGGTCTGCCCGGCCGGGTCGGCCAGCGGCAGCAGGAACTGGCCGCCGGCGAAACCGCCGAGCTGGATCACCATGTAGATCGAGAACAGCCGGCCGCGGCTGTCATTGTCGGCCCGGCCGTTCAGCCAGCTCTCGGCCACGATGTAGCCGGCGCAGAAGCAGATGCCGGTGACCAGACGCATCAGGAACCAGACCACGGGCTCGACGAGCAGCGACTGAAACAGGATCGTGGTGGATGCGAGCGACACCAGCGCACCGAACACACGGACATGGCCGACACGGGCGACGAGACGGGGCGTCAGCAGCGCTCCGATGATGAGGCCGACGAAATAGCCGGACATGACGATGCCGGTCACCGCCGTGCCGAACTGCTGCCCGGCCCGCAGCGACAGCAGCGTGCTTTGCAGGCCGTGCCCCAGCATCAGCACGGCGATGCCGAGCAGAAGCGCCCAGGTCGAGCGCACGACGGCGAGCATGATCCGCGGCCCCGGCTTGCGATGTGCCACGCGCCGCCTATAGCGCGTCGGTGCCGCGACCGGCGACGGGTTTGCGGCATCACGACGGCGTTGCGGGGATAACGGGCCGATGGAGCTGCTCGCCCTGTTCCTGGTCCTTGCCGGCCTTTGGCTGCTCGTCGCACCCGCCTGGGCGATCGCCTCGAGCATGAGATTGCGCCGGGAGCTGAACGCGTTGCGCGGCGAGCTGGCGCTGCTGCGGGGCGACGCCGCGGCACCCGCATTCCCTGCGGCCGCACCGGCAGAGACAGCCGGCCCGCCGGCAGAGATGCCGGGTCGGCCCGAGCCCATGGCGGATGCCGGGGCCCCGCCGCCGACACTGGTACCGCAGATCCGCGAGAGCCTCGAGCAGCGGCTGGCCCAGCGCTGGCTGGTCTGGCTCGGCGGCGGGGCCCTGGCCCTCGGTGGAGCCTTCATCCTGCGCACCGCGGTGGAGCAGGGCTGGTTCGGGCCGGTGGCAAGGCTGCTGCTGGCGCTGCTGCTGGGCGCCGGTCTCGTCGCCGCCGGCGAGCGCCTGCGGCGCCGCGGCACCCCGGGCTATGCACCGCCGGCGCTGGCCGCGGCGGGGGTCTGCACGCTCTTCGCCGCCTCGTGGGCCGGCCACGCGCTCTACGGGCTGCTGCCTTCCGGAATCGCCTTTTTCCTGCTCGCCGGCGTCGCCGCACTGGCCGTGCTGCTCGCCTGGTCACACGGGGCCTTCTTGGCGGCACTCGGCATAGGCGGCGCCTTCGCCGTGCCGGCCCTGGTCGACAGTGCCGAGCCGTCGCCCTGGGCGCTGTTCGCGTTCCTGCTGCTGCCGGTCGCCGCCAGCCTGGCCGTGCTGCGCTATCGACCATGGACCTGGCTCGCCTGGCTCGGCCTTGCCGGGACAGCGGTCTGGCTGGCGCTCGATCTCTTGTCGCCATGGCGGGCAGCTCCGGCGAGCGTCGCCTTCGCCCTCGCCGTGGCCGGCCTGTTCCTGCTCGTCCCGATCTGGGCGACGCGCGGCCTGCTGGCCCGGACGGCCCTCGGCCGCGTCGTGGCGTTCGCCATCTCGGCGGTCTCGGCATTCCTGGTCCTGCTTCACGGCTCGGGGCCGCCCGAAACCAGCGAATCGCTGGGCCTGCTGCTGCTCGCGGCCCTCCCCATGGCGGCGAGCCGGCTCGCGCCCCTGCCCCTGGCTGCCGTGGTCGCCCCGCCGGCAGCGGCCATGCTGGCGCTGCTGTTCTGGAGCCTCGAGCCCTGGGAAGTCGGCATCGAGCTCGCCGGCGACCCCTCGATCGCCCTGCCGGCGCTGCGCCTGCTCCCGGAGCAGGCCGGCGGCCTGGTCGGCTGGGCCGTGGCCCTGGCGGCGCTCTACGCCGCATTCGGCTTCGCCTTGGCGGGACGACGCCGCGCCGGCCCATGGGCATGGCTGTCGGCGGGCGTGCCTGTCGTCACCCTGGCAATCCTGTACCTGCGCCTGTCCGACCTCACGCCCAGTCTCTCCTGGGCGGCCGCGGCACTGGCGCTGGCGCTGATCGAGCTCGCCGCCGCATCCCGGGTCCGTCGCATCGGCGGCGGGCGCGTGCCGCTTGCGGCCTATGCCGCGGGCACGGTGGCCGGACTGGCCCTGGCCTGCACCATGGCACTCGAGCAGGCCTGGCTCACCGTGGCCCTGGCGGCGATGCTGCCCGGGCTCGGCCTGATCTGGCGCCGGCTCGGCGTGCCCGGGCTGCGCACCACCGCGCTGGTGCTGGCCACGATCGTGGCGTCCCGCGTCGTGCTCGATCCGGATGCGGAACGGCTGCTCGGCCAGCCGATCCCGAGCCTGGCCTGGATCCTCTACGGCCTCGGCCTGCCGCTGGCGGCTTTCCTCGCCGCCGGCCGGCTCTTTGCCCGCGGCCGCGACGACAGGCTGGCGCAGGTCCTGGCCACCGGGGCGCTGCTGCTCTGGCTGGCGCTGGGCTGGGCACTGGCGCGGCTGCTGGCGGCCCGGCTCGGCGATCCGGCCCTGTCCTCGGGGCTGGCCGAATGGTCGCTGCACGGCCTCGTCTGGCTGACGAC
>JRYC01019036.1_pt1 | contig 11439 bp, 13 predicted proteins | sample 235301 | NCBI WGS metagenome assembly JRYC01 (sample SAMN03074211, study PRJNA261470) | activated sludge metagenome | biome: Common Effluent Treatment Plant; feature: Wastewater; material: Activated sludge; isolation source: activated biomass of a common effluent treatment plant treating...
CGACCACTCCGCCGGGCGCATTGGGGTAACCAACTGCCCGGGTCGATGCGGGAGTGAGCCACTATGGACTTGGGGCATCGGCCGCCGCACAGTACTCTGGGCACCCTAAAACACTAAACCGGAGCCGCCATGCCCCCGCCCAATCGCCAGGAACGCCGTGCGCTGCGCAAGGAAGGTGTGCTCGATACTGGCGCCTTCCTGAAGCTTGCTGGCAAATTCATCGAACTCGCCAATCGCGAAAACCAAACCATAGCCGCCACCGAACTGCACCTGGCGTTTCTATGGGCCGCTGCTCGCTACAATGCACATGTCGCAAAGGCGGTGCTCGCAATCGACAATCACGAAGCGTTCGTGAAAGAGATGTCGGAGCAGTACAAGGAGATGTTGCGCCAAAATCTGGCCGATCCCGCACTGGGCGGCAGTGATGGCCACAGCCAAGATCAAAGCGACAACGACGATCCTGCTGCGAAAACTTAGAGCACTTCCCGGCGAAGTCGACGCCGGTTCGTCGAAGAAANNTAGAGCCCGATCGGCTAAGATAGAAGCAGAATTACTTCCATCGGATCGAAAAGCGCCCGAGCGAAAATATAGCGGCACGCGCCGTCAGTTGCGCACGCCGCCATACCAGCACATGGGATCGAGCACGCGCATTCCAGGCATATCGGGAAGTGTGCGCCCCACATCAAGCATAGTCGCCTTGAGCGCTGATCCCTTCAAAGGCTCGGCCCGGCCATGCTCCTGACAGGCGGCCGATGCGCCAGCGAGTGCGGCGGCCTCGCGCCCATTGCGCGGCGGAGCGCCTTCAACGGTCCCTGCAAACATCGATCCGCCGCGCGGCATGACCACAAGGTCGCTTTCCTTGATAACTTCATCGAGAGATTTTCCCTTAACGTCGTCAAGCGACCCAACGACCAATACGTTGGCGAGGTTCATGAGGCTCGGAAGTGGCTCCCCACCGCTTGCGGGCGTCGGCGCATCCGCCCCACTACCATAGCCAGCCACGATGAACAGATGATCTTTGAAACGCTCTGACGCCTGCCGCATCACCAAGCGCAACGGCACATTATCCAGTGGCTGCAAAATCACAACGATCCGCGCTGGCGTGCCCGTAGCGAACGCAATCGCTTTAGCGAGCGCTTGAGCATCCCCTGGCTGAGTGCGAATTGGCACGAGACGACCATTCGCATATGCCTCGAGCATCAAGACAGCAGTTTCGGTGTCATCTTCGGAAGGTTGCGCTGATTGAGAGGACAGTGCTGGCGTTGAAGTCGAACCGCTTTTCTCTGCAATGCCTGCGCTTCCACCACGACCCGAGATTGGCGCCGGAGCGGGATAGGGAGCACGATCGTTGTCGATCACATCCCAGCCGATCAACTCACCCTCGCCATCTCGCGCCAGCCTCAGAGCGATCTTGGGCGAGGTATAATCGACACCTGCACCGATCAACGCGATGGCGATACCGCCGGGATCCTGACCTGGGGGAACTTTGGGATCGGCAGCGCCTGCTGAAGTGCACAACCACGATGACGCCGCGGCGATGACAATCAGCATCAGCACACGGTGAAGCATCCGCTCAATCCTTGGCGCTACTTGCCACTCGGCTCATCGCTGACCCGAACCGCACCCGATGACAGCACTGCCGGCTCTCGCTTGTCCGCTATGGTGGTCTCAACCTGATTGCCAGCCCTCGCTACAAGAGCTTCGTCAGGAATTTCATCCAACGTCGCAGCGGCCTCGCTCGCAGCACGCGCAACGCGACCATCGAGTGGCCCGATCGTCCGATCGACGAGATCAGCCATTTCCTTTATATCGTCGAGCGAAAACACCGGCAGCCTCGCATGCTCAACGGGATAGTCAGCGGCGATAGCGATCACATTGGGATCCTCATCCGCCAAGGGTCGCCGCGTGAAGGACTGCAAGCGCCGCGCTTCAATCTTCGCGATAGGCGCAGATTTGTAGCCTTCAACGATGATAAGGTCTGCCGGTTCGAGCGCGGCAATCACTTCCTCGAAGTTCGGCTCAGGTCCCCCGTTGAGCTCCGTCACGATGGCCCAGCGTGTACCCGAAACAACCGCCACCTGCCCCGCGCCGGCCCGGCGATGGCGCGCACTGTCAGTCTCCCCGTCATCGATCTGGAAGGCATGATGAGCGTGCTTTACGGTTGCAACCTTGAGGCCGCGTCGGGTGAACTCTTCAACAAGCCGCACAGTCAGCGTCGTCTTGCCGGATTTCTTCCAACCTGCAACACCAATGACGGGAACGTTGCCGATCAATGAAGTTGAGTGCGATTGCTTCGAGCCAGTCACGCGAGATCCTTCAAAACCACCTGCGATCTTCGTCGCATTCCATTACGAGGCCAACAGCCGCCGCGCCTCGGCAAGTTCGTCGGGCGTATTGGCGTTGAAGAAGGGGTCGACCTCTTCCCCGCCCACGCGAACCGGCGCAAAATCCACGCCTAAAGTACCATGTCGATCCGTCCATGCCAGAACCTTCCTGACACCGCGCTGAAGCGCCGCGTCCAGATCATCCGCCAAAGCGACAGGCCACAATCCGATTACGGGATGAAAGTGTCCCTCTGAGCGCGCCAACACGATCTGTTCCCCGCCCTGAGCCGTCTCCCGTGCCGTTGCAAACCGCTCCACAAGGTCGGCGGGAACGAAGGGAGCATCCGTCGAAACGGTTGCAATAAACCGCACGCCAGGGTGGTGCTTCACCGCCCAGCGCATACCCGCCAGAATGCCCGCCAACGGCCCGACATGGCCTCCAATTGTATCGGCCACGAATGGCAAGCCAATATGCGCCAAGCGCCCAGGATCACCGTTGACGTTGATCACCATCGCGCCCACCTGCGGCCTCAGCCGCTCGATCACGTGGGCCAGCATCGGCTTACCGCCAATGTCGAGCAATCCCTTGTCGCCGTGCCCGGGTCCTTCCGCGAACATGCGGCGCGACTGGCCACCAGCCAGAAGCACGCCGACGACCTCTGACTTCAGCGGTCTGGAATGGGTGTGGGACTGTATCACGTTGAGGAGCGGTCCTTATCGGCAGTATTGCCCGGTGCGATACCCGAGCCATTTCGAGATGGTGCTCCAGGTTTCGCACCACTCCGCTCAGTATCGTAGGCATCCAACGCTGCCTGCTCTTCCTGTTTGACGAAAGCAGCACACGCTGCGCCTGGATAACCAGCATCCTCGATCACTGGAGTGTCACCACCGGGATCCGTACCGGCAACCGCCGATGCGTTATCAGCGGATGCGTTATCGGCGACTGAACCATCAACACCAATCCTGTCGCCGGTTCCAACATCACCATCATCAGTTGCAAGCGTTTCGTGGGGATCTTCGCTGGCGCGGTCTTCCGCGTTTTCATCTTGGTCATCCAGCGATGCAACGCTGGTGTCATCAGGCTTACCCAACGCATCCCATTCGGCAACTTCCGCGTCGGACAAAAACCCCTTGCCAATCTTGTAGGCCGTGCGAACACCACCCACCGGCACCATCGCCGCATCGGAAAAATCTTCGCAGTAGTCGTCCAGACCATCCATGTTCGCAAACACAGGGTTACTGGTCCAAAGCTGCCGCAGAGCCTTATTTCTGGCCTCTACTGGAACGTCGTCCTTCATGAACTGGGTATAGTCCGAATTAAAATCGAGCTTCTCGAACTCGAATTCCGAAAAGTCACGGAGTTTAGTGTCTCGGGCAGCGTCAGCGTCTCCATCACCCGCGTCGTCAGCAGGAACGCCCGCAGGATCTCCATCACTGAAAGATGTGGTATGCGCCGCCTCTGGATGCGCCCCGTCATCAAGCGGCGAGACAAAATCATCCGCTCGCGCCACTTTCTCATCAGCTACGTCCGGGTGCCTCTTTAACCGCGACCAGCGTGCCAGAAAACTCTCATCCGATGACGTCGACATCACCTTACCTGTCGCCGCGTATCACGCTTTTTCGCTACCATCGCTATTGTCGGCCTGCGCTGGCGTGCGCGCTGCCATCCGCTCTCGTAAAATCACGATCGGCTCTTGGCCAAACCTATGTTCCTCTTCCACGACGTGCGGCTGGCGCTGCCGCTTGATAAACTTATCCTCGCATGGATGCTCGCCAACGAATGTTTCGACCATCGCCAGCAGCCGCTCCGGCATCGCCACACGGTCAATGCTGTCAAACGCGTGATCGCCATAGGATTGCGCCTCGAAGGGCGAAGCTGTTACGGCATAAACACTGACGGGGAAGCCCATGCGAGGGTCGTCCTCCTCGCGCAGCACCACATATATTGAAGGCTCACCATTGGCGAGGTTTACACGATAAGACATGGTCTCTTTTCGATGAAGCACTAGCGGTAGCGTCGCAGCGTGATACTGAGTGATACCTGCGCTTTTCATCAACTGCCGCCAATTTGCCTTCTCAGGCGGGTCAAGAAAGACGCTGATGGCTCGCCATCGATACTCCTGCCACGGATGATTAATCTTTTCCCGCGCGACCACCACCCCTAGTGCAATGGTTTGCTCGATCGGCATGCATCCTCCGAGAAATTCGCCTTAACGCCCCCTACGAAAGTTTTATAATACAAGAAGCGTGACGTTCCAATGCCTTATAATAGAAGCGCTCGATAATTGATGTAGGCGCGGTGGATGTGATCCCTAACCGCGGGTCCGACCGCAATCCGGAGTTGAAATGAGCGGAAAGAAACAAGCAACGCTGTTGGTTTGCAATTGCCAGCGGACGATGGAAATCGACGGGGAAAAGCTCGCCCGCGCGCTCGGCCGCCAATCACTGCCCATTCATTCCGAACTATGCCGTGCGGGCGTGTCGAACTACGAAGCGGCAATCCGTGGCGGTGGCAGCGTGCTCGTAGCCTGCACCCAGGAAGCGCCGCTGTTTCGCGAGATAGCAGCGGAAAAGGCGCAAAGCGACACAACGCTTCGTTTCACGAACATCCGCGAAAATGCCGGCTGGTCCGATGCCAAGGCTGCTGCACTGCCGAAGATGGCTGCTCTTCTGGCTGAGGCTGCCCACGTTTCCCGGCCAGCCGATTCAATGACGCTGAACTCCAGCGGAATCTGTCTCGTCTACGGCCCTGCCGACATCGCAATTTCCGCTGCGGCAAAGCTCAAAGGCCGCCTCGACGTAACCATTCTCGTCACCCGCACCGCTGAAGCGCTACCACCATCGGTTATTGAGGCACCAATAGCCAAGGGCATCGTAAAGCAAGCCAGCGGCCATCTCGGTGCCTTCGATATCATCGTCAACGGCTTTGCACCCGTTGTTCCCTCTTCTCGCGCCAAGCTCGAGTTCGCCATGCCGCGCGATGGCGCCAAGTCGCGCTGCGATCTCATCCTCGATCTGAGTGGCCGCGCGCCACTTTTTGCGCAACCAGATCGCCGCGACGGTTACTTCGCAATCGATCCTCAAAATGCCGAGGCCGTCGCTGAAGCGCTGTTTGCGATCTCCGACATGGTCGGGGAATTCGAAAAACCCGTCTATATCGACTACAACGCCGACATCTGTGTACACGCCCGCTCCGCCAAAGTCGGTTGCCACAACTGCCTGGACAACTGTCCATTGGGAGCCATCACACCCAACGGCGATCATGTCGCCATCAACTCAGCGATTTGCGGCGGCTGCGGTAACTGCGCCAGCGTTTGCCCAACAGGGGCGGCGAGCTATGCATTTCCCTACCGCGAGGACATCCTGGCCCGCNNCAGGTTCCACGAAGTTCATGCGCCATTCGAGTATTTGAGCGTGATCGTTGCGCAGGAGTTGCGGGCAGGTGTCCGCAGCCGCGGCGATCGGCGACGGCTCGAACGTCACGTCCTCGACGTCTATGAGCGCGCCGGCGGCAAGCGGCCAATCTTCATGCTTCACGACGAAAAGCACGGCCGCCAAACGATCGACGCCATCTCCCGTTTCGGACACGGTTTGCCGGCGAACGTAATTCCGCTTGCGCTCAATTCCGTGCTGCAATTGGGTCACGATATAATGGCTGGACTATTGGCGCTTGGAGCCGAGCAGCTCGTGCTGTTAGCACCGCCAGAACACCCAGCAGAACTTGCCGCGCTCGAAGGTCAATCCGAGCTCGCCACTCTTATCCTCGATGCACTCGGCTACCAGGGGTCACGCATTCGCATATTGGCCGAGCATGATCCTTTCGTCATCGACGATGCATTGGGCGAACTAGCTCCACTCGCGCCGATGAAATCGCATCGGTATGCACTGGCAGGTACCAAGCGTGACCTCGCCCGCATGGCACTTGCCAAGCTGCATGCCTCCGCGCCGGCACCCAAGGACATCATTGCATTGCCCGAATACGCGCCTTACGGCCGTATCAAAATCAATGCTGAAGGTTGCACACTCTGCCTGTCATGTGTTGGCGCATGTCCAACCGGAGCCCTCGGCGACAACCCTGAGCGGCCGGAAGTCACGTTCTCCGAGGCCGCGTGCGTACAATGCGGCATCTGCCGGGCAACATGCCCGGAGAAGGTCATTTCCCTGGAGCCGCGGTATAATTTCACCAACGCGGCGCTTTCCCGCGAGATCCTTCATGGCGAAGAGCCGTTCCACTGCATATCCTGCGGCAAGCCGTTTGGTGCACGCGCAATGATCGAACGCGTCACCGAGCGGCTGAAGTCGCACTCCATGTTCGCCAGCGACAAACAGCTTGCAATCATCCAGATGTGCGACAACTGCCGTGTCACCGCGATGGTGAACTTCTCCAACGATCCCTTTAAGAGCACGGAGCGCCCCCGCGTCATCACGACGGATGACTATCTCGCCGATACGTCCGCAGCCAAAAAGAACGGCAAGACGCGCACACCTGACGACTTCCTGAACTGAGGCGGCTTGATCTGAGTTGCGTGCACGATCAGCACGTCTCAGCTTTCCGCGGCGAGCGGCAAGTTGGCGAGCAAATTTTGCGGCTTCATCCGGCAGCGCTGTTCTTCGGTCATCGCCAATGCGAGATAGATCGGCCGCCCTTTGACGCGATCTATGACCAGTCGATCGTCTAGGATACGCATTCGAAACAGTGCGATGATCTGTTTCATCGCATCGTCTGATAGCGTCTTGCCATCATACAGCGCATTGAGAATAAAATTGGATTGCTGATCTAGCCCGATGTGCCAACGCCAATCGGAATCATCGAGCTTGGGGCGCGGCTCCACCCGCACATCAACGCGCAGCATGTGGGCGATCCATGCCTCGATAACCCGCGCGAATGCATCAAGTGCAGGCTGCTCGAAGCGAAAGTCAATGACGGTGTCGAACCGATCCGACCGCGCCCAATAGATCTCCGCATTGTCCTCCGACAAAACATCGAGCGTGACCTGCTTTTGCGGAGTTCCCGTCGATGCAAGCAATTGCCCCAGGCCCGTACCGCCAAGGCCCTGGGCGTGCATTTCGATGACTTCTACATCTGCAAGCAGCAGACGGTCATCATCCATCGAGACTGTCTGCTCGCGAAAGAACAGCTCCGCAGCCCTCAGCCGTATCGGATCGTGCACATCCTTCAGGATGTTGCGCATGATGAGATGCACAAGTTGATCGAGAAACATCGACGGCGTCCGGTTGGACGTCTGCCGTACTAGCCTCAAGTAAGCGCCTTCAATCGTCTCCGCAGCCAGCAAGTGATCACGGAAAGCAAGAAACATTCGGTAGTTGTCTGCCGCGTCGGCATCCTTGATCAATGCCAGTTGCGCGTCTTGAACAGGCATGGCGGGAGATTCAAGCAACGCCTCATGCAGCTCCAACTCCGCCGCGCAGCTTTCTTCAACGGGATGAATCTCCGGTCGCGTCAGATACGCCCGAATGAAATCAGGCGTCACTCGCAGCCAACCGCTATCGTCGATCGTCAGAAGATGCAGCCCTGCCGATTTCCAGAAATCACGCATCATCACTCTCGATCGTCCAAACACGCGTATGCATGGGCTCTCCCGACGGTGGACGGATAGTACGAAATTCTTCCCGAATGCCATCCTCTCCACCAGCAACACGGCGCACGGTTAGAACAGTGTTAACGGGCTGATCCGCCGCAAGCCCAGCCGCAAACGCCACCTCATCTTCGGCAACGGGAAGCGCCGCATCGATGTCGGGCGCACCGCAACACTCCACGAAATGGCGGGCAAGACGGTAAACGAGTTCCTCCCTCTCTTCTATTTTGGCTTCACTGACAACCGCGAAGGTCGATCGACCGAAACTCGGTACACCCAGAAAGCCGTTTGCGAATGCTTGCCTCGTCTTGCCTTTGAACGTCGCTGGATCATCATTAGCGAAGGCAAATGCGCCCGAAACGGCCCACTCACCCTCGCTTGCCGCGACTTCGAAGACCGCCGTGTCGCTGGCATCGAACCGGATCGTTCTCAAGAGCTTCATGCCGGCCTTGCACGTGCTGCTTGGGCGGCCGGCTGATCCCGCTCCACTTCCAGCAAGGCTTCGATCTCCAAGGCGCGAACATCATGTTCTGCGATTTTTACGAGCAGCCGCAGTTCGTCATCAAGCCCTAGCACCCGCCCAACGATGCGCGCGTCGCTGACCCCATCCAACATCAGCGGAGCTGGATACTCATGCCCTTCGACACGACCGACCCAACTCTCCGCAAACGCTGCCTGCCCGCTGTCCTGCCACGAATTGATCCACGATAGTGCGTAGGCGCTGATCACTTCCAGAAAATCACTGCGCGTGCTCTCCCCGGAACCTTCATCGGCAAGCGAAGTGTAGTCGCGTGTTTCCCCCGGCTCGCCTGAGCGCCCCTCACCCTTTAGATCGATTTCAACTCCAACAACAAGCCAGTCGGGAACCTCATTGCCGCGACTGGACGCGGCAGCAAACCTGAAGCGCCCTACAACACCCGCGTTGACGAGCAGTTCGAGCGGCCAGCGCAACAAGACCGATGTTCGCGGCGGCATCAAAGCGCCGACAGCTTCAATCACTGCCAACTCGAACAATGGCACCATTTGCAAAGCGACGGTGCGAGGAACCTCCGGCTCCAGCACCAGCGCCAACTCTATACGAGAGGTATTGCGCGCCCACACCAAATCAGCCGCACTGAACCCGCCATATGCCGCACCCTGCCGCGCGACATCGAACGCCGACGATGGCGCCTTGACGCCATGGCCGGTCAGCAATGGTGGAAATTGTGGATCCTCGACGTGCATTGGTTAGAGCGTCAGTCCAACTTGATCTCTTGCTCAATCAAGTGATCGAGATCGGTGCCTTCAGCCGTCAATCGCATTTTTAGCGTTATCGAACGACGTCCCGCAGCCGCGGCCTGCTTTACAACCTGCTCAATCTCACGCTGAGACGTAACACCGACCTGCTTGAGAAACTTCCTCATAGCCATGTTGAGCTGGTCTTCATCCATGAAAGTTCACTCCCAATTTCATCGGCCTGCACCTTTAATCTGACCGCACATGCCATGTTCATGAGCCGGCTGCAACTTGGAGCGCATTGAGCTGAAGTATACACCGGCCGTATGGTAAAGAGCGCAGATACCACCATTTCATCGATCAGACCACGCCCCCACGCGCAAAGGGCCCTAAAAGGGCGCCAGTCAATCTTCGTGGTTCAAAGGCGCACGTTCCGTGAAACCGTGAAATCTTGCTGCGAACTCAAGGTCACCATGCTGAGGCCCGCCGCCGCCACCACGCTGATGACGACCATCGCAACAACCCCAATAATGAATGCTTTCATGGATGTTTTTCCTTTTTGCTTGCGGAGGCATCCTGCGATGCGGCCGAATTGTCCGTTCTCTTTTGTTCTGCGTCTACACCCTCGCCTGCGTCTTGCCTGTCATCCTTGGCCGGCTGCGTCGCAATCTTGAGAAACGCGATGAGCGCGGCGCGCTGCTGCGGATCCGTCATTTTCTGCAGAGGCATTTTTGATCCCGGCGTAAAGTTCTCCGGACCAAGCTCGAAGAGTTTCGAAACCGTCTCTTCGGTCCACACTATATCGAGTTCGTTGAGCCCCTTCGAATAAGGATAGTCCGGCAGACTAGCGATGCGCCGGCCAAAAAGCTTGTAGAGCGTCGGTCCTGCACGGTTCTTGCCATCAGATTTCAGCGTGTGGCAAACGCTGCATTTGCGAGCAAACTGAAGTGCGCCTTGCGCTATGGGATCGTCCGGATTGCCCGAGACCTGGAAACGGCGCGGATAGGGGCTATCCACCGCCTCGAAAGGCGCACGCGGCTGGATCTGCCAGCGTGTCGCAAAATCATCAAGGCCACCGTAGTAGAGCGCACTTCCATCGGGAGCAAAGGCCAGCGCCCACACCGGACCAAATGGATTTTGATAGGCCTCAATCTCCTCCCAGTCCGCCAAACGAACGACGCGCACCTTGCCATCCCCTGCACCAACGGCCAGCAAGCCGGGCTTTTCAACAATCGCCACCGACAGTACCGGGCGCTCGAATGCTGCCAGCTCCTTGACGACATCGCCGCTCTTGCCATCAATCACGAGAACGCTGCCATTGAGACCACCGGTGACAAACTCATCGCGACCCGGAACGCGCACGAGAACGTTCAATCCCCAGCCGTGCTTGTAAAGTGGGCGCTCAAGGCTTCCGTCTGCACGCTTAAAGAGCCTCAGAACACCATCATAACCCGCTGTATAGACGTGCTCACCATCGCCGGAGAATTGAGCCGCATTGACCGGGCCGCCATGTCCCACAAGCACAGGCCCCGGCAACATCGTGGCAAGATCCCACAGCCGCGCCGTCCGATCCCAACTTGATGTAATCGCGAACCGGCCGTCCAACGAAACGGCGACATGATTTATTTTCGCCGTGTGCCCTTCGAAGCGATGCGCCAGCTGTCCGGTTTCGGTGTCCCAAACACTGAGTGCGCCATCGTCGCCCGCCGCCAGTACGCGCGTTGAACCGGGTACGAATGCCACCGCATTGACGGCACCGTCGTGCTGATCGAACCGACGCAGAACCTTGGCAGCCGCACCCGAAATGTCCCAGACCATCATCGCGTAGTCAAAACTACCGGTTACAGCGCGTTCGCTAAGCGCGTCGACCGCAATGGCCTTGATCGGACCGCCATGGCCGACGAGATTGCCGATCTGCTTTGCTCTTTCGGTTTTCTGGGATTCGCGCGTTTCGACGCGATCGGCGCGTTCTGGTTCGCCACCATTGCCCACCTGGTCTGCCCCTGACGCAGCGGCCGGCGGTCGCACGTTTACTCCGGCAAGCACAGGCTCCACGCCGGCCGAAAGCACAGTGACGCAAACAACACCGAAGAAAAACGCGACGGCCGGTCGAGCTGCATCAAGTCGGACTGCATATGGCAAAGAGATTGCGACCCCAGATCGCGGCGATGCTGCGCGCGATTTGGGCACGCACAGCACACTCCTGCTGACCGATGAGGGAGTGCCCCGCAAAACTTGACAGCCAACTCCCAGCATCCGTCGGGCAAATGCTCGAACGCCCTTAAGCGGCGGGCTGAATACGT
>JRYC01000336.1_pt1 | contig 11438 bp, 10 predicted proteins | sample 235301 | NCBI WGS metagenome assembly JRYC01 (sample SAMN03074211, study PRJNA261470) | activated sludge metagenome | biome: Common Effluent Treatment Plant; feature: Wastewater; material: Activated sludge; isolation source: activated biomass of a common effluent treatment plant treating...
CGCCCTGGGAGACGCTGGCGCCGGGCGGCGACCATGTGAGCCTGCGCGGCCGCTGGCAGCACGTGGTCGGCTACCTGCGCGACTTCCTGTTCCGCGAGGAGCAGGCGCGCCAGCCGGTGAAGGCGCTGTCCGGCGGCGAGCGCAACCGCCTGCTGCTGGCGAAGATCCTGCTGCAGCCGGCCAACCTGCTGGTGCTGGACGAGCCGACCAACGACCTCGACATCGAGACGCTGGAGCTGCTGGAGGAGATGCTGGGCGACTGGGACGGCACGCTCTTGCTGGTCAGCCACGACCGCGCCTTCCTCGACGAGCTGGTGACCAGCACCATCGCCTTCGAGGGGCCGGGGAAATTCCGCGAGTATGTCGGCGGCTATTCCGACTGGCTGCGCCAGCGCCCCGCCCCGGCGGGGGACACGCGCAAGCCGGCCGGCGCACCGCCGCCCACGCCATCGCGGCCGGCGGCAGCGCTCAGCGGCACGCGGCTGAAGCGCGAGATCGACCGCATCGCCGCAAGGATGGACGAGTTGCACGCGCTGATCACCGGGCTGGAGGCGAGGCTGGCGGATGCCGGGTTCTATGGCCGGGATCCGGCGGGCTTCGCCGAGGCCAGCCGCAAGGCCGAGGCGGCACGGGCGGAGCTGCCGGGGCTGGAGGAGAAGTGGCTGGAGTTGGAGATGCTCCGGGAGGCGGCGGGGTAGCCTCGGCCGCCTGCGGGACACTCGGCAATGCAAGCGGTTGCCGCCCGGGCCGCCCCTGCACTAGGCTCTCCTGCATATCCAGGAGCGCCATGGCCGCGACCGCCGACAAGCCGCTGGTCTTCATTTCCTACGCCCATGCGGTCGCCGCCGAGGCGGAGCTGGCGCGCACCCTGGCCGAGCGCCTGCCCGAGGGCGGCTGCCGAATCTTCCTCGACCGCGAGATCGCGGTCGGCGCCACCTGGGACGACGACGTCGCTGAGGCCCTCGCGACTTGTGACGCCTTCGTCGTGCTGCTCTCCGCAGCGAGTCTGGCAAGCCCGATGGTCTGCGAGGAGATCGTGCGCATCGGAGAACGCCGGCGGCGCGCGCCGGGTTTTCCAAAGCTGCTGCCCGTCCATGTCGGCTCTATCGGCATGATGCCGTATCGGATCGCCGGGTATCTCAATGAAGTGCAGTACACGAAATGGAACGGCGACGCTGACACCACCGGCCTGATCGACATGTTGCGAGACCGCTTGCGCGATCTCGTCGAACACCGGGGCAAGCTGCCGAGTCTCTGCACATTGCCTGGCCGCACACTTGACTTCATCGGTCGACAGAAAGAACTGAATGAGCTGTGCGCGGCCTTGGTCGGCGGCGGACGCGCCACCATCTCGGCGCTGGGCGGAATGGGTGGCGTGGGCAAGACCACGCTCGCTATCGAGGCGGCTTGGCGTGTGGCCCCAATGTTCCCCGACGGCGTGCTCTATCTGAGTTTGGGCGGCATCGGCGGCGAATTTCTCGCTCCCCAGCAGGTGATCGCACGGATTGTCGAGCGCATAGAGCCCACTGCCAAGCTGCCCAATGACCTATCGCGGCTGCAGGACAACTATCGCAGCCTCCTCACCGGCCGGCGGATGCTGGTGCTGCTCGACAATGCCAGGGATACAACCCAGGTCGAGGATCTTGTGCCACCTGAGCCGGTCGCTCTGCTGGTGACGTCGCGCGAGCCGATCCACCTCTTCGGCGTACAGCCGGTGGAGCTTGGCGAGTTGCCCGAGGCCGAAGCGTTGGTACTGCTGCGTAGCTCGCTGCATGGCCGACCCGTGAGCGGCGCCGATCTCGCATCGATCGCCATAACCTGTACCCGGCTGCCGATCGCGCTGCGGGCGGCAGGTGCCTTTCTCGCCGAGCGCCGCAATTGGAGCATTGCCGACTATCTCGCGGCGTTGGAGCAAAGTCGTCTTCGGCATCTAAGAAGCCGACAGGCCAAAAAGCTTGACGTTGCGGCTGTGTTGCGCCTCAGCGTCGAGCGGCTGGCCGCGGAGCAGCCGGCGCTGACCTCGCGCTGGCGGCTGCTCTCGGTGTTCCCCGGCGATTTCGCTACCGATGCGGCAGCCGCGGTCTGGTCCTGCGAGACGAAAGAAGCCGGTGAAGAGCTTGACGAGCTGACCACCCGCTCGCTGCTGCTGCACGACGTCGCCAGCCGCCGCTGGCGGCTACACGACCTCTACCGCGAGCTGGCTACGAACGGCGCCGATGAGAAGGGGCTGGAAGCCGCCTGCGAGCGTCATGCACAGTACTATTGCAGTTTGTTGCGGCGGGCTCGCGATCAACTCCGTATGGGTGGCACAGATGCAGTCGACGGTCTAACGGTATTTGATCGAGAGAGGATTAATATCGAGACCAGTCAACATTGGGCTTCATCAAGGAGAGTGGACCAACCTTCTTGCGCCTATCTCACCTTTCAAATTTGCGATGCGGGTGGCCCCATATTATTTCTGAGATTGCCTCCTAAGGAACTCATTGCTTGGTTGCGAGACGCCGTAGCTGCCTGTCGGCAATTAAAGATGATAAAAGAAGAGTATTACTCACTTGGTAATTTATCTGTTGCTGAAGCGACGGCTGGCGAGACTTGGTTGGCAATCTTTCATTTAGAGCAAGTTCTCAGACTTGCAGAAAGCTTTAATGAACAGAAGGCAATCGCGCTTACTATCATGAATCTCGGAGCGCGATGGAATGAGCTAGGCCCCTTTATGGAATTCCAATTTCATTCGCTCTACCTCTATTCCACGGCATTTGAGATATTTGACTCTATCATTTCCGATTCTGAAATAGATAACAAAGATCTACTGCGCAACAAGGCGCATATTGTTATGAATATCGGAAACGCATTATCGGCACTCAACTTAGAATTAGACGCGCTTCATTATCTAGAACATTCTCTCAATTTATATGTAGAACTTGGGGATGAATGGGGAGAAGCAAATACATTGCGCAACATAGCTTATAGTCTAGCCAGGGCCAATAGTCCAGCAAAAGCAAATCAGGCCGGTCTTAGGGCGCTAGGACTTTGCCGACGTCTCAAGCATCCTGGCACGATCATCCTTGAACAGTGGCTCCGCGAACGAGGCATCAACCTGGACACTCCATGAACCGCCCCACCCGCACCTACACCTACGACGCCCGCCTGATCACCCTCGCCGACCGCGCCGAGCGTTCCGGCATGGAGATCATGCAGGCGATCCTCACCGGCGAGCTGCCGATGGCGGCCATCGCCGACACGCTGGATTTTCGTCTCGCCGAGGTGGAGCCTGAGCGGGTGGTGCTCACCGGCGTGCCGCGGAAGCCGGCCTACAACATGTTCGGCGCCATGCATGGCGGCTGGGCGGCGACACTGCTCGACAGCGCCATGGGCTGTGCCGTCAACACCATCGTGCCCAGGGGATTCCACTACACGACGGTGGATCTGACCATCAACTATGTGCGGGCGGTGACCGAGGCCACCGGCGAGGTGCGGGTCGAGGGCAAGCTGGTGCATGGCGGACGGCGGATCGCCACCGCCGAGGGGCGGATGATGGCGGCCGACGGCCGGCTGCTGGCGCACGGTGTGACCACCTGCATGATCTTCGCGCTTTCCCGGGACGACTGACGGCATATGTTGACGTCGACACGGGGGTGGGACGCCGGTCGCGGGAGGGCGCCTTGTCTGAGCAAGCCGAATGGGAGATCCCGGCGCAGGGACGGCCGCGGCCGGCCGACATGGCGTTCGACCTCAACAGCGCCCTGTCGGCGGTGCTGAGCCTCAGGGCGGAGATTCCCGACGACGCCTTCACCGCCGCGACGCTCGGCACCGAGCGGGCCGGCAACGCCGTGCTGATCCGCGACACCGGGCTGGTGCTCACCATCGGCTACCTGATCACCGAGGCCGAGCGCATCTGGCTGTCGACCGGCCGCAACGCCGTGCAGGGCGTGGTCACCGCCTACGACTTCACCACCGGCTTCGGGCTGGTGCAGGCGCTGGGGCGGCTGGGCGTGCCGCCGCTGCCGCTGGGCAGCACGGCAGCACTGCGGGTCGGCGATCCGCTGGTGGTGGCGGGCAGCGGCGGGCTGTCCGGGGCGCTCAGCGCCCGGCTGGTCGCCAAGCGCGAGTTCGCCGGCTATTGGGAATACCTGCTGGACGAGGCGCTGTTCACCATCCCGGCGCATCCGCACTGGGGCGGGGCGGCCTGCATCGACCGCGACGGCCGGCTGGTCGGCATCGGCTCGCTGCTGGTGCAGGAAGCGACGGTGGCGGGACAGCCCACGGCCGGCAACATGATCGTGCCGATCGACCTCCTGCCGCCGATCATCGACGACCTCGAGCGGTTCGGCCGGGTCGACGGGCCGCCGCGGCCCTGGCTCGGCGCCTACATGGCCGATGCGCCGGGCGGCGTGGTGGTGACGGGCCTGGCGCCCAAGGGCCCGGCGCACCGCGCCGGCGTGCAGCCGGGCGACGTGCTGGTCGAGATCGACGGCGTGCCGGTGGGCGGGCTCGCCGATCTCTACCGCCAGCTCTGGTCCACGGGCCCCGCGGGCACCAAGGTGGCGCTGGGCATCCTGCGCGACGGCGACCGGCGCAGCGCCCGGGTCACGACCTGCGCGCGGGATTCGATGCTGAAGCAGCCGCGCCGACATTGAGCGTGCGCCCGGCCGGTGCTTGAGTACATCGGTACTCAAGCAAGGCGGAAAGAGGCGGACCACATGGCGGCGAGCGGGGGGTTGTCGCGGCGGGGCGTGATGGCCTGCGCCTGCTGTGGCGTGGCCGCGGGGCTGCTGCCCGTGGCCCGCGCGGTGCGGGCGGCGGAGCAGGTGCCGGCCATGTCGCCGGATGCGGCGCTGGCGCTGCTCGTGGAGGGCAATGCCCGGTTCGTCGACGGCAGCCCCTCGGGTGCGGCACTGGGCGATGCCCGCCGCCGCGAGCTGGTGGCGGGGCAGCGGCCGTTCGCCGTCGTGGTCGGCTGCTCGGACAGCCGGGTGCCGCCGGAGCTGCTGTTCGGCCGCGGGCTGGGCGAGCTGTTCGTCATCCGCGTCGCCGGCAACACCGTCGATCTCGTCGCCGAGGGCAGCATCGAATATGCCGTGGCCGAGCTGGGAGCGCCGCTGGTGGTGGTGCTGGGGCACGAGCGCTGCGGCGCCGTCGCCGGGGCGGTGAGCCTCGTGCAGCAGCACACGGTGTTCCCGGGTGCGATCAGCGACATCATCGAGCCGATCGTGCCGGCGGTGGTGAAGGCGATGGACCAGCCGGGCGACCTGCTCGACAACGCCGTGCGCGAGAACGTGCGGCGCATGGTGACGCGGCTGCGCACCACCGGCCCGATCCTGCCGGATCTCGTGGGCTCGGGCCGGCTGAAGGTGGTGGGCGGGCGCTACGATCTCGACGAGGGCAAGGTGGAGTTCCTGGCCGAGGGCTGAGCGGGTCAGTCGTCGGGGCGGCGGGGCCGGAAGAAGCCGGCGAGGCGGCCGGGGGCCACGTCCTGCCAGCGGGCGATGTCCATCTGCAGCCAGGCGAGGGCGGCGGTCGGGAATTTCCCGCGCAGCGCCGCCAGCGCCTCGGGCTCGCCGGTGGCGGCGAGCTGCAGCGCCAGCTGGTGCATGCCCGGATCGTGGCCGACCAGCAGCAGGCGGCCGGGCTGCTGGCGGCGGATCGCCGTCAGCATCTGCGACGGCGTGGCGAGGTAGAGCCCGCGCAGGTCGCGGCGCGGCGGCTGTCGGTCCAGCTCGGCCGAGGCGATCTCCCAGGTGCGCCGCGCCCGCAGCGCCGTCGAGCACAGCACGAGGTCGGGGACGAGGCCGCGCTTGCGCAGCAGCCGGCCCATGCGCCGCGCCGCCTTCAGCCCGCGGGGCGCCAGGTCGCGATCATGGTCACCGATCTCGGGCCGGCTCCAGTCGGACTTGGCGTGGCGCAGCAGCAGCAGCTCGAGCATCGGGCCCTCCCCCGTGCCGAGCTTGCACCGTCCATGCGCTCGATGACAACGCTGTCGCGGGATCGTAACGTGAATGCCGAGAATCCGACGTACAGGTCGCCCGCTCCAAAGGAACGATGCGCGGCCGCCGGGGAGTGGCGATGGTCGAGAACGAAGGCGCCGTGGCGGTGGTGGAGGCCGAGGGCGAGGTGGCGAGCCGTTCCGACCAGCCGGCGCGATCCGCCAGGACGGCGGCAGCGGCGCCGTTGAAGATCAGGCCCGATCACTTCATCAACCGCGAGCTGTCGTGGCTGGCCTTCAACGAGCGGGTGCTCGAGGAGGCCTGGAACACGGCGCATCCGCTGCTGGAGCGGCTGCGCTTCCTCACCATCTCGGCCAACAATCTCGACGAGTTCGTGATGGTGCGCGTGGCGGGCCTGCGCGCCCTGGTGAATGCCGCCGTCACCACGGTCAGCATCGACGGCCTGACGCCGCGCCAGCAGCTCCTCGCGGTCAACGAGAGCGCCGAGCACCTGATGGCCGACCAGATGCGCTGCTGGCACGACCTGATCCCCAAGCTCGCCGCCAGCGGCGTCGAGATCCGCCAGGTCGACGAGCTGGAGCAGGACGAGGTCGACTGGCTGCGCCACTATTTCATGGACGAGGCGCTTGCGGTCCTGACCCCGATCGCCATCGACCCCGCCCACCCTTTCCCCTTCATCCCCAACCGCGGCATGGGCCTCGTCGTCGAGCTGGACCGGCCGCAGGCCGACCCGGTGGTCGGCCTCGTGCTGCTGCCCGGCAAGCTCGACCGCTTCATCCGCATACCCGGGCCGGCGCTGCGCTACGTGCGCATGGAGCAGGTGATCCACCGCTTCCTCGACCTGCTCTACCCCGGCTTCGAGCCGCGCGGCTTCGGCTATTTCCGCGTGCTGCGCGACAGCGACATCGAGGTCGAGGAGGAGGCCGAGGACCTGGTGCGGCTGTTCGAGACGCTGCTGAAGCGACGCCGCCGCGGCAGCGTCATCCGCCTCACCACCGACGTCGACATGCCCGAGACGCTTCGCGCCTTCCTGACCGACCATCTGGGCGTCAACCGGGCCGACGCGCTGGAGGTCGGCGGCATCCTCGGGCTCGCCGACGCCTCGGAGGTGATCTCCAAGGATCGGCCCGACCTGCTGTTCCCGCCCTTCACGCCGCGCTTTCCCGAGCGGATCAAGGATTTCGGCGGCAACTGCTTCGCCGCCATCCGCCAGAAGGATTTCGTCGTCCACCACCCCTACGAGAGCTTCGACGTGGTGGCGCAGTTCGTGCTGCAGGCGGCGCGCGATCCGAGCGTGGTGGCGATCAAGCAGACGCTCTACCGCACCAGCGAGAACTCGCCCATCGTCGCCGCCCTGATCGAGGCCGCCGAGGCCGGCAAGTCGGTGACGGCGCTGGTCGAGCTGAAGGCGCGGTTCGACGAGGAGAAGAACATCCACTGGGCGCGCGACCTCGAGCGCGCCGGGGTGCAGGTGGTCTACGGCTTCATAGCTCTCAAAACCCATGCCAAGGTGTCGATGGTGGTGCGGCGCGAGCCGCAGGGCCTGCGCACCTACGTGCATTTCGGCACCGGCAACTATCATCCGATCACCGCCAAGATCTACACCGACCTCTCCTACTTCACCTGCGAGACCGCCTTGGCGCGCGACGCCGCCAAGGCCTTCAACTACATGACCGGCTATGCGAGGCCGGTCGGACTCGAGAAGCTGGCGATAGCCCCGGTCAACCTGCGCGAGACCCTGGTCGAGCTGATCGAGGCCGAGATGCAGCACGCCCGCGAGGGCCGCAAGGCGGCGATCTGGGCCAAGCTCAACGCCCTGGTCGACGAGCGGATCATCGAGCTGCTCTACGCCGCCTCGCAGGCCGGAGTGAAGATCGACCTCGTGGTGCGCGGCATGTGCTGCCTGCGTCCCGGCCTGCCCGGCATCTCCGAGAATGTCAGGGTCAAGAGCATCGTCGGCCGGTTCCTGGAGCACAGCCGCATCGTCTGCTTCGGCGCCGGGCACGGCCTGCCGTCGCGGCGGGCGAAAGTGTTCATCTCGTCGGCCGACTGGATGCAGCGCAACCTCGACCGCCGCGTCGAGACGCTGGTGCCGATCGAGAACGAGACCGTGCACCAGCAGATCATGTCGCAGGTGATGGCCGCCAACCTCAAGGACGTCGCCAGCAGCTGGCTGCTGCAGAGCGACGGTACCTACCGGCGGTTGGAGCACGACGCCCAGTCCTTCTCGGCCCACACCTACTTCATGACCAACCCCAGCCTTTCCGGCCGCGGCAGCGCCCTGAAGAAGAAGAGTGCCGCGCGCCTCGCCCAGCCGGTGCTGGACACCGGCGGCGAGTGATGACCGCAGCGGCCTATCCCGGAACTGTTCTTGTTTGATTTATAGTTACTTTGCTCTTTGCTTGATCAATGCGGCCGGAACGCTATTGTGCGCTCGTCTGTTCCATCGGGCGAGTACCGCGTGTGCCATATGACGACGATCCCACCTTCGAGCCGGGCGACCTGATCGACCTCGCCGTCCTCGGCATGGCGAGGGACGAGCCGGTGCCGCTCGACGATTGCTGCGAGGCCGCCAGGGAGCTGTGCCATCCCTGGCTGGCGCCGACCTGCGAGCTCGTCCTCGGCCGGATCGGCCGCCTGGTCGCGGCGGGCCATCTGGCCATGCCGGCCTCGGCGGCGGCAGCCACGGCGCTACAGGCGACCTCTACCGGCAGGGCCTGCTTCGCGCATCTCATGCAGCGCCCGTTGGCGGCGCCCACTCACGACCTGCGCTTCTGCGCCGAGAACCTGAAGCTGGCCTTCCTGCCCGGCCTCGACGAGCCGCTGCGCTCCAGGGTCAGCGCCGACATGCTGGCGGCGCGGCGCCGCTGCATGGCCTGCGTCGAGCGCCAGCTCGTGGCCTGCGGCGAGGAGCGGCCGCTGCTGCGCGCCTGCCTCGACAGACAGCGGAGGCTGATGTCGGCCGAGCTGGAGGTGATGGGAGCGGAGATCGCCGGCGCCGGGCCGCCGTGATAGGCCGTGGGCCGGTCATGCATGGGACGAACGGGAGCGGAGCGGACATGCTCGCGACCAAGGCGGTGGCCGAGACCTATGACGTCCTGGCTCCCGACGGTTCGGAGATCCGGCTGATGCCGGCGCTGGCCGGCGGCAGCATGGTGCATTGCCGGTTGCCGCCGGGCGGCTGCTCGCTGGCGGTGACCCACCGGACCGTCGAGGAGCTCTGGTATGTCGTCTCCGGCGAGGGCGAGATCTGGCGCCGGCAGGGCGACGCCGAGCAGGTGACGCCGCTCGCGGCCGGCACGGCGTTGTCCATCCCGCTGGGCGCGCATTTCCAGTTCAGAAATCTCGGCGAGGCACCGTTGGACATCGTCATCGTGACGATGCCGCCCTGGCCCGGCATGGACGAGGCGGTCCGGGTCCAGGACCATTGGTCGGCCGACCCCAAGGATTGAGCCGACCTATTGCGGCTGCCAGCGCGAGCGGTTGCGCAGATAGGCCTTCTCGCCGCCGGCCTCAGTGCAGGCCTCGCCGGTCCGGCCGACGAGGCGTTTCGGGCAGCGCGCGGCGATCGCCTCGAGCGAGATCTTGTCCGGGATGCGCGGATGGTGGACGCAGATCGCGCCGCCGGGCTCCCAAGCGGCCTCGAAGTGCATGCCGGCCGGGACGGTGGGCTCGGGCCGGACGATGCCCAACCGGTCGAACAGGTCGATCGGCGTGCCGTTCTCGGTCCAGCCGGTGCCGTCGCCGCAATAGTCGGCCCGCACCATGCGTACGCAGGCCTGGTGCAGATCCCACATCGAGGTGCCGCCGCGCTCGGCCGCCCAGAGATGATAGCCCCAACGGACGCATTTGCCAATGGCGCCCCCTGTGCAGGTGATGCCGAAGACGCCTTCGGCGGCGACGTGCTCGCCGGTCTCGGTCCATGTTCCCGCCAGGGGGAAACCGAGCCGCCGGCCGTCCGGGTCCGGCGAGCACAGGTCCCGCCAGCCGCCGGCGCCGTCGGGAGTGGACAGGCGGTAGAGCACGACCTCGCCCACGGGATCGCGCCCATCCTTCTCCCAGCCGTCGATGCGCACGGTAAGGCCGCGCCCGTCGGTGTCGGCCGCCTCGATGACCGCACCCACGAGATCGTTCTGCGTCAGCAGCCGGCCCGAGGCATCGGTGACGGCGAAGGCGGTCCCGGTGACCGTGACTCCGGGCGGCTGCGCCGCGATGGCCGGAAAAGCGGCGATCGCCACCAGCAGTGACGGCACCCACGATCTTGTCCGAGCCGTTGGCCGCGAGGCGGCCAAGTCATCGATTCCTTCGCCTGCCGTCATGTGCTGGAGCGAACGAGGTCACGTCGCGAGGTTAGCGAACCTGGAGCCGATCGCCGCCACGCAGGACAATGGCATGAATGCGCAGATCGCCCACGGCGACCGTGCCCGGGCCGTGGAACCGATCGCGCATCGCCTCGTCGACGAGCGGCGTCACGGCGTTCTGCTTCACGCCGTTGTACTTCACCCCGTTCTCGCTACGCGCGTTGCTGGTCAGGGCGTTGGCCGTGATCTCGGCTTCGGCAGGCGATGCGGCCATCCAGGCCAACACGGCGCCCGAGACTGTCGCGCAAATCCACAGGCTTCGGCGAACGGCCATGACACGCCCCTCCGGCGAGAGATCCCCTGACAACCGCGTGCCACCATCCGAGTGCCGTGTTTCATCGCGATGCCGACTGGCCTCCGCATCATTTCGTTCGTGTCGCGAGGCAGCGGGACGTCCGTCGCACGGCTACGCGGCGGGCTCTCCCGCGACTCGGCGTGGCACGATGGGACGACACGCCGCAGCCGGCGAGGCTCCGGCCCGAAGCAGCCGATGGGCGTCGGCGCCGCGCGGCAGGTCCGGGGCTGGTCCGGCCCCGCCGTCGGCCTATAAGCGGCGCCATGACAGCGACGCAGATCATCCTCCTTTTCGTGGCCGGCCTCGCCGGCGGCGCGGTCAACGCCATCGCCGGCGGCGCCACCTTCTTCACCTTCCCGGCGATGCTGGCGGTGGGGCTGCCGCCGATCGTCGCCAACGCGTCCAACACGGTGGCGCTGTGGCCCGCCAGCCTGACGGCCGCCCTGGCCGAACGGCACGAGCTGTGGCTGAACCGCGACATGGTCAGGACCTTCCTGGCCATCGCCATGGTGGGTGGGCTGGTCGGCGCGCTGCTGCTGCTGCTGACCTCGAACGAGGCCTTCAAGGTCCTGGTGCCGTTCCTGCTGCTGCTGGCCACCGTGGTGTTCGCGGGCAGCGGCCGGCTGCTGAAATGGCTGCGCTCGCGCGCGCCGGCGCCGGCCAAGCCGCGGTTGAACCATCCGGCGATCCTGGCGACCATCGGCTTCTGCGCCGTCTATGGCGGCTATTTCGGCGCCGGCATCGGCATCATGATGATGGCGGGGCTGACGCTGGCCGGCGTCGAGCCGCTGCATCTGACCAACGCGATGAAGAACCTGCTGGCGGCGGCGATCAACG
>JRYC01016960.1_pt1 | contig 11438 bp, 7 predicted proteins | sample 235301 | NCBI WGS metagenome assembly JRYC01 (sample SAMN03074211, study PRJNA261470) | activated sludge metagenome | biome: Common Effluent Treatment Plant; feature: Wastewater; material: Activated sludge; isolation source: activated biomass of a common effluent treatment plant treating...
TGGCTTGTCCATATTGACCAGCATAAAGACTTGGTTCCTTGGCGTCAGGTGCAATCACGTTGCCATGCCGTGATCAGGTCGGCAGCGTCAAGATTTGCGTAACATTTCCTTCAATCGGTACAATTCGTCGAGTGCGGCCCTTGGCGTTAATTCATCGACGTTGAGGGCCAGGAGTGCGGCCTCCACGGGAGCGGGGCCGCGATCTTCGGCGAGCGGATTAGTTGGTCGCACGGCTGCAAACAGCGGCAGATCATCCAGCGCCTCTATGCCGCCGCGCCGAGCGTCGGATTTCTCCAGCTGACGAAGCACCTCGGCGGCGCGCGTAACGACGCTTTTGGGCAACCCGGCCAACTTGGCGACCTGGATGCCGTAGGAACGGTCGGCTGCGCCCTTTCTGACTTTATGGAGAAAGACGATCTCGTCGTGCCATTCCTTCACATCAACCGTGACGTTGCCGACGCCGTCGAGGCGCCCTTCCAGTGCCGTCAGCTCGTGATAGTGGGTGGCGAACAGCGCCCGGCAGCGCGAAACTTCGTGCAGATACTCAACCGTTGCCCAGGCGATGGAGAGGCCATCGAACGTGGCGGTGCCGCGGCCGATTTCATCAAGGATGACGAGCGAGCGGTTGGTTGCTTGATTTAGAATGCCCGCTGTCTCGACCATTTCAACCATGAACGTCGAGCGGCCACGGGCAATGTCATCGGATGCGCCGACGCGGGAAAAGAGGCGATCGACGATGCCAATATGGGCAGATCGGGCGGGAACGTAAGACCCCATCTGCGCCAATACGGTAATCAAAGCATTCTGGCGCAGGAAGGTTGATTTGCCCGCCATGTTGGGGCCTGTGACGAGCCATATCCGCGTATCGTCGCCCTCGTCAAAACCTGAAGGCTGCGAAATCTCTACCCGACCCAATACACAATCGTTCTCGATGAAGGGACCGGCGAGTGCGGCTGCCAGCGCCTGCTCGACAACGGGATGACGGCCACCGCGAATTTCAAATGCCTCGCTCGTGTCGATCGTGGGTCGAACATAGCTGCCACGATGGGCGAGATCGGCCAGAGCCGCTGTGACATCAAGATCGGCAAGGGCGGCGGCAATCTCGCCCAAAACCTGTTCAGCGGTGGCAACGTCAGAGGCAAGAGCGGCAAACACTTCTTGCTCGATTGTCAGCGCGCGCTCGGCCGCCGATGCGATCCGCCCTTCGGTTTCGATCAATTCATCGGTGGTGAAGCGCATTGCGTTGGCCATCGTCTGGCGGTGACGGAATGTCGCCGACAGCGGCTCCGACAGCAACGGCTTGGCGTTGAGCTGCGTGACCTCGATGAAGTAGCCCAGGATATTGTTGTGGCGCACCTTCAGTGTTCTGACGCCGGACTCCTCGCAATAGCGCGCTTCGAGCGCGGCCATGACCTGACGGCTCTGATCGCGCAGAGCAATCGCCTCGTCGAGTTCCTTCGAATAGCCGGGGCGCACGAAGCCACCATCACGCTTGAGGTGGGGCAGGTCGTCAATGAGTGCGTCTGCGAGTGAGGAAGAAAGCGGCCCTGCGGCATGGCCGAGACGAGCAGCAATTTCTGCTAACTCAGCGGGCAAACCTATTGGACCAGCTCGCGCGATCAGAAGCGTTGCGGAACGCTCGGCTGCTGCCAGCGCATCGCGGATAGCGCCAAGATCGCGCGGGCCGCCGCGGCCAAATGCGAGGCGTGATACGGCGCGGGCTATGTCTGGTGCGCCTTTGAGGGCGGACCGCAGATCTTCACGTAGCGTTGGCGCCTCGATGAGGTAGCCCACTGCATCAAGGCGAGCATGGATCTGAGCGCTATCGCGCAGCGGCGCACTCAAACGTGCGGTCAACTCGCGCGCGCCGGGGCCTGTGACCGTGCGATCGATCGCAGCCAAGAGGCTGCCATGTTTCTCGCCCGAAGTGGAGCGCACCAACTCCAGACTGGAACGGCTTGCGGCGTCTATGACCAGCGCGGCATCGGCGCCTGTTCGACGCGGTGCACGCAATACCGGTTGCTTGCCAAGCTGGGTGAGGTCGACATATTTCAGCAACGCACCGACCGCAGCCAATTCAGCGCGGGTGAAAGCGCCAAATCCGCCCAGTTCGTTCACGCCGAGGCGGCTCTTCAAGCCGCGTTCGCCCGATAACGAATCGAAATGCGCAGCAGGCACGGGCGTCGCCGCGGCGCCGGCAATATCCACCCACTGGCGGAAGTCAGGTTCGGCAAGCAGGCTTTCTGAACAGATGACCTCGCCGGGAGACAGACGCACCAACTCACCGGGCAAGTCTGCACCGGTTGTTTCGCCGACCTCGCATTCGCCGGTGGAGATGTCGAGGGAAGCGAGGCCCACGATTTGACTGGACCCGATGACCGGACCGTCGCAGCCGCCGGGCGCGCGGAAAACTGCGGTCAGATAATTGCGGGCCTTGTCATCAAGCAGAGTTTCTTCGGTGATGGTGCCTGGTGTTACCAGCCGCACAACGTCCCGCTTGACCACTGATTTGGAGCCGCGCTTTCGAGCCTCGGCGGGATCTTCCAGCTGCTCACAAACTGCGACCCGGTAGCCCTGTCGGATCAAACGTTGCAGATACTCATCAGCACGGTGAATGGGCACACCGCACATCTGAATGTCTTCGCCCAGATGTTTGCCGCGCTTGGTCAGCGCGATACTCAGCGCGGCGGACGCGACCACGGCATCTTCGAAGAACAACTCATAGAAATCGCCCATCCGGTACCAAAGGAGGCTGTCGGGATTGGCGGCTTTGATTTCCAGGTATTGAGCCATCGAGGGCGTGGCATCGGCGGTGGCGCGCTGGCGTGTGGCGGCGGGATCGGATCGCTCGGGCATGTCGGCGGCTGGGTCAGTCGAGATTGCAGGCGATTTGCTGCCGGGTTGGCTGGTATCGGCAGGTGCATCGCCACCTGTGCGCAAATCTGCGCCCTCGTTCAGCCCTTCAGCCTCGTCCGTCGCTGGCCGACGCGCTCGCTTCATTACGCCCCCATCTCCGGTGTCTCGCGTCCCCGCTCGGCCGCGCCCCATCCCGCCACGCATAGCGCGTTGGCGGCGCTCAGGGAATGAGGCCTTGTGGACGACTTTGGCTCATGGCAGCCCTGGAACGTCACACTCGACGTAAATCGAGGTTGTATACCAATGGCCTAGCCCCTATCTTGCGGCCCGATTTACGACATTGCGTTGGTCTGGGTGGCGCACGACAGGCACGCCCCGGCCGCGCGCCTTGAGAGAACGAACAACGTAGATGGCCAAACGGTTCGCAGAGGCTCGTTTCACCGAGCAGGAAGCTCTTCAGTTCCACGCACGAGGGAAACCCGGCAAGCTCGAGATTACACCCACTAAGCCTCTGACAACGCAGCGCGATCTTTCGCTTGCGTATTCGCCGGGCGTGGCGGTGCCGGTGCGAGCCATCGCGGAAGACGCTTCGACGGCTTACAACTACACCAACAAGGGCAACCTTGTGGCTGTCGTCTCCAACGGCACGGCCATTCTCGGGATGGGCAATCTCGGCGCACTCGCGGCCAAACCGGTGATGGAAGGCAAGGGCGCACTGTTCAAGCGGTTCGCCGACATCGACGCCATCGACCTTCTTGTCGACACCCAGGACGTGGAGGCGTTCATCAACTCGGTGCGCTATCTGGGGCCTTCGTTCGGCGGCATCAATCTTGAGGACATCAAGTCTCCTGACTGCTTCATCATTGAAGAGAGCCTGAAAAAGCTACTCGATATTCCAGTCTTTCATGACGATCAGCATGGCACCGCTATCGTCGTCGGCGCGGCCATGCTCAATGGCCTCGAAGTCGCGGGTAAGAACATCGAGGATGTCAAACTTGCCTGCTCTGGTGCGGGAGCGGCGGCGCTGGCCTGCCTCAACCTTCTCGTCAGTCTCGGTATGAAACGCGAGAATATCTTCGTGTCCGACATCGCCGGTGTTGTCTACAAAGGCCGCCAGGAATTGATGGACCAGTGGAAGGAACCGTTCGCACAGGAAACGAACGCGCGCACGCTGGCTGAAATCATAGAAGGCAGCGACATTTTTCTCGGCCTTTCGGCGGGCGGCATCGTCAGCTCCAAAATGGTGGAGAGCATGGCGGCGAACCCGATCATCTTCGCCATGGCGAACCCCGAGCCTGAGATTACGCCCGAAGAGGTGCAGTCGGTTCGCGATGACGCCATCATGGCCACCGGCCGCTCAGACTACCCCAACCAGGTCAACAACGTCCTTTGCTTCCCATTCATTTTCCGCGGCGCGCTCGACGTGCAGGCCTCGACGATCAACGAGGCGATGAAGGTGGCAGCAGCGCGTGCTTTGGCGGAGCTTGCGCGTGCCGCCGTTTCTGACCAAGTCGCCTCATCATTCCATGGGCTGAGGCCGTCATTCGGGCGCGATTACATCATTCCTGCTCCGTTCGATTCACGTATCATCTGGCACATCGCGCCAGCGGTGGCGCGCGCTGCCATGGATTCGGGCGTCGCTCGCAAGCCGATTGTCGACATGGATGCCTACGTGGCGCAGCTCCAAGGGCGGCTCGATCCGCTTGTTGGCTGGCTCCAATCGACTTTTGAAGAGGTGAAGTCCAACCCAAAGCGCGTGATTTTCGCGGAAGGCGAGGATCCGGCGGTGATCCGGGCGGCGCATGCCTTCCTAACCCAAGGTTTCGGGCAGCCGATGCTGGTCGGCATGGAAGATCGCGTCCGGCAGAACTTCAAGGAGCTGGGCATTCCGATCAACCCAGCAACTGAATTCCACGACACGCGCAAATCCGAATATGCGGAGGAATTCACTGACTATCTCTATAAGAGGTTGCAGCGGCGCGGCTATCTGCGGCGCGATTGCGTTCGCCTCGTCAACAATGAGCGCAACATCTTTGGCGCGCTGATGGTGGCGCACGGCTATGCTGACGCGATGGTGTCGGGCGTCACGCGCAACTTCACCAGCGTCTACCGCGACGTTCTGCGCGTCATCGATCCAGCACCCGGCCGACACGTCATCGGCGTAACGCTCGCCATCGTACGCGGGCGCGCGGTGCTGATCGCCGACACCTCGATCCACAACATCCCGACCACCGAACAACTCGTCTACATCGCCGAGGAGGCGGCGCGTGCGGCACGCAACTTCGGCATGGAGCCGCGGGTTGCCTTCCTCACCTACTCGACCTTCGGGCAGCCCCGTGGCGAGCGCTCCGATGAGGTGCGCGAAGCGATATCCATACTCGATGAGAAGGGCGTCGACTTCGAGTTCGACGGCGATATGGCCGCCGACGTTGCTCTCAACAAGAACTTGATGAAGCTCTATCCGTTCTGCCGTCTGTCTGACACCGCGAACGTGCTCATCATGCCGGCGTTCCACGCCGCCTCGATCTCGACCAAGATGCTGCGCGAGCTCGGCGGCGCAACGATCATCGGGCCGCTGCTCGTTGGCCTCGGCAAGCCAATCCAGATCTGCTCGCTGGGTGCTCGCGATACCGACATCGTCAACGTCGCGGCGCTGGCTGCCTATGATGTAAACCGATAGCACCAGCCGGCAGGATGATCTGGAACTGCGCGGCGAAGTGAGCGGTTGTCCGTTGTGATCGTTGACGGCTGCTCAAGTCGTCAGAATTTTGCATTCCTATTTCTCAGTATCGTGACATCGCGCATCTTCCTGGCTAACTTCATGAGATCGTCACGCCATTTCCATCACCAGGGGACCCATGGAACCGTTTCTGTTTTTTTTCGGCATACTGGTTCTGCTGGGCATCCTCGTCGTACCGCTTTCACAGAGGCTTGGGGCGCCCATACTCCTCATCGTCTTAGGCACGGGGATGCTCCTGGGGGAAGATGGACCGGGTGGCATTCACTTCAGTGATTTCGCGTCTGCCTATGCCATCGGCAGTTTGGCACTTGCGATCATCCTATTCGCAGGTGGCTTAGAAACAGACGTTCGCAAGACCCGCAGAGCACTTGCGCCATCGCTATTGCTCTCGACGCTGGGCGTCGTGATTACGGCCGTGATCGTTGGTGTGGCCGCTTCCTACATTCTCAACATTTCAATTGAAATGGGCCTTCTGTTTGGCGCCGTCGTATCGTCCACCGACGCTGCGGCGACCTTCCTGCTGATCCAGCAGAGTGGAGTTGCCATATCGGACCGGCTGAAAAATACGCTCGTACTCGAGTCAGGACTCAACGATCCGTTTGCGATCTTCCTCACGGTGATGATGACCACGATCGTCGATTCGGGCACGTCGCTCACGTCAAAGAGCCTTCTGGAATCGTTGCCACTGCTTGCAAGCCAGATCGGACTGGGCGTTGTTCTCGGCGCGGCTGGCGGCTGGCTGTCCAGCCAGTTGATCGATCGTGTGAAGCTGCCGCCTGGTCTTTACCCGCCGCTCGCTTTGATCTGCGGCATCATCGTCTATTCAGGAACTGCATTGGCGGGGGGCAGCGGCTTTCTTGCGGTCTATCTTTGTGGCGTCATCATTACGTGGCGTGTCAAAAGTCCGCTTGGTCGCATTCTACAGTTCAACGAAGCTTTGCAGTGGCTCAGCCAAATTCTGCTGTTCCTTATGCTCGGCCTTCTGGTCACGCCGAGCGGACTCAGCGCGAAATTTATTCCAGCGCTTGCCATCGCTGCGGTGCTGATCTTTCTGGCGCGGCCCATTGCTGTCGTGTTCTGCGCTGTACCATTCAAATTCCAGCCAAAGGAGACAGTGTTCTTAGGATGGGTTGGACTACGCGGCGCTGTTCCGATCTTTTTAGCAATTGTTCCCGTTATTACACCTGGGCCGGTACAAGTTGAATTCTTCAATATCGTTTTTGTGGTTGTCGTTATGTCGCTGCTATTGCAAGGCTCGACAGTTTCGCCCGTTGCTCGGCTTTTGAAATTATCAGACCAGCCATCCGATTCGTCGAAGGTTTGATGATCCATCAACGCGGCGTATCAATTGCCGTCAATCCAAGGCAAACGCAATCAGCCATCCTGAGCGATGCGGCTCTTGACCTCATCGGGCGCACCGAAATACTCGAAATAGCGCGGGTCGATGCTTTTCACTGGCAGGATGATGAGCACGTCGGTCGTGCCGAACTGGTGATCGATCACGGCACCGTCGCCGACATAGGCACCAAGCCGCAGATAGCCTTTGATGAGCGGTGGCAGCNNAGATGGGGATGAGCGGCGCAACGCCATTCATTGGGCGCGCGGTGGTGTTGGTGCAAATACGACAAGGCCACGGCATGCGCCTCGGGATCCGTTCCCTCGAAGCTTGCGCAACCGATCATCACGTCGATCCGCTGCTCGCGCACATAGGTCCAAAGACCGTGCCATAAGAGCTCCAGCGTGCGGCGATTGCGGTATGACTTCAGAACGCAAGAGCGGCCCAGCTCGAGAAACCGGAGTGTGGCATGGCGCGCCAACATCGGGGCGATGTCGTACTCGCCTTGCGTGTAGAAACCGAAGTGCTTGCGTGCCACGTCTTGACGCAGAAGGCGATAAGTACCGACGACCAACTGACGGCGCGAGAACTGCCCTTTCTGTGCGGCTGCCCGATCAACCACGAGCAAATGATCGCAGATCGCATCATAAGGATCTTCGTCTCGGCGGCGCAATTCGGCAAGGAAGCTCGGCTTGGCTGACATCTCCCTATAGAAGACATCGAAGCGCATGCGCTGCGCCAACCGAACGTCTTTTACTCCGCTTGCCATGCGCACTTCGAGATCACCAACACGGCCATAGACACGTGGCTCTCGATTGCGTTCGCGGAGATAGGTGCTGCGCGCGAGTAGACTAGACGGTTCGTGTGAGCCGTTCCTTTCACCGCGGGCTCGTAATAGATAGCGCGGAGCAAAACGTTCAGACAGCGTGCGGCTGCGATCAATCGGCATCGTAGTAAGCTCCCCGCTGCGAGCCGCCCGTTAAGCGGGGGGCCTCTTCAGTCACTTTAGAGCTAACATGATTCCGTGACGGATCTGCGACCGGCGCGCCCGTGTACTGCACCGGCGCTTCTGCTTCAGCGATCAGGCTGACCCAACAGCTCGCGGATTGGTTGCGATCGTATCGTTTGCAACCCATTTGTGGAGCAGCGCTTCTAGATCGGCCTTATCGAAGGGTTTGGCCAGATAGTCGTCGAGCCCAGAACTCAGGCAACGCTGGCGATCCTCAGGAAAGGCATTGGCCGTCAATGCCACGATTGGCGGACAAGCAGGCAGAGTGGAATTACTCGCAGCGTTGCGCTCCCTGTGCGCTTCGCGAATTGCTTGTGCGGCCTGAATCCCNNGCATATGAATATCCATAAAGATGAGATCAAACGGGGGGCGCTTGCCATCGAAAGATTCGTTCGCACAGCCGACACCGCTGAACCCATCAGCGCGATGAACAACGGTGGACCCGCATTTTTCAAGCACGCGACGAGCAAGCAGCGCATTGATCTCGTTGTCTTCCACCAAAAGAATATTTGCCGATATTGGGTTGCTCTTGGTGATGTTCGGACTGAAATTTGACTCCGCTGGCGAGCCTGCACCCGCATTGCTCTCGCTCATACTCGGTGCAACGCCGGCGGGCAAGGAACGGTGACCGCGGCTTGCCAATTGCTGAAGCAGCGAGCGCGCCCGCACCGGGCGAATGAGATATCGCTGATAGCCCTCGCTGCGGAATGTTGCGAGGCCGGAGCGTGCCAGAACATTGACGGTTACGATCCCGACCACGGGTGTGTGGGCTTTTTCACGCGCCGCTTTCAGGATACTACCGGCTAGAAGTGGATCACATCCGACATCGACGATGATGCGGTCGATCGGAGAACCGATCTCGGCCGCCTTCTCGATTTCATCAATAGCCTTGGTGATCTCGGCCTCGAACACCGACTGCCCGGATGATCGCAGAATTTGCGCGATGCTGCGGCGTTCGATGGCATGATCCATCGCTATGAGGACGCTCAGCTTCTCGTCCAACAGATCTGCAAACCCTGTATCGGGAAGAGTTTTGCTGGACGCTTCACGAAGAACGATCTTGACCACAAACTCCGATCCCTGGCCTGGCGTGGAATTGACGGTGATGTCACCGTTCATTGCTCGTGCCAGTCGCTTGGAGATTGCGAGTCCTAGCCCTGTGCCACCCTGATTGCGGCGCTGTAGAGTATCGGCCTGCTCGAATTCCAAGAACAGGCGCTGCATGTCTTCGACTGATAGACCGATGCCGCTGTCCTCGACGGCAATTGTGATGCACGTCGAGTTGCTGTCTCCGCCTTGCCGACAGGCATGGAGCGAGATGGTTATGCCACCATGATCGGTGAACTTGACGGCATTGGAGAGCAGATTGAGAAGAATCTGGCGCACGCGCGCTTCATCGCCGATCAGTAAGCCCTCGACCGACGGGTCGATGGTGAGAGCCAGCTGTAGTCCCTTGTGGTGCGCGCGCGGCGAAAGTAGCTCGACGACGTTCTGGGCGGTCTCGGCAAGGTTGAAGGGCGCCTGCGTCAGTTCGATCTTGCCAGCCTCGATCTTGGAGAAGTCGAGGATTTCATCGATCAACGCCAGTAGAACACGCGTAGATTGATCGATAGCGGTGACGTACGTGCGCTGCTCATCGCTCAGCTCCGTCTCGCGCAATAGGGAGGCCATGCCCATGATTCCGTTCATGGGTGTGCGAATCTCGTGGCTCATCGCTGCGAGAAAGCGAGATTTGGCGCGGTTGGCCGCTAGTGCTTGGTCACGAGCTTCGGAGAGTTCAGTGGCGCGACGGCATTCCTCCGTCACATCTCGGCCAACAACCTGCACTTCGGTGCCTGAGCCGCCACTGGCGATGACGTCGTGCTCGTCCCACAGATACCAGCGTTGGCCGCGAACCGTTTCGACGAGCTCCAAGTAGCGCCGGACGCGATCGGGCGGGACAATTTCGAGAGGCGGCGTACTATCGATTTGTACTGTGCGTGGCGTGAAGGCTCCTCCCAGCGCCTCTTCGGTATCAATTCCGAATACGCGCGAGAATGACGTGTTGACGAAAGTCAGATTGCCGTTCTCATCGCGGCGCAGAATGACATCGCTCTGCTGATCGAGCAGATCGCGGTAGCGGATCTCTGTATCGGAGATTTCCCAGTGCACATCCTGGAGCTGCTCTAGGCGCCCTTCAAGCGTGTCGCACAACTCCTCGAAGCGACGATCCCTGCTCGCGCCTGGTTGGGACTTTGCGGTGTACTGGAGAATGTTGGCGCGATGGGCGACCAGCATCATCAGCACGGCGCCAGCGATCAACAATGCGTGGGCTTTGCCGAATTGAAGCGGCAGAAGGGCGAGGCCTTGTAGAACCACAATCATGGCGATGATCGTGATGATCCAAAGCGAATGAGACTGCCAGAATGTGCGCAGGCGGTGGTCGGATACTCGCGTCCGCTTTGCGCTCAAGGCCGCAGCAAGGCGCATCACAGTTGCGCTGCTGGGACGGCGGCGCGGCGGCTGACCGGCGGGTATCGCCGTTTCAACTGGCTTATGTTGACGATTTTGCACTGCGGTCCCTGAAACACCTATTCCCACGGTGCTACAATGAACCAAAGCAGTTTTGTTATTACCTCAAGCAGAAGAGTAAATTTAAAATAAATTTGTGCTCTATTCCGACTTTAAGGCGCTTCGTCGTCTGCCAATTCGCGTGCTGCGTCGAGTGTAAGCAGCGGAACGCCATCACGGATCGGGAAAGCTAGGCGCGCGCTCCTTGAAATCAACTCCTGGCGAGCTTTATCATATTGCAGTGGGCGTTTGGTGACCGGGCAGACGAGTAGGCGAAGCAATCGCGGATCGACCTCGCGAGCCGCTGGCGTGGCCACTTCATCCGTCATCCAAGCCTCCTTGAACTACGTGGTCGCACTGGGCGAACTGATATCCACGACGACTGGCACTACTACTGGATCATGCCGCCGCCGCGGCTTCCGGCTGCCAATTCCATCTCGGCAAGCGCGACCAGAACCTCGGCGCGAACCTTTAAGCTCGGTGCTTCAAGCAGCGCCTGCTTTTCCTCCGCGCCATACGGGCTCATAACCGACAGCGCATTGACGAGAAATTCAGTCGACGATTTCAGGATCACCGGCCAATCGGCCTGCATGCGATTGGCGTCCAGATAGCGCCGCAAAACACGCAGCAACGCATCGCGGTCCACGTGATCCTCACCAAGACCGGCACTGAAGTCACTCGCGTAATCGCTATAATCCGCAACGGCAATTCGATACGGCTTCTGTGTCGGCAGTTCTTCGGTCAACCGGAAGCGAACGATTCCCGTCAGGGTTACGAGGATGCGGCCGTCATCCAGCTCCTGATATGTGGTGGCGCGACCGACGCAACCCACCCGCTTGAGCGGACTGGTATTGCCCTTGGGGCTCTCGATGATGCGGTCCGACGGCTCACCAGGAATATCGGGTTGAATGATGCCGAAGAGGCGATCGCCCCGCATCAAGACATCG
>JRYC01019483.1_pt1 | contig 11434 bp, 10 predicted proteins | sample 235301 | NCBI WGS metagenome assembly JRYC01 (sample SAMN03074211, study PRJNA261470) | activated sludge metagenome | biome: Common Effluent Treatment Plant; feature: Wastewater; material: Activated sludge; isolation source: activated biomass of a common effluent treatment plant treating...
GCCCAATTCTCCGGCCCGCGCAGATGGGGCAGGGGGGCGGGGTCTTGCTGCGGGCCGGGGCAGCGGAATGGCTCCAGCGCGGCCAGGGGCACCACCCAAGGGGAGATAGACGTGGTGAAGCTCTTGCCCAGGAAGGGGCCGAGCGGCCGGTATTCCCAGCGCTGGATGTCGCGCGCGCTCCAGTCGTTAACCAGCACGAGGCCGAAGATGTGATCGGCCGCGTCATCAACCGCCACCGGTTCGCCCAGCCGGCTGCCGGGGCCGATGAAGAAGCCGACTTCCAGCTCGAAGTCCAACTCGGCCGTCGGCCCGAAAACAGGCACAGTCGCTCCCGGCGGCAGCATCTGACCGCGTGGTCGCCGCAGCGCCGTATCTCCGGCGATGATTGTGCCGGTGCGGCCGTGGTAGGCAATGGGCATATGCACCCAATTGGGCATCAACGCTTGCTCAGGCCCGCGAAACATCGTGCCGACGTTGGTGGCGTGCTCTCGCGAGGAGTAGAAATCGGTGTAGTCGCCGATGTTGGCGGGCAGGAGCAATTCGACCGACTCTCTCGGCCACAGGGCGCGGGCCACTTCCGGCGCGAGAGGCTCCCCCTTGGCGATGGGACTGAGTAGCGCCATGAGCCGGGCGCGCGCCTCATCCCACGCGGAGCGGCCGAGCGCCATGAAGGCGTTCAGGGCCGGTTGGGCGAAGACGCTTTGCCCGCGCAGCGCCGGCCCGTCGAAGGCGCCCGCGGCTTCCAGCGCAGCCAGATCGAGCACCCAATCGCCCACAGCCACACCCACGCGGGCCGGCTCGGCCGCGGCAGGACGAAACACGCCGTAGGGCAGGGTGTGGAGCGTGAAAGGGGAGTCCGTCGGGATTTGCAGATGCAATTCACACCTCATATAAAATCGATTTGCGTCTTTATAATGCGGTTCCCCGATAGCGGCAACAGGAAGCCGGCAGCTTCATGCCGGTTGAGAATTATTGCCCCGGAACCAATTTCCCGGTACGATTATAGACGGCAAGCTGGCTGGGTGATCGCGGCTTCGGTTCGCCGAAGCTGAGGAAAGTCCGCACTCCACAGAGCAAGGTGCCGGCTAACAGCCGGGCGGGGTGACTCGACGGCAAGTGCAACAGAGAGGCATATTGCCGGGAGGGGCAACTCTTCCGGCGAGGGTGAAACGGTGGTGTAAGAGACCACCGGCGGTGGCAGCGATGTCGCCGGCCAGGCAAACCCCACCAGGAGCAAGGCCAAGCAGGGCGAAAGGGGGTCTTCGGACCGCCTACGAGGTTGCTCGCCTCGTCTGACGTCCGGGTAGGCTGCTTGAGGCCGTCGGTAACGACGGTCCTAGATAGATGATCGCCGGCGTCACGCGATTCGTCGCGCGGCGCGCACAGAATGCGGCTTATAGGCCGGCTTGCCATTTGCGAAGATATTTGTCTTCGCGCAATGTTGGAGGTTTCATGTCGGTTCGCGTCCTTTTCGTTTGTTTAGGCAATATTTGTCGCTCTCCCATGGCCGAGGCCGTATTCCGGAGATGCGTGGATAACGCTGGGCTGTCGGAGCATATTACAGTCGACTCGGCCGGCACAAGCCCTTACCATGTCGGCGAGATCGCTCATCCGGGCACGCGGCGCGTGTTGGCCGGTCACGGCATCCAATACGACGGCCGCGCGCGACAGATCAAGCTCCAGGATGTGGGCAACGGCGCAAACTACATCATCGTCATGGATAGCGAGAATCTTGAAGAATTGCGGCGAAGGTTTGGCGACGTGCCTAATCTTCACCGATTGCTTGATTTTGCCACACAGACGCAAGTTCATGACGTTCCCGATCCCTACTACAGCGATAATTTCGATTACGTCTATCGTCTCGTCGACGACGGCTGCCGCGGGCTACTGGAAGCGATTCGCGAGAAAGAAGGACTATAGGCTACCGCTCCGCCGCCGCCCATCCCCACCATTGCGATTGATTGCGACTCCATCAACCATACACGGAATTGACCCGTAACTCATCAGGAGAGAGATCGAGCATGCATATTGCGAGTGAACATGATGTCATCGTTGTGGGGGCTGGGCCGGCCGGAGCAACGACCGCTACCGCGCTCGTGCAACAAGGGCATGATGTCCTGTTGATCGACCGCCAGACTTTCCCCCGCGACAAGATTTGCGGCGATGCCATTTCGCAAGGCTGCATTCGCATCATGAACGATTTGGGGATGGCGTCGAAGATCGAGGCGGCCGTGGCTCGCGGCGAATTGTACCACCTGGACGGGATGCGGCTCGTCGGCCCCAGCGGCCACACCTTGCAAGCTCATTTTTCCCACGGCGAGAACGGCGAAAAGTCCTACGTCGCGCCGCGCATTTACTTCGACGCCATCATCCAGAAGCAAGCCGTGGACAGCGGCGCGACCTTTCTACAGGCCGAAGTGAAGGAGCCGCTCATCGAAGGCGGTCGTGTCGTGGGCGTGACGGCGCGACAGAATGGCGAGACGAAAGCCTATCGCGCGCCGGTCGTCGTCGGCGCGGATGGGGTCACATCGACCATCATGCGCGCCCTGCGGCCGGAAGCCGAGCAACATGTCGACAAGCATCGCGCGGTGGCGCTGCGAGCCTACATCAAGGGGCTGGAGCTTTATCCGCATGAGGTCGAGTTCTTCCTCTACGACGAGATTCTCCCCGGCTATGCGTGGATTTTCCCCACGGCCGACGACGAAGCCAATATCGGGCTTGGTATGCGGCTGGATCGGTTTCGCAAGCACAAGGGGAACCTGAAGAAGATGTTGCAGGAATTTCTGGAGATGCCGGCCATTCGCGAGAGAGCGCCCAACGGGACGGAACTGCGCGACGTGGCTATCTGGCAACTGAGCTTCGGCTCGCAAAAGAAGCTGCAACATGCCTACGATGGCGCGCTGCTCGTGGGCGATGCGGCCGGTTTCATCAACCCGCTAACCGGCGGCGGCATTCATAACGCGCTGATTTCCGGTATCCTGGCGGCCGACACGATAGAAGAGGCATTGCGAGCGGGTGATTATTCCCGCGAGCGGCTGAAAATTTACGAGACGCGGTGCGATGAGGAGATGTGGGACGGCATGCGCAAATCCTTCCTCTACCAGCGCGTGCTGCTGAATTATCCCGGCGTGGTGGATTTCCTGATCCGCTATCTGGGGCGGCACGGCGGGGTGGCGCAGACGTTCCTCTCCAAGCTCTAGCCGCGGACTATTGGGCGATTGGCGGCTGAAGATGCGCGGCGATCTTCTCCGGCAATTCGAAGATCGACAGGTTCTTGCTGAAGAACAGGTCGGCTCCGGCCAACAGGCTATCCTGTTGTGTCTCAGGGCGATTGACGGCCGTGTAAACCGCAACGCATGGCGGCGCTTGCGGCAGTTGCTCGCGAATGCGACGACATACTTCCAACCCATCCATATCTGGCATCATCAAATCGAGCAGGACAACGTCAGGTGTCGCGACGGCCAGCTTGTCGAGGGCTTCCTGCCCACTCGCCACGCGTTCAACCTGCCAATGGCTGCGCTCGAACACAATCTGGTAGAGATTGGCCAGGGGCAGATTATCATCGACGATTAGGATGGAGCGTGTCATAAGCATCCAGCACCAGCCTGGTTAGCTAGCCTGTTGATATTGTACCTTCCGCGGCGGCCGTTGGCTAACGTCGCCGGCCAAGAAAAAGCCCGCCATGCGGCGGGCGTCCTTTCCGATACCTTGATCACGCTCTTCCCGTGAACGGACTGTCCGCGAGTTTACTGTTGGCGAGATTCAACGTTCTGCGCCTGGGGGCCTTTGCCGCGATCGATCAACTCGTACTCTACCTTGTCTCCCTCAAACAAGTTGCGGTAGCCGTCACCGCGAATGGCCGAATAGTGGACAAAGACCTCCTTCTCTCCCTTATCCGGATCGATGAAGCCATAGCCCTTCAATCGGCTGAACCACTTGACAACACCTGTCTCGCGAAACATATTACCATTACCTCCACATCGGGATTTACGAATACGGTTGTCTCAATTCAAATGTCGGGGATAAGCTCCAGATAAAGCACCATTCCGGAGGGACGGAGATGGTGCTTTATCCGCAGCAACTACCAATACGTGACTTTGATGAAGTTACCAATACAAGCGAAGTTATGGGCAGATTATCATATCTACCGATAGTGGGTCAACGGGCGTGAATCATAATTCACGCCTCCTTCACGCCTCTTGTACGCTCTTTTAAGGAAGCCTGAAGCAAGTACTCGCGCGCGCCGGTGTCGGCAAATCCGACGCTTTCGGCGAGGCTGGCGGAGGCGCTGTTTTCTTCGGAGACGACGTAGAGCGGGGTGCGGCCGTTTTCGATGAGGTAGCCACTGAGAGCGGCGACGACGCTGCGTCCCCATCCCTGCCGGCGGTATTGCGGTCGGGTGCTGACCGCGATTTCGGCAAATCGGGGGGACTGCCAGTTGAGCGACGCCGCGGCCACGACTTCTTCCTCGCCGCTCTGACTGGAGCGGATGATGTAGCGGGGCAGCCCGCTGGGGCTGTCCGACCGCATGACGAGCACGTTGACGATCGGCTCAAAATGCGCCGGTTCAAGCGCGAAGAGACGCAGCGGCTCTGCGGACTGAACATCGAACAGCGCGTCGATGAGCGGGCGATAGCGAACGGGGATGTTGAGAATGACCGGATGACCGGGAGCAAGGGCTTGCTCCAGCAGGTCGGCCGCCGCCTCGGTCGCGCCGGGATCGCGGTCGATCGGCAGCCGCATTGTCACCAGCGGCCGGAACAAATCTATCCCCGTCCGCGACAAGGTAACATAACCGCCGGCATGGGCCGCGGGGTTGGTTTCGACGCCCTCCGGCCAGACGACCAGGGTCGTCTTTTCATCAGGGTGGTGGAAGGCGTAATAGGCGGCCATCGCGTCGGCGGCATCGTTTTCCTTCAGCAGGTGGCGGATGGCGCGACGTTGGGCCTGGAGTTCGGTCACGCGAGATTGCACAGAGCCTCCAGCGCGGCGGAGATGGCCGCGTCCACGGCCTGATGAACGACGTCGCGGCCGGGTTTGTAGCCATCCACGCTCTCGGCTGCCTCCAATACATTGCCGTCGACGGCCAGAATGGCCGCCGTTTGCGCCGCGCGCAGGCTGCCCACGATGAACAGCGCGGCGCATTCCATTTCCACCGCCAGGACGTTGGCGCTGGACATGACCCGGTAATCGGGCGCGGTGGCCACGTTTACGCCGGGATAGAAGCTGTCGCGAGAAAGCACGATGCCTGTACGGGTTTCACGATCGGTCGATTCAGCCGCAATTTGCAGCGCCAGAGCCGCCGCCGCGCTCGCCACGGCGGGATAGCCCTCCGGGACGACTTCGCGGCCATAGCCCGTATTTTGCACGGCGGCCGTCGCGATGACCAGATGACCGGGCTGAATGTCCGGCTGCAAGCCGCCGCACGTACCCACGCGGATGAGCGTTCGCGCGCCGGCGACGATCAACTCCTCGAAGGCGATTGCCGCGCCGGCCGCGCCGATGCCGTGGGAGCAGACAGTAATTGGGACGCCTCGATATGTGCCGTTGTGGGCGCGGTATTCACGCTTGCTGCTCAGGAGCGTTGCGTTGTCCAGGCGCTCGGCGATGCGGTCGGCGCGCGCCGGATCGCCACAGACGATGACCCGCGCGTGGACGCGGCCGACGGGCAGGTTGGTGATGGGGAGTTCTTGCAGGGTCATGGGTTTTTCTCCATCGCCGGATCGTGGCCGATGGCGGCCAGGCGATGACGGGGTTACGTTAAATTTCCTTGTGTAGTTGTTGTTCGGGCTGGTAAGGGAAGATATGGGAGCGAACGCCGGCGCAAACGGCTTTCTGCTGTTCGCGCCAGTAATCGGCCGTATAGAGCGCGCCATGACGCCGCTCGAACTCATCGCGCAGGTTGCCCGATAGTCCGAGGAAGTGGGGGAATTCTTCCGGGAAGATGTCCTGGGGATTGACATGGAACCAGGGCTCGGCGGCCATGTCGTCCTCGTAACGGGCCGTGGGCGGCAGCCGGCGGAAGTTGCATTCCTCTAACAGACATAGCTCGTCGTAATCATAAAAAACGACGCGGCCGTGGCGAGTGACGCCGAAGTTCTTCAGCAACATATCTCCAGGGAAGATATTGCTTGAGGCCATGTCCTTGATCGCCTGGCCGTAATCACACACGGCGGCACAGGCGGCCGTCTCGTGGGCGTCGCGAACGTAGATATCGAGCGGGATCACGCGTCGCTGGACATAGGCGTGGGAGATGACGACCGTCTTTTCACCAATAGCAACGGATTGGGTGCAGGAATTTGCCAGTTCCGTCAGCAGAGCGTCGGAGAAGAGATCACGGTTGAATTCCAGGTACTCGAAAGTCTGGGCGTCGACAAGTCGCCCGGCGCGGTCGAGGCGATAGACCAGGTCATACTTGCCCATGACTTCCTTGCGCGTGGAGTCTTTCGGGTAGTTGAAGAAGTCCTTGATGAGCTTGAACACCATGTCATAGCCGGGCATTGTGAAGACCATCATGACCATGCCGCGCTGGCCGCGGGCTATCTCGAACTTCTCTGTCGTATAGGCGAGGTGGTCGAGCAGGTTGCGATAGAGTTCCGTCTTGCCGTGCTTGTGATAGCCGAGCGAGATGTATAGCTCGCCCGTACGTTTGCGAGGCATGATGCTCTTCAGGAAGTAGACGAGATCGTAGGGCCGGTCTACGGCGATGTGGAAGTAGGAATGGGCGAAGCTGAACAGGATGCTGACGCTGTTTTCGTCCAGCAGAACTGCATCGACGATCAACCCGTCGGGCGAATGAATGAGCGCCAGGGCCAGGGGGATGCGATGGGAGCCGCTGAACAGGCGGCCGACCAGATATGCGCCCATGCCGCGGAAGAATGGCGCGCGGATAAGCTCCAGTCGGTCGACCGATTGCAGCGCGCCCAGCTTTTCCAGTTGCGCGTCGATGCGCTGTGCCACCAGTTCAGCATCGCGCGGCAAGTCGGCGTAGGGGGTCGTGAAGGTATTGTCGCGCAGGATGGCGGCCACCAGCCCGGCGGTCGAGGTCGAGTGGCCGTAGGAGCGATAGACCGACGAGCGTGGCCGCGTGGGCGGCGTCTCGAAATCGGTGGCCACGAACTCGATCTGGTGATCAACCCCCACCGTAGTGAAGATGCGACGCGTGGCGGAGTTGAAAAACGTCTCGGCCAGCTCCCAATCGTTCTGGTCGGCGATAAGGCCGGAGTAGACGGCCTTCATACTGGCCCAGATGAGCTTGTTCTCGACCCGGTCGCCCAGCAGATCACGCAAGGCCGCCTCGACGAGATCGACGATGCGGCGGTAGAGATAGAGGCGTTCGGCTGCGTCGGCCTGCATCCCGGGCCAATCCTGCGTGTCGAAGCGTACCCCGGCCCGCTCGGTGATGGCCTGGAACTGGTCGTGGAGAGTGACGTATGCAGCCTGGATCGTTTTGGCGCCGATGTTGGCCAGCCGGCTATCCGTCAGGCGCGGGGTCATGCGGGCGGCGGCAGTTCCGACTGATTAGCTGATCGCTTGCGCCCCAGACTCACGAGAGCCAGCAGGAAGAGCAAAACGGCCGCGGCGGCGAGCAGGACGCGATAATCCGGGCCGGATTGGGTGGCGATGGTGGTGGGTTCAGTGGTCCGGACGACGGGCGGCGGTTCGGCCGCGGGCGGCGGTACGGGCAGCGCGTCTACCGGCGTGTCTTTCCAGCGCGCGCCTTCCTCGATGAGCATCACGGGGATGCCGTCGCGGATTGGGTATTTGTATCCGGTGTCGGCCGAGACCAGCCACGAGCCGCGGACCAACTCCAGACGGCCGGGGTCGGCTCCGTATTTATCTCCAGCCTGAATGGCCTGGGGATCGCGCAGGATTTCGAGAAGATCCGGGCTGATGGGTGATTGCGTACCATTGGTATGAGATGTCATGTTATTACTCCCTGATTGTGAAACCGGGGTGAGCGTCGCGCGCCTGCGCCGAGTTTCATACTATCAATGATACGACTTCCGCCAAGGCTCTGTCAATTGCCTCACGGGTTGAGGCGTTAGCTATCGAGCCAATAGATGCCCGCTTCCTGCTCTTCGGAACTGAAGGCGGAGAGCGCGGTCTGGATATTTTCGTAGATGACGATGGGGCTGCGACCGCCCAGCCAGACGGAGACGTAGTTGCGGTCGGGGTATTCGGCGCCGAGGGCGAGGACGTTTGAGTCGGCGGCCGATTCCGTTCCGCCACGCACGACCACAAAGCGGCGGAAATTGCCGAACAACTCCTGCTGGGCTTGCTGGAAGTCGGGGCTGACCATCGGCAACGTCTTTTGCAGTTGCGCGGCATCCTTGCCCGGCGCCAAAGCGGCTCCCGCGGCGCTGATGGCGGTGATGGCCGCCGCGCCCGCGCCGAATTGCAACAGGAACTGGCGGCGGCCGATGCCTCCCGCTTGGGTTCCATCGGGCAACGTCGCAGGAGCCGGCTCCATCAGATGGCCGAACGCGTAGGCGAGAACGATCCCCCACACGACGAATAAAGCCCCAAGCCAGACGCTGTTGAGCAGAGCCGGCAACGGTGATGCCGAAGTTGTCAGGCTGATGAAGATCATTGGTGCGGCGAAGAGGATACCGATGGCGATACCATCGATGAGGTCGGGATGGCGGTCGCGCCGCATGACGAAAGCGCGGAATGCGAGGCCGACGATAAGAGCGATGAGCAAAAACAGGCCGAGCGACAGGAGCCATTGCACCAATGACACGCTCTGGGCGATGTTGCCGCCGACGGCCGCCTGGGAACCAGTCAGCGTGTCGATCAGACCAATCCACGGCGCGATTCCGGCCCGAATCGGCCAATCGTACAGATCGAAGGGGACGAACGGCAGATTCAACAACTGGTGTCCAAGATACATGACCCCGAGCAGGGGAAGCGTGGCCAGGAGAATGACCACGATCACCGGTCCCGAACCGGGCCGAGGGAGAGGCTGATTAGGGAACGTGACACGATTCGGCTGTGGTGTGGAAGAGCGTTCGTCAGACATAGTTATCCTGTATAACCCGGCACGATTACGATTATCCTGAAGATAGGCAAGCCGACATCATTTTCTCATGCAATATCCGGCTTTGTTGCGGTCAGGGTTCGACCGAATCGCGCAATGCCGCGGCCAACGCAGGAATAGCCGCCGGATCGGCCAGCAGCCAGCGGGCCAGCTCGTCGTGGGGCAGGTCAAATCGCCATGAGCGATAGGTTTGCTGGGGGATGTCGCGGAAGAACAGGACGACGATCACCGGCGCGGCATCGCCCCATCGGTAGGCGTAGTAGGCGGAGTTGAGAACGCCCGCCAATGAGCCGTTCTTGTAGCCGACGTTGCTGAACAGTTCCTGATTGGCGTCAAACTGGTTGGGCCACTCCAGGATGAGACGAGCCTGATAGCTGCTGTCGGCATTGCTGAGGCCGTTTTGGGCCAGGCGTGACATCAGTTCGGCATAGGCTCCAGCCGTGCCCTGCGGAGCCAGACGCCCGGCGAAATAGCGCTGGATGTCGATGCTCGGCCGCCGGGTCGCCGCTCGCCATTCCCGTTCATCGGCGCGGAAAATGTCATCGTTGATGTAGGTGTCCGCCAGTTGAGCCACGGCCGCGCCATAAGCCGCCGCGCCCTCCGGGCCGCCCTCGGCGAAGGCGGTCAGGAACGCCCGGTCATTGTCCGCCGTCCGGCTGTGGTTGGCCTGCATAAGGAACTGGCCGAGGAAGGTGCAGGGGGCGCTATGGCTCGCGGGGGCGTCGTTTAACCCAAGAGCGATGGCCGTTTCCTCGATTCGTTGGCGGCCCAGGCGCAGGTGCAGATAGTCGGCCGCGGCATTGGAGCTATGGCGGATCATCATCCAGGCGACATCCTGGAGCGTCACGGCGGGATCGCTATCGGGCGAGATGAGCCGGTCGTTCCGGCGCAATTCGTCGATAGCCTGCCGATGGGCGCCCAGGTCGAAGTTGGGCAGGTAATAACGATCCAGTTCCGCCAGGGATATTTGTTCCTGGGGATGGAGTGCGCCGTCAGCCACTGCCTCGGCGTAGGCGACCAGGATGATGAGCTTGGCCACCGACGCCAGAGGCATGGGCAGGTCGGCATTCAGGTAGACGCCTTCCGATTCCCGGCCTGCCTGGAACGCCGCCAGCCCGACGGTTTGGGGCGCGTTCAGCAATCGTTCGAGCGCGGGCCAGGCGGCCGGTGGCGCCTGTGCCCGCAACGATGCGCGGGTTGTTGTGCTCACGTTCAGCCGGACGGCCGAGGTCGCCATTTCCGGCAAGGGATCGAGCAATATCCCGCATGGGGACGACGCGGGAAGCAACCCCACAGGCGTTGCAAACGGGTCGGGTGTCGCGACCACGGGGGTCTCGGTTGCCGCAGGTTGGGGTGTGGCCGTGGGCGACCGGGTGACGACGACCGGCGCGGTTATGGACGGAGTCGGGACAGGCGGCAGGACCGATTCCGGCCGGCTGCAAGCAGCCACAGCGAGCGCGATTACAAGCAGGCCGGCGATGCGCAACAGGCGATGGTTTTTCGAAATACGCGCCTCGTCTGTCGTTACGCCCCCTGCTTCATGGCGTGGCGTTTGAGGACGATCAGGGTCATGTCGTCGAATTGGGGCGTTTGCCCTGTGTGGTCGCGGATGTTGTCGGTAATGTGCTTGACAACATCCGCCGCCGGGCGGCGGCCCGCGGCGTGGGCGGCGATCTGCAATCTTTCCAGCCCGAACTCGTCGAAGTCCTCGTTCAGCGCCTCGGTGACGCCGTCGGTATAAAAGATGATGGTCTCGCCCGGCCGCAATTGCATGGAGAGACTTTTCATCCGAGCTTCCGGCAAGACGCCAAGGGCGATGCCGTGCCCCAATAGTGGTTGGAAGGCGCCGTTGGGTTGCCGGAGCAACGGCGGGTTGTGGCCGGCGTTGGCATAGGTGAAGCGTTCTGTGGCCGGATCCCACACCCCATAGAAAACCGTCACGAACAGGTCGGAGCGGGCCTCGCGGGCGATGATCTCGTTGGTGCGGGTGAGGACGAAGGCCGGGTCCTGATGGCTGAAGGCCATGGTGCGCAGGATCGTGCGGCTAACAGCCATGAAGAGCGCCGCCGGCACGCCCTTGTCGGCCACGTCGGCGATGACGATCCCCCATTTGTCGTCGCCCAGCGGCAGAAAATCATAGAAATCGCCGCCGACTTGCCGGGCCGCCTGCCAGTAGGTGGCGACGGAGCAACCGGGGATGTCGGGACTGCCGTCGGGGAGGAAGCTGGCCTGGATGGTATGGGCGACGTCGAGCTCCTGCTGCATGCGCGCCCGGTCGGCCGATTCCTTGTAGAGTTGGTTGTTCACGACCGCCGTGGCCGCCTGCTGGGCGATACCGTTGAGAATGTTGATGCGCCGGGTGGAGAATAGCGCGCGCCCCGAACGCTCGCGTTG
>JRYC01021215.1_pt1 | contig 11426 bp, 10 predicted proteins | sample 235301 | NCBI WGS metagenome assembly JRYC01 (sample SAMN03074211, study PRJNA261470) | activated sludge metagenome | biome: Common Effluent Treatment Plant; feature: Wastewater; material: Activated sludge; isolation source: activated biomass of a common effluent treatment plant treating...
GTTTAGCCGAAGTGCGCAGCGTTAGACACGCGAAGATGCACCCGATGACAATCAACCAGACGCGCGCGCTGCTCTTGCCTGTGCCTTCACAACGCGATCGATGTCCATGAGCTCGCGCATCAACCCTTCGAATTGACCAAGCGGCACCATATTGGGCCCATCGGAGGGTGCACGATCAGGATCTTGATGCGTCTCGATGAACAACCCTGCAACGCCGACCGCTACGGCGGCGCGCGCAAGCACCGGCACAAATCTCCTATCGCCCCCCGAGCTGGTCCCCTGTCCGCCGGGTTGCTGCACCGAATGGGTAGCGTCGAAAATAACCGGAGCGCCAAGCTCCTCCATGATTGAGAGCGAGCGCATATCGACCACCAGCGTATTGTAGCCGAACGAGACACCCCGCTCCGTCACCATGACGTTGGAGTTACCCGATCCCACCACCTTCGCAACGACGTTCTTCATGTCCCAAGGGGCAAGGAACTGTCCCTTCTTCACCTTCACAACGCGACCCGTCTCGGCCGCCGCAATGAGGAGATCCGTCTGCCGGCACAAGAACGCCGGGATCTGGAGGATATCAACCACCTCCGCGACCGCCGCGCACTGCGCCGGCTCGTGAACATCAGTCACGACCGGCAGTCCCAGCGTCTCGCGGATTTCCGCAAATACCGATAGCGCTTTGTCGAGCCCCAACCCACGCCGCCCCGATAGCGACGTACGATTGGCCTTGTCGAAGCTCGTTTTGTAGACGAGGCCGAGCCCAAGCCGCGCGGCGATCTCCTTCAGCCCGGAAGCCATTTCGAGCGCATGCTCCCGGCTTTCCATCTGGCAAGGACCAGCCAACACCGCGATCGGCTGATCGTTGGCGAAGGCGACATTGCCCGCCACGACACGGGGGCTGGGCTTCAAAGATGCGTGTGTTGTCATGCCTCGCTTATAGCGCGCCAGTTGCCGGTTCGCGAGGCATCCAAGTGTGCGATCAACAGAAGTCATTCAGCGCGGAAGTAACTTTGAGAGCACCCAAGCAAGACTGCGACATAGTCGTCCAAAAACCTGGATATTGCTCAATTAGTATTGCGTTCTATTTCAGTAATACCCTGTATTTTATGACAAATAGACGCACTTCTGGGCTCAAGACTTGCCAGCACCACAATGCTCCTTCTAACCGCCATTCGGCTCCGCTGAACGGGGCCAGACTTGAACCCAGGATAGGGGAGCACTGATGATGATCTCGAGAACACATGCCTTGCTGCGAGTGGCGGCACTCGCAATGCTTGCACTTCTCACCACGATTGCCTTGCCTACCTCCAACGCCGAAGCTGGCTGCATGCCAGGCGCGCTGGCAGCCAAGCTCAATCAGATCCGTGCCAAGTTCGGACCGGTCCAAGTGATTTCTACCCATCGGAGAGGCGCACGCATCGCCGGCAGCGGCCGCCCGAGCTATCACGCCTCATGCCGGGCCGTTGACTTCAATCCGCCCCGCGGCAAGTACAGCCAGGTTTTGTCGTGGCTGAAAGCGAACCATGCTGGCGGCGTCGGCAGCTACAGCTGCGGCATGCATCATATCCACATCGACACAGGTCCGCGGGTCCGCTTCCACAAGTGCCAAGGCTCGGGCAGCCGCTATGCTAGCCGCTCGTCCAAGAAGCGCTATGCAGCCTCGCATTCGCCCGGTCACAAGAAGTACGCAAGCCGGTCGCGCAAGTCCAAGTCATACGCTTCAGCCTCACGTCGCGCCAAGCAGTACACCGCTGCTCCGCACCGCAAGACCGGTCGCTACGCTGCCGCGTACTGAACGTTTTATCTTTAGATCGTGTTCGCGCTTCTTAGCATCACCGGTCTTCGTATCACCGGCGCGATCTAGCTTTATGTGTTGAGTGTGTTCTTCACGCAGAACCGCAACGCACGTCAGCCAAATATGCTCGAGCTATTGAGCAACATATACGGGCGCGTCCTGCCGGGCGCGCCCGTCCGCGTCAAATGCAATCAACTCAGTTAGCACACCAATACGCGGGCTCGATTGCGCAGCTTCCAACTCAGCGATACCCTCCCGCGAAATGCATGCAACAGCCTAGCGAAGTATCCGTTATGTGCAAAGCAAGTGCCGCGCGAGAGGAGCCTACATGCGTGGAACGCAACTACTCCAATCGACCCGAGCGCTCGTCTGCTTCGTCGCAGCGTTCGTGCTGAGCAGTACAGAAACTCGATCCGTACACGCAGAAGATGCCGTCGATACTGCATTGGTTATGGCCGTCGACATCTCGCAATCCGTCGATGAAGGCCGCTACCGGCTACAGATGGAGGGCATCGCTCAAGCACTCGAGGACTCCAGCGTAATCCAGGCCATTACCTCCGGACCACGCAAATCCATTCTGTTCACTCTGATCGGCTGGTCAGACCGCGCCACGGTTCTGCTGCCCTGGACATGGATCGGATCGGTCACCGATGCAGCGGCGGTTGCAAAGATGCTGCGATCTCTACCTACGTCATCAGGCGAATACACATGCCTCGGCCGCATGTTGAAGTATCTGGCCGACGTTACCCTGAACCCAGTGCCCGTGCGCGCCGAACGCATCATCGTCGACGTCTCCGGCGATGGCCCCGATAACTGCACCTCAGTCGATCACGTCATCCAGCAGCGCGACCGCCTCGTCGCCCACGGTGCCATCATCAACGGGTTGCCGATATTGGAGGATGGAACGGAGCGCGAAATCGAACGCTGGAATCGAGCCCCCGGCTCTACGCAGCAGGAATTTCCATTACCCCAAAAAGATGACCCGCGAACTTTGGCCACTTGGTATGCCCACTACGTCAAGGGCGGCCACGGTTCGTTCGTCATCACCGCGGCGGGCTATGAGGATTTCGCGCGCGCCATTCGCCGCAAGTTCCTTCAGGAAATCGCATGGCAGCCAGAAAACCGCTTGGCGAAATGAGGACGCACACAAGAACCCTTGTGCGCTCTGAACCGCGGCGCCGCGCCCCAAGTGCACGCTTGTCAGCCTTCAGACGCAGTATTAGCCTGCCTTTAGGCTATACTGGAAAGGCATCCCCACATGGACCTCATCAAGATCCATCGCGACACGACGATCGGTTGGATCACACTTGACCATGCGGAGAAGCGCAACGCGCTGTCTGATGAACTATGCGGCCAGATTGCCTCCGCGTTAAAACAGTTCGCCAGTGACGGCTGTCGCGTCATAGTTATTCGGGCTGCTGCTGGTTCGAAGGTTTGGTCGGCCGGTCACGACGTTGCTGAACTGCCCGAAGGGCGACGTGATCCGCTTGGCTGGGACGATCCTCTGCGCAATCTGATCCGTGAAATCGAACAGCACCCAGCTCCGGTCATCGCCATGATCGAGGGTAGCGTGTGGGGCGGTGCATGCGAAGTCGTGCTGGCTTGTGATCTCATCATTGCCGCCAATACATCGACGTTTGCTGTCACGCCCGCCAAGCTCGGCGTTCCCTATAACGTCTCTGGCGTGCTGACCTTCCTCAACTCTGCGCCCTACCACATCGTCAAGGAAATGACTTTCACCGCGCAGCCAATTACAGCGGAACGCGCAGAACGTCATGGCATGATAAACCGCGTTGTCTCGGTGGAAGAACTGGAAGAAGCGACGCAATCGATGGCGACAATCATCAGCGCCAACGCCCCGCTTTCGATCTCCGTTATCAAGGAGCAATTGCGCATCCTTGCCGGTGCTCACCCCATGAGCCCGCAAGGGTTTGAACGTGTGCAAGGCCTACGCCGCCTCGTCTATGACAGCGCCGATTATCGCGAGGGCATCACCGCCTTCAAGGAAAAGCGCAAGCCGAAGTTTGAAGGAAAATAACCATCGCGCTACTGACAACAATCACGCACTATTCGTGAAGCGGAAATGGTTCGAGCGTTCTGGGGGACAAGCCCAAGGACGATTGATGTAGGATGCCCACTCGTACTAGGGCATCTGACGCAGGGTGATGCGCCATAACGGATCTTGCTCAGCGTCCGCAACTAATCTTCAACGCCTAGAATATTTTTGAATTCCGACTCAAGCTCGTCAAGAACCGGTGGCAGTGATTTCCTCATAGTATCATAGGCCTCCCTGAGCGCCGTTCGATTCTCGCGACTCGAACCTGGTTCGTTTCCAATTTCATACGAGATTATTGCATCCGTCATTAACGTCAAAGCCGTATCTGCTCTCTCTGAGGCCTGTCTACTAAGATACAGCCTATGCGAATCAAAAAATTTTCGAACCTCATTAAAGTCGTTCTCAGCACGTTTCCGTTGCTCGAATTTTCTTTGCTTTTCCTTCTCATCATCAAGGGTTGACTCTTGCAATAGCGAGGTCATGTCACCGATAGACGCACGTGCCGCAACAATTAATTTATATAACTCGGAAATTACTTCGGCCCGCCTTTCATGCATTAAAGAGTACCGAGTTTGATGCCCAAATTGCAGCGAACCTAACTTCTTTTTGTAATCCTCGAGTTCGTGAACATGCTGCGCCTTATAGTTCTCTATATCTCGTGACATCCACTGAGCAGCTAAATTTCTGACAATAAAAGTGATCGCAGCAATGAACATTCCGGGCAATGCCAGCTGCGCGATTAAATCGGTCAAAATAAATCCTCCCGACCCCGCCTACATCATCTAGAACGCTTTTCGATCCGATGGGAACGGAACTGCGCTCTAGCATATTGAGTGGCTGCATTTTCTTCGAAGAAGCGGCATCCACGCCGTCGAAAATGAACTTAGCTTTCGCAACAGCTCAAATTGTCATCCTCCACTTCGTGCCGTGGATCCACCAACCTATAAGATTGGCACATGCTGTTCGCCGATGCCATCTGCCGCAATCATCAACTGCGCCAACAACCGAGCGCGATATACTTGAAAATCGTGCATCCCCGATGCGAAGCGCTTGAGTCCAACGCGAAGCTCCGCCTCCCACACCATCACACCAACCGTGACTGCTCCACCGCCGCAGAAATGAAACTGCGGAACAAGGGATGAGGTTCGAAGGGGCGTGACTTCAGCTCGGGGTGATACTGCACGCCGACAAACCAAGGATGGTCGGGATATTCAATCGTCTCGGGCAGCAATCCATCCGGCGACGTACCAGCAAACATCAGGCCCGCAGCTTCCAGACGTTGACGATAGTTTGTGTTGACCTCGTAGCGGTGCCGGTGCCGCTCAGAAATTTCACTCTCACCGTAGATCTGCGCAATGCGGCTGCCAGCAGCAAGCTTCGCCTCGTAAGCGCCAAGCCGCATGGTGCCGCCGAGATCTCCGCCAAGACGCCGGCTCTCCAACTCGTTGCCGCGCATCCACTCGGTCATCAATCCAACCACCGGCTCCTCAGCCACACCAAACTCGGTGGATGACGCCTTGGCTACACCAGCCAGATTGCGCGCGGCCTCGATGCACGCCATCTGCATGCCAAAGCAGATGCCAAAATAAGGAACGCGCCGCTCACGCGCAAACTTCGCGGCCAGGATTTTGCCTTCCGCACCACGCTCCCCAAAGCCGCCTGGAACAAGAATACCGTCAACGCCCTCCAGATAGGGTGCCGGATCCTCGTTCTCAAAGACTTCCGCCTCGATCCATTCGAGATTGACGCGCACGCGATTGGCAATGCCACCATGCACCAGCGCTTCGATGAGCGACTTGTAGGCGTCCTTGAGGCCCGTGTACTTGCCCACAATGGCGATCGTCACTTCACCTTCGGGATTGGCGACGTTTTCCGAAATCCGAATCCAGCGCCTCAAGTCCGGCAGTGGCGCATCAACAATGCGGAATGCTTCCAGCACCTGTTGATCGAGCCCTTCGGCATGATAGGCAAGCGGCACATCGTAAATCGACTTGACGTCGAGCGCCTGGATAACCGCTTCCGCGCGCACGTTACAGAACAAGGCGATTTTCTTACGTTCTGCCTTCGGGATCTCACGATCGGCGCGGCACATCAGGATGTCGGGCTGGATACCAATCGAGCGCAGTTCTTTGACCGAATGCTGGGTCGGTTTGGTCTTCAATTCTCCCGCCGAGGGAATCCACGGTAGCAGCGTCAAATGAATATAGACGCAGCTGTGGCGCGGCAGTTCGTTACCCAACTGCCGGATCGCCTCGAAGAACGGCAATGCCTCGATGTCACCGACAGTGCCGCCGATTTCGACGAGCACGAAATCGACGCCCTCGTTCCCTTCCAGCACGAACTGCTTGATGGCGTCGGTCACATGCGGGATGACCTGGACTGTCCCGCCCAGATAATCGCCGCGGCGTTCCTTGGTGATGATGTCCTGGTAGATGCGGCCGGTGGTGATGTTGTCGGACTGCTTGGCCGGAACGCCGGTGAAGCGCTCGTAGTGGCCGAGGTCGAGGTCGGTCTCCGCGCCGTCGTCGGTGACGAAAACCTCGCCGTGCTGATACGGGCTCATCGTGCCCGGATCGACGTTGAGATAGGGGTCGAGCTTGCGGAGACGGACGGAATACCCGCGCGCTTGCAGAAGCGCGCCGAGCGCGGCCGATGCGAGGCCCTTGCCGAGGGAGGAAACCACGCCGCCGGTGATGAAGATGTACCGTTGCATGGGCCTTGCACAATACAGACACCAGCCGCGATTCGAAGAGGCAATTTCGCTTGCTCCACCGTCAGGCTCAGTTTCCCGCTCGTGTTGAAGCGCGAACCTGTCGAATCGGCCGGCAAAAAGCGCCGGGCCAGCGGTGAAATTCGAATAATTGGTAGGGCCAGCAGCGCAAGGCCTAAGCCCCAGCGCCGCCATCCCAGCCTCGCAGGTGCGGTTGGAACAACGCTTGTGACGTACTCACCTTAACGTCGGCCCAACATCCACGCGAGAGAGCCGGCTAGTTTGATCGTGGCACCTGCGGTCCGGTGCCCTGCAGCTTATCGAGGATGCCACCCCGGCCAGCTGGAGCTTCCCCAGGCTTATCGCCTGCGGTTGGAGCAGGCGCATTCGTACCTGCTGCAGGCCTGGACGAATCAAGCATTGACGGACCACCCGTGCGATGGTTCGCCAAGATCGTCAGTGTTATCGAGGTGACGAAAAACGCCAGTGCCAGCCCCGCTGTCGTCCGGGTAAGCAGGTTCGCTGTTCCACGACCGGTCAAAAAACCGCCGCCAGCACCACCACCGCCGCCCATACCAAGCGCGCCGCCTTCTGATTTTTGCATTAAGACGACGCCGACGAGCGCAGCGGCGATCATAAGATGGATGACAAGGATTACCGTGGCCATCAAGGGCTCCTGATCCGCAATATTTCGGGATTTCGGGGCCTCATACACGATTACGAGGCCATTGACCAGCGTATGGGCAGCATATGGGAACGAGTGGGCGGCGATTACACCCCATCCAAACGTCGACAAAGTGCTCCTGAACACGGATGCCGGTCACATCGCCGACCAGGAGATCCGCATCCGCCAGTATTCCGAACATATTCTTCAAAGCAAATTCGTCGCAGGCCCAGCGCGATCCCGCCCAAACTAAAAAAGAGCTCACCAAATTCTGGTCGGGGAAATTCCGCCGCTATTCCACAAGCCAGAAGCAACTCCTAGAGCGCATTTAGCTGAAGTGCGCAGCGNNTTGAACATGAACACGATCTAGCGCTTTGATAATTCGAGTTTCTCATCGGGGGACCGCATTGCGTATTTCGCCAAATGCACACTAATTCCCAGCACCTGAATCAGGAGCAGGCTTCACCTTGCGATCGGGAGTTGGAACCTCAACCCGCGTTGCCTTTGGATTGACTGGCAAAGTACCGCGCAGACTTGGCTGGGAAGCATCAGATGCCGCTGCGCCCGCCTTTGCGGTCTGTCCAGTCTTGGCGGTTGTTGTACTGGACCTCGTTCCGCTCGATGGCTCTTTGGGCGACTTTGCATCGGTGCCTGCCGGACGATCAGGTGGCGGCACGGCCTGCTCCGATTTATCCACCTTCGGCACAAATGGCTTGCGCGCCGGCAGTGGGGCAGAGGCCGGCGCACTGGAGACCGGTGCTGCGTCCAACACAAGTTCAAAGATGCGGCAGCGGAATTGCAATTCTTCGCGAACAACGATCAGTCGGCGAATGTAGTTGATCTGTTCCGGCGTGAGATTGGCTTTGGCCCACTCGGGCCCCTTGTCAACATTCTGCGCCGCTCCGCCACCCTCCAGCAACTTGAGCTCCGCCGACAGCTCCTCGCAGCGCTCCTTCGGCAACGGCTCAGCGAACGCTACCATTTCAAGCCCAGGCAGCGGCATTGCAATAATGAACACCGAAAAAAACAGAGCCCTCATCGGCACAAGTCGAGCCTTGGGCCTGGAGAATGCCGCATGACGGATGAACTCTGTCGAGCCTGAGATCACAAGCACCCCTGCAAGACGAAACTGGAACGCGCTGATCGCGTCAGTTCTGTGTGACGATCCAGTCAAACGAGACTGTTGTTGACCGCTTGCGAATGGCAAACGGTGGCAACTTCTATCTCGAACAACCGAGCAGCGCTACAATTTCGGCCTAATCTTCACCCGTTCAATCAGGTGACCGCTTCAAATTGAAACATCAAGAAAACCATTAATGAAGAACCCCTCGCTCTCGCGTATCGGGCTCACTCTCCATAAGCAGAAATAATCCTCAAGAAATCGTCTGCTTTGAGGCTGGCGCCACCAACCAAAGCACCATTCACGTTATCGATGCTCATCAGCTCACGTGCATTGTCCGGCTTGACGGAGCCCCCATAGAGAATGCGCATTTTTCCACCTTCTTCGCCGAAACGCTGCGCCAGAGCTACGCGGATCGCGCCATGGACGATATCGACATCGTCGGGTGTAGGCGTCAGACCGGTGCCGATAGCCCAGACAGGCTCATATGCGATGACCGTATTGCCTGAGGTTGCGCCATCGGGAACAGAACCCTCGAGTTGCCGACGCACTACATCGAGCGTGAGCCCAGCCTCGCGTTGCCCGGCTGTTTCGCCGATACACACGATTGCTGTCAGACCACCGCGATGCGCTGCAACGGCCTTGGCACGCACATCGCGATCCATCTCACCATGATCGGCACGCCGCTCCGAATGACCGACGATCACCGCGCTGGCGCCTGCGTCCTTGAGCATCTCTGCGGAAGTGTCACCGGTGTGAGCTCCTTGAACCGCCGTATGACAGTCCTGGCCACCGACCAGAAGGCGACCTCCGCCAGACAGCTCCCCCAGCACCATCACAAGAGTAGCAGGCGGACAAATCATCACATCTGTCTCGGCCCCGAAATCTGCAGCGGCGACCGCATCCCGCACCTTGAGGGCCTGCTCCAGTGCACCTTTAAGGCCGTGCATTTTCCAATTGCCTGCCACCAGGGGACGAATAGCCGAGGTCTCGCTCATGGTCTAAGCTCCATCATTCAATTGAACCGGTAGCCGAGCCATTTATCAGGCTACCCCCGTATCATTCTGCTGAGCCCCCGCCAGCAAACCGCAATCAAGCGACGGCTGACGGCGGTCTCTACAGCCGATCTCCAGACCCAACCAAAGATGGCGAGATTGAGGCCACAACCGGAATGCCGCGAGATCGCCCCTGCGGCAAGTGATCCAAGTCGGTTTTCCCGGTCTTACCGCCGCACCCTTGCTTTCGCCAGCCGCCTGCGCTTCATATGGCGCGTCATAACACGAGCCCACGCCCGGCACGCCGGGTTTTCGACCAATTCAGCGTGCGGCGAATCGGAGCGGCGCCTTTGCGGTTCGCCATTCCATCCGTCCCGACAACAACAGTGGAAGACCATCGACTATGCTGGAAGCCTTGCGACGCGGTTCACAGGGAATTGTCGTCAAAATCTTGTTGGCGATTTTGATCCTTAGCTTCGCCGTTTGGGGCGTAGCTGACGTATTCACTGGAGCAAGCCGCAATTCAATTGCGCAAATCGGGAACGTTGAGATTTCGCCCGATGAATACCAGCGCGCCATGCAGAACGAATTAAACGCGTTGTCGTACCGAGCCGGACGACGCATCACAGCCGAACAGGCACGTGCCTTTGGTCTGGATCAGCAGGTCTTGAATCGTCTGATTGGCTGGGCCGCAGTCGACACACATTCCCACGAACTGGAGCTGGCCCTGTCGGATACGGCAATCGTCGACGGCTTGAAACGTGATCCTGCATTCCACGGTGCTGACGGAAAGTATTCACGTTCCACCGTCGACGCGGTGATGAGCCAGCTCAACCTGTCCGAAGCGGGATTTCTGAAATTGCGCCGCCAGGAACAACTGCGCCGCCAGGTGACGGGAGCGCTTGCCGACGCCGTAGTCGTGCCCGATGTGATGATCGATGCAGTAAACGCCTATCGCGAGGAAGCGCGGGTTCTGACGTATACGCGCATCGATCCTGACAAGGTCGTGAAGATCGAGCCTCCCGACGAGGCAAAGCTGAAGGAAACCTACGATTCCAATAAGCACGATTTCGCAACGCAGCCCACGCGTAAGCTTGCTGTCCTGATGCTCTCCGTGGAAGACGCCAAAAAGAGCACCACCGTCACCGACGAGGAGGCAAAAGCAGCCTACGAACAAGAAAAATCGAATTACGACACGCCCGAGAAGCGCCGCATCCAACAGATCTCATTTCCCGACAAAGCTGCCGCCGAAGCTGCAAAGAAGGCGATCGATGCGGGCGAAAGCTTCGTTGATGCCGCCAAGGCTGCCGGCGCAAAAGAGAGCGACATCGACCTTGGCTTAGTGACCAAGGATCAGCTTTTCGATCCCAATATTCGCGACGCCGCATTCGCTCTTGAGAAAGACAAGGTGTCGGTCCCCGTTGAAGGCCGGTTTGCAACGGTACTGTTGCGCGTGACCGCTATTGAACCGGGGACATCGAGCACGTTCGACGCCGTCAAGCAGAAGGTCGTCGACAAGATCGCCAACGAGAAGGCGCACGTTGAAATCAACAAGCTCCACGATGAAGTCGATGATGGCCGCGCCGGTGGCTTGCCGCTCAAGGACATCGCCGAAAAAATCAAGCTGACCTTCCTCGACATTCCCTCCGTCGATCGCAAGGGACTTTTGCCTGACGGCAAACCCGCTATCGATCGCCCCGGTGGCCCCGCTGTCATTGCAGCAGGTTTCCAAGGCCAGGTCGGCGTGGAGCAAGACCCCGTTGAATTGCCCGATGGCGGCTTCGCCTGGATTGACGTTCTGGGTATCACACCAGCGGTCGACCGCCCCTACGACGATGTAAAGGACGACGTGAAGGCGCTTTACGAGAAGAATGAGCGCGCACGCCAGATTCGTGAATTCGCCGACAAACTGGTCGAACGCCTCAAGAAGGGTGAGACGATGGATGCGATTGCTGCCGATGCCGGTGGCAAAGTCGAAACGACACCGCCGTTGACCCGCGCGACAACGCCTCAAGGCATCGCACGAACAGCAGTGGCGCAAGCATTCGCCCTACCTAAGGGCGGCGCAAGATCTGCTGACTCTGATGAT
>JRYC01013127.1_pt1 | contig 11388 bp, 10 predicted proteins | sample 235301 | NCBI WGS metagenome assembly JRYC01 (sample SAMN03074211, study PRJNA261470) | activated sludge metagenome | biome: Common Effluent Treatment Plant; feature: Wastewater; material: Activated sludge; isolation source: activated biomass of a common effluent treatment plant treating...
GTGCCAAAGCCAGAACAAGCGCCGCCAGAATGAGGAGCTGTAGAAAGAGAAAGACGTTTCGTCGCAACCTCTGCCACGGCGCGTTCGCCGATTGGTCCCGAGCGAGTGCTTGCCAAAGGAGCGTGCTGCTGATGGCTTGCTCCCGTCGCCGCAAGCGCAACATATAGAGCAGGATAATGGGAATGGCCAAAAACCCCAGGATGAAAGCAAGCGGAGCAATGAATAACATGTTATCGAACGACGCCTTGCCGGCGGAGCGCCTGCATTAGAATCGCGTCCCAAGGTGTTTCGGTGCTTATCTGGATGTAATGGATGCCGCGACTGGCACAAAATGTGCCAATTTCCGCGTGCCATGCGTTCAGGCGGGCAGAATATGCCTCAATCGTGAGCGCATCGAGCGAAACTTCCGCGCTCTCGCCCGTTTCAACGTCGATAAGGCGCAAGTCACCGCTGAGTTGAGGGTCTATTTCATCGGGGCTGGCAAGGTGGAGCAAAGCAATTTCGTGGCCGCGGCTGCTCAGGGCATTTAGCCCATCACGATACCCGTCGGCCGCCAGTAGATCGCTCAGGAGGAACAGGAGGCCTGGTCTTCGGCCGCGCAAGGCATAATCGTGCAACGGGACATTGAGGGTCGTTGGAGACTTGCTTTCCGAGGGTGGTCGATTAATGAGTGTCTCGTAGTTAGCTTCCAGAAACTGAAGTAGCGGCCAGCCGTTTTGTCGGCCGCGAAACGGCCCCCACGACTGTCGGTAGGTGTTGTCGAATAATGTCACAATCACCACATCGCCTGAAAGCAGCCCCAGATAGCCCGTTGCCGCCGTCAAGGTTAGCCCATAGCGCAGCTTGTTTATCGATAGGGCATCTCCTTCTTCATCGATTGGCCAGTTCATGCTGCCGCTGACATCCACGAGGATATGAACGGCTAAATCTTCCTCCTCCTCGGTCAGCTTCAAAAATGGCCGCTCGAGGCGGGCGTAAACGTTCCAGTCCAATCGGCGCAGATCATCTCCCTGGACGTATTCCCGGTAATCGGCAAACTCGATTGAGGTTCCGCGTTTGCGACTGCGACGGTCGCCCTTCATCGCCCCGACACGCACCGAGTCAGCCTGCAACGTGAGTTGCTCTAATTTGCGGAGGGTAGCTTCGTCAAGGAGTCGCATGAATCATTGCCATCAGGTCCTGACGCGTGCATCCGTGGGTATGCCGGCCAGTAAATCGGCGATCACGTCATCGGGACTGATGCCTTCTGCCTGTCCTTCGAAGTTTAATAGCAAGCGATGACGCAGCGCGGCCGGCGCGATGGTGATCACGTCTTCAAAGCTGACGTTGAAGCGACTATCAATGAGGGCCAGAGCCTTGGCCCCCAGGATGATCGATTGAGCCCCACGGGGACTGGCCCCATAGCGAACGTATTTGTTGACAAATGGGCTGTGGCTTTGCCCCGGGTGGGTCGCGATCACTAGCCGGCTCACAAAATCGGAAACATTTGTCGGAACCGGCACTTGCCGTGCCAGCGCTTGCATGGACAGAAGATCATCACCGGACGCCACCGGCTGAAGCTCCGGCTCGGCCGGCGTGGTCGTGCGGGCCAGAATCTCGGTCAATTCCGTGGCCGATGGGTAGGGGACGTTGACTTTGAACATGAACCGGTCGAGTTGGGCTTCCGGGAGCGGGTACGTCCCTTCCTGCTCAATCGGATTCTGTGTGGCCAGAACGAAAAACGGGGCCGGGAGTGTATAGGTGGTGTTGGCGGCCGTCACCGTGCGCTCCTGCATGGCCTCGAGCAAGGCGGACTGGGTTTTGGGCGTGGCGCGATTGATCTCATCGGCCAGAACGAGATTGGCGAAGATTGGTCCATGCTGGAAGCGAAAAGCACGGCGACCATTGCCTGAATCTTCCAGTATCTCGGTCCCGGTGATGTCAGCCGGCATGAGGTCGGGGGTGAATTGAATGCGACTGAACTCGAGCGCCAGCGATTTGCCCAACGCGCGAATAAGCATCGTCTTGCCCAGGCCGGGTACGCCTTCCATCAGGATATGACCGTTGCTGAGGATGCCGATTAGCACGTGGCGAACTACATCGTGCTGACCCACGATCACCTTGCCAACTTCAGAAACTATAGCGGAAGCAATATCGCGAAACTTTTTCGGAGCGAGATTAAAGGGTTGATTGTCCATAGGCTTTTATCAAGGCAGGGCGAATTATATCGCTTTCGGCGATAGCGGGTTATTCTTCATAGCCACGCTCATCCAGATAGTCCGTATAACCACCCATATACTCAGATAAAACCCCGTCCCTTAGTTCGATGATTCGATCGACGGTTTGATCGAGGAAATAGCGGTCGTGGGATATGACCAGAACCGTGCCCACGAATTCATTCAACGTCTCTTCAAGGACCTCGATGGCGGGAATATCCAGATTGTTTGTCGGTTCATCGAGCAATAGCAGATTTGGCCGTTCCAGGACGAGCCGGGCCAGTTGGAGCCGGCTCCGTTCGCCGCCGCTCAATTTGCCGATGGGCTGCTGCACTTGATCGTATGAAAAGAGAAACCGCAACAAGAAAGCCACGGCCGCCTCTCTGGTCAACGGCGCCGCCTGGCGAATGCAGGTGATTAGATCCTGCGCCGGATCGAGCGTTTCTTGCTCCTGCGCATAATAACCGATCTTGATACTAGGCCCGATCTTTATCTCACCGCCTGTCGCGCTTTCGGGGTCGAGAATCATTTTGAACAGTGCAGATTTGCCGGCGCCGTTCGGGCCAACCAGGCCGACCCGCTCACCGTGCCAAATAACCGCATTCAGGCCTCTAAACAGCGTATGGCCGTTGTCAAACGTCCGGCCGACGCCGGCCAATTCCAGCACCTTGTTGCTGCCGCGCCAGCCGCCCAGGTCGAGCGTCAATCTCCTGGCATCGGTGACTTTCTCGATCTTGTCCATCTTGTCGAGCATTTTCTGGCGGCTGCGGGCCTGGCGGATATGTCGCTCGTTTACTACGAGAGAAGCCCACAACTCGAACCGGGCGATGGCCGCTTCGATGCGTGCGATTTCCTTTTGCTGGGCAGCGTAAAGCTGCTGTTGTCGCAGGCGGCGCAGCGCCCGTTCGTTGGCATAGGTGGAATAATTGCCGCTGTATTGGGTTACGCGACCATTCTCAAGTTCGGCAATATGGGTCGCTACTTCATCGAGCAGATAACGGTCATGGGAGATGATGATAACGCAGCCCGAATATGAGCGGATGATCCCCTCCAAGGCCCGTTTCGCAGGCAGATCGAGGTGATTATCCGGCTCGTCGAGGAGGAGAAGGGGTGGTTGCAATACCAGAAGCTTGGCCAACATGACAAGCTTTTTCTGGCCGCCGCTCAGGTGCTCCGTCAATGTTGACCACTTCTCCGACCCCATACCTAGCGCTGCCAGCGTCTCTTTAACCTTGCTCTCGTAGCGCGCGCCGTCCAGTTGCTCAAATGTGTGCAGTAATTTTTCCTGCATTCGCAACGCGCGTTCGAGTAACCTGGCGTCTCCGTAAATCTCCGGCTTGGCCATTTTGTCGGCCAAAGCATTCAGCTCCTGCTCAATGGCGGCGATTTCGGGGCGAGCAGAAAGGCCTTCCTCCAGCACTGTTCGTCCCATTCGCAGCACCGGCTCCTGCTCGAGGCGGCCAATCGTTAGTCCGGACAGGCGAAAAATCGAGCCGGAATCAGGCTCAATCTCCTGGGCGACGGCCTTTAGGAGTGTGGATTTTCCCGCTCCGTTTGCGCCGACCAGCCCGATGCGCTGGCCGCGTTGAATTTCCCACGTCAGATCGTTGAGAATAGGCCTTCCGGCAAGTCTGAGGTTGATGTTGTCTAATTTGACGATGATCTCCGCCATCGCTGTTCTCCTGTAAAACAAAAAGCCGGGGCTTTGCGCCCCGGCTCTGAAATGAACATTCTTAACTTAACATAAAATTCATTCAGTAGACGCAATACGACAAGGAATGGTCCCGGTGGAAGCCAGCAAATGGGTCTGCATGATGCGTTGCGTGTAACCGACAATGAATGACATGCCGATAAATTACCCCGAATCTGATTTACAGGCAACTATCCGGCAAGAATGCTATACTTTTTCCACGCTATGAATACCAGATACATTCTTCAATTGCGCTGGTTTGTTTCACTTCTGTTGCCGTTTCTATTGCTGCTGAGCGCGTGCGATCTGCTCCAGGGAGATGTGGTTGCAGTGGTTACGCCGACCGCGGCCGTCATTGTTGCCCCTACGGTTGCACCGCAAACTACTGTAGAAAGCCCCGGTGTCCCTGATCAATCGGAGCAGATCACCACGCTTCGAGTATGGCTCCCACCGGAGATCGGTGCGCGGTCCGAATCGGGATCTCAGGAATTAGCCAGCCAGGTTCGGGCATTTGAAACGGGTCACAACGGTCTGGACGTGATCATCGAGCAAAAGCCGGTCGATGGGGCGGGAGGAATTATCAATTATCTCCAATCGGGGCGAAAGGTTGCTCCTGATATTATGCCTGATCTGGTGGCGGTTCCCTCGTCGATGCTTGGCGATGCCAAGATGAGCGGGCTTTTTTATCCTCTGCGCAGCATCAACAATGAGGTGATAACCCAACAGGTATATCCGGCTCCGGGCGCGCAGGTTACGGCGAGTGGGCAGCCGTTGGGTTATCCCTTTGCGATCCTGGGATTGACCCATTTGATCTATAATCCAGAGGTGATAACCCAAACGGTGCCCATTCAGTGGACGCAATTTATCTCCGATACCAACCACACGCTTGTATTGCCGGCCGATAGTCGGGAGGGCGCGTTGCTGGGTTTGCAGTTTTACATCGCGGAAGGTGGAGCGCTCGTTGATAGCGCGGGCAGGACGATGCTTGAATCTGAACCTCTCGCCCGGGCCTTAGCCACGATAGGTGTGCGAAAGGAAAATTTGCTGCAAAGTCATCAGCTGAAAACGCTGGACGAGGCCTGGCAGTATCATCAGCTGGGCCTGAGCGATTTTATGTGGATGCGTTCTGATTTTTTACTGGGTAGGCAGGCGATTGATCCATCGTTGCTTACCTCACAGAGTTTCATGGCCGTCCCGGGCTTAAACGGCCACCTGTTGCCATTGATAACCAGCTGGTCGTGGGCAATGACGACCGACGACCCCGCGCGACAAAGGCTGGCAGAGGAGTTGATTACCTATCTGATATTGCCCGAGAATCTGGCAAACTGGAGCCAGCGAAGTCAGGTTTTGCCCGCCCAACGCGCAGCAATGGAAGTTATGAGTGATCAGAATCCCTATCTGCAATTTGCGTCGGGCCAGTTGGAGTTAGCCAAGCCGATGCCGGTCAGTGAAACAAGTCGACTGATGGATGTGATGGGAGACGCTGTGTTTCAACTGTTGACGACCGACACCCCGCCGGAAGTCATTGCGGAACAGGCGGTTGCTGCCTTGCGGCAGTAGTCAGCAAGATCGCCACTCAAGGAAATTATGTAAAGGAAAGATCATCAAACACCTGGAGTAACACACCTGAAGGCTCAGGGAAAACCGGATCGAGCAAGTGGAGATAGACCCCCATAATGTGTTCGGCGATGATCGACCAGTCGAACTTCTCGGCATTTTTCCGTGCCAGGCGGCCCATCTCTTCGCGACATTGATCATTTGTCAGAAGCTCATAGATTCGCTCGGCCAATGCTTGCGGGTCTCGAGTGGGGACGTGGTAGCCATTGATGCCGTCATGAATAAGAAATGCCAGGCCGCCTACTTCTGAGGCGATGACCGGACGGCCCATCGCCATCGCCTCGAGGGCGACCATGCCGAAACTCTCGTAATGGGATGGCATCACTACCATTTCGGCCGCGGCGTAATAGTTGGGCAGCACATCCTGATCTTTGGCTCCCAAAAACATAATGATGTCATGGATACCCAGCATCTGCCTCATTGCCTGGAGGCGTGCCATTTCTGCGTCGGGATTGTCCGCCCACGGATCACCGCCGATGATGGCAACGCATGTGTTCTCGACGACATCCGGGTAGCGTTCCTTGATCAGCGCCATGGCTTGAATTAACGTGTCGATACCTTTTAGCGGTTCGATTCGTCCTGCAAACATGATGTTCTTATCGCCACATGGGATGCCGACTTTCTTTTTCGCTTCAGCCTTGGGGATCGGCTGGAAGCGCTCCAGATCGACGCCGGGAGGAATGACGATAACCTTTTCCATGTTTGCGCCATAGAGCCAGTTGAGTTGGGCTTGTTCAGCCGGGGTCGCGGCAATTATCCGGTCAGCGATCGATAACACGTGGCTTTCGCCGTCAATACGATCCTGCGGTGCGCGTTCGGCGGCATCTGTGGCGATGCGATTTTTCATATGCCCAAGTGTGTGGAACATGTGGACGATCGGCGTGCGGCCCCAATACTGCTCCAGCTTTTCGGCCACAAGACCCGATAACCAGTAGTGGCTGTGGATGATGTCGTAGTGGAGTCCCTCGGCTGAGGCAAAATCAGCAATGCCGGCCGCAAACTCCTCGACGTAATTCCCAACCTCGCTAACCGGTATGGGCGCTTGAGGGCCGGCGGGGATGTGGATGACGCGCGCATCAATCCCAAGCTCGTGATTGACCATTGGTACGCAATCGTCCTGCGATCGCGTGAACACATCGACGTGAATTCCCATGCTCCCCAGCTGGCGGCTCAAATCGCGGACATAGACGTTCATCCCACCGGTCTTTTTCCCGCCAAGCATGGCCAACGGGCACGTGTGCATGCTGATCATCGCCACGCGAAGCTTTTTTTGGGTCAAAAAATATGAATTTGTCAGTTGGGAATATTCTTTCATTATTATGCGTTTTCCGGACGCCGACCTCTCATTTCGATCTGGACTCGATAGATGTTGGTATCGACCGCGCCAAAGCGATATTTATATTCTTCATTCCCGCGGAGGAAATCAAACTCTTTGCGGCCGAGCGCAATCGCTTTTTCAATCGCGGTCGCAGTGAGGACAACGCCTGGGCTTAGCGCGGAGAAAGCTGCTGGATCTAGTCCGGAGTTGTAAACCCATATACGGTCGTCGTAGTCAAAATTGAAGAGTGCGGCGGCGCGTCGCCCTTCGATGGATGTAAACATCAATTGTAGCGTGCCGGCTTGTAGAGCATGACGGGCGACGTCATGGAACAAGGCTCGGCGATCATCATTGAGCCAGTCGCGCTTCTCAAATGTACTTTTCTGGAGCAAATCGAGAAAACTATCGACTTCAGTCTGGATATTATCTGCGGGGCCGACAATTGTTGTGATAACGTCGGCCGCCTCAGCTCGTCGGAGCTTTCGGTTCAGTTCGCGCCGTTGTTTGCTATCCAACGTTTCGAGGTAAGCGTCGAAGGATGGAAGAAGCTCAATGACCGGGCAGACTTCGATGATGCTTTCATTGAAGTTGTGCTCGTGTTCTTCGGCGATGGCGCGAAGGATCGCTCTGCTGGGGGACGTTTCAGGGATGTTATATAGGTCGAGCGTATGCAGGCGATCCTGTTCCTGATCCTGAAGATGCCGAATCGTTGCTCGCCATACTGAATCAGCATGATCTTTTCCAACGATCAGGTCGAGATAATCCGTTTCTTCTATGCCGCCGTTAAAATAGATCTTGCCATCATGGAAATAGAAGCAGCCGATGCCCAGCAATTTACCGTCGTTATTTCGCGTAGCGATGGTTAGTAATTCGCTATCAGCTGGGCACAGGTGGGTCCACCAGGCTCTTTGGTATGCTAACGTTTGAAAAGGCGTATTCGTGATCCCTTGGCCGGCTAACTGATCCCATTCATCAGCCAGGTCCAGGAAGCCCGCTGCGCCACGATATGAAATGGTTTTCGTTAAATCGCTCATATGAAATTTCACCAACATCAGTCATTATATACCACCCCGATCCGTGCTAACATAGGAATTGTGACAGAATTAGGGAGGAAGAATTATCTATCGCGCTATCAATCGATTCGGGATTATAATGATTGGCCTTTAATTGGAGATCCAAAGTAATTTGCGCTTCGACCTTATCAAGCGCCTCATGGAAGAACGTTATGACAGAGAAAACCCAAGCGATGCGCGCTCTGGAAGGGAAGCGCATCACTTATGAAGAGCTGAGTTATCCCGACGATATGCGTGATGCGGAAGAGATTGCGGTACACCTGAATGTTGAACCTGAGATGGTCTTCAAGACACTGGTCGTGATGCCGCCTGAATCAGGAAAAAAACCACTACTGGTCATGGTGCCGGCCAATCGCCAGTTGGATCTGAAGAAATTGGCCGATGTGGTCGGGGTGAAGAAGCTGAAGATGGCCACGCACCGAGAGGCGGAGCAATTGACCGGGCTTCAGGTTGGGGGCATTTCGGCCGTCGCTCTATTGGGAAAGCCATTTGTGATCTTTATCGATCATTCGGCCGGGAAGCTGGATCGCATCATCATCAGCGCCGGCAAGCGGGGGTTACAGATAATGCTGGCTGTCAAGGACCTCATCAAGCTAACGAACGCCCGAATTGCCGATGTGAGCGTGGCTTCATGAGACGTTGTTCGTCTGGCGGTTAGTCATAAAAAAGGCCACCGGTTAGGTGGCCCATTTGCGAAAATTTAGAACAAGCCCCAGTCGCCCCCGGCGCCCTCTTCCATCATCGAGGGATCCCATAGCTCAGTGCCGATCTCGACCTTGACCCCTCCCGGCATCACCTGATTACCGACGATTCGAACCTGCTCGATAATCTGCGGGCCATAGGGACAGAATGGCGTGGTCAGGATCATGGTGATGTTGGCTACATCGGTATCGTTGTCTACTTCGAGGCTACGCACCAGTCCTAGTTCGATGATATTCAGCCCGATTTCCGGATCGATCACCGACCGGAGAGATTCCATCAATTGTTCTTCTTTACTTGCGATCATATTGGTCACACTCGTAATATTTCATGTTCGTTGGCAAAACAGCCGGTTATTTCGCGCTCTCTTCGAGACTGATTCTGAATTGGCAGTCGTTGGCACCGTGAAGCATACAGCTTTCCTGGATAACATCCAATTGCAACACGCCGCTCATAAGTTGCCGATCAAAGCCGCATACCTCATCGTGGGTGCTGCTGATTGACATGTAAGGGCAGCTATATTCCACGAGGCGATACCCATCGACTGTGCGCTCCCAAGCGGACAGGAAGCCTTCTTCAGAAAGCAAGCCTACCAGGTAATCCAGGCGATCTTCCAGCGCCAGGTGTTCGAATTCGCCCTGATGTTCTTCAAGAACGTTGTTGACAACCCCCCTGAAAATATCATCAATGACTTCGGCTGGAAGTTTACCTTTCATCTCGTCGAGCAAACGACTTGTCAGGCGTACATATCGTTTGGGAAAGAGTTCCTGCCCCATTTCGCTGAGCGAATACACATAATATGGACGGCCAACTTTTCGTCGAACGCTGGATGATTCGATGGTCCCCGCCGCCAGCAGCGCGTTCAGATGGTGGCGAACCGTCACAGGCGAGATGTCGGCCGCTTCAGCCAACTCTTCAACAGTCGATTGGGGAGACTGTTTGATCGTATGAAGAATGATCTCGCGAGTTGTTCGTTTCTTTTGATTAACGAATTCGTCTGGGTTCTGGTCCGGCATATTCATGGGAGAACTACTACTGCAATCAGGAGAGCTACTACTGCAATCATCTGAGGCGTGAGTCGATGGGATCGCATCGCTTCAAGCCCATCATCGATGATTCCTGATACCAGCGAGCTGATTATAACTATCACGCAATTCACAGTCAATTTCCTGTATTTTTATCATTATTATCATAAATATTGACGGGTGTCAACCGCGATGCTATAATCTGAGACCAGCTAACATTTCCATTGCTATTCAACCAATCTAATTGAAATAGATTGAATTTCTACCGAGGAGCTTACTTGACGATGACTGCTGCGTTGGAAATTAACGATCTCCATGTGAACATTGGGGAAAACCGTATACTAAAGGGAATTAATCTACAGGTTAAACAGGGCGAGGTTCACGCACTGATGGGGCCGAACGGCTCCGGTAAAAGTACGCTGGCTTATACCCTGGCCGGGCACCCCTCCTACGTGCCAACGGCCGGGCAGGTAACTTTTGACGGCACCGATCTCCTGGAGATGGAAGCCGACGAGCGCTCGCGCTCCGGGCTGTTCCTTGCCTTTCAATACCCGGTGGCCATTCCCGGCGTGACCGTGGCCAAGTTCTTGCGACAGGCGATCAATTCGCGTCGCAAAGCCGAGAACGCCGAGGATAAAGGCATGCCCATTCCAGAATTTCGCCGCCTGTTGCGCGCGAAGATGGATCTTCTGGGCATCGATCAGAAATTCGCCGGACGTTACCTGAACGAAGGATTCTCCGGAGGCGAGAAGAAGCGGGCCGAAATCCTGCAGATGGCGATGCTTGAGCCGAAGATCGCGATCATGGATGAGACCGACTCCGGCCTCGATATCGACGCCTTGCGCATTGTCGCCGAAGGCGCCGGCCGCCTCCATGAACTCAACGACATGGGGGTCCTCATCATTACCCATTACCAGCGAATCCTGAATTACATCCAACCGAATTATGTGCATATCATGCTCGACGGCCGAATCGTCGAGAGCGGTGGCCCCGAGTTGGCCCTCCATCTTGAGGAGAACGGCTATGACTGGCTGCGCGAGAAGTATGGTGTGGCGGAGGTTGCATAAATGGCAGACCAGGTTTTGGAACGCGAACTAACCGAAAACGAGATCGTCGCGGGCGTCAATGAAGATTATGCCGCCAAATATGGCTTTGCCGACATTGAAAATTATGTTTTCAAGGCCGAAAAGGGCCTGAACGAGGGCGTGATTCGGGCCATGTCGGCCATGAAACACGAGCCGGAATGGATGCTTGAGCTTCGGTTGAAGGCGTATCAATACTTCCTCGAGCGGCCGATGCCCGAATGGGGCGCCGATCTCTCCGAGATCGACTTTGAAAATATCTATTACTACATCAAGCCCACAGAGCGCCAGGAAGACTCGTGGGAAGATGTTCCCGACTATATCAAGAACACCTTTGATAAATTGGGCATTCCTGCGGCGGAGCAGAAATTCCTCTCCGGCGTCGCCGCTCAATATGAGTCCGAGGTTGTCTATCACAACATCAAGAAAGACCTTGAAGAGAAGGGGGTCATTTTCCTGGGCATGGATGACGGTCTGGCACAATATCCGGACCTGGTGAAGGAATATTTCAACACCATCATTCCGGCTAACGATAACAAATTTGCCGCCCTGAACACGGCCGTCTGGTCAGGTGGCAGTTTCATCTACGTGCCGCCCGGTGTCCATATTGAGATGCCTTTGCAGGCCTATTTCCGCATCAACGCCAAGAATTCGGGGCAGTTCGAGCGGACGCTCATCATCGTCGATGA
>JRYC01000860.1_pt1 | contig 11380 bp, 6 predicted proteins | sample 235301 | NCBI WGS metagenome assembly JRYC01 (sample SAMN03074211, study PRJNA261470) | activated sludge metagenome | biome: Common Effluent Treatment Plant; feature: Wastewater; material: Activated sludge; isolation source: activated biomass of a common effluent treatment plant treating...
ACATGGTCGCTGGTCGGGATCATCGGCTACACCCGGATGCTTGGCGACGCCGAGGATAGCCCGATCGTCGACGATACGGGCGATGCGAACCAGTTCCGGGCCGGCCTGCTCGTCAACTATGCCTTCTGAGCCACGGCCGGCTGTCGGAGGCCGCGCACCGATCGACCGCCGATTGGCAACTGCCGCGAACGGTCGATTTATCCAATGCCGACAGACTTCCGCTAATTCTAGAAATGATGTCGCCCACGCCATCGGTAGCGACAACATGAACCCAAGGCCGAGATCACGGGGAGGCTCACATGGCCAAACGCCCGGCGGCGGCAGCGCCGTCCACCGTCCACGACGACCGTATCGACCGCCTGTTCTCGATCCCCGGCGCGCGCACGGACCGGTGGCGCAGCCTGCATGCCGCCGCCCAGGCCTGGGCCCGCGGTCGAGGCGAGCGGACGGCGGTCGAGGCGGCACTCGAGGAACTCGGCGCCTACGAGGAGTTCTTCGCCTATCCCGGCACCCGGCTGGTCTCCGCCTTGCGCCAGCGGATCGGAGCCGGAGAGGCCGAAGGGGCCGCCAGCCTGTCCCGGCGGATCTCGGAGTCGATCCTCACCCGTGCCTACAAGCACGACGGCGGCGCCTGGGAGACGGCGGAACAACTCGCCGATGCGCCGCCGGGCCTGGTCACGGCGACGATGCGGCATGAGCCGGGCGTCCGACCGTATTTCGAGATGCTGGTCGTCTCCCCCGGAGCCGTCGAGCGGGCGGCGCATCAGGAGTCCGAGCTGCGCCGCCTCCGCCGGCCGGAGGATGCCTTCATCTATGAGGCTGTGCCGGTGGGAAGCTTCGAGGACGCGATCGTCGCGATCCTGCTCAATCCGGCCATTGCGGCCGTGACGATCTACGAGGGATTCGACTATTCGTCCCGCCACCAGGCGCCCGTGCTGCGCAGCGTGCTGGCCGCGGCCGGCTTCGACGCCGCGCATGTCGCGGACGACGACATGTCGATAACGCTCGCCGGGGGTTTGAAGCGGCTGCGCCCCGAGCTCGACATCTACCTGCTATCGGACCGACAGGTCGAGCGGATCGCCGCCGATCCCCGCGCCGCCTGTGTCCGCCGCGTGCTCTATTCGGTCGAGGAACTGCTCGAGCTGCACCTGTCGGTGCTGGAAGGCATCGCTGATCGGTTTCGCACGCCCTTCTTCGACAATCTGAAGAAATACGCGCTGCGCCCCATCAGTACCTTCCATGCGCTGCCGATCGCCCGCGGCAAGTCGGTGTTCAAGTCCGACTGGATCCGCGACATGGGCGAGTTCTACGGGCTGAACATCTTTCTTGCCGAGTCGAGCGCCACGACGGGCGGGCTCGACAGCCTGCTGGAGCCGACCGGCAACATCAAGGAAGCGCAGGCGATGGCGGCGCGCGCTTTCGGCGCCGATCACGTCTTCTTCGTCACCAACGGCACCAGCACCTCGAACAAGATGGCGCATCAGGCGCTGGTCGCACCCGGCGACATCGTGCTTCTCGACCGCAACTGCCACAAGTCGCACCACTACGGCCTGGTGCTGGCCGGCGGCCAGCCGCTCTACATCGACGCCTTTCCGATGACGGAATATTCGATGTACGGCGCCGTGCCGCTCGCCAGCATCAAGAAGGCGCTGCTCGACCTCAAGGCCGAGGGCCGGCTCGACCGCGCAAAGATGGTCGACCTGACCAACTGCACCTTCGACGGCCATATCTACAACACCCGCCGGGTGATGGAGGAATGCCTCGCCATCAAGCCCGACCTGATCTTCCTGTGGGACGAGGCGTGGTTCGGCTTCGCGCGTTGGTCACCCTTCCTCAGGCCGCGCACGGCCATGGGTGCGGCCGAGGCCATCGAGAAGTGGGTGGCGGATCCGGCTTCGGTCGAGGCCTGGGAACGACAGCAGGCGGAGCTGGGAGATTCTCCGTCGCAGGAGACCCTGCTCGCGACGCGGCTGATCCCCGACCCGCGGAAGGTGCGGCTGCGGGTCTACCAGACCAACTCGACCCACAAGTCGATGTCGGCGCTGCGCCAAGGCTCGATGCTGCTGGTGAAGGACGTCGATTTTCCCGCGGTGGAAGCGCAGTTCCACGAGGCCGTCTTCACCCATGCCTCGACATCGCCGAACCAGCAGCTGATCGCCAGCCTCGACGTCGCCCGCCGGCAGATGGAGCTTGAGGGCTACGGCCTGGTCGCCAACGCCATCGAGGTCGCGCTCGATATCCGTCGCGCGGTCAACGCGCATCCGCTGATCTCGAAGTATTTCAGGGTGCTCGGCGCCGACGAGATGGTACCGGCCGAGTACCGTCAGAGCGGCTTCGTCGACTTCCTGAAGCCCGGCGTGTCCTGGCAGGATCAGGTCCGCAGCATGCAGGAGGACGAGTTCTGTCTCGATCCCACGCGGATGACGCTGGTCTGCGGCACCGCCGGCTACGACGGCACCCAGTTCAAGAAGCTGATGGCCGACGAATACGACATCCAGTTCAACAAGACCTCCCGCAACTCGGTCCTGCTGCAGTCCAACATCAACAACACCCGAAGCGACGTGGCGCAGCTGATCCGGGTCCTGATGCAGATCTGCGGCAAGATCGAGGACCAGCTCGCCCACAGTGGCGAGAACGGTCGCGCGGAGTTCGCGGCGCGTGTGAAGTCGCTGATGAAGGATGTCCCCGACCTGCCGAACTTCAGCCACTTCCACGAGGCCTATCGCGGCGACGCTGGCGAGCGTACGCCCGAAGGCGACATGCGCCGCGCCTTCTACGGCGCCTACTACCCCGAAGGGTGCGAGTATGTCCGGCTCGAGGACGCCCAGTGCGACCGTCGGCTGAAAGAGGGGCCCGAGATGATCTCGGCGAACTTCGTGATCCCGTACCCGCCCGGGTTTCCGATCATGGTTCCCGGACAGGTGATCACGAAGGAGACCATCGACTTCATGCGCAAGCTCGATGTCAAAGAGATCCACGGCTACGAGCGCGCGAAGGGCCTGAAGCTCATCCGACCCGATCATGCGGCGGACAGCCACCGCAAGTGATCGGCAATCGGCGTCGCCGCGCGGATTGATAGGACACCGAAATGTTCACCTATATTGCAGACACGCTGCGCACCAACTCACAGCTGGCGATCTTCCTGACGCTGGCGATCGGCTATTGGATCGGGACAAAGCGGTTCGGCAGCTTCAGCTTGGGCGCCGTCACCGGTACGCTGCTCGCCGGCATCGTGATCGGCCAGCTCGGCATCGATATCTCGCCGCAGATCAAGTCGATCTTCTTCATCATGTTCCTGTTCGCGGTGGGCTTCGGCGTGGGGCCACAGTTCGTCCGCGGCATCGCCTCGGATGGCGCGCCGCAGGCGATCTTCGCCGTCGTCATCTCCGCCCTCTGCCTTCTCGCCACCTACATCGCGGCAGTCGTCTCCGGCTACGGACCGGGCCTCGCCGCGGGCCTGCTGGCCGGAGCGCAGACCATATCGGCGTCGATAGGCCTCGCCACCGATGCGATCAACCAGTCGACGCTGGCGCCGGAGGCTGCACAGGCCCAGCTCAACCTGATTCCGGTCGCCTATGCCATCACCTATCTCTTCGGCACCATCGGCACCGGCTGGATCCTGGCGTTCCTCGGGCCCAAGCTGCTCGGGGTCGACATCGCGGCCGAGTGCGCGCGCTACGAACGCGAGCACTCGGCCGGAGCGCCCGCGGGTGGCCTGATGAGCGCCCGGCGGGCGCGGGAAATACGCACCTACAAAATCAGGAAGGGCGGCAAGGCCGCGGACAAGACCATCGCGGCGGCGGAACAGCTCGCGGTGGGCGAGCGCATCTTCGTCGAGAGGCTGCGGAGCAATGGAGCGATCGTGCCGTTCACCCCCGAAACGGTGCTGCGGGCGGGCGATGTCGTCGCGGTTTCGGGACGCCGCGAAATACTGGTGAACATCCTCGGTGAAGCGGACGAGGTCGATGACGCCGAACTGCTCGACATCCCGGTCGAGGCCGTTGACGTGTTGCTTACCAGCAAAGACCTCGACGGGCGTACGCTGACGGAGGCTGCGCAGCAGCCGTATACGCGCGGCATCTTCCTCTCATCGATCCGCCGCGGCTCGGCGGCCGTGAACATACCCGTCCTTCCGCAGACCAAGCTCAACCGCGGCGACATCGTGCGGATCGCCGGCACGAGGGCGAACGTCGACCGCTTCGTCAAGGCGGCGGGCTTCGCCGACCGCCCGCAGACGATTACGGACATGGTTCTGGTCGGCTTCGCCATCCTCATCGGCGGACTGATCGGTGCGGCGGTGATTCCGATTGCCGGCATTCCGATCACGCTCAGCACCTCGGGAGGTGCACTCATCGCGGGGATCTTCTTCGGGTGGCTGAGGGCGGTGAAGCCGCAGATCGGCAACATCCCCCAGGCGACCCTCTGGTTCATGAACTCGGTGGGCCTCAACGTCTTCATCGCCGTCGTCGGGATAAGCTCGGGGCCGACATTCATCGCCGGTCTGAAGGAAGCGGGCTTCGGCATCTTCTTCTGGGGGCTGTTCGCGACAAGCGTGCCGATGCTGCTGGCACCGTTCATAGGCAAGTACATCTTCCGTTTCGACCCGGCCATCAACCTCGGCTGCTGCGGGGGTGCGCGCACCTCCACGGCGTCGGTCGCCATGGTGGGCGAAGTCGCGAAGAGCGACGTGCCTATGCTCGGCTATACGGTACCCTATGCCGTCAGCAACACTTTGCTGACGTTGTGGGGTTTGGTCATCGTGTTGATGGTCATGTGACCCGTCGCATGGATGCTTGGTAGAAGTCGTTGTCCAAGGAAGACCTGACATGGATTGGGTTGCCGGGTTCTTCGCGAAATATCCCGAGCTCGTGGTTTTCCTCGCCATCGCCCTGGGGTATCTAGTCGGCGGCGTGCGGTTCGGGGAGTTCTCCTTCGGCCCGGTCACGGGGTCGCTGGTGGCCGGCCTCGCCATCGGCCAGATCGCCGAGGTGCCGGTCTCGGGAATGGCCAAGTCCTTCCTGTTCTTGTTGTTTCTCTTCGGCATCGGCTATTCCGTGGGGCCTCAGTTCCTGCAGGCCCTTCGCCAGAGCGGGGTGAAGCCGCTACTGCTTGCATTGGTGTGCGCGTTGACGGGGCTCGGAACCGTCGTCGTGGTGGCGCGGATGCTCGGCCTCGATCCCGGCTTTTCAGCCGGCTTGCTGTCCGGCGGCCTGACCCAGAGCCCGGCGATGGGCACGGCGACCGAGGCCATCGGAGCCTTGGCTCTGCCCGATGCCGAGATCGACCGGCTGGTCGCCCACGTCGCGATCGCGGACGCGATCTGTTACGTCTTCGGCGCGGTCGGCGCCATCTGGTTCTGTAGTGTGTTGGCGCCGCGCCTGCTCAAGGTCGACCTGAAGGCCGAATCCCTGGCGCTCGAGCAGAGCCTCGGCATGAGCCGGACCGCGCCGGGCGTCCAGTCCGGCTATCGGATTTTCGAGCTGCGCGCCTACGAGACGCCGGCCGATGCACAAATCGTCGGCATGAGCGTGGCAGACGCCGAACGCCGCTTCCCGGCGGCGCGGATGTTCCTCCTGCGCCTGCGGCGCGATGGGAAGATCAGCGAGGCCACGCCCGATCTGGTCATCAAGGCGGGCGATATTCTCGCCATCAGCGGCCGCCGCCGACCTCTCATCGAGATCCTGGGCCCACGGGCGGAGGAGGTGGACGACCTGGAGCTCCTCGACGTTCCCATCCTCACCGTCGAGGCCCTCTTGACGGATGCGGCGCTCAACGGAATGACGTTGCGCGCCATCGCCGACATGCCCTGGGCGAGAGGCATCTACCTGGAATCCGTCAGGCGTGGGACGCAGGTCCTTCCGTTGGCCCCGGACCTGGCGGTCGAGCGGGGCGACGTCCTGAAGCTCCACGGCCCGCAGGCCACCGTCGAACGGGGCGTCACGCACATCGGGCCCGTCATCGCTCCGACGACCGCGACCGATTTCATCGTGCTCGGCTTCGGCATCTTTCTCGGGGGGCTGGCCGGTGCCCTCATGCGTTTCAACCTTGCCGGCACCGAGGTCCTGATCGGCACCAGCGTGGGCGCGCTTGTGGCGGGGCTGCTGGTCGGCCATATGCGCACCCGGCACCCGCTGTTCGGCCGGATCCCGGACGGGGCCGTCGCCCTGATGACGTCACTGGGCCTTGCCGCCTTCGTGGCGATGACCGGGCTTCACGCCGGACCGGTCTTCGTCCCTGCCCTGAAGGAGGCCGGTCTCGGGCTGCTGCTCGGTGGTATCGCGGTGACGATGATGCCGCTGCTCGTCGGGCTGGCATTCGGCCACTGGGTGCTTCGCATGAACCCCGTGCTGCTGCTCGGCGCCCTCGCGGGAGCGCTCACCATGACGCCCGCGATGGCAGCCGTTCAGGCCAGAGCCGACAGCCCCGTTGCGGTTCTGGGCTACACACCGGCCTATCCTGTCGGGCAGATCCTGCTCACGGTGTGGGGCAGCGTCATTGTCATCTGGATGGCCTAGCTGTCGTTACCAAGGAGGTTGTCCGTGGTCAGCCTTGAGATGGGTGGCTTTCCGTTGAGTGCCGCGTGGGGTCTGCGGCTGTTGTAGGCGCAGAGCCAGGCGGGCATGGCGGCGGTCCGTGCTGTCGAGGTGTTGAAGGGCTCGGCGTAGGCCCATTCGCGCAGGCAGGTCTGGATGAAGCGCTCGGCCTTGCCGTTCGTTCGCGGCGTGAGGGCTGGGTGCACTTGTGCTCGAGGCCAGAGGCCCGGCAGGCGTCGTCCTCGATGCCTTTTCCATAGATGTAGAGAGCCGCGCAGTGGGTACGGTGGTGACAGGGACGATCGTCGGCGCGAGACGAAATCCCCAGCTCGCGATGCCATGCGAGGTTCACGTAGGTTTACTGCTCCGCGGGCCGGAATGCAAATTCGCTCCTTGGCGGCGCTGACAGCAACCGGTCCAGCAGCCGCGCCACATGCACGGCTTCGCGCCCCGCGCCATCGAGGATCTGGTGGCGGCAGCTGGTGCCGTCGGCCACCACGATGGCGTCCGGCTGGCGGCGCAATGCCGGCAGCAAGCTCGCTTCCGCCATCCGCATCGAGAGGTCGTAGTGGCCGGCCTCGTAGCCGAAGCTGCCGGCCATGCCGCAGCAGGAGCTCTCGATCAGCTCAGGCTTGGCATCGGGAACTAGGCGCAGCACAGCGAGGATCGGTGCCACGGCACCGAACGCCTTCTGATGGCAATGGCCGTGGAGCAAGATGGGTGAGCCAGCCGCCTTCAGGTCGAGCGCGAAGCGGCCGGCCGTGGCTTCGCGGGCCACGAACTCCTCGAACAGCAGCGCCTGGCTCGACACGATCTCGGCCCGTGATCCAAGGCCCATGACCAGGGCCTCGTCGCGCAAAGTCAGCAGACACGACGGCTCCAAGCCGACGATGGGAGCGCCGGCCTCGGCCAACGGCAGCAATGCCTCGATTAGCGCCCCAACCCTCGTTCTGGCCTGCTCGACCATTCCGACGGCGAGATAGGTGCGGCCGCAGCAATGATGGCTGCCCGTCGCGCCGATCGTATGCAGCGTGTAGCCTGCGGCCTGCAGCACACGGGCGGCCGCCAGCCCATTCTCGCTCTCGAACATGCCGTTGAAGGTGTCGACGAACAGCACCGCCGCCTTGCCACCGGCGGCCGCGACGGCGATCGTCGCGTCGCGGCTCGCGAACATCGACGCGTCGGCCGCGCGCCAGAAGGTGTCGCGGCGCCATACGGGCAGGCGACGCCTGGCCGAGAGGCCGAAGAGCCGCTCGCTCGCCCAGGCGGCACCCGGCAGCCTGTCACGCAGGTTCATCAGCCAGGGCACCCGGCTGGCGGCCTGCGCATAGTCCGGCAGATGGGCGATCAGCCGGTCCTTGAGCGTATGGCCGTGGCGCGCCTTGTAGTGGGCAAGGAATTCGATCTTCATCCGCGCCAGGTCGACGCCGGTCGGGCATTCGCGCTTGCAACCCTTGCAGCCGACGCAGAGATCCATCGTCTCGTACATCGCCTCGCTAGTGAAGGCGTCCGGGCCGAGCTGGCCGGACAAGGCGAGGCGCAAGCTGTTGGCGCGGCCGCGGGTCAGGTGCTGCTCGTCGCGCGTCACCCGGTAGCTTGGGCACATGGTACCAGCGTCGAATTTGCGGCAATGGCCATTGTTGTTGCACATCTCGACGGCCTTGGCGAAGCCGCCCGTAGAGTCGCCGCCGGTGCCGGGCAGCGTGGTCGCCTCGGTGACCGGGTCGTTCTGCACGTCCCAGGCCGACCAATCGAGCTTCGGCTTTACGGCGATGACCTGATAGGGGCGGGAGGTGCCAGGCGGCGCGAAGCGGAACAGCGCGCCGTCATCCATCTTCGATGTATCGATAATCTTGCCTGGGTTGAACAGCCCGATCGGATCGAGCTTCTGCTTGATGGCACGGAACGCTTCGTTGATCGCCGGTCCGAATTGCCAGGCGACCCATTCGCCGCGGCTGAGGCCGTCGCCATGCTCGCCGCTGAAAGCGCCCTTGTACTTGCGCACCAGCACGGCGGCCTCCTCGGCGATAGCCCGCATCCTGGCCGCACCGCCCTGTGGCCCGGCCCGGCGCATGTCGAGGATCGGCCGAACGTGCAGGAGGCCGACCGAGGCATGCGCATACCAGGTGCCGCGCGTGCCGTGCTTGGCGAACACTTCGCTCAGCGCGTCGGTATACTCGGCGAGGTGCTGGAGCGGCACCGCACAGTCCTCGATGAAGCTGACCGGCTTGCCGTCACCCCTGACGTTCATCATGATGTTTAGCCCGGCCTTGCGCACCTCCCAGAGATTCCTCTGCGTCGCGTCGTCGGCCATCTGGATGACGCTGCCAGGAAGTGACAGATCGCCCATCAACTCGACCAGCCGGCGCAGCCGCGGCATCAGCGCCTGCTTGTCGTCGCCGGCGAACTCGACGAGCAAGATCGCCTCCGGCCTGCCGATCAGTGCCGTCTCGACGGTCGGCTGGAAGGCCGGATTGGCAAGGGCCAGGTCGATCATGGTGCGGTCGACCAGCTCGACCGCGACCGGCCCTAGCTCGACGATGTGCTGGGCTGCGTTCATGGCAGCACGAAAGGTCGGAAAGTTGACTACGCCCAGGACCTTGGCGCGTGGCAGCTCCGAGAGCCGCAGCGTCAAACTCCTGGTATAGGCGAGCGTGCCCTCTGCCCCGACCAACAGGTGGGCGAGATTGACGCTGTTGTCGTTCGTGTAGGGCCGCTCGCTCTGATTGTGGAAGATGTCGAGGTTATAGCCGGCGACCCGGCGCAGCACCTTGGGCCAGTTCTCCTCGATCTCGGCGCGATGCTGCTCCGCCAGCCGCCGCACGAAGTCGGCGATCTCGGCGGCGCGGCCGGTCAAGTCCGACACCGGCCCGAATTCAACCTCGGCACCGTCCGACAGCCAGGCGCTGATGCCCTGGACGTTGTGCACCATGTTGCCGTAGGCGATCGAGCGCGAGCCGCAGGAATTGTTGCCGGCCATGCCGCCGAGCGTGGCCTGGGCGCTGGTCGAGACATCTACCGGATACCAGAGGCCGTGCCGCTTCAGCTCGGCATTGAGGTGATCGAGCACCAGGCCCGGCTCGACGACGACGGTGCGGCGCTCGACGTCCAGTGCCTGGATGCGGCGCAGATGCTTGCTGTTGTCGATCACGAGTGCCGCGCCGATGGTCTGGCCGCTCTGGCTGGTGCCAGCGCCGCGCGGCAGCACCGGCACCTTCAGCTCCCGCGCGATGTCGAGCGCCGCCACGATGTCGTGCTCGCTTCTCGGCACCAGCACGCCGACCGGCATGATCTGGTAGATCGAGGCGTCCGTGGCATAGCGGCCGCGCGAGAACGCGTCGAATAGCACCTCGCCCTCGGTCTCTGCGCGCAGGCGGCGCGCCAGCCGCTCGCTCACGTCGTTAGGCGGGCCGGCCCGCGGATCGGCGGATTTGGTCAGCATGATCTCCCGGTTCCCGGCGACCGCCGCTCAACTATAGTCGATCGAGAACTCAAGCCTATTGCCGAGAAGGCGCCATGATCCGGTTCAGCAATGGCCCGAGCGGTCGCCACTTCCTGCAGATCCCCGGGCCGACCAACGTGCCGGATCGCATCCTCAGGGCGATCGACCACCCGACGATCGACCATCGTGGGCCGGAATTCGGCGCGCTCGGCCGCAAGATCCTGTCCGAAATCAAGGCCGTCTTCAAGACCACGCAGAAGGTGGTGATCTACCCCGCATCCGGCACCGGCGCCTGGGAGGCGGCCCTTGTAAACACGCTGTCGTCGGGCGACTGCGTGCTGATGTTCGAGACCGGGCATTTCGCCACACTGTGGCGCGAGCTTGCCGAGAGGCTCGGTCTGCGGGTGGATTTCGTCGCCGGCGACTGGCGCCACGGTGTCGATCCCGCCATCGTCGAGGCGCGGCTGGCGAAGGATGGAGGCCACGGCATCAAGGCCGTCATGGTGGTGCACAACGAGACCTCGACCGGTGTCACGAGCCGCATCGGCGCCGTCCGGCGGGCGATCGATGCGGCCGGGCACCCGGCGCTGCTCATGGTCGATGTGATCTCGTCGCTCGCCTCGATCGACTACCGCCACGACGAGTGGGGCGTCGATGTCACCGTGGCCGGCTCGCAGAAGGGCATGTTGCTACCGCCGGGGCTATCCTTCAATGCGATCAGCGCCAAGGCGCTGGCGTGCCGCGAGACGGCGCGGCTACCGCGCGGCTATTGGGACTGGGGACCGATGCTGGCCGCCAACGAGACCGGCTACTTTCCATACACCCCGGCGACCAACCTGCTCTACGGCCTCCACGAGGCGCTCGAGATGCTGAGGGAGGAAGGGCTCGACAACGTCTTCGCCCGCCACGACCGCCATGCCGAGGCGACGCGCAGGGCCGTGCGGGCCTGGGGCCTCGAGATCCTCTGCGCCGACCCGGCGGCGTATTCGAGCTCCCTGACGGCGATCCTGATGCCGGCCGGCCACGACGCCGACCGGTTCCGCGAGGTCACTCTGCGGGCCTACGACCTGTCGCTCGGCGCCGGGCTGTCGAAGGTGGCCGGCAGGGTGTTCCGCATCGGCCACCTCGGCAGCTTCAACGATCTGATGCTGATGGGCACGCTATGCGGCGTTGAGATGGGGCTGAGCCTGGCCGGCGTGCCGCACACGAAGGGCGGCGCGCAGGCGGCGATGGACTATCTGTCGGCCCCGCGCGCCCCCGCCGATGGGGGGCGCGCACCCTCGGTCGCGTGAAGCGATCGTGAGAAAAGCATCGTGCGCAAGGCGGCCATTGAAGCACATTCACCGACCTTGCCGATGGAAGTTCACACGGCGGCGGTGAGCGCTGGCAACTCTCGGTAGTTGCG
>JRYC01001258.1_pt1 | contig 11376 bp, 4 predicted proteins | sample 235301 | NCBI WGS metagenome assembly JRYC01 (sample SAMN03074211, study PRJNA261470) | activated sludge metagenome | biome: Common Effluent Treatment Plant; feature: Wastewater; material: Activated sludge; isolation source: activated biomass of a common effluent treatment plant treating...
CAGCGTGCTCACGACCGGTGATGGTCAGCTTGCTGGGCGTGTCTGGCGCCAGGATAGGCCGCCGCTGCCCTTCGACATGATCCGGGTCGTTGGCGATCGCCTGAGCCTGCACTACGCCGAGCGGTTCGGCGGTGAGGCGCCCGAGGCCTTTCATCGCCAAGCGCTCGCCTTCGGGGCGGCGCTCAACAAGGATCTGGCCGCGCTGCGGATCGGGGTCGTTGGTGCCGGCGCCACCGGCAGCGCGACGATGGTATTGTTGGCGCGTCTGGGCGCGCGGCACATCGCCGTCTTCGACCGCGACATTGTCGACGAGACGAACCTCAGTCGCCTGCACGGCGCTACGCGCGCCGATATCGGCCGGCCGAAGGTCGAGGTGATCAAGGCGCACGTCGAATCCTTCGGCCTCGAAGCGGACGTGGCAGCCTTCCAGGCCTGGATCGGCGATCCCGCGTGCCGCGAAGCGTTGAAGGCCTGCGACGTGATCTTTGGCTGCACCGATGACAACGACGGGCGCATGCTGCTCAGCCGCTTCGCCTACTTCTACCTGGTTCCGGTCATCGACATGGGCATCGACATCGGCCTCGGGGACCGCCGCATCCTCGGTGCCGACGCCCGGGTGACGACGGTGCAGCCAGGAACGCGGTGCCTGCTCTGCCGCAACGTGGTCGATCCTGGCCGCGCCTTCGCGGAGCACCTCGAGCGCACCGATCCGGTCGAGTACAGGCAACGCGTCGAGGAGCGCTACGTTCGTGGCGGCGGCAATCCCAATCCGGCGGTGGTGCATTTCACCACCGATGTGGCGGCAATGGCCGTCGACGAGCTGATACATCGGCTCACCGGCTATCGGCGAGGCGGGGCATCGGCGCACCGCGTGCGCAAGTTTCATCTCCTCGAGGACAAGAAGCCGGGGGCGCTCGCTGAGCCGGACTGTCCTGTCTGCGGGACGGGCGACTATTGGGGGCGGGGCGACATCGAGCCGTTTCTCGATCGTGTCGGATGAGGTGGCGGGAATGGCTCCTGCGCACGCTCGTCGGGGCGCGCATCCTTGCCCGTCCTGATCTGGTCGGGCGGATGTCAGCAACGCACCCAACACCTGAGGAGCTGCCACCGGGACGGCTCGTGGTCGTGCGCGATGGCGGGATAGAGAAGTTGGCTTGCTTGCGCTGCCCGGGCGGGTGCGGCGCGAAGATCCTTCTGTCCATGTCACCCAAACGGTGGCCGAGATGGCAGGTCAGCCTCGACTGGCTCAGTCGCCCAACGGCCGCGCCATCGGTGCGGCAGCTCAATGCCTGCCACTGTCACTTCTGGATTCGAGGCGGGCAAGTCGAATGGTGTGCAGACAGCCCGACCGGCCCGATGGCCACCGCGGCGGCGCGCCTGCGCCTGACTCGTAGCGGTCGCTCCGCGCACCGCCGTCCGAACCAGGGCGGTCGCCATCGCCAACGACCGCAACGAGGACACGGAGGAGCACAGTGCCGAGATCCAGCGACCATCAACCGACCGCCCTAGCCCAAGAGCAGATCACGACGACGGGCCGGCCAACATGATTGTCGTCGCCTGGTCAGAATGATTGACGCTCTACAGACACTGCCTGATTACCCGGCTCGCGCCCGCTCATCGATAGCTGCAAGCTGCCAGAGGGCGCGCTATGGCGGGTGGACGGCAGGGGGTGAAGCGATCTCTCGCTAGGCTGCAGGAAAGCCATCGGTGATACCGGCGGACGAGGGAATAAGGGATGTCGTTTTCGGGGGAGATCAGGGAAGGGCAGATCGTCGGCGGTGCGCTCTTCAGCGAGCCCATGCGTGTCGAGACGGTGCGACCGAATGGAACCGCCTCATGGGCTGTCGGTCTCGTGGGGATGCACACGGAGCAGTTTCGACGGGTCACCTTGACCGCGGAGCAACTGGCGGGATTGGAGATCCAGGACACCGCCTTCCGTTTTGACGGCGACGCATGCCTCCTACGTCTCGGGTTGCAGGCATACGCTCTGGGGATTGCCTATGAGTTCGACCCGTACTTCGGGCTCTCGATCAGCCGCGTCGACCCGCTGCCGCACCAGCTGGAAGCTGTCTACGACCACCTTTTGAAGCTGGCACGGGTGAGATTCCTGCTGGCCGACGATGCCGGTGCCGGCAAGACCATCATGGCAGGCCTGCTAATCCGTGAGCTGAAACTTCGTGGTCTGGTCGAGCGGGTACTGGTCGTCTGTCCGGCCAATCTGGCCTTCCAGTGGCAACGCGAGCTGCGCGAAAAGTTCGATGAGAAATTCGAGGTGCTGCGCGGCGGGGATCTCAGGGAGCAGTTCGGAATCAACCAGTGGCTCGAGCGGGCTCGGGTCATCACCTCGTTGGATTTGGCGAAGCGGGCCGACATCCTGCCCGGCCTCCGGCAGGTGGACTGGGATCTCGTCATTGTCGATGAGGCTCACCGGATGTCCTGGACGCCACCTTCGAGGAAAACCGCCCGCTACGCGCTCGGCGAGTTGCTCCGCGACACCTCCGACCACATGCTGTTGCTCACGGCCACGCCGCACAAGGGCAGCACCGAGAACTTCAACCTTTTCCTGCAGCTGTTGGATCAGGACGCCTACGCGGACGTGACCTCGATCCGGCAGGCGATGGAACGCCGCCGCGCGCCCTTCTACCTGCGGCGGACCAAGGAGGCGATGGTCTACTTCCCGGAACGGCAAGCGGACGGCGAGTGGGTTGCCAGGAAAGTCTTCACCAGACGCATCCCCCATACGGTGAATTTCGGGATCGATGGCACCGAGTTTGACCTCTATGACGCGGTTTCGCGCTATGTGAAGCGGCAGAGCAACGCGGCCGCAGCAGCAGGCGATGAAGCGCGAGCCAGGGCGGTCAGCTTCCTCATGGCGCTTTACCAGCGCCGCCTCGCCTCGAGCACGTACGCTCTCAGAAGGTCGCTCGAAAACCGTGCCCGGCGGCTGGGCGAGGGCCTGAAGCGAGCCCGGGAGATCGCCCGCACCGCACCACCCGAGCTACCTACCCCGGATGAGCTGGAGGAGATGGAGGACGCGGATCGGGAGAGGCTCGAGGCCATCCTTGAAGCGATCTCGCTCACGCAAAATCCGGGCGACGTAAAGGCGGAGATCGCGGACCTCGACGAGCTCGCGCGGGAAGCGCTCAGGCTCGAGGAAAGCGGCCAGGAAGCCAAGCTCTCGAAGCTCAAGGAGGTGCTGGAACGGGAAGGATTTTTTGCCGACCGTGAGCAGCACCTCCTGATCTTTACCGAGTTCAAGGATACGCTCGATTATCTACAGGACCGGCTTGCGAGCTGGGGGTTCGATGTCGGTTGCATCCACGGCGACATGCGGATCGGCTCGCGCGAGGAGCCAGGGACGCGCCTCTTCGCCGAACAACAGTTCAAGGAGGGGGCCATTCAGATCCTGGTCGCAACCGAAGCGGCCGGAGAAGGGATCAATCTTCAATTCTGCCACATCTTGTTCAACTACGATATTCCATGGAATCCGAACAGGCTGGAGCAGCGGATGGGCCGCATCCATCGCTACGGCCAGCTGCATGATTGCCTGATATTCAACTTCGTCGCGACCAATACTATCGAAGGCCGAGTCCTCCAGAAGCTCCTGACGAAGCTGCAGGAGATCCGGGACGCGCTTGATGACGACGCCGTGTTCAACGTCGTCGGCGAGGTTCTTCCTGCTGCACAGATCGAGCGTGTGCTCCGGGACTACTACGCCGGCCGGATGGGCGACGAGGATCTGGAGGAGCGGCTTCTCCGTCAGGTGGACGAGCGGCGCTTCCGCGACATCTGCCAGAACGCGCTGGAGGGGCTTGCGGCGAAGCGGCTGAACCTTTCGATGCTCATTGAACGCCGCGCGAAGGCACAGGAGCGACGACTCGTGCCGGAGACCATCGCCCGCTTCATCGCCGAAGCCGCAGAGCAGGCCAGGATGCCGCTTCGTCCGGTTGCGGACTCGCCACACACGTTTGATCCACCGCGCACGCCGTCGGCGCTCAAACGATACGAGCGTTCCCCAGACTGGCGCCTCCCTGCTCTCGCGAGCCGTTACCCGAGGCTTTCCACCGACCGTGAGACCGCAGAAGGGCGAAATCTTGAGTGGGTGACCCCCGGACACTCGCTCTTCGAGGCCCTGCGGCGGCACAGCCTGGAAGCCGCCGGCCCCAGCTTCGCGGCCGGTGCGTGCTTTTATTCGGTGGATGCTGATGTTCCCACGCGCATCGACTTTTACCGCGCCCGCGTGGTCGACGGACTGGGCCACACGATCCACGAGCGCCTTTTTGCCGTGGAGCAAGGCGAGGACACGGCTCCGGTGCTGCGCGAGCCCGGCATCCTTGGGAATTTCATGCGGGCTGCCGAAGCGCTGCCCGACGGCCTGCCAGCTATCGCTTTAGCGCAGGAGCCCGAGAGCTTCCTCAGTGAAATGGTATTGGCCCCGTTCCTCGCCGAGGTGCAGGCCGAGCGCGTCGATGAGATCGACCGCATTCGCGAGCATGTTGAGCTGTCCCTGCGGGAGCTTCTCGCAAAGGTTGATGTGGAGATCGGCAAAGCTCAGCTGGACAAGGACGAAGGGTTGCCGGGGGCGGAGGGTAGGCTCGCTCAGGCTGAGCAGCGCCATGCCGAGTTGTTTGCCCGTCGGGAGCGGCGTCGCGACGAGCTCCTGCGCCAACGATCGCTGTCCCTCCAGGGTGTGGAGCGTTTGGCATCGGCCGTGGTGCTGCCACACCCCGACCGTGAGGCTCCCGATATACGCACGCTACGTCCCGACCCAGAGACCGAAGCAGCTGCGATGCGCGTGGCAATGGCACATGAGGCGGCGCTCGGCAGGGAGGTGGACGACGTTCACGAGAAAAACCTTGGCTACGACATCACGAGCCTCGACCTCCGGTCCGGGCAGCTACGCCTGATTGAGGTCAAGGGTCTCGCCGGCTCGGCCGGGACGATCCGGCTGACGCCGAACGAGAAGCGCGTCGCCGAGGATCGGCCTGACTGCTACTGGCTCTACGTTGTCACGAACTGCCGTACCGAGCCGACCCTCCAGGTGCCCATTCCCGATCCGGCCCGCTATCCGTGGCATGCGATTCGGAAGGTGGAGCACTACGCGCTCTCCATCGAGACGCTGACCGGCTCGCCGCCAACGAGGAGAAAAGGGCATCCCGAAGGGACCGGCGCATGATCCCTCCCGGCTGCAAGCGGCTGGCAGAGGTTGACTTTCCGATTGCCGAGGTGTCGCGGCACGCGGTCCGCGAGAAATCGATCCGTCACGGTCACCCCTCGACGCTCCACCTCTGGTGGGCACGTCGCCCCCTCGCGTCATCCCGGGCCGTCCTGCTGGCCTTGTTGTTCCCCGATCCAGCCGACCCCAGTTGCCCAGCCGCTTTCAAGGATAAGGCACGGGAACTCCTGCCGCCTTGCGTCGGGCCTGTCGGACCGACAGATGACGAGTTGCGGCAGAAGCTGCTCAGGTTCGTCGGTCAATTTGCGAACTGGGATCTCATGCAGAATGAGGCCTGGCTCCAGTGCGGCCGAGATCTCGTCAAGGCCGCGCACCCGGAAGACACGCCGTTCATCGCCGATCCCTTCGCCGGCGGCGGGTCGATCCCGCTGGAGGCACTGCGATTGGGCTGCGACGCCTTCGCGAGTGACCTCAACCCTGTCGCGTGCCTGATCCTAAAGGTGCTTCTCGAGGACATTCCGCGTTGCGGCCCGGCACTAGCCGACGAGCTGCGCCAGGCAGGGGCCAAGATCAAGGAATCGGTGGAAAAGGGACTGGGGCAGTATTACCCGCCAGATCCCGATCGCGCGCGACCTATCGCCTATATTTGGGCTCGCACGGTTCGGTGCGAGGCGCCGCGGTGCGGGGCCGAGATACCGCTGGTTCGCTCCTTCTGGCTTGCGAAGAAGGAGGTAAAGCGCCGGGAGAGTGGTGGCTGGATCAAGGTGCGGGGCAGGCAAGCCCTCCGCCATGTCGTTGAACGGCCTCAAGGCGGGCTCCCGGGACTTCGGTTCGAGGTTTTCGAGCCGACATCAGATGAGGACGTGCCTCGAGGCACGGTGGTTCGAGCGAGAGCGACCTGCCCGTGCTGCGACGCTCGGCTGGCACCCGATCGCGTTCGGATGCAGCTCCGCGAGCAGCGGGGTGGAGCTGATGTTCTCTTCGATGATGGCGGACGAAGGATCGGCGGCGCGATGCTGTTGGCCGTCGTCACCTTGAGTGACGTCGAGCGCGGGCGGCGCTATCGGATAGCTGGGGCGGAAGATTATCGCGTCGTGCATGCCTCTCAACAAGCCCTAATTGAGTTCGACAGAGCACTGCTGCCCAGTGGACTACGGCCAGTCCCGGATGAACCATGTCCTGTCGGCGGTGGTCGAGGCGCAAGTAGAGCTTTTTCCGTCCATGCATACGGCATGACAATCTGGGGAGATTTGTTCACTGCCAGGCAGAAACTGGCCATAGCCAGCTTCATGAGTGCCGTTGTTAGATTTGCTTCCCCGGCTACACAAGAAGTTTTGACACTAATGCTTGATCGGCTCGCGGACCGGTCATCAGCACTATGCCGCTGGCGGCCTGACGCAGATCAGGAAAAGGTCGAGAATGTCTTCTCGAGACAGGCTCTTTCCACCGTCTGGGACTTCGCGGAGGCTGTTCCGACGAGTGCATCAACTGGAAGCTGGACGGATGGCTTAGATGTTCTGGCTTCAGCGGTCGAGCGTATATCGGCAGCAAAGTTAGCTCCAGGAACAGTAGAGCGCGGTGATGCCGCCGATCAGACCTTGCCGAGCGACAGCGCCCAAATTTGGTTCACTGATCCTCCATATTACGATGCGATCCCATATGCAGATCTGTCGGATTTCTTTTTCGTCTGGCACAAAAGGACGCTACCGAAGAGCCGTCTTGTTCGCGAATCGATGAACAATCTCGGCCTGACGCCGAAGGATCAGGAGGCCGTCCAGGACGAGACGCGAACCGTCGGGAATCGTCCCAAGGACCGAGGTTTCTTCGAGGAGAAGATGGCGGCGGCATTCGCTGCGGGCCGCCGCGTGATCCGCGAGGACGGCATTGGCAGCGTCGTTTTCGCCCACAAGACAACCGAAGGCTGGGAAGCGCTCCTCGGTGGCATGATTGCCGGTGGCTGGGTCATCACCGGCTCGTGGCCTATTGCGACCGAATCAACGACTCGATTGCGGGCGAAGGACAGCGCCGCTCTCGCGACCAGCGTTCACCTCGTGTGCCGCCCTCGCACCGGAGGCGGGATCGGCGACTGGGCAGAGGTTCTAGCCCAGCTGCCTCCTCGCGTGACCGAGTGGATGGACCGTTTGGAGGACGAGGGGATACGGGGCGCCGATCTAGTCTTCGCCTGCATCGGCCCGGCACTCGAAATCTTCAGCCGCCACGAACAGGTCGAGCGACCGGACGGCTCGGTCGTCCCGCTGGCCGAGTATCTGGAGAAGGTCTGGGAGGTCGTCGGCCGCGCTGCGTTGGAGCAGGTGCTTGGCACGGTGGAGGCACGCGCCAGCAACGGCGCGGCCGTCGCGCTGGAGGAAGACGCTCGGCTCACCGCGCTGTTCCTCTGGACAATTCAGAGCAGCACCGGCGTTGACGTCGTGACCGAGCCCAATGACGACGAAACAGGCGATGCGGATGATGACTATGAAGACGGAGGCGGCCGTAAGCCGAAGGGCTACACGCTCGTATACGACGTGGTTCGGCGCTTCGCCCAGCCGCTCGGCATCCATCTGGACAGCTGGGAGAATCGGATCATAGCAACCCACAAGGGTACCGTGCGCCTCCTGCCGGTTACCGAGCGGGCGGTGCAGCTCTTTGGTGAGGCCGGTGCCGAGGCGCTTGCCGATCGCATCGAGAGTACCCGTCGCGCCTCTCCCCAGCTGGAGCTGTTCGCCAGGGCTGAAAACCCTAACCCACCTGCCGTGCGCGGACGCGGGCAGCGCGGCAGTGTTTCACCGGTGCAGCGCGTCAGTGAGGCGGACGCCACCACGCTCGACCGGGTCCATGCCGCGATCCTCCTCCAGGCGAGTGGCCGGGCCAACGCCTTGAAGGCGCTCCTTGTCGCCGAGACGCAACGTGGCCGTGACTTCATCCGCCTCGCGAACGCGCTCTCGGCGCTCTATCCGCGTGACAGCGAGGAGAAACGACTCCTCGACGCGATGCTCCTTGTGACGCCGAGGTGATGGATGGACCCCTGGTACAAGCATGCTCTGCCTCGGCAGGAAGTTCGCGAGGGCCGGTCGTTCAACCCCGACGAGTTCGCGATCGCTCTGGAGCAGGTTGTCTTCTCGCCCGATATGGCTCCTGCGGATTACGCCAGACCCGAGGAGTTCTTCGCCAGGACTTACTTCACAAGAGCCCTGCTGGAGCATTGCGCCATTGTGTTACGGCGGCTGGCCGGTGAGACCGCGAACGCCGCTCCGGTGACTTCGTTCATTACTCAGTTCGGCGGTGGGAAGACCCACACACTCACGGCCTTGTATCATCTGGCAAGCAACGCAAACAACGCGGCCCGATTCGAGGGGATCGATCGACTGCTACGCCACGCCGAGCTTGAAGCAGTGCCGAAGGCACGAGCCGCTGTGTTCGTCGGCAATGCGTGGGATCCGCAAGACGGCAAAGAGACCCCGTGGCTCGACCTGGCGCGCCAGATTGGTGGGGCGGCAGGCGTCGCCGCGCTTGGTCCGGCGGCGATCACGACCGCGCCCGGCACGGAGGCCATTGCCCGGATGTTCGCTACTGCGGGCATGCCAGTGCTGCTGCTGCTCGATGAGGTGCTCAACTTTGTCAACCGTCACCGCGGTCTTGCCGAAGGGCTCTATTCATTCATCCAGAACCTGACGGTTGCGGCGGCCAGCAGCCGACATGTAGCGGCGGTGCTCAGCTTACCAAAGAGCCGGATGGAAATGACGCCCTTCGAGCAGGAGTGGCAGGAGCGCATTCATAAGGTCGTCAATCGGGTCGCTAAGGATCTGATCTCGAACGAGGAGAGTGAGGTCAGCGAGGTCGTCCGCCGCCGCTTGTTCGAAAGTCTCGGCCCCGAGCCAACCCGTAGACGAACGGCGAAGGCCTTCGCCGACTGGTGCTTCGACTGTCGTGCGCAGCTGCCGCCGGAGTGGACTGCCGTCGACGCGGCGGCGAGTGAGAACAGGGCACGGGAAGTGCTCCGAGAGCGGTTTGAGGCATGCTTCCCGTTTCATCCATCTACGCTTTCGGTGTTCCAGCGGAAATGGGCCGTGCTGCCCCAATACCAGCAGACGCGGGGCACCCTTGCGATGCTGGCTCTCTGGCTGTCGCGGTCCTACCTCCGCGACCATCAGCTTGCTCGGTCAGAGCCCCTGATTACGCTGGGCTCAGCTCCGCTCGAGGATCGCGACTTCATCGCCGAGACGCTGAGCCAACTCGGCGACGATCGGCTGAGCGCTGCCATCGCGGCGGACATCTCAGTACAGCACTCGCATGCCGCCGCCCTCGATGCCGACACGCGCGGGCCGCTGCGCGGCATCCATCGGCGCGTTGGCACCGCCATCGTTTTCGAGTGCTCAGGCGGACAGAAGGACAAGCTTGCCCACCTGCCGGAGCTCCGCTTCGCTCTCGGCGGCCCCGACATCGATACGACCACGATCGACAACGCCGCGGCAGCGCTCGAAGGCCGGGCGTTCTTCCTCCGCCGCGTTGGCACCGACGGATTTCGCATCGGCACCAAGCCGAAACTCAACAAAATCATGGCCGACCGGCGAGCGTCACTCGACGAAGAGCGAGAGGTTAAGCCTGCTATCCGGCGCATCGTCGAGGATGAATTCCGGCGTGGTGCCCAGGTGATGGTCCTGCCCTTCGAGGGTGACCCAACAGCGCTTCAGGACACGCCGCGGCTGGGCATCGTCGTGGTCGAGCCGAACCTTGCTTGGACGGGAAATGGACCGGTACGGCAGAAGGTAGGCGAATGGACGAGGCGGCGCGGGAACTCGGATCGCCTCTACCCCGGCTCGTTGATCTGGTGCCTGCGCAAGCCAGGCCGCGACCTGAACGACAAGGTTGAGACTTGGCTCGCATGGCAAAGAGTGTCGGAGGACATCACGGCTGGGGTCCTCGGTGAGGACATTGAGGCCGACGAGCGCCGGGGTGTGCAAGCAAGAATCCGGGATGCGCATGGGGTGGCCAAGGAGGCGGTATGGGCAGACTATCGCTACATTGTGCTCGCGGACCGGCGAGAGCCGGATGGGCTAAAGGTCATCGACCTCGGCGCGGGGCACAGCAGTGCGGCAGAAACGCTTACTGGCCGGGTCATCACAGCACTGCGATCACAGGCCATGCTGAACGATACGGTCGGCGTGGGCTACCTTGAACGCCACTGGCCCCCGGCGCTCGCGGTCTCGGGGGCATGGCCCCTCTCCGGCCTCCGGCAATGCTTTCTCGATGGCTCGCTGACACGGTTGCTCGATCCCGACCGTGCCCTCCGCGAGAAGATTATCGAATTCGTGCGGAACGGGGAATTCGGGCTGGCCTCAAACCAGAAGCCGGACAACTCCTTCGAGCATGTCTGGTTCAAAAGTGAGGTTGGACCGGAGGAGGTCGTCTTCGAGAGCGGTGTGTTCCTGCTCAAGAAGTCTATCGCCGAACAACTGCATGCACCTCGGCATGCGGGCGGCTGTGGGGCCGACGATGATCTCGACCACCCTTCAGCCAGCCCAGACGCTCCTGGCTCGTCCAATAATCGCCAGCTCGATACCGAGTTGTCTAGTGCTACCCGCCAGGAGCTGGACTCTCCGGCAGTAATACGTCTTCGAGGCCCAATTCCGCCGGAGCAGTGGAACCGGGTTGGCACTCGCCTCATCCCAAAGCTGCGAGGCCAGGGAGATTTGACAGTCACTGTCGATCTTACCATGACCTTGACCGCTGGAATGCCTGCTGCTGTCCGCGACGAGATACTACAAATCTTGAGCGAGTTAGGACTTCAACTTGATCTAGAGCCATGAGCGCTTAGCAGGGATCTCCGGCGCGAAGGGTAGGGCCGAGCGCCCCGAGCTCGACCGCATGGTGCGAGTAAACCGTCCGGCCATGGCCGGACGGTTACGATTACTGGGCAGACAAGAAAGAGGCCGTCCCCGAAGGAACGGCCGATAACGAACAATCTGCAGATACTACTCGGCCGCCATGGCTGGCTCGTCCTTGTCCTCCCCGGCCGAGGCGGGAAGGGCAGGGGCCCGCAGCACCTCCGGCAGCCAGCCCTTGCCGGCAAGCAAGCGTTCGGCGTGGAGCACCATGGCGTCCTTCTTGAGGCCCGCCAGGCTCTCCGCCTCCCGCTCGGAAACACCCTCGCGTACCGCCTCGAGGATCCGCACCTTCGGCGTAACCTCGCGGTGAGGACC
>JRYC01000549.1_pt1 | contig 11362 bp, 11 predicted proteins | sample 235301 | NCBI WGS metagenome assembly JRYC01 (sample SAMN03074211, study PRJNA261470) | activated sludge metagenome | biome: Common Effluent Treatment Plant; feature: Wastewater; material: Activated sludge; isolation source: activated biomass of a common effluent treatment plant treating...
TCGGCGAACTCGGTGACCTCGAGCAGGCCCGCTTGCGGGCCGACGTCGCGCATCAGCGCCTGCACATGCTCCCTGCCGGCCATGCCGCCGAGCCTCCCAGGACAACCGGGACCGTATGGGCGCGACTATCACGTTCGCCGCATCGTCCGCCAATCGGCGAGTCGCACGCCCATACCCCTACGATGCGGGCCGCCGCTCCGGTGCGTACCGCAGGATCACCGAGCCGGCCTCGGTGGTCTCGCTGCCCAGCAGCTTCAGCAGGGTGCGCCGCGGCGCCGGCTTGAACAGCGGGTTGCCCGCACCCAGCAGCACCGGGACGATGCAGATCCGCATCTCGTCGACGAGCCCGGCCTGCAGCAGCGACGCCGTCAGCTCCGCGCTGCCGAAGATCAGCATCGCCTTGCCGGGGCCGGCCTTCAGCCGTGTCAGCTCGGCGACCGGCTCGCCGACGACGCGGCTGTTGTTCCAGCTCGCCTCCTTCAAGGTTCGTGAGGCGACGAGCTTGGCGACGCCGTTCATGAAGGCCTTGATCTCGCTGTTGTCCTCGGCCGTCGTCCAATAGGCGGCCATGCCCTCGTAGGTGCGGCGGCCGAACACCAGCAGGTCGCCCTCCTCGGCCTGCCGCAGCGACAGCCGCTCCAGCTCGGGCCCCCAGGCGAGGTTGTGGAAGTCGAGATCCCAGGGAGTGGCGCCCTCAAAGCAGCCGTCCAGCGTCATCAGGTTCCAGACGATGATCCTGCGCATCGGTGTCCTCTCCACTTTGACGCGGGACGCGCGGTAGCGCCCGCGCATCGGCCTGCCCCGTCACGGCTCGGCGAATTCCGCGCCGCGGCCCGCTGGACGCTTCAGGCAGGCTCGCCCGGCACCAGCGTCACGCCGCGCGGCGCCAGCGACACGTGGACCTCGTCGCCGGAGGCGAACGGCCGCTCGGTGGCGTGGTCCTCGACATAGAGCTCGCCGATCGCGGTCTCCAGCTCATAGGCCATGTGGCTGCCGAGATAGGTGGCGTGCGCCACCCTGGCCGGCAGGGTGTCGGCACCGGGGCTGGCCGAGAGATGCAGGCTCTGCGGGCGGATGGCGATCAGCGCCCTGCCGGTGCCGAGGCCGCGGCGCGGCAGCCGGGCCTCGAGGCCACCCAGGCGCACCACCGCCTCGGGCCCGTAGACCTCGGCTATGTCGCAGGGCAGCAGGTTGGCGTCGCCGATGAAGTCGGCGGCGAAGCGCGACGCCGGCAGCTCGTAGAGCTCGCGCGGGGTGCCTTCCTGGGCGATCCTGCCCTGGTTCATCACGATCACCCGGTCGGAGACGGCCAGGGCCTCCTCCTGGTCGTGGGTGACGTAGACGGCGGTGATGCCGAGCTTCTGCTGCAGGTCGCGGATCTCCTCGCGCACCCGCCGGCGCAGCTTGGCGTCGAGGTTCGACAAGGGCTCGTCGAACAGCAGCACCTTCGGCTCCAGCACCACGGCGCGGGCCACCGCCACGCGCTGCTGCTGGCCGCCGGAAAGCTCGCTCGGCAGGCGGTGGCCCATGCCGGCGAGGCCCACCAGCTCGAGCCCGGCATCGGCCCTGGACCTCACCTCGGCCTTGGGCAGCCGGGCGGCGGTGAGGCCGTAGCCGACGTTCTCCTGCACCGTCATGTGTGGGAACAGGGCATAGGACTGGAACACCATCGCCACGTCGCGGGCGGTGGCGGGCAAGGCGGTGACGTCCACGTCGGCGATGAAGATCCGCCCCTTGGTCGCCAGCTCCAGCCCGGCGATCATCCGCAAGGTGGTGGTCTTGCCGCAGCCGGAAGGCCCCAGCAGCGTCACCAGCGTGCCGCGCTCGACGGTGAAGGAGACGTCGTCGACCGCCACGACCGAGCCATAGGCCTTGGTCACATGGTCGAAGCGGACGGCGGCGGTGGTCACGTGGCGGCTCCGACGGGGCTGAGCGCGGGGGCGGCGGCGCGGCGGCCGAGCCGGCGCTCGCCGACCAGCCACTGGAACAGGGCGATGGTCACGAGCATCACCAGGATCAGCACCGTGCAGTAGGCGATGGCGAGGCCGTAGTCGCCGTTCTCGACCCGGCCCAGGATGTAGGAGGTCGCCATCTCGTACTGGGCGCTGACCAGGAAGATCACGGCACTGATCGCGGTCATCGCCCGCACGAAGCTGTAGACCAGCGCCGCCAGCAGCGCCGGGCGCAAGAGCGGCAGCAGCACCCGGCGCACCGTGGTGAAGCTGCCGGCGCGCAGCGTCAGCGAGGCCTCGTCGAGGCTCCTGTCGAGCTGGCTGAGCGAGGCGATGCCGGCGCGCACGCCGACCGGCATGTTGCGGAACACGAAGGCGATGACGAGGATGATGCCGGTGCCGGTCAGCTCCAGCGGCGGCACGTTGAAGGCCAGGATGTAGGCGACGCCGATCACCGTGCCGGGGATGGCGAAGCTCAGCATGGTGCCGAACTCGAACATCCGCTTGAAGCGGAAGTCCTGCCGGGCCAGCAGCCAGGCGGTGAGCAGGCCGATGGCGGCCGTGGGCACCGCGGAGACCGCCGAGATCTGGAAGGTGGTGAAGAAGCTGTTCCAGGCGGTGCCGGACCAGACGAGGCCATGGTCGCCGGTGGTGACGCCGAAGGCGTGGACGTAGTGGCGGAAGGTCGGAGTGTAGTCGCGGCCCCAGGAGACCACGAGGCTGCCCATCAGGATCATCAGGTAGATGACCACGGTCAGCACTGCCCAGGGCAGCACCACGGCGTGGCACAGGATCGAGGCGCCCCTGGGAAGCTGCAGCGGGATGCCGGAATCGCCCTTGCCGGTGACGGTGGTGTAGGCGCGGCGGCCCAGCCATTGCTGCTGCGCCCAGAACGCCATCAGGGTGAAGGCCAGCAGCACGATCGCCAGCACCGCCGCCCGGCCCTGGTCGTGCTGGGCGCCCACCACGGCGAAGAAGATCTCGGTCGACAGCACGTCGTAATTGCCGCCCAGCACCAGCGGGTTGCCGAAATCGGCCATGCTCTCGATGAAGCCGAGCAGGAAGGCGTTGGCGAGGCCGGGGCGCATCAGCGGCAGCGAGACGGTCCAGAAGGTCTTCTTCGCATCGGCGCGCAGCGTCTGGGCGGCTTCCTCCAGTGAGGGGCTGACGCCCTCGACCACGCCGATCAGCACCAGGAAGGCGATCGGCGTGAAGGCCAGCATCTGCGCCAGCCAGATGCCCGGCAGGCCGTAGATCCAGCGCCCGGCCTCGATGCCGAAGGCCGCGGCCACCCATTGCGTCACCGTGCCGGAACGGCCGAACAGCAGGATGATGGCGAGGCCGACGACGAAGGGCGGCGTGATGATCGGCAGCACCGTCAGCACGCGCAGCGCCCGCTTGGCCGGAAAGCCCGTGCGCGTCACCACGAGCGCGAAAGCGAGGCCCAGCACGGTGGTGCCCGCTCCCACCAGCACCGCCAGCAACAGCGTGTTCCAGGCCACACCGCAGCTCACATTGCCGGCGATGCAGCCCAGGCCCCAGGTCTTGTCGTCGGCAAGGCGCGTCAGCAGCAGCAGCGGCGCCGCATGGCCGTCGGCGTCGACAAAGGCGCTGGTCAGGATGTTGACGACGGGGAAGAAGATGAACAGCGCCACCACCGCGACGACGAGGCCGATGGCGCCGGCGACGAAGCTGTCGCCCCGCGCCAGCCCGCGCCGCGCCAGCCCTTCGGTCAGGATGAACAGGAACGCCGCGGCCGTCGCCACCGCCCCCCAGCCCATGCCGAACTGGCGGGCACCCTCGGGCAGCAGTCCCACCGGCAGGAAGGTCGGCCCCCTGTGATCGATGCCGAAGCCCTGCAGGCCCATCCAGAACAGGCCGCCGGCGCCGGCCAGCACCAGCGCCCGCCGCGGCAGCAGCGTCGCCAGCAGCAGGAAGGCGCCCAGCGGCAGCAGCCAGGGCTTGTGATGCCACAAGCCCTGGAACAGCGCCGGGGCGGCGTCGCGGTCGAGGATCCAGCCGTCCTCGATCCAGCCCGGATCGAGGAAGCCGTCCTCCAGGGCGTACCACGGCAGGACGGCCCAGCCGACCCAGCCGACGATCAGCCAGAGCAGGAGCCCGCGACGCAAGGCCCGGGGCTCAGCGCGGCAGCGACGCCACCTCGTCGTCCCAGCGCTTGAGCAGCCGCGTCCGCTCGGCCGAGGAGCCGAACTTGGCGAAGTCGTAGTCGATCAGCTTGATCTGGCTGAAGTCCGGCGACTCTGGGGGTGGCGTCGCGTTCTTGTTCGACGGCACCTGGTAGGCCTGGGCCTGGGCGGCCATCGACTGGATGTCGGCCTTGAGCGCGAAGTCGTAGAAGGCCTTCGCACTCTCCATGTTGCGGGCACCCTTGATGATGCTCATGGAGCCGATCTCGTAGCCGGTGCCCTCGCAGGGGCTGACCACGGTGATCGGAGCGCCCGACACCTTCATGGTCACCGCGTCGTGCTGGAAGACGATGCCGACCATCGTCTCGCCCTGGGCCGCGGCCTTGATCGGAGCGGAGCCGGACTTGGTGTACTGGTTGACGTTGGCGTGCAGCGCCTTGAGGAACTCGAACGCCTTCTCCTCGCCCATCATCTGCACGAAGGTCGCCAGTGCCGTGTAGCTGGTGCCCGAGCTGTTCGGGTTGGCGATCTGCACCTCGCCCTTGAACTCGGGCTTGATCAGGTCGGCCCAGCACCCCGGCGCGGCAACCCCGTTCTTCTTCACGAGATCGTTGTTGTAGCCGTAGCCCAGCGCACCGGCATAGATGCCGACGGTGCGGCCGCCCGAGGTCTTGTGCTGCTTGAGCGCCCAGTCGCGCAGCTCGGCCAGCATCGGCGAATCGTAGGGCTCGGTCAGACCCTCCTCGGCCGCCTGCAGGTGCGGGTCGCCGGTGCCGCCCCACCAGACGTCGCCCTTCGGGTTGCTGGCCTCGGCCTTGACCTGGGCATAGGTCTCGCCCGAGCTCTTGCGGGTCATCGCCACCTCGATGCCGGTGGCCTTGGTGAACTCGGTCACCATGAGCTGGCACCACTCCTCCTGCGGGCTGCAGTAGAGGGTGAGCTTCTCGGCCGCCTCGGCGGCGCTCGCCGCTGCGAAGGCCAGCGCGCTGGCCCCGAGCATCAATAGTCTGCGCATGAATGCCTCCCTGCGGGCGGCTCCGCCGCCGCGTCGTGCCGCCATCAGAAATGACAGTCTCGTGACAAGTCAATGACCGAGGCGGATCGGCGATACGCCGGTCCGCCCGACGTCATCACCTTCGCGTCAGACGACCTTGACCGCGATCTCGCCGACACCGTCGACGCCGGCCTCGATCCAGTCGCCGCGCTGCACGCCGCCCACGCCGGCCGGCGTGCCGGAGAAGATCAGGTCGCCCGGCTGCAGGGTGAATAGGCCGGAGAGGTAGGAGATCATCTCCGGCACCTTCCAGATCATCTGGTCGAGGTCGCCGCTCTGGCGCTGCTTGCCGTTGACCTTGGCCCAGACAGTGCCCTTCGAGGGATGGCCGAGGGTGGCGGCGGGAATGATCTGGGTGCAGGGGGCCGAAGCCTCGAACGCCTTGCCGACCTCCCAGGGCCGGCCGGCCTTCTTGGCCTCGCCCTGCAGGTCGCGCCGCGTCATGTCGAGGCCCACGGCATAGCCGAACACGTGGTCGAGGGCGCTCTCGACCGGGATGTCCGAGCCGCCGCGGCCGATCGCCACCACCAGCTCGACCTCGTGATGCACGTCCCTGCTGCGCGGCGGATAGGGGAACTCGCCGCCGCCGACCACCAGGCTGTCCGGGTTCTTCTGGAAGAAGAACGGCTCCTCGCGGGTCGGGTCGTGGCCCATCTCGATGGCGTGCTCGGCATAGTTGCGGCCGACGCAGTAGATGCGGTGCACGGGGAACAGCCGGTCGGTCCCCTGGACCGGCAGGGCCGGCTGGGGCGGCGGCTCGATGACGTAGCCATTGCCCGAACTGCTCATGACCTCACTCCCGCATAGAACTCGACACGTTTCTCGGCAGCCTCGACCAGCGCCGACAGCAGCATCGCCATGGCGAACAGGATCAGCGTCAGCGCCCAGAATCTCGCCATGGCGAAGCCGCGCGAGTAGAGCTCGAACAGCTCGCCATAGCCGATGATGGCGACCAGCAGCTGGCCGATCACCACGCCCTTGACGCCTCGTATCACCCCGAGCCGGATGCCCGCCAGGATCTCGGGCAGGGCGGCCTTGAGGATGACCTTCACCAGAAGCTGCACCGGCGAGGCGCCGTAGCACCGGCCCATCTCGACCAGCGACGGCGGCACCTGCCGCACCCCGGCGCGGGTGTCCAGCGCGATGATCCACACCGCGAACAGGAACACAGTCACCACCACCGTGGTCTGTCCGAAGCCGAACAGGATCATCAGGATCGGCACCAGCGCCGTCAGCGGTGCCGAGACGAAGAGATCGACCCACATCCCGAGCAGCCGGTCGACGAAGGGAAGCCTGCCCATCGCCACGCCCAGCGGCACGCCCACCAGGATCGCCGCCGTCATGCCGACGAGGAATGCCTGGGCCGAGACCAGCGTCGCCGCCTGCCAGGTCGACGTCTGCACCATGACGATGCCGGCGGCGATCACCTCCGACAGCGGCGGCAGCAGGAAGACCAGCCCCAGCCGGCCGACGATCTCCCAAAGGACCGCCCAGACCAGCAGCGAGGCCGACATCGGCACGCGCCAGCCGGCGATGGTGATCACGGCTCGCCGTCCGTGTAGTGGCGCAGGCCCTGCCAGATGGTCTCGACCGTATCGAGATAGCCCGGGGAGCGGCGGATGGCCTCGGGGCCGGCGCTGCGGTCGATGCGCGGCTCGATCACCTGCGACACCCGTCCCGGCCGCGGCGACAGCAGCACGATGCGGTCGGAGACGTAGACCGCCTCCTCGATGCTGTGCGTCACGAAGATGAAGGTTTTGCGCGCGTGCTCGCGCAGCTCGATCAGATCCTCCTGGAAGCGGCGGCGGTTCTGCTCGTCGACGGCCGAGAACGGCTCGTCGAGCAGCAGCACCTCGGCGTCGACCGCCAGCGCCCGTGCCAGGCCGACGCGCTGGCGCATGCCGCCCGACAGCTCGTGCGGGTAGCGGTCCTCGAAGCCGGCGAGGCCGACCTGGGCGATGTAGCGGCGGGCCACCGCCTCGCGCTCCTGGCGCGGCGTGCCGCGCAGCTCGAGGCCGAAGGCGACGTTGCGCAGCGCCGTGGCCCAGGGCAGCAGCGCGAAGTCCTGGAAGACGAAGGCGCGCTCCGGGCCGGGGCCGCGCACCGGCCTGCCGTCGACGCGGATCTCGCCCGCCGTGGGCTCGATCAGGCCGCCGATGATCTTGAGCAGCGTGGTCTTGCCGCAGCCGCTCGGCCCCAGCAGCGTGGTCAGCTTGCCGCGGGGGAAATCGAGGTCGATGCCGCGCAGCGCCTCGACATGGCCGGCATAGATCTTGGTGACGCCGCGCACCTCGACGATGCTGTCGGCCGCCGTCGCGGCGGTGGCCGCGGGCGGCCTCGGCAGGGTCTCGACGACCATCAACGCCCCCGCCGCTCGGGCCGGAACAGCCGCAGCTCGACGGCCTGCAACGCCGCCAGCGTCAGCGCCGACAGCAGCACGATCGAGACCACGGCGGCATACATCTCGGCATAGTCGGCGACCGAGCGGTGATAGGTGATGAGATCGCCGATGCCGGTGGGCGTGATCAGCAGCTCGGCCAGCACCACGCCGATGAAGCCGGCGGCCACGCCCAGCCGCAGGCCGGCGAAGATCACCGGGCTGGCGTCGGGCAGCACGACCTTCAGCACCTGCTGCGCCCGCGTGCCCTGGAACGAGCGGCACATGTCGAGCAGCGACGGGCTGACGTTGCGCACCGCCTTGTAGCCGTTCAGCGCGATCACCGGCAGCGCCAGCATGATCACCGCCAGCGACTTGGCCAGGAGGCCGATGCCGTAGACGAAGGTGACGAGCGGGATCAGCGCCGCCATGGGTGCCGCCTGCAGCACGATCAGCAAGGGTGCGGCCAGCCACTCCGCCAGCCGCGACAGCCCCATGGCCACGCCCAGCGCCACGCCCAGCGCGGCCGAGACGACGAGGCCGATCAGCAAGGGCTGCACGGTGGACAGGTAGGCACGGCCCATGCTGCCGTCGGCGAGCATCCGGCCGAAGGCGGACAGCGTCTCGAGGAAGGTCGGGAAGGCGAGGTTGATCGGGATCCGCCCGGCGATCTCCCAGACCAGCGCGAGGACGAGGATCGAGACGATGCGCCATGCCGCCGGGCTCAGCCCCGCGCTGGCTGGCCCGGCGGTCGTTGGCGCCGAAGCGATGCCGTCGAACGAAGGCGATCGCCTCATGCGCGACCCGTCACTTGCGCCCGATCCTGTCCAGCACCGCGTCCAGCGGCCCGGTCGCCCAGAAGTCCTCGGGCTTCAGGCTGGCCGCGTCGCCCTGGAGCTGGCCGGCCAGGGTGAAGAAGGCGAAGTCGTCCTTCACCGCCTGGGCTCCGCCGCCGTTCAGCGGCAGGGCACCCGCCGCCGCCAGTTCCTGGAAGTAGGGCAGGATCGTGCTCTCCATCTCGGCCGGCAGGTCGGGCAGCAGGTTGTACTGCTTGCGCAGCTCGACGATCCGCTCCGGATCGGCGGCGACCTCCCGCCAGGTCTGCACGATCTCGGTCAGCAGCGTCTCCACCGCCTGCGGCTCGCGGGCGAGGAAGTCGGTGTTGGCGAACAGCGCCTCGTCGGTGGCGTTGATGCCTTCGAGCGGCAGGACGATGAACTTGCCGGGCGCCTTCTCCTCCAGCATCCGCCGGTTGGGCGCGTCGACGATCGAGGCCTTGACGGTGCCCTGCAGCAGGGCGCCGGCGCGGACCTCGGCACCCGGCACGTAGCTGACATTGCTGAACTTGATGCCCTCGCGCTGCTCCATCAGCCGCATGATCGCCTCGGTGCCGGAGCCGCGGGCGTGCACCGCCACCTCCTGGCCGTCGAGATCCTTCCAGGTCTTGAAGTACTCGGCGTTGACGATGGGGTAGAAGCGCAGCGTCGACAGCTGCACGAACATCCGGATCGGCGCCTTGACCTTCTGGATCAGCGCATAGGGTGCGCCGACACCGATGTCGGCCTGGCCGCCGACCACCGCCTGCGAGGCGATGTCCTCGGACTTGAGGTAGGTCACCTCGAGGTCGACGCCCTTCTCCTGGGCCCGGGCGAAGGCCGCCTGCAGGTGCAGCGTCTCGACGCTGGCGATGTCGCCGAAGGCGACGCGCGCCTTGCCGGCGGCATGGGCGAGCCCCGGCAGCAGTGCCACCGCCGTGATTCCCGCCAGCGCGGACGCCAAGGTCCGCCGTCGCCATCCCGGCATCGTGACCTCCCTGTTTCTGCCCGCGCCGAGGCGGGGTTCCCGACCATTATCGGTAATGGTTGGCATTGATGCGGCGTCAGGTCAAGTGCCTGCGACTTGACGGCCGTCGATTCGACAGGCATGACTTGGACCAATTTATTTATTGGTCGGATCATGCCTCCTTCTGCGAACCGTCAGGTCGAGGACACGGCAGCGGCCCGGCTGCGCGGCTTTCTCGCCGCCTCCGAGCTGCCGTTCGACGGACGGCTGCCGGCGGAACGCGAGCTGTCGCAGACCCTCGGCGTCAGCCGCGCCGCCTTGCGCAAGGCACTGGGCGAGCTGGAGAGCGAGGGGCAGATCTGGCGGCACGTCGGCAAGGGCACCTTCATCGGCAGCCGGCCGATCGACGGCTCGAACGACATCGTCTCGATGGCGCGGCGCACCAGCCCCGCCGAGGTGATGGGGGCGCGGCTGGCCTTCGAGCCCGAGATCACCCGGCTCGCCGCCCGCAACGCCACGCCGGTGCATCTGGCCGAGATGCGCAACTGCTTGGCCCGTGCCAAGCAGGCCACCACCTGGCGCCAATACGAGAGCTGGGACAACCGCCTGCACCGCACCATCGGCGAGGCGGCGCGCAACGGCCTCCTGCTGGCCCTGCTCGACACGCTGAACGCGGTGCGCCGCACCGTCACCTGGGGACGGCTGCGGACAAACCCCGTGCGTCCCGGCCCGGATCATCATAGCTTCGCCGAGCACGAGGCCATCGTCGCGGCGATAGAGGAGCGGGACCTCAACCGCGCCGCCGCGGCGATGCGCACCCACCTGCAATCGGTCGAGCGCAACCTGCTGGGCGAGCAGCCGCCGCCGGATCCGCCCAGACCGCGACCCTGAAGGGGCAGCGATGCCAGCGTTCGTCGATCTCTACAGCGACACCAAGACCCGGCCCACGCCCGCCATGCGCAGGGCCATGGCCGAGGCCGAGGTCGGCGACGAGCAGGCCTTCGAGGATCCGACGGTCAACGAGCTGGTCGAGACCGTGGCCGGACTGCTGGGGAAGGAGGCCGCGGTCTTCCTGCCTTCCGGCACCATGGCCAACGAGATCGCCTATCGCGTCCATGTCCGGCCGGGCGAGGAGATCATCCTCGACCGCACCGGGCATGCCGTCGATTCCGAGACAGGAGGCCCGGCGGCATTGGCCGGCGCCATGCTGCGCACCATCGAGGGCGACCGCGGCATCTTCACGGCGGAGCAGGTCGAGGCGGCGATCCGCCCGCCCAACCGCCACAGCCCGCGCTCGCGGCTGGTCTCGGTCGAGAACACCAGCAATTTCGGCGGCGGCTCGGTCTGGCCGCTGGAGACCCTGGACGAGGTCTGCGCCACGGCGAAGCGGCATGGCCTCGCCACCCATCTCGACGGTGCCCGGCTGATGAACGCCGTCGTCGCCGGCAACCATGCCGCGGCGCGGATCTGCCGGGGCTTCGATTCCTGCTGGCTCGACTTCAGCAAGGGCCTGGGCGCGCCGGTGGGTGCGGCACTCGCCGGCTCGCGCGACTTCATCGACGAGGCCTGGCGGCTGAAGCAGCAGATGGGCGGCGCCATGCGCCAGGCCGGCATCATCGCCGCCGGTGCCCTCTACGGCCTTCGGCACAACGTCGACCGCCTGACCCTGGACCACGCCAACGCCAGGCGGCTGGCGGAGGGCCTGGCCGAGCTGCCGGGGATCGCCATCGACCCGGCCCGGGTCGAGACCAACATCCTGTTCTTCGACATCACCCGGCCCGGCCTTTCCGCCAAGGCCTTCGACGAAGGGCTGAAGGCGCATGGCGTGCGCATGGGGGCGGTGGGGCCGCGGCGCGTGCGTGCCGTGACCCACCTCGACGTCGACCGCGACGGCATCGACCGGGCGCTGGGTGCGGCCCGCGCCGTGCTGGCGGGCTGAGACGATGGCCGAATATCCGGGCTCCGAGCACGAGCCGCGCTTCGCCTACCGGGCTCTGGTCGACGCGGTCGCCGCCATCTTCGCCGGCTGCGGCATGTCGGCGGCGGACGC
>JRYC01002199.1_pt1 | contig 11288 bp, 10 predicted proteins | sample 235301 | NCBI WGS metagenome assembly JRYC01 (sample SAMN03074211, study PRJNA261470) | activated sludge metagenome | biome: Common Effluent Treatment Plant; feature: Wastewater; material: Activated sludge; isolation source: activated biomass of a common effluent treatment plant treating...
CCTGACGGCGAGGTGGTGGTGGCGCATTACTTCCTGCAGCGCCAGCCCGACGGCTCCTGGCGGATCGACGGTTGCATGCTGGCGGGCTCCAGTGACAGCACTACGTGAGCCGATGCCGCCAAGCTTCGGACAACGAAGCGTGGCGGCGGGGTCACAAATGTCGCGGCCGCTTCCACGCCCGACGGCCGGCGGTTGCGCCGGGCCTAGGCGCCGCTCTAGCGTGAGGATCGAACGTCGGTCTCCTGCCGGGCGGGCGCCGTCTTCGGGCGGCCGTGCGCATGGGGAGGATGGGTGCGACCTTGCATTAACGTCGCGTTAACGATTGTCTGCGATGCTCGCCATGGGCAGAGGCTCGCCGTCGGCGCCGCCTTTCGCCCTGAATGAGAGCGGAACGAGGCGTGGCGTCGGTGCGAATCACGGCGGCAGACGAAATCCTCCATGCACCAGCGCTTCGGTCGCGACGGCGCACCGACTGGCTCTCGCCCGTCGTCGTGGCCGGAATCGCCCGTGCCGCCGACTGCGTGGTGGTCCTGCTCGCCGGGCTCCTGGCCTACTACACCCGCTTCGACGACCTGTCGCTCACGCCCCTGGCGCTCTACAGCCTGATCGTTACGACGCTGCTGACCCTCAACATATTCCAGATCGCCGGCGTCTACGGCTTTACCTCGCTCAGCAACCTCTACGCCCAGGGCAGCCGGCTGCTGACCGCCTGGGTGGGCGTCGTCTTCCTGATGCTGGCCCTGGCCTTCGTCACCAAGACGATCCAGGACCTTTCCCGCATCTGGGTCGGGTTGTGGCTGGTCTACGGCTATGTCGGCCTGGTCATGGCCCGCATGGTGCTGAAGGCGCAGATGCTGCGCTGGCAACGCGTCGGCCGGCTGACGCGTAACGTGGTGGTGGTGGGCGCCGGCGACCATGGCCGCCGCCTGGTCGAGCATCTGCGCCGCACCGACCAGAGCCTGCGGCTCATCGGCCTGTTCGACGACCGTCGCGACCGGGTGCCGGACTACGTGGCGGGCTATCCGGTGCTGGGCAGCGTCGACGACCTGCTGCTGTTCGCCCGCACCCAGCCGATCGACCAGGTCGTGGTGGCGCTGCCGGGTGCCGCCGAGGAGCGCCTGCTCGGCTGCATCAAGAAGCTGCGCACGCTCGCGGTCGACGTCCGGCTGTGCCCGGACCTGATCGGCTTCCATCTGCCGCATCGCGGCGTCAGTCACATGGCCGGCCTGCCGCTGCTCAACGTGTTCGAGAAGCCGCTCACCGGCTGGGACTGCGTCGTCAAGGCCGTCGAGGATCGCGTCCTCGCCAGCCTGATCCTGCTGCTGATAGCACCGCTGATGGCGGTCATCGCCATCGCCATCAAGGCCACCTCGAGCGGGCCGGTGCTGTTCCGCCAGAAGCGCTACGGCTTCAACAACGAGGTCATCGAGGTCTTCAAGTTCCGCTCGATGTACCAGCGTGCGGACGACCGGGACGGGCCGGACGGCGTGCCGCAGGCCAAGCGGAACGACGAGCGGATCACGCCGCTCGGCCGCTACCTCCGCCGCACCAGCCTCGACGAGCTGCCGCAGTTCCTGAACGTGCTCAAGGGTGACATGTCGATCGTCGGCCCGCGGCCCCACGCCGTGGCCCACAACGAACAGTATGCGCGGGTGATCGACGAGTATCTGGCCCGGCATCGCGTCCGCCCCGGCATCACCGGTTGGGCGCAGGTCAATGGCCTGCGCGGCGAGACCGAGACCGTCGACAAGATGGAGCGGCGGGTCCAGCACGATCTCTACTACATCGAGAACTGGTCGCTCGGCTTCGATCTCAAGATCATCCTGATGACGCTGCTGGTGGGCTTCACCGATCCCAACGCCTATTGAGTCGAGGCGACGGCCGGCGGGTCAGGCCCGCGGCGGTCCGGCGGCGGCGATGTCGATGGCCAGCGCCAGCAGCAGCGACGCGGCGCCGATGGCGAACAGCGGCAGGTGGGAGCCGGTGACGGCGAACACCGCCGACAGCCCATAGGCCGCGACCGCCTGGGCCGTGGCGAACGAGATCGTGGCCCAGCCCCAGGCGCGGGTGCGCTCCTCGACCGGCACCAGCTCCTGCACCCGGCCCAGCACCAGGGGGACAATGCCGGGTGTGAAGGCGCCGGCGATCGCCGCCGACACCATCAGCGTCGGCAGCGCGTGCGAGGCGAGCGGCAGCGCCACCGCCGCCAGCTCGAGCGCCAGGGCGATGCGGATGGCTCTGGCGAATCCGACATGGTCGGCCAGCCTGCCGGCGGCAAGCGGCCCGATCAACGCGCCCAGGCCGAAGGCGACCCAGGACCAGGCGCCCGCCGCCACGCCGGCGCCTAGGCCGCGGGAGACGAAGTCGACGAGGAAGACCATGTGGGGAACCAGCCCCAGGGCGTTGAGGCCGTAGACCAAGAGCAGCGCCGGCACACCGGGAGGCATCCGCGCCTCGCCGTGCCGGGGTGGCGCCACGGGCGGCAGGGGTCCCGAGGGCGGCCAGCCCGTCCAGCCGATCGCCGCTACGATCGATGAGGTGACTGCGAGTGCGATCCAGGCGGAGGTGAGGCCATGGCCGATGAGCGATGGCACGATTGTCGCCGAGAGCACCACGCCGATCCCGACGCCGGTGAAGATCACCCCGCCCAGCAGCCCGCGCTGCCGCGGCGCCGCGACGGCCAGCACCTGCGGCGGCGCCAGGACCACCAGCAGGGCGCCGGCGACACCGGCGGCGAAGCGCCAGGCCGACAGCCAGCCGGCACCCAGATCGACCGCGCAGGCGAGGAAGGCGAGGCTGGCGATCGCCAGCATGCCGCGGATCAGCGTCGCCGGTGCGAACCGGCTGGCGAGGCGCCGGGCGGTGACCGCACCCAGCAGGTAGCCGGCCAGATTGGCGGCACCGATGAACGCCGCCCCAGCCGGTGTCGCCCAGCCCGCCACCACCATGGCCGGCAGCAGCGGGCCATAGGCGAACCGGGCGAGCCCCACGCCTACCAGCGTCGCGGAGAGTCCCGAAAGGCCCGAGCGCCAGAGCGGCGGCAGGTCGCCGGTGACCATCGGCAGGATCTCCGCGCGGCCGCGCGATGGATCCCGCAGCCGCTCTCTGATAGACGGACCGCCCGTCCAGGCCCGTGTCAGTAGCCCATGCAGGCGAAGCCGGCCATGCAGCGCGCGGAGTGCCGGTGACCACCCTCGTCTTCCTGGTCGTGCTGACGGCGGCCGTGATGCACGCGAGCTGGAACGCCCTGGTCAAGCATGGCGGCGATCCGGTGTTCCGGCTGGCGGTGGCGACGCTCACCGGCAGCGTCTGCGCCCTGCCGTTCCTGCCGTTCGTCGCGATCCCGGCCGCCGGCGCCTGGCCCTGGCTGCTGGGCTCCACCGTGACGCATGTCGGCTACTACGTCACGCTGGCCGGAGGCTACCGCACCGGCGACCTCGGCGTGGTCTATCCGGTGGCGCGCGGCATCGCCCCGCCGCTGGTGGCGCTGGCGGCATTCGCGGTGGCCGGCGAGACGCTGGACGCCGCGAGCCTCGTCGCCATGGCCCTGATCTGCACCGGCATCCTGGCGCTGGTCATCCTGGGCCGGGGATGGCGCGAGCGGCCGATGGCCGTGGTCTCGGCGCTGGCCTGCGGCGCCACCATCGCCGCCTACACCATCTGCGACGGCCAAGGCGTGCGCGCCTCGGGCGACGCGCTGGGCTACATCGTCTGGCTGCACCTGATCGACGGCTCGCTGTTCGGCATCGTCGTGCTGTGGCTGCGCCGCCGCCGGCTCGTTGCCGACATTCGCCGCGGCTTGGCGCCGGCGGCGCTCGGCGGCATCCTGTCGATGGTCGCCTACGGCATGGTGATCTGGGCCATGGCCACCACGCCCATGGGCCTGGTATCGGCACTGCGCGAGACCAGCGTGGTGCTGGCGGCGGCGATCGGCACCTTCCTCATGGACGAGCCGTTCGGCCGCCGCCGCATCGCCTCGGCCATGCTGGTGGCGCTGGGGGTGGTGGCGCTGCGCCTCGCCTGAGGCGCCGGCTCAGACCACCTGCACCGGGGCGCCGCGCCGGTCGATCAGCGAGAAGAACTCCCGCCGGGTCGCCTGGTCCTCGCGGAACACGCCGGTCACCCGGCTGGTGAGCATGGTGGTGCCCGGCTTGTGGATGCCGCGGGTGGTCATGCAGTGATGCGTGGCCTCGATGACCACCGCCACGCCGCGCGGCTGCAGCACGTCCTGGATGGCGTCGGCGATCTGCACCGTCATCCGCTCCTGGATCTGCAGCCGCCGCGCATAGGCCTCGACCAGCCGGGCCAGCTTGCTGATGCCGACCACGCGCCGCTGCGGCAGGTAGGCGACATGCGCCCGGCCGACGATCGGCGCCAGATGGTGCTCGCAGTGCGAGCTGAACTCGATGTCCTTGAGCAGGACCATCTCGTCGTAGCCGTCGGTCTCGTCGAAGGTGGTGCGCAGGATCGCCGCCGGATCCTGGCCGTAGCCCTTGAAGAACTCCTCGAACGCCCGCACGACGCGGGCGGGCGTGTCCTTCAGGCCGGAACGCTCGGGATCGTCGCCCGCCCAGCGCAGCAGCACGCGCACCGCGTCCTCGGCATCGCCGCGCACCGGCTTCACGGCCTTCGTGGTGTTGGCGGGCTCGCCATGGCCGATGGTGCCGGCGGCGGCGCCGATGTCGTACTTCGCTCTCATCCGATCCGATGCTCCCGATGCGGCGGCGGGTCGATCCTGCCAGCGGCCCCGATGGTCTGCAACCTATAATAGAAATCCTGTTACCAACACTCGCCTGAACGATCGAGCCTTCACGAAAGCCGGCTCGCCGATTGACGCTTGCCGGCACCCTACTAAGCTCGCGTTCATCCGGTCCCGTCGACCGGGACGCGATCGCACAGGGGTCGTCATGGGCCAGCGCAAGCTCACCAGCCTCACGGATATCTTCACCTTCCTGCGTACCAACAAGACCCCGATCTACTATGTGGTTCCGGCTCCCTTCAACCTTTTGGGCATCGACCAGTGGGTCGGCGGCTTCGAGTTCGTCACCTATTTCGACAGCTTCGACGGCTACCATCCGCGCTGCTTCACGCCGCAGGAGACCGGGCCGCGCGAGTTCCGCTCGATGGAGGAGGTCGGCAACTACCTGATCTCCCATGCCGAGGTGAAGGAGCTGGTCCGCCGGCGCGGCGGCCGCGGCAAGCTGCTGCTGACCATGTTCGACGAGGAGACCGAGCGGCTGGCCGCCGAGGCCGGCCTCGAGCTGGCGCTGCCGTCGGCGGCCCTGCGCAACCGAATCGACAGCAAGCTCGAGACCACCCGCCTCGGCAACGAGGCCGGCGTGCCCAGCGCTCCCAACGTTATGGGCGAGGCCAGGAGCTACGCCGAGCTGCGGCTGCTCGCCGATTCCGCCGGGCTCGGCGACGATCTGGTAGTGCAGACGCCCTACGGCGATTCCGGCCGCACCACCTTCTTCGTCAGGAGCGAGGCCGACTGGGACAAGTACGCCGACAAGATGCGCACCGAGGGCCTGAAGGTCATGAAGCGCATCAACCACATGCCGGGCACCGTCGAGGGCTGCGCCACGCGCCACGGCACGCTGGTCGGCCCGATCATGACCGACATCACCGGCTTCGCCGAGGTGACGCCGTACAAGGGCGGCTGGTGCGGCAACGACGCCTCGCCGACCATCCTGCCGGCCGACACTCAGGCCCGGGTCCGCGCCATGGTCCAGCGGCTGGGCGACCGGTTGTGGCAGGAGGGCTACAAGGGCGTCTTCTGCTGCGACTTCCTGATCGATACCGACAGCGGTGAGGTCTATCTCGGCGAGATCAACCCGCGCATCAGCGGCGCCACGCCGCCCACCAACCTGATCACCACGACCTATGGCGGCTGCCCGCTGTTCCTGTTTCACCTGCTGGAGTTCATGGACGTCGACTGGGAGCTCGATCTCGCCGCCGTGCAGGCGCGCTGGTCGGACTATGACAGCTGGGCGCAGCTGATCCTCAAGCAGACCCAGGACAAGGTCGAGCTGATCACCAAGGCGCCGAGCTCGGGCATCTGGCGCATGGACGACGACGGCACGGTGAGCCTGGTCCGGCGTGCGGCGCAGTTCACCTCGGTCGGCGACGAGCACGAGGCCTTCTATCTGCGCGTCTACGGCGTCGGCCAGTACCGCTACTACGGCGCCGATCTCGGCATCCTGATGACCCGCGGCCGCCTGCAGACCGACGACCGCAAGCTGACCGATCGCGCCAAGCTGTGGAACGCCGGCATCAAGGCCCAGTTCGAGGGCGTTCCCCCGGCACCGGCTGCGCCGCAGCCGCCGGCCGACCTGCGCTGGATGAAGATCTTTTGACGCGGTGCGGAACGGCCCCGGCCATTGCAGCCTTGAGGACGGCCGGTCCGCATCGCGCGTGCCGGACAGGCGCCGGCAGGCGCAGCCGCTGAGGGGATTTCTTGAGGATTCGTCGCCGCTGCGCTACCGCCACCATCATGAAGCCGGCGCGTGCCGGCGGTCCGCGTCGGGCGAGCGGGATGGCGGTGCGACAGGGCCTGATCGTCTTTGCGGTGGCGGCCATGGCGCTCGGCACGGCCGCGTCGGCTCAGGAAGCCGATGCCGGCATCGTCGCCGACGTGGTTCGCAACCATGGCCACCCCTGCAGCGATCCCGTCTCGGTGGCGCGCGACCAGGCAGCCAGCCGGCCGGACGAGAGCGCCTGGATCCTGACCTGCAAGGATGCCGCCTACCGCGTCCGCTTCGTGGGCAGCGAGCGCAATTCCCTCATCGTCAGGCTGCGGTGAGCGTGCGCCGCTGCCTGCCTCACTTTGTCGTCGGCTGCGGCCGGCCGGATCGGAGCTGATTGAGATGACACCTTTCGCCATCGCCGGAATCCAGCAGCACATCGGCGCCGAGAGCAACATCCCGGCGATGGAAGCCCGGCTGAAATTGCTCATGCACCTCTATCCCTGGGTCGAGATGGTGCTGTGGAGCGAGCTGGCGCCGTTCGGACCCTACCTGCATCACGCCCAGCGCCTGCCGGGGCCGGCCGAGGAGGCGTTTCGCGTCATGGCGCGCCGGCACAAGGTGTGGCTGCTGCCGGGCTCGCTGCTCGAGAAGCGCGACGGCCTGATCTACAACACCACGCCGGTCATCAACCCTGAAGGCGAGGTGGTCTGCCGCTACCGCAAGATGTTCCCCTTCCTGCCGCTGGAGGAAGGCGTCACTCCGGGCGAGGAGTTCTGCGTCTTCGACGTGGCCGAGGTCGGCCGCTTCGCCGTGCTGAACTGCTACGACCTCTGGTTCCCCGAGACCGCCCGCACCGTGACGGCGATGGGTGCGGAGGTCATCCTGCACCCGGTGATGACCCATACCGTCGACCGCGACGTCGACCTTGCCGTTGCCAAGGCGTCGGCGGCGATGTTCCAGGCCTATGTGTTCGACATCAATGGCCTGGCCGTCGGCGGCAACGGCCATTCCTGCGTCCTCGACCCGTCGGGCCGGGTGCTGCACCAGGCCGGGCAGACCGACGAGATGATCCCGGTCGAGATCGACCTCGACCAGGTGCGCCAGCAGCGCCGGCGCGGCATGCGCAACATGGGCCAGCCGCTGAAGAGCTTCCGCGACTGCCGGACGCACTTCGAGGTCTATGACCCGTCCCTGCGCGACCTGTCCTATCTCCAGGGCCTGGGGGCGCTGGGCAAGCCCGAGCGGCTGCGCCAGCCGCGCGGCAAGGTGGCCGAGCCGGAGATCGAGCAGCCGCAGCTGCCGGTGCCGGTGGCCGTCGGCTGACCTATGATCGGCCGGCGCTTCCACGCCGTCCGAGAGGCCAGCCCCGGCCCCAAGCTCGCCGCCGTCTTCGCCCGCTGCTGGCCGGGCTACCGTGCCTTCTGGGCCCGCGAGGGTGCGGCGTCGCGCCCGGGGCGCGGCGAATGCGCCGCCGCGCTCCGCCGCCACATGCCCGAGCTGCTTCCGGTCTGGCAGGCGCTGGTGGCGGCGGTCGACGGCGGCGACGAGGAGGCGCGCTTCCTGTCGCTGTGGTGCCCGCCCGATTTCCGCCAGGGCTGCACCCAGGCCATCTGCGCCCGCCGGCCCTATGCCATCATCCGCAACTACGACTATCCGCCGTCGCTGTTCGACGCCGTGCTGCTGCGCGCCGACCTCGCCGGCAATGCCACCATGGCGATGACCGACTGCGTCTGGGGCGTGCTCGACGGGCTGAACCAGGCAGGCCTGGCGCTGTCGCTGGCCTTCGGCGGCCGAGCCGCCTCCGGTCCCGGCTTCGGCATCACGCTGGTGCTGCGCTATCTTCTGGAGACCTGCGCCGACGTCGCCGAGGCCGTGGCGGCGCTCCGCCGCATTCCCGTTCACCTGTGCTACAACATCGCCCTTCTCGACCGTGCCGGCGGCCATGCCACCGTCGAGGTCTCGCCCGATCGCGGCGTCGAGTTGCGGGCGGGAGCGATCTCGGCCAACCGGCAGGGCAGCAACAGCTGGCCGGATGCGGTCTATCTCCACGACACGGTGCGCCGCGAGGCCCTGCTGGCGGCGGTGATGAGCAATCCCGCCGAGACCATCGACACCCTGCTGCCCCGCTTCCTGGCCCCGCCGATCCACCGTCCGCTCGGCGTCGACGGCTGGGGCACGCTCTATACCGCCTGTTGGCAGCCGGAGACCGGCGAGCTGCGCCTGAGCTGGCCCGGCAGGCCCGTCTGGCGCCAGGGGCTCGACCGCTTCACCGAGGAGGTCAGGGAAGTGATCTACGGCTGAGCCCGCCGCCGGGGCTCAGTGGGTACGCACGCCGGTCCGCTTGCGGAAATTGGTGGTGCGGATCATCTCGCGGATGCGCGGCTGGATCTCCGTGCGCCAGCGCGTGCCGTTGAACACGCCATAATGCCCGACGCCGGGCTGCACGTAGTGATACCGCAGCTCCGGCGGGACGTTCGGACAGAGGTCGTGCGCCGCCACCGTCTGCCCCAGGCCGCAGATGTCGTCGCGCTCGCCCTCGATGGTCATCAGCGCATCGCCGACGGCGCTGCAGTCGATGCGATGGCCGCGATATTTCATCCGCCGGTCCGGTAAAGCGTGCTCCTGGAAGACCGTCTGCACGGTCTGCAGGTAGAACTCCGCCGGCAGGTCCATCACCGCCAGATACTCGTCATAGAACTTGCGGTGCTGGGCCGCGGAGTCGCAGTCGCCCTTCACCAGGTGATTGAACAGGTCGACATGGGCGTTGAGATGCCGATCCAGGTTCATCTGCATGAAGCCGGTGAGCTGGATGAAGCCCGGATAGACGCGGCGCATGAAGCCCGGATTCGGCCAGGGTACGTGGTGGATGACGTTGCGCTCGAACCAGTCGATGCTGCGGGCCTTGGCGAGCTGGTTGACCTGGGTGGGGTTGCGCCGGGTGTCGATCGGCCCGCCCATCAGCGTCAACGAGGCCGGGCGGAACGGATCGCCGGCCTCGGCCATCAGCGCCGCAGCCGCCAGCACCGGCACCGAGGGCTGGCAGACCGCGATCACGTGCGTGTGCGTGCCGATGAAGCGGATCATCTGCATCACGTGATCGATGAAGTCGTCGAGGTCGAAGCGGCCGGCCGACAGCGGCACGTCGCGGGCGTCCGCCCAGTCGGTGATGTAGAGATTGTGCTCCTGGATCATCGCCTGCACGGTGCCGCGCAGCAGCGTCGCGTAGTGGCCGGACATCGGCGCCACCAGCAGCACCTTGGGATCGTAGCGCTTGCCGCAGACCTTCTCGTCGCGATTGAAGTGACGGAGCTGGCAGAACGGCGTGCTCCAGACCACCTCCTCGTAGACCGGCGTCGGCAGCCCGACGACGCGGGTCTCCTCGATGCTCCAATCCGGCCGGGTATAGCGCCTGGTGATGCCCTCGAAGACCTCGCAGGATGCGGCCATGAGCTTGCCCATGGTGGTGTGCGACATCGGGTTGAAGGGGTTCTCCAGGACACGCGACACCATCCGGCTCTGCGCCCGCAGCGGCGACAGCATCGCGTGGGCCAGCTCGTAGGCGTGGTACTGCATCGAGCGGTCTACTCCTCGGTGCCCGGCCGAATCATCGTTGTCGCTGCAAGCAACGTGCCACGCCATCTCCGGACTGCGGGCTAACGTCTTGGCGTCAAACGGCGAGGAGTGTGAGCCGCTTCACAGCCATGCCGCCTCGCCGGCGGCCATGGAAGGAACGCGGCCCGGCATGCGTCTTCGACCTCTGGAAGTCGATCCCGGTCGCGTTCCTGGCCTTTGGGAGCCGTCATGCACCAGCGTTCGCTCTTGATCGGCATCACGATCCTGATGATCGTCGTGGCGCTGCTCGGCCTGATGCCCGGAGCGCTGGCCCCTGCCGACGTCGGCCCGCGGTCCCGACCTCCCGCCAGGACGCTAGACGTCGAGGTTGACCACTTTCAGCGCGTTGCCCTGGATGAAGTCGCGCCGCGGCTCGACGACATCGCCCATTAGCGTCGAGAAAATCTCGTCGGCCTCGTCGGCGTGCTGGACCTTGACCTGGATCATCGAGCGCTTGGTCGGATCGAGCGTCGTCTCCCAAAGCTGCTCGGGGTTCATCTCGCCCAGGCCCTTGTAGCGCTGCAGCGACAGGCCCTTGCGGCCGAGCTCGAGCATCCGCTCGATGAAGGCCAGAGGCCCCAGCACCTGGAAGCTGTCCGCCTTGCGCTCCAGCGTCGCCGGCGAGGTCAGGACCGAGCCGGCCTCGCTCAGCGCCTGCGCCAGCCGCCGCGCCTCCGGGCTGCGCGCCAGCGCCGGATCGAGCCGGTGGCGCTCGCGGCGCTCGCCGATCTGGCGCTGGAAGATCAGCTCGCCCGAGCTCGCCCGCATCGCCTGCCAGCCGCCGCTCAGGATCGACGAGGCCCGCTGCGCCACGGCCAGGGCGCTGGCCTCGTCGTCCAACACCTGCTCGGCCAAGCCGCCGGCCATCGCCACGGCCTCGATCAGGTTGCTCGGCAGCCGCCGCGCCAGGGCCTGGATCATCGACCGCGACAGCTTCGCCCGGTCGACCAGATCGGCCAGTGCCTCCCCGGCGATCGGCTCGCCCTCGGCGGGAAGCAGCCGGGCCTCCTCGAGCGCGTCGTCGAGCAGCCAGTCCTCGAGGGCTTCGTCGTCCTTGAGGTAGCGCTCCTTCTGGCCGCGCTTGACGCGGTAGAGCGGCGGCTGGGCGATGAACAGGTGGCCGTTCTCGATCACCTCGGGCAGGTGGCGGTAGAAGAAGGTCAGCAGCAGCGTGCGGATGTGCGAGCCGTCGACATCGGCGTCGGTCAT
>JRYC01000333.1_pt1 | contig 11265 bp, 7 predicted proteins | sample 235301 | NCBI WGS metagenome assembly JRYC01 (sample SAMN03074211, study PRJNA261470) | activated sludge metagenome | biome: Common Effluent Treatment Plant; feature: Wastewater; material: Activated sludge; isolation source: activated biomass of a common effluent treatment plant treating...
CTGGCGCTGGGTGCCGGCGCCTCGCTCTATCGCGACCTGGCGCACGGCACCGCTACGCTGCTGCTCGACGACGATGCCGACGGCGGCCGCCAGCTGACGGTCGAGATCCGCCACGTCGTGGTGCAGGACGACACCATGCTGCTGGGCGTGCGCTTCGAGGCCGCGACCGCTGCCGAGCGCGCCGAGGTGGTGCGGCTGTGCTACGGCAGCAGCGACGCCTGGGTGGCCTTCCAGGCCAGCCGGCAGCGGTCGCGCACCGTCATCGGCGGCTTCGCCTACTTCCTGTCCCTCGTCCTGGTCCGCGGCACCGCCGGGCTCGTCGCCGTGCTGCGCGAGCGCGCCGTCCCGGCCGCCGCCAGCCAGCCGACGCTGCGGCCGGTCGCCCTGCCCCTCGCCCTCGCCCAAGGAGAGCGTTCCGATGCGATCGCACGCTGACCGCCGCGGCCGCCTCGTCGGCCGGGGCGTCGCCCTGGCGCTGGCGCTCGCCGCCGCCTGTCCGGTCTCGCCGGCCCTGGCCGGCATGGACCACGAGCTCGGCCTGTTCGCCGCCGACGCCCATCTGTCGGGCCAGCAGGACGAGCTGAGCATCCCGATCGAGGTGCCGGCGGCCCTGCCGATGCGCGAGGCCGTGCTGCGCCTGGTCTACAGCAACGCGCTGGCCATCCAGCCCGAGCGGTCGAGCCTCGACGTGGCGCTGAACGGCACGCCCCTGGCCCGGCTGCCGCTCACCGCCACGCAGGGCCCCTCGACCGTCGAGGTGGTGATCCCGCCCGGCGCCTTCGAGGTCGGCCGCAACCGGCTGACGCTGCGGGCGCGCCAGGAGCATCGCCTGGCATGCGATCGCGCCTCCTACGAGGAGCTGTGGACCAAGATCGACCACGAGCGGACCGGGCTGGCCTTCGACCTCGCCCCCCCCATCGCCAGCATCGCGCCGCCGAGCATCGACGGCCTGCTCGGCGCCTCGCTCTACGACGGCGAACCGCTGACGGTCGCCACCGCCCGCCCGCCCTCGGCACCCACCGCCCTGGCCTGGGGCGTGGCGGTCTCGGAGGCCGTGGCGCTGCGGCGCGGCGAAAGGGCGCTGCCGGTGCGCGCCGCCCGGCTCGCGACCTATGCCTCGGCCGACAGCGAGCCGGTCGACCTCGCAACCCATGCCGGCAGCAACGTCGCCGTCATCGGCACCATCGACGAGCTGGGCGACACGCTGACCGCCGACGAGCGCGCCACCCTGGCGGCGGGGGGCGTGGTCGCCCGCCGGCTGCCGGCCGATCCGGTCCATGTCGGGCTGATCGTCACCGGCGCCGACGACGCCGCGGTCGAGCGCGCCCTCGAGAGGTTCCGCGGCTTCGAGCCGGCCGGGCGCGAGGTGCCGCTGCTGGCGGGTGCGGCCTCGCCGAGCTTCGCCGATCTGGGCGTGGCCACCCGCGAGCTGCCGATCGGCCAGGTTCCCAGCATGCGCGTCGGCTTCGCCCTGCCGCCGACCTTCTATGCCGGCCCCGGCCAGAACATCCGCCTGTACCTGAACTACGCCTATGCCGCCGGCCTGTCGCCGACCTCGGCCATGCTGGTGCGGGTCAACGGCAACTCGGCCAACATGATCCGGCTCGACCGCGCCAACGGCGCCGTGGTCACCGGCCGCGACATCCTCCTGTCCATGGAGTTCCTGCGACCCGGCCTCAACACCATCGAGCTGCAGCCGGTGCTGCAGCTGGCCGAAGGCGCCGCCTGTCCCGGCGACCGGCCAATGCTCAGCCTGTTCGACGACAGCCGGATCGAGCTGCCGGCCTTCGCCGAGGTCTCGTGGGGCGGCGACCTGCGCGCCTTCTCCAGTGCCGCCTTCCCCTATGCCGGCATCCCGCAGCGCGAGGCGCGGATGGTGGTGCTGGGCGAGGATCCGGCCACGGTGTCGGCGGCGTGGTCGCTGCGCGGCCGGATGGCACAGGCCAATCGCGGCCCGCTGCCCGGCCTCGGGACCCTGCGGGTGCTGCCCGAGAACCCGTCGGACAGCCTGCTACTCGTGGGCACCGTCGGCGACCTGCCCGAGACGCTGCGCGGCACCCTGGCTCTGCCCTGGCTGCGCACGGCGGCCACGCCGCAGCATCCGGCCGAGGAGGCCGCCGCCTCGGACGGCACACCGGCGGCGCCGGCCGGCTCGGCCACGGCCAGCGCCCGGGCGCGCTGGCAGCAGCGGCTGCAGAGCGAGCGCGGGCCGGAGAGCGATTCGCTGCTGGGCAAGCTCCTGGGCAGCCTCACCAGCAAGGCCAGCGCCAGGCAGGCGGCGACGGCACCGGCGCCGCAGCCGGCCGAGGCCGCGGCCGAGGTGACGGCGGGCCTGCTGGCGATGCGCTCGCCCTACCGCGCCGACCGGCAGCTCACCCTGCTGACCGCCGAGACGGCGTCGGCGCTCGCCGAGGGCACCGACCTGCTGTTGCAGCCGGCGGTGTGGGATCGGCTCGACGGCGACTATGCCCGCTGGCACGGCGCCGCCGCCGCACCGGTCACCCAGCGGCTCGACGAGCGCTTCCTGATCGACGAGATCGAGCCCGAGCCCGGCCAGCTGCGCCTCGCCGCGCTGACCTTCCTGTCCTCGCAGCGCTCGCTGTGGATCGGGCTGCTGCTGGCCTGCCTCGTGCTGCTGAGCCTCGGCACCAGTTGGGCGCTGCGCCGACCGCAGCACTCATGAGGCGACGGGAGGCGCTGGTGTCCCTCATGCTGCTGGCCGCTGCACCCGCCCGGGCGGCGCCGTCGCCGTTCGCTCCCGGCGAATGGGAGACCTGGGCCGCCCGCTTCGTCCAGCCGGACGGCCGGGTCGTCGACACCGGCAATGGCGGGGTCAGCCATAGCGAGGGCCAGGGCTACGGCATGCTGCTGGCCCACGCCGCCGGCGACCGGCCGGTGTTCGAGCTGATCTGGCAGTGGGCCGAGCGCAACCTCGCCGTGCGCGGCGACGGCCTGTTCGCCTGGCGCTGGAACCCGGCGACGCCCGCCTCGCCGGTAGCCGACCGCAACAGCGCCTCCGACGGCGATCTGCTGATCGCCTGGGCGCTGACGCGGGCCGGCGGCGAATGGGCCGATGCCCGCCATCTGGAGCGTGCGAAGGTGCTGGCATGGCTGCTCCGCCAGAAGCTCGTCGTCGCTCACGGCGCCGACACGCTGCTGCTGCCGGGCCCGTCCGGCTTCACGCGGCCCGAGGGGCCTGTGGTGAACCTGTCCTATTGGGTGTTCCCGGCCCTGCGCGCGCTGGCGGCGGTCGATCCCGACCCGGCCTGGGCGGCGCTCGAGGGAACCGGGCTGCGGCTGCTGGGCACGGCGCGGTTCGGCCGCTTCGCCCTGCCGGCCGACTGGGCGCTGCTGGCCGATCCGCCGCGGCCGGCGCCCGGCTTTCCCGCCACCTTCGGCTACAACGCCATCCGCATCCCGCTGCACCTCGTCTGGGCGCGCATCGAGGATCCCTGGCTGCTGGCGCCGTTCCGGGCGCTGTGGCGCCACGAGGGCGACACCCCGCCGGTGGTGGTCGACCTCGAGCCGCCGGGCAGGGTCGAGCCCGCCCGCAACCGCGGTGCCCTCGCCATCGCCCGCCTGACGCTCGCCGAGCCCGGATCCCAGCCGGTCCTGCCGGGGCTCGGCAACGAAACCGACTACTACGCCGCCAGCCTCACCATGCTCGCCAAGCTGGCGCTTCTGGAGAGCCGCCGCCTATGACCATTCTGATACCGCTTGCCATCACCGCTGGCATCGGCCTGGCCGTGGCCCTCGGCGCCTCCGGGGAGGGCGACAAGCCGGCCACCGATCTCGCCGACGCCTGGCCGGCGGCGAAGCCGGCCGCTTCCGCGTCCGAGGCCAGGACCTATCTCGCCGACCTGTGGGCGGCGTCGGACGAGATGGTGGTGGCTGCCGGCGACGACTCGGTGTTCGCGGTCGAGCCGGCGGCGGGGCCCGAGCCGCTGGTCGAGGGCGTGCGGGTCCGCAGTCTCGACGGCGCCGCCGCCGATCCCGCGGTCGACACCTCGCTGCTGCGCTACCTCGCCGCTCGTGGCGACAAGTCGGCCGCCGAGGCCGAGATCGCGCGGCTGCGCGGGCTGCATCCCGGCTGGGAGCCGCCGCCCGAGCTGTTCGGCAACGGCCGGCCGGTGGTCGACGTGACGCCGCTCTGGCAGCTCTACGAGCAGCGCGACTATGCCGGGGTGCGCCAAGCCATCGCCCGCATCCAGGCCGGCAATGCCGACTGGCAGCCGCCTGCCAACCTGCTGCAGCTGATGGAGGCCAACGAGACCCGCACCGCGCTGGAGCAGGCCGGCGGCGGCGCCCGCTGGACCGAAATCGTGGATCTCGCCCGCGACAGGCCCGAGCAGTTCGCCTGCGAGCGCATCGACAACATGTGGCGACTGGCGGAGGCCCAGGCGCGCACCGGCGACCGCGACGCCGCCACCGCGACCTACGCCCGCATCGTCCGCGACTGCGACGACGCCGACCATCGCTTCGCGACGCTGCAGAAGGCCAAGGATCTGCTGGGCCAGAAGGCGGTGGCCGAGCTGTTGCCGCTGGAGGCCGGCCGACCCAGGACCGCTGCCCAGGAGGCCAGGCTGAAGACATTGCGCGAGCAGCCCAAGCCCGTGGCCACGGCCACGGCCACGAGGCCGGCGGCGCCGGCCCAGCCGCGCGAGCTGACGAGACTCTACGCCAGGAATGCCACGGTCGAGGACGCCGACGCCGCCATGGATGTCGCGCGTGCCCGCAAGGACAACGCCGCCGCCCGCAAGATCGGCTGGCTGCTGCACGACGCCGGCCGCGAGGACGAGGCCGTCGAGTGGTTCTCGGCGGCACTGTCCTGGCGCGCCGAGCCCGAGGCCGCCAAGGGCCTCGCCACCGCCTATGCCGCCAAGGGCGACCTCGCCGGCCTGGAAGGCCTGCAGGCCCGCTGGCCCGGCATCGTCAAGCCGATGCTGGCCGACGCCCGCGGTGCAGCACTCGGTGCCGCCATGGAGCGCAGCGACTGGCAGGCCGTGCTGGTCCAGACCCGCGGCGCCACCGCCGCCGACCGGGTGCTGCCGCGCGGCTGGGCGCTCACCGAGCTGCGCCGCCCGACCGAGGCCATGCTGTCGTTCCAGCAGGTGCTGCACGCCGACGAGGCGACGCCGGCCCAGCGCGACGAGAGCGCCTACGGCCTCGTGCGCAGCTATCTGGCGCTCAACCTCTACCGCGACGCCGAGGGTGCGATGCAGCGCTACGGCGTCTCGCCAGGCAAGGTGTTCGAGGTGCGCGGCGAACTGCTGGCCAAGGCCGCGACCGAGGCGTTCGAGCGCGAGGACTACCGCCAGGTGATCGTCCTGCTCGAGCAGCGCCGCGCCATCGCCGAGCCCAGCCGCGGCCAACTGCTGCAGGAGGCCTGGGCGCGCTACCACACCGACGACCTGCAGGCGGCGGGCCGGATCTTCGCCGCCCAGCACAGGCTGCTGGCCACCAGGGAGACGGCGGCCGGCGTGCGGGCCGTCGAGGACAAGCTCTACCCGAACTGAGCCGGACATCCGCTCACCCCGCATGGGGTGGCCTCGGCTGCCCCGGGGCTGCGCGACATCCGCACCGGGGCCGCTCTCGAAGGGGCGGACCCGGTGCCGCGCCCGCCACGCCGTTCCGCCATGCGTCTCGACCTGCCGGGCCTTCGCCGCTATCGCCGCCGCCGGCAGCGGATGCTATCTGCGCGGACCCGCGGGCGGTCGGTCGCGGGCAGCGGGAGCCGAGGATCCGGCATGGGCAAGCCGTCGCACAGGAAGCTGCGCCAGGCGATCGTCGACACGGCGCGGGCGATGAACGCTGCCGGCATCAACCAGGGCACCTCCGGCAACCTTTCGGCCCGCATCCCCGAGGGCCTGCTGATCACTCCGACCAGCCTGCCCTACGACCGCATGAAGCCCGAGGACATCGTCGAGATGCGGCTGGACGGCAGCTGCGAGGGGCGGCGTCGTCCCTCCTCGGAATGGCGCTTCCATCGCGACCTTCTGCGCGCCCGCGCCGACGTCGACGTGGTGCTGCATTGCCACGCCACCTACTGCACCACGCTCGCCGTGCACGGCCGTGGCATTCCGGGATTCCACTACATGACCGCGGTGGCGGGTGGCAGCGACATCCGCTGCTCGGCCTACGCCACCTTCGGCACGCAGGCGCTCTCGGATGCGGTGATCGAGGCGATCGACGGCCGCTTCGCCTGCCTCATGGGCCATCACGGCCTGCTGGTGGCCGCACCCAGCCTGGAGAAGGCGCTGTGGCTGGCGGTCGAGGTCGAGACCCTCGCCAAGATGTACGTGCACGCGCTGGCCATCGGCGAGCCGCCGCTGCTGGGCGAGGCGGAGATGGCGCGGGTGCTGGAGCAGATGCGACGCATGTCCTACGGCCAGCCGCCGAACGACGAGCCGGTGGCAGGCATCGCCAGGGCATAGCTCACCCGCCTACACCAGGATTTGGCGTGCGCCGCCCTCTGCCGACGAATCAGGCAGATCGTCTGCACAATAAATAGCCAACTCCCGGCGGGGATTCATGCACCGCCACGGGCGGCGGTCCGGCACGATTCTTGATGCGCGCCCCGCAGGTCCGGGTGCGCCAGCGCTCGGGTCGGGCCTCGTCGGGCCGGACACAAGAGCGATTGAGGAGTTTCAATGAAGAAGCTGCAACTGCTGGGCCTGGCGAGCCTCGGCTTGCTCGCGGCGACAGGCGTGGTCTCGGCGCAGGACGCGGCCCCGGCCGCCGAGGCCGTCGCCGTCGTCGAGGAGACGCCGACGCTGAGTGCCGGCGACACGGCCTGGATGCTCACCTCCACGGCCCTCGTGCTGCTGATGACCATTCCCGGCCTGGCGCTGTTCTACGGCGGCATGGTCCGCCGCAAGAACGTCCTCAACACCCTGATGCAGTGCTTCGCCATCTGCTGCGTCATGTCGGTGGTGTGGATGATCGCCGGCTACAGCCTGGCCTTCAGCGAGGGCAACGCCTACGTCGGCGGCCTCAGCAAGATGTTCCTGCGCGGCGTCACCCTCGACTCCTTGACGCTGACGATGCCGGAAACGGTGTTCGTCACCTTCCAGATGACCTTCTTCATCATCACCCCGGCGCTGATCGTCGGCGCCATCGTCGACCGCATCAAGTTCAGCTCGATGCTGGTGTTCATGATCCTCTGGTCGCTGATCGTCTATGCGCCGATCTGCCACTGGGTCTGGGGTGGCGGCTTCCTCGGCGGCGCCGGCGTGCTCGACTATGCCGGCGGCACCGTCGTGCACATCAACGCCGGCATCGCCGCTCTGGTCTGCTGCATCGTGCTGGGCAAGCGCGTCGGCTTCGGCTCCGAATCCATGGCGCCGCACAACCTGACGCTGACGGTGATCGGCGCCTCGCTGCTGTGGGTCGGCTGGTTCGGCTTCAACGCCGGCTCGGCGGCCGCGGCCGACGCCCGCGCCGGCATGGCGATGCTGGCCACCCAGATCGCCACCGCCGGCGCCGCTCTGGCCTGGATGTTCGTCGAGTGGATGGCCAAGGGCAAGCCCTCGGTCCTGGGCATCGCCTCTGGCGCGGTCGGCGGCCTCGTCGCCATCACGCCGGCTGCCGGCTTCGTGCTGCCGGGCGGTGCCCTGATGATCGGCATCGCCGCCGGCATCCTCTGCTACTGGGGCGCCACCAGCCTGAAGCACATGGTCGGCTACGACGACGCGCTCGACGTGTTCGGCGTGCACGGCGTGGGCGGCATCGTCGGCGCCGTGCTCACCGGCGTGTTCGCCGCCGAATCGGTCGGCGGCACCGGCGGCCTGCTGGAAGGCAACGCCGCCCAGGTCTGGATCCAGATCAAGGGCATCGTCTGGACCGTGGTCTGGTCGGGCGGCGCCTCCTTCGTGATCCTGAAGGTCATCGACCTCGTGATGGGGCTGCGGGTCGACAAGGAGACCGAGGTCGAGGGTCTCGACCTGGCGCTGCACGGCGAGGTCGTCCACTGATCGCCTGAGCCGCCGCGAAGCTTCGGCCCTGGGAGGCCGCCGACACTTGCCGGCGGCCTCCTCTCGTTCCAGGTCCTCCTCCACGGCGTGGGAGGGTTGCGGCGTCGGGACCGCTGGGGCACGATGTCCCCAAGGGAAGACCGGCTGCGCAGCTTTTCGACCCGGCGGAGTGATCAGGAGGATATGGACGAGATGATGGGATTTACGCGTCGTGATACCTTCAAGGTCGGGCTCGGCGCCCTGGCCGGAACGACGCTTGTGGGCCGTGGTGCGCTTGCCGATATTCCGGTCGCCGACGTCAAGGCCCCCGATCTGCCGATCGAGAGCGGCGCCTCGTTGCGCGTGCTGCGGCCGACCAAGTTCGTGGCGCCCGACGAGGAGGTGTTCCGCGCCAATACCGAGCGGTTCGCCAAGGAGACCGGCGTCGAGGTCAAGGTCGACTTCGCCGGCTGGGAGGATCTCCGGCCGCAGACCGCGGTCAGCGCCAATACCGGCGCCGGCGCCGACGTCATCGTCGGCTGGGCGGACGACCCGCACATCTACGCCGATTCGCTGGTGCCGCTCGACGACATCACCGACTATCTCGGCAAGAAGTATGGCGGCTGGTACCCGCTGGTCGAGAAATATGGCCGCGACGTCCGTAACGGCACCTGGATCTCGATGCCGATGGGCGCTTCCGGCGGCCCGCTGGTCTATCGCAGCTCCTGGGTCAAGGAAGCCGGCTTCGAGCAGGTTCCGAGCGACCTCGACGGCTTCCTCAAGCTCTGCCAGGCGCTGCAGAAGACCGGCCATCCGGCCGGCTTCGCGCTCGGCAACGCCGTGGGCGACGGCAACGGCTTCTGCAGCTGGCTGCTCTGGTCGCACGGCGGCTTCATCGCCGACGAGCAGGGCAGGGTCGCGATCAACAGCAAGGAAACCATCGAGGCGCTGAAATACGCCCAGGAACTCTACAAGACCTTCATCCCCGGCACGCTGGCCTGGCTCGACACCAACAACAACAAGGCGTTGAGCTCCGGCGAGATCGGGCTGACCCAGAACGGCGTCTCGCTCTACTTCTCGATCAAGAACTCGCAGGATCCGGCGACCCAGGCGATCGCCGCCGACCTCGACCACGCCCGCATGCCGATCGGCCCGGCGGGCAGGAACACCGAGGTCGGCCTCGTCGTCAACGCCATGGTGTTCAAGCACACCAAGTACCCGAATGCCGCCAAGCAGTATCTGCGCTTCATGATGGAGAAGGAGCAGTACGACCCCTGGCTGTCGGGCTGCCTGGGCTACTGGACCCAGCCGCTGCAGGCCTACGAGAGCAGCGCCGTCTGGGAGAGCGACCCGAAGATCAAGGTCTACAAGGACACCTGGAAGGTCGGCCTGTGGCACGGCTACAAGGGCCCGATCTCCGAGGCGTCCGGCGCGGTCAACGCCGACTACGTCCTCGTGCAGATGTTCTCCTCGGTCTGCGCCGGCCAGGCGACGCCCGAGGAGGCCGCCGCCGAGGCCGAGCGCCGCGCCAAGCGATACTACAAGGCCTGAGGCCGAACGGCGAGGCGGCGCTCCGGCGCCGCCTCGTCCAGGGAGCGACGCCATGGCAGCAACGGCACAAGGCCTAGCGGTGGCCAGGCGGGAGCCCGGCGCGCTCGCCCGTCTCCTCGACAACAAGCTGTTCCTGATCTTCCTGTGCATGCTGCCGGCGGCAGGCCTGCTGATCGTCTTCCTCAGCTATCCGCTGGGCCTCGGCATCTGGCTGGCCTTCACCGACACGCGGATCGGCCGGTCCGGCCAGTTCATCGGCCTCGAGAACTACATCTCGCTGCTGCAGGACCGCATCTTCCTGATGGCTGTGGGCAACACGCTGCTCTACACCGGCGTTGCCACGGTGGGAAAGTTCGCGCTGGGGTTGTGGCTGGCGCTGCTGCTGAACCACCACCTGCCGTTCAAGTCGCTGATTCGCGCCATCGTGCTGATCCCCTGGATCGTGCCGACCGTGCTGTCGGCCATCGCCTTCTGGTGGATCTACGATCCGCAGTTCTCGATCATCTCGTACGTCCTGGTCGACGTGCTGGGCTGGCGCGACACCTACATCGACTTCCTCGGCCAGCCCTGGAACGCCCGCTTCTCGCTGATCGCCGCCAACATCTGGCGCGGCATCCCGTTCGTCGCGATCTGCCTGCTGGCCGGGCTGCAGACCATCTCGCCCTCGCTCTACGAGGCGGCGATGCTCGACGGCGCCAGCTCCTGGCAGCGCTTCCGCCACGTCACCGTGCCGATGCTGATGCCGATCCTGGCGGTGGTGCTGACCTTCTCGGTGCTGTTCACCTTCACCGACTTCCAGCTGGTCTACGCCATCACCCGCGGCGGGCCGGTCAACGCGACGCATCTGATGGCGACGCTGGCCTTCCAGCGCGCCATTCCGGGCGGGCAGCTCGGCGAGGGCTCGGCGATCGCGGTCGCCATGATCCCGTTCCTGATCTTCGCGACGCTGTTCAGCTATTTCGCGCTGGCGCGGCGCAAATGGCAGCAGGGAGAAGGCGATGACTGACGCCGCTGTCGCCGCGCCGGCAACCGTTCCCGAGCGCACCGGCGTCATCTCGTGGGACTCGGTTCCGCGGCGGATCCTGACGCTCTACCTGCCGCTGATCACCTTCCTGGTCGTGCTGCTGTTCCCGTTCTACTGGATGGCCATCACCGCGTTCAAATCGAACGAGGAGCTGTACGACTACAAGGGGCACAACCCGTTCTGGGTCAGCTCGCCGACGCTGGCCAACATCAACAAGCTGCTGTTCGAGACCGACTACCCGCAATGGCTGTGGACGACGATGATGGTGGCCGTCGTCGCCACCGCGCTGTCGATCTTCGCCAGCGTGCTGGCGGCCTATGCCATCCAGCGGCTGCGCTTCCGCGGTGCCGCCTATGTCGGCCTGGCGATCTACCTGGCCTATCTGGTGCCACCCTCGATCCTGTTCATTCCGCTGGCGACGATGGTCTTCCGCTTCGGCCTGTTCGACAGCCCGCTGGCGCTGATCCTCACCTACCCGACCTTCCTGATCCCGTTCTGCACCTGGCTGCTGATCGGCTACTTCAAGTCGATCCCGTACGAGCTCGAGGAATGCGCGCTGATCGACGGCGCCACGCGGCTGCAGATCCTCTGGCGCATCACCCTGCCGCTGGCGGTGCCGGGCCTGATCTCGGCCGGCATCTTCGCCTTCACCCTGTCCTGGAACGAGTTCATCTACGCGCTTGCCTTCATCCAGTCGGCGGAGAGGAAGACCGTGCCGGTGGCCGTGCTCACCCAGCT
>JRYC01005445.1_pt1 | contig 11258 bp, 8 predicted proteins | sample 235301 | NCBI WGS metagenome assembly JRYC01 (sample SAMN03074211, study PRJNA261470) | activated sludge metagenome | biome: Common Effluent Treatment Plant; feature: Wastewater; material: Activated sludge; isolation source: activated biomass of a common effluent treatment plant treating...
ACCAATCCCTCCACGCCACCGATGTCGACGAATGCGCCAAAGTCGGCGAGATTCACGACCTGCCCTTCGAAGACGGCCCCTTCTTCGAGCGACGAGAATAGCTCGCTCTTCCGCGCCTGGCGGATCTCGCGCGAGGCGGCCTGTTCCGACAGGATCAGCCGGTTACGGGGACGATCGACTTCGATCACCTTGGCCAACATCGGCTGCCCAACCAGAGATTGGTAGGAGCGTTGCCGGTTGTCGCCGTCGCTGTCCTGCAGGCGGTCGCGCCGCAGTTGCGAGTTTGGCACGAAGCCGCGCAACTGGCCCACGCTGACCAAAACGCCACCCTTGTTGAAGCCGACGATTTCCGTCTCGATGGCGTCGTTCGACTCGAGAAGCTCCGTGGCCAGTTGCCAATCCGCTTCTTCGGCCGCACGGCGATAGGAGAGAATAATATTGCCGTTGTTATCTTCCGGGTTCACGATGAAAACGAGAATGTCTTCGCCTTCCTTGAGCAGTTCTCGCGTGGCGGAATCAAACCCGGCCGTTTCCTGGTTAGGGATCAGGCCCTCTGACTTGGCCCCAATGTCGACCAGTATTTCGTTATTACGGTAGTCGACAATGCGGCCCGTCCGGATTTCACCGGCGGTTGGAAGATAGACTTCCTCGTTGAAGAGAAAGTTCATGGGGTGTTCGGCGTCACCAAATTCGGAGTCAATCATTTTTCTAAATATTCCCACCTGCGCCGGAAGGCTATCCCCCCAGCGCCCAATTTTGAGCGATTATACTTGTTTTAGGCTGCTTGGCAAAGAACTTAATCTACTGTATAACGATGCGGGGATGGCTAGACGAGCAGATTTCACCGTCGGCGCACTGGGTGCCGGAGCGCCGAAATGGCTGGTCCGATTATTTCCGTTATTCCTCTTTTGCCTCAGTTTTCTTCCCCGGCTCGTTGCGATCGGCCGTTACGTGACGCCGGATGAGCCGACATGGGTTTATCGTTCGATCCAGTTTCGTGAGGCACTGTTGGCCGGCGACTGGGCAGGTACACTGGTCGCTGGGCATCCGGGCGTCATTACCACGTGGTTGGGCGCGATAGGCGCATCGATTCATATTCTTTTTTCCGCTGAGGCGGCCGACGCCTATTCATGGTTATTAAAGTTAGCCTTCCTGACTCCCGATAACGTGGCGGCCTTTGAGCGGTTGGCGGTGTTGCTGAGCAGCGGCCGAGTGGCGGTCGCGCTTGTCAACAGCCTCGGCGTTGTCGCAATCTACCTGTTGGTCCGGAAGCTTTGGGGGGAGAAGGTCGCCGTGGCAGGTGGGCTGTTCATCGCGCTCGATCCGTTCCTGCTCGGCTTGTCGGGTTTGCTCCACGTGGACGGGCTTAGTGCCACATTTGTCACGATTTCCCTGTTGTCGCTGGCGACAGGTTTTCAACCATATGGGCAGGCCGGTTCCATTTACCGCTCGCTTGGCTGGCCGGCGTTGGCAGGGTTCGCGGCCGCACTGGCTGTCCTATGCAAAACGCCAACGCTCCTGCTCGTGCCGGTGTCGGGATTGGCGCTCTTGTGGGGCCTCGTGGCTGATCGTGCCATTCCTCTTCGCGACCGGTTGGTAGCGTTTTTTGTGAGGGCTGCCGCCTGGGGACTGTCGTTTGCGGTAACGATTTTGTTGCTGTTTCCCGCTGTCTGGGCCGCCCCGGCTGCGGTCATAGGCACGCTTGGCGGCAGCGCCAATCGACACTTGGGCGAGGCGCTGCGCCAGACCTTTTTCATGGGCGAGACTGCATTTGTCCACGGCCCGCTATTTTATCCGGTCGTGCTGCTGTGGCGGCTCAGCCCGGTTGTGTGGTTGTCGCTCGCGGCGTTGGTTTTCCTCTTCGTCTTTCGTAACCGAATCAGGAGCGCCAGACGGCACGATTGGTTCGCGATCATCCTGCTGTTGGCCTGGGTCATCCTCTATCTTGGGATGATCACCCTGGCGGCCAAGAAATTCGATCGCTACATCCTGCCCGTTGTGCCGGTGTTGCTATTGCTGGCGGCTGTGGCCTGGAGTGAGTTATCCAGGGTGCGGCCGCGTGCCGGCCGGTGGCTCGTTGCCTGTGTCGTTGGGGTCCAAGGCCTCTTTCTGCTTGCTCATGTGGGCTATCCTCTGGCCGCTTATAATCCACTTGTTGGAGGTTCACGTACTGCGTTGGATGTGTTGCCGGTGGGTTGGGGGGAAGCCATCGGCGCGGCGGGCGTGTATCTTGACGAAACTCCGTCCGAAAACACGCAGACCCGTGCCATCGCGCCCATCGCCCCGGCTCTGGCGCCATTTTTCTCCGGGCAGACGCTTGTCGAGGGGTATGATGACCCTGCCGGCGCCGATTACGTGATCGCCACCGCCGGCGGGAGACAGCTAGACCCCGTGGGCGAACCTGCCTCGGCAGAAGGGTTGGAATTGCAGCAAACCGTCCGTTTTGCCGGGATCGATCAGGGATGGGTCTATTGGAACCCGTCGCCGCAGCCGCCAATTGCGCCGGAAGCGCTGTCCGCTCCGGCCATTTTCGGGGAACGGATGGCTCTTGTTGCATTCGGCCAATCAATCGAGGACGACCGGATTGATTTACATGCGCGCTGGCAACGTCTCACTTCGGCGAGTGAGGAATCTCGATACACATTGCGCATAGCGATTCAAGATGAAGCCGATAATCTCTGGGCCTCATTGGAAACCCCGTTGCTGAACGAGACCTATTTTTATCCGTCCGACTGGCCGGAAGCACAAACAGACGTGGTGCGCTATCAGTTGGAATTGCCGCCGGGCATGCCGCCGGGCGCGTATCGGGTGATGCTGTCAATGACCGATGATGCGACGGCCAGCCAACTCCCTGTGCGAGTGGGGGAGGGCGGCTCTCAAGGGGTGGTATATGAGGCGGGTCGGTTTGATTTGGCATTGCCCGATTCCATCATCTCGGCGTCGCGCATGCAGATCCCTGTGACTGACGGCACTACCTGGTTCGACGGCCGCCTGCAACTGCTTGGACGCAGAGAGATAGCCACGGAGGCATTGGCAGGGAGCCGGTTGCCTGTTCACCTGTTTTGGCACGCGCCACAAGGTGAATTGGAGTCCGGCCTAAAACTTCGATGGCTCCTGCGGCCTGATGATGGTTCGGCAGAAATCGTAGCCGACATCACTCCCTTGAGCCGATTCGATACAGAGTTGTGGCGGAAGGGTGAATCGATACAGGCGCTTTACCAAATCTCGCTGCCGCCCGACTTGATTCCCGGGACTTACCAGCTATTGCTCGTGCCCCTCACGCGAGATGGCGGCTCGGTTGCTGATGCCTTGTCGCTGGCCGAGTTGCGGATTAATAATATTGACCGGCTTTATGAGTTACCGTTGGAGATAGCGACTCATCTGAATGTGGGCTGGGAACCTCTGTCGCTGGAGGGCATGGAACCGGCCGAATTGTCGGCCGTCGCGGGCGAGCCGGTCGAGGTTACGCTGTTTTGGAAGAAGCTCCACGCACATGGGGACGTGTACTCGGCATTCATCCATGTGGTTGATGAGGCGGGAAATATCGTCGCTCAATCCGACCATTGGCCGGGTGGATTACCGACAAATATCCTTGATGAGGGGCAGGTGGTAATCGACCGTGCTTTTATTGATATACCGGCAACGACGGCCCCTGGCCGCTATCAGATGCGAGTGGGGTTATATTCGGCCGAGAGCGGTTTGCGTCTGCCGGTGATCAATGGCGCGACAGGCAGCTCAGTTGAGTATGTGACACTGCCTGTCACGCTGGATGTTGTCTCGCCCTAGATAAGGCCGCTGCTGTCTCTTATTCGGCTTTGGGTGCCCCACGCTTGCGCGCGGCCAAGGCCAACACAATGCCTACGGCGATCAATGCCAGACCGGCCAGCGGGAGGATCAGATTGGTGACGCTTGTCGGCGACATGGCCCGCGATGCGCTGGAGCCGCGAGGAGCCACACCCGACCCTGAGGCGCTGTCGTTTGTTTCATTGCTAGATGTCGGTTGTTCTTGTGATACCGGCGTGGCGACAATTTCCGCCGGCACCATCTCTGACTGTGAATCACTTCCCGGCGCAGCCACGCTTTCACCACCTCCACTCGCGCCGACATCTCCCCCGGTTCCTGATGCGGCGATGGTACCGGTGGCGGTCGGCGTTGCCGTGGGTGTTGGCGTCGGAACACAGGTAAGCAGCGGGAGAGGTGTTGGATTCCAAAGGATGCCGGGCGTGGGCGTCGCGCCGTTGATAGCCGGCGGCGCGACGATCGGGACAAGCGCGGTATTGCCGAATTCATCCACCTCTCGATCCTGAACCCAGCCGATCAGGTTGGACTTCACCATGATTTGCCACCATTGCGCATAGCCCGCGCGGCCGGTGATTGGCCGCATCTCTCCGGCGTCCAGAGTGGATACGGGGCCGAAATCCATGCCAGGCCCACCGTAGACGATCAATTTGTCGATTGCCCGGATATAGGGTGTGTCGCTGCACTCACCTCTCCCTCCCGGATTGACCCGAATTGTGCCCCCCAGGACGACCGTCGGCAGGGCGGTCCCCGCAGCGCCACCGGGGCCGGAAGCGCCGGGTGTGGCGGTTTGGGCAGGCTGCGGGGAACCTGTTCCCGGCGCGCTGGGCTGCGTTTCGGTCGGCGGTGGTGCTCCCGGTTCGCCGGGGCCACCCGGTGTTGGGGGAGCTATGGTAGGTTGGTCGGACCCGGGCGTTGGCGTGCGCGTGGGAAACGAGGGATCGAAGGCGTTGATCGCTCGGGGTTGGATAGCCGCCAGGACAACCAGAAGGGTGACGGTTAACGATACGGTGACTAATAGACGTTTTGACATGGCACACTCCTCCGCACGAGATCGTCAGGGCGTAAATTATCGATACCGGATGGCAACGAGTTCATTCACCTTCAAATTTACCTCAAAACCGATTTGCGTTCCATCAATGGCAACCGGTGGGGGCGACACTTCTATGATCGTCGCGCCGTTGGGCAGATTCACCGTGATCCGTACCCTCTCGTCCTTCATGCCCGGCTGCTTGCGGATATCCAGTTGATACAAAGATTCTCCCGACGCCAGAGGAACGATGACGCCGGCGGGCAACTGGTAGGTGAATGACGCTGTCACTTCTTCCCCTCGGGGAACCAGCAAGAAGTTGGCGAAAGTCGTCAGCCAGGGAATATCCTCAATCGTCTGCCCGGTGCTGTCCCACGTCGTTTCGCTGTAGAGCGTCTCGCCGGGAACTGTGTGTCGGCTGGAATCCAGCAGGGTGCTTCCGGACGGGGCGTAAACGCGCAGATAGTTCCAGTAGCATTGATCGGCGATGGCCAGGTATTCGGCTGCTTCCTCAAATTCCTGATCCACGCCTTGATAACAAGGCTCTCCCGTTGTCGGGCCTGTGTGGCGATAGGTGATAGTCAAATGAGCCTGGGGTTGCGAGGCCAATGTAACCTCGTAATCCAAAGCGCGCTCAACGAAGATGTTGGCCTTGTTGTAGCCCATGTTGGTGTCTACCGCCATGAGGAAGTCGCCGGGCGGAGCCTGGGGCAGGCTACCGTCCCACCCGTTGGCGGCCAGAACCGCACCGAGTTGTGGATCGCGCATGTAGATGGAAAGGTGCCGCTCTTCGGCTGCGCCGACCAGATTGGTGGCCAGCTTGAGCGGATCGATCGAGCCGAAATCCATTTCGATTTTAGCCTGGATAGCGGCCGCGAATCCGCCCAGAAAAGCTTTACGGTCCCGCACCCACTCCTGGATCTCCTGGCCTTCCTGTATATCACGTGCCTGCCGCAGAGTTTGTAACACGTTATCGGCGCTGATCCGTTGGTCCGTGCCGGGGATGGGGACTGGGCCGGTGGCGTCGACCAGCACTCTGAGGAACTCTTGATCGATGGCGATTACGCCATCGAAGGAAGGCGCATCGAGTCCATACTCATAAAGTTGCATCGCCTTCTCGGCCGACACCGGGAACTCGGGCCAAAAATTCGCGTCGCGGAAGCCGAACAGCTCCAGACGCATGAAGTCATAAAAGGGTTGAGGTGGGAATGCGTAGGGCTTGTCGCGCCAATTATCCACGTTATTGGCGTCACGAAATTCGAGGTCTGTAATGCGCCCGCCCTGAACGGTGATGACGCCTGCCCCGGTGATGAATCCCCCGGTTGCTCGCATCTCATCTTCGTTCTGGGCCAGGATCAGATAGCGACGCGGGCCGTCCTGGCCCATCAGGGCTGGTAGTTGCGGGAGCAGCCGCAGCCCATCTTGACCGATGGGCAGCCATTCGTCGGAGACCTCCAGAAGCTGGCGGACGCGCCACGGCAGCGTGTCGGCGGGAACGGCAGCCGAAAGAGCATCCCGCGCGGCCGCATACCGCGTCACGGCAGCGGCAGCGTCTTCGAGTTCCGGCGCGGCATCGGAAATGACCGGCAATAGTTCTCCCAGGCTGGCCACGCCGAAATCCTCTCTCTGGAAGATCGCCAGAGCCGGCTTGAGGCTGGTGAGGGCTAACGCGCCGGCTTCCGAACCGGCGTCCGCCATCTCCAATAGNNCATCTCCAATAGGTGAGGCGAAGCGACCAGGGTCGGGCCCAGGCGCGGCACCCAGCCGAGATAGGGCGCGATGGGGCGGATTATCGCTAATTCATCGTGGAGAACCGCGATATCGGTCCGCGCTCTTAGCACGAGTGCTTCGGCCGCGTCCGGATCGATCTGCTTCACACCCCCGGCCATGAGCGCGCGCGCTTCCGGCTCAATTGACAGCAAGGACTGCGCCGACTGATAGACCCGCCACGCCTTTAGGCCCAGCCATAGCAGCAGGACGAGAACACCCGCCAAAACGAGCAAGCGCGCGATCCTGGCCATGGAGTCGCCTGACGACAATTGTTCGGCCGCAGACGGAGGGGTTGGGTAGTGATTGTTTGAAGTCATATTTGCAATTATTCGCAATCAAGTTGAGGCGAAGCGAGTGATCTCGTTTCCCTCCGTCGACTATCTATGGGTAATTCGGCCGCCCCAGGCACAAGGTTTGCCCGGCAGAACGTCCGCATTTCTTTGTTTACCCGTCGAAATGAATCCAGATCGTCCCCCTCCGGTACGTATAATTCCGGATACTGTGCCTTCAATCGGTCTCGATACCAATCGAAGGCGAACAGGTTGGCATCCGCGACCATGATGTCGGGGCGAGCTTCCTCGACGTGTTGAAAATACAAGATAGTAAAGATAGTGCGATTTCCGGGGGTAAGCAAGAGCGCGTTCTCCGGTGTCTCTATGAGCAAGCTCTGGGCGTTCAGTCGCACCTCATAATCTCCACTCAAGTTCCGGGCAGGGAATGTCACCGCGACGAGAATAATGGGTAACAGGAGGGCAGCTTTTCCCAGACGATCCAGAACCGGCGCTATCAATAGGGCGAGGATCATCATAGCCGGAAGCAGATTGATTGCCGCGTCGGGCGTATGATAGAAAACGGCAAATAATAGGTAAAGTGCTGCTGTTGACCCCAGCAACCAGATCATTCGTCGATTGCTGGTACTCCCAAGACTGCCGGCCGGAGCAGGCGGGGTCTGAAGACTGCCGGCTATCATCCCAATCGGACCGAGGGCCAACGCTCGCCAGATACCCGCCAGATGATCGATGTCGAACGTCGGTCGAAGATTGGCGTTATATAGACGGCCACTGACCAGCCACCACCAGCCCTGAATGTCTGTCGGTCGTCCCCAGACGATGGGACTGTCGCCGCCGGCCAGGAGAGGGAGCAGCAGNNCGATAGGGCTGTCGCCGACAGCAAGGAGAGGAAGCAGTAGCCAGGGGAACAACCCAACCATTATCCCAACCAGCGGTGGCCAAAACTTGCGGCCGCCGGTGATCATCAGCGCCGGCAGGAAGAAGATCGACGTGAGATGGGTCGTAATCGCCAACCCCAGCCAGAATCCGGCCCAGGCGGATGGGCCGCGCAGAACCCAGACAAGCAGAAAGATCGCCAGAAATAGTAAATTCAGCCCGTAGATTTCGGCGACGACGGCCTGGCTCCAAACGAGCGGGGCGAAGGCGAACAGGAGCGCCGCAGCCATCGCCGTGGTTGGGCGAACGCGCTCATGCAATGCGCCTATGACGAGCGCCAGAATTCCGACTGCTCCGGCCACGGCCACGGCCGAGAACAGATTGTAACGGAAGGCCACGCTGCCGAGGGGGAGCCAACTAAACGCCTTGCCCAGGATGATATAGGTCGGATAGCCCGGTGGGTGAGGGATGCCAAGTGTGGCTGAGGCAGTGACCAACTCTACACCGTCGAGAGACGCATTGACCCACGTGAGGTCGGGTGCGATGGTCAATAGATAGAGGCCAAGCGCGATGATGCCGGAGGCGAAAGCAGCGCGAAATTTGAGCATGGTAAATGTCCGTCTATACCGGTCAATGCGTTCCTGCCTGAACAACGCCGGGCCTTCCAACTTCAGTTTAATGGGCAAGTCGATTGGGAGCCATGCACTGATCGTGAATATCAGACCAATAGAAGCGCCGGGGATGGTGAGAATTCGCTTGATCATTAGCAATATCTGCTATCGGCTCAGTCGGGGCCGAACCGCCGCGGCCGCAGTATCCCACTAGCGTAACCCATGCTCAGCGCCAGCGCCCTGCCCAATAGCAGTAAGGGCGAGACAAGCGCCACCGCGCGATCTTTCAGCCATGCCTTGCGGACAAAGGGCAGCGTCGTCGCCACGAAAATAAGCCCGACGATTTCCGCCGGAAGTAGATATAGCCATCCGGCAACTCCCCAACGAGCGGGATAAAGCATCGCGACGCCAAGGCCAAGCACGACCAGCCCGACCAGCCCGACCAGCATCATCGACAGCACCATCTGTATTTTCATCACTTGCGGGGTGTGGGAGTCCCTGACCGCTCGTTCGGGAAAGCGCCGGACGACCTGCGCCTTCCAGTAGCCAATGGTCTGCTTCTTGCGTAGGTAGGCGCGCAGCGAGTCGCTGTGAAGATGCTCGACGACGGCCGCGGGCTGGAACACCATCTTGTACCCCTGTGCGGCCAGCCTGAAGGAAAGCTCCTGATCTTCGAGATAATCAAAGCGCTCATCAAACCCGCCGCACTCAAGGAGCACCTTGCGGCGGTAGGCGGCCGAGTAGGTGTCAATAAAGTCGATATATTTCTCCGAGCGCAACAGATCGTACTTGTCCTCGTACTCCAACTGGACGAAGCGGGCGACCAGTTCTGTTTGTTGGGTGGCGTAACTGCCTTTGCAGGCGGCTATGTCGGTGTCTGCGAAGGGAGCGGTGATATGCTGCAGCCAATCGGCGTGGGGGATGCAATCGGCATCGGTGCAGCAGATGATCCCTCCGCTCGCGGCCCGGATGCCGGCATTGCGCGCGGCCGCCGGATGGCCGTTGGGGGTAGTGATGACTCTCGCCCCGGCTGCCCTGGCTACGGCGGCAGTGCCGTCGGTCGAGCCGTCATCGATCACGATGATCTCGTAGGATTGATCAAAGGATTGGGCGCATAATGCAGCCACACACGCGCCGATCGTGCACTCGGCGTTATAGGCGGGGACGATGACCGAGTACTGGGGCCGGTTCATGGCAGGTTGGCATTTGTGCCGGCAGACGGGTGACTTCCGGGCAGGGCCGTCTGCCAACGCCATTTCGTCCGCGACGCGGCCACTAACCCCAGAATGATCTGGGGCACGACCACGACCAAATAGAGCAGGATGGTATAGGTGACTATGGTTGTCTCATCGGAGATGCCAAGCTGCCAGAGTGTCAGCGCGGCCGCGCCGTTGAGTACGCCGATTTTGGCCGGTGTGCTTGGCGGGACAATAGCGATAGATACAACGATATGGATTAGCGCCGCGTCGAGAAAGTTGAGGGGGAGCGGCAGGGCGAAGAATAACACATATGGGAGTGCTATGGACAGGAGGGCGATTGCCGCTGATAGAAGAAGCATATACAGGGACAATCGCCGGTCTCGCAGAGACTCCAGACCTTCCAGCCCGCTGACGGCCAGGCGGAGCAGTATATCCCGCAAGCGCTCCGGCAACGGTTGAACAACGCGCCGCCAGATGCGGATGACAAGATCGGTTTGATAGGCCAGCACGTAGAGCACGACCAATAAGACCAGCGGCAGCAGCCAGAGCAGGAAACCGGGGTCGCCGATAAAATCGGGCAGGATGACGAAGGGCAGGACGAACAGAATTGTTAACCCGAAGAAAATCAGGTCGAGCGTTTTCTCGACGACCAGCGTGCCCAAGGCTCTCCCCGGACTTGTGCCCGCTTCCTGGTTGAGGGCGTAAAGGCGCGCTACCTCCCCCAAGCGAAGGAAAGGGACGATCAGATTCACGTACTGACCCAATGAGATTGCCCAGAAGGAGGATGCGAGACGAATGGGAGGCCGCTCGGTCGGAAACATCAATTGCCAGCGCAGGGCCTTTATCAGGATCGTGAGCAGCATGATTATCACCGATAGGCTCACATATCCGGGCGATGCTGCCAGCAGCGCCTGGGCCAGCGCGGCCGCGTCCATGCGCGCGGATAGATACCAAAGGCCGGCGATGATCAAGGCCAGTGTTAACCCCAGATTCAACCAGGGTAAATATCGCCGCCAGGACGCGCCGGATGGGTTGGATTGACCGTTTGTTTCCAACATGCTCCTTACCGACGATTGGCCGTCCCGCGCCAATTGGTTGCGCCGGGACTCGTACCGCGAGGTTGGGTGCCGGTGAACGCTTCCCTCCATGCCGATCGAGGGAACGATCTTGTCAGGATTCGTTCCGTCGCGTGAACAGGATGATCGAGCCAAAGACGCTCGTCAGAAAGACGAGTAATGTCGCCACAAAGCCAAGCCATAAGAAAACGATGCCGCGGCTGGAAGCTGAGGCCTCCTCAGGTACCGAACTGGGAAGTGCACCCGCCACGCTCCCTTCCGCCGGCACCGCACCACTCTCGACCCCGATCGGCACGGGGGGCTGCCCGCCGAAATCGGTCCCGCCGGAGGGGTAAGGCTCAACAGGAGGCGCGCCGGGCACTTCTACCGCGAGCGTCGGCGTAGGCAGCAGCGATGGGGGATAACCTTCCTGATGGCCGTTGGCAGCCGATGCCGTCCCCGGTATAAGGGCAAGAATCAGAATTAAGGCCGCAAGTGAAAAGGCGGCGAGCCATGTTCTATTCATAAGGACGTATGCCTCACTGTGTCGGAGGTGTATTCGAGCGCGCGCGGAACGAAGTCACGAGAGCTATCACGCTGACCACAATCAGAGCCACGGCGGGGAGCAC